>Ga0233423_10001331_pt1 | contig 12421 bp, 9 predicted proteins | sample Watercolumn_Mata_FD_180713 | JGI IMG/M metagenome (GOLD analysis project Ga0233423, IMG submission 180713) | Freshwater microbial communities from Lake Matano, South Sulawesi, Indonesia - Watercolumn_Matano_2014_112_MG | ecosystem: Environmental > Aquatic > Freshwater > Lake | place: Indonesia... | reverse complement strand
CAGCGCCATGGTGTAGCCGAGAGCACGCGCACGAGGGACGATGGTGATCTTGGTCACCGGATCGCCGCCCATGTCGCGCTCGAAAAAGTCCTGCGAGATCCAGGCGTGGCCCAGCTCGTGCACCGCCGTGTTGAGCATCTCGTTGCGAGACATGCGGCGAGCGCGGCCTTCTTTGGCCGGACCCATCTGCACGCGATCGGCTGCCTCGTCGAGGTCTTCGATCGTGATGTGCTCGGGCACGGCCTTGGCAGCAGCACGCTGGTCCATCTTGCCGCTCTTGACCAGGGCTTCGATCTCCTTGCCGATGCGACGGTCGGCCACGCGGGTCGACTCATTCATCAGCTCGGCGAGCTGAGCACCCGAAAAGCCAGGGGTGTTGTTGGCGATGATGGAGAGATCGACACTCGGGTCGACCTTTTTGCCCTTGGCGTGAACGGCCAGAATGCTCTGGCGGCCGTGCTTGTCGGGCGCATCGACGAGGATGTGCAGGCCAAAGCGACCGGGACGCACCAGAGCCGGATCGAGCACATCGGCCCTGTTAGTAGCGGCCATAAAGATAATGCCTTCGTTGTCGTTAAAGCCATCCATCTCGACCAGGAGCTGGTTGAGAGTCTGCTCGCGCTCGTCGTTGCCGCCACCGAGTCCGGTGCCGCGCTGACGACCGACAGCGTCGATCTCGTCGATAAAGACCACTGCCGGGCGTGATTCGCGGGCCTTGGCAAAGAGATCGCGCACACGAGACGCGCCAACGCCGACAAACATCTCGACAAACTGAGATCCGGAGATCTCATGGAAGCTCGCATTGGCTTCACCGGCGACCGCCTTGGCGAGCAGTGTCTTGCCGTTGCCGGGATCGCCGATCAACAGGACGCCCGAAGGCGGCTTACCACCGAGACGACGATTACGACCATTGGGCTCGCGGAGGTAATGCACGAGCTCCTGGAGCTCCTGCTTGGCCTCGTCGGCGCCGGCCACATCGGCAAAGGTGACCTTCTTGGTCGACTTTTTCTGATCCTGGATGCGCGTGAGCTGCTGACGCTGCGCACTGGCGGCGCCCATCTGCGAACGCATCATCCACCAGATCAGGCCAAAGATCAGGATCATGGGCAGCCAGCCGATCAGAGCATCCATAAAGCTCCGCTCGCGCGCACCGCCCTTGGTGTCGTTGGCGACATTGTTATCGATGGCCGCATCCAGGAGCTTGGACACGCCCGGAGTACCGGCAACATCGACGCGATAGACATTGCCATTTTTGTAGGTGGCCTCGACAAAGACCACGGTATTGGTTTCGTCCTTGACGAAGGAGATCAGCTTGATGTCCTGAGGACGCTCTTTGACGTCACGCAGAAGCGAGTCATAGGTAGCCTTGACGGGCTGCCCAGCCTGATCGCGATTAGCGGCAAGAGCGGCAGGACTGCCGTCGGCCGGTGCACTTGCAGCATTGGTAGCCTGTTTGAGCTGGCTCTCGTGCTGCTGGATGGAGACGGGGGTGTTATTGCCAGCCTGCTGGTTGCCGTTAAAGGACGGACCCAGCACAAAGACGACAAACACTATGGCCAGGATAGACCAGAGGAGTTTTGATTTCATTTTCGTATTCTTTTGCTATTTGGAAGCGGGAGTAGCCGCTAATGCGGCGGCGGGGAAGAAAGCAAGGGCTAGGCAGCCCGGGGCTTGCGGATGACGCCGTAGCGCTCCATCTTCTGGCGAGTGGCGGCTTCAGCCTGAACGTTGCCATAGTCGCGAGCGACAGTGAGCTGCTCAAAGAGAGCCTTTTCGAGGGGAGCGCCGATCTTGGCCCAGTCCTCGATGGTGGCGGGCCGATCGAGGACTCGCTGGCCTCGAACGGTCAGATAGGCATCGCCGGTGGTGACGTCAAATGTGTACTCGACGCGTCCCTGCGACTCCATCTCATCCTTGGCGGCCTTGAGAGCGATCGAGGCAAGACGAGCCGGGCGGCCGATGCGAGCCCATTCTTGCCGAGTACGATCGGTACCTTGCACCGTGCTCTCGTCAGCGGCATTGATGATGCGAGCACTCGATGCATCATCGGCAACGACGTAGCGATACTTGCCCTGGCTCTTTTTGTGGCCTTCGGCCATCTCGAGCGCCTTGATGTGGGACTTGAGGCCAAAGACCATAAAACCCTGCTCTTTTTTGAGCTGGCGGTCCGGATTGATAGGCATTTGCGGGTTTCCTGTGGGTTGAGGTTGGGTATTGTGTGATGAGCTGCCTCTGGCTCTGCATTTGACCGACATCACGAAGCCCAAACCCGACAGGAGACTGTCAGACCGGTTCGGAAGCAAGCATGTCGTATTTATCTCGCGCTTGGATCAACGAGCGGTGGCTCGTCGTGTCAGCTGGTAAAAGCGTGTTTTGTCTTAGGCGCGGAGAGAAATGCTTTTCAAATACGAAGAAATAGGAGGCAATACGAAACCTATTAAGATAAGCATTCTGATTGCAATGTTTTTGGCGAAGAAACGCTTAATACGGCTGTCAAGCATAAACACTAGCAGAGCTAGGCTTGCAAAGAGGCGGTTGAGCGCGGCTCGCATAGCTGCTAAATTGGCTTCAATCCAAAATGTAAAAGGGTAATTAGCGTATGCTCAAAGAGTTATTTGGCACAGACAAGCCGATCATAGGCGTCATCCATCTGCTGCCCCTGCCCGGGAGCCCCAGATACGGTGGGGAGCTGGAGACTGTCATGCTCAGGGCCGAGCAAGAAGCCACATCCCTTGCCTCCGGTGGAGCACACGGCATCATAGTCGAAAATTTTTTTGATGCGCCATTTGTCAAAAACCGGGTCGATACGGCAACTGCTTGCGCTCTCACCCTCGCGGTCAAACGCATAGCGGCTATCTGCGATCTCCCCATCGGTGTCAATGTCTTGCGCAACGATGGTCTCACTGCTGTAGCGGTCGCGGCGACTTCTGGCGCTCAGTTTATCCGCGTCAATGTCTTATCCGGAGCCATGGTTACCGATCAGGGTCTGATCGAGGGCGAGGCCCATGAGCTGCATATGTATCGCAGAGCGCTCTCCGCTCAAAACTCGGTGCGGATATTGGCTGACGTCATGGTAAAGCATGCCTCACCACTCGGCCAGGACAATGATATTGCCCAGGCAGCAAAAGATACCGTCTTGCGTGGTCTCGCCGACGGGGTAGTCGTGAGTGGCACAGCGACCGGGTCTCCACCCAACTGGGAAGACCTCGATAAAGTCCGCAAGGCCCTGCCCGATACACCGATTTTGATCGGCTCGGGCACCAGCGCCGAAAACTGCTCGGGCTTGCTTGCCATTGCAGATGGTGTCATTGTCGCCAGCTCGCTCAAACGCAAAGGCGATGTACAAAACCCCATCGACGTCGAAAAAGTCAGACAGCTGGTCAAGGCAATACAGGGATAAAGTCGCTGAGAGCAGCTTACCTGCAGGTTATCTGCTAGATAATCTGGCCCGGAGGAGCCGCTGCCTGCCCCATCTGGCTCTTACGATCTCTGGCGTTCTTCCTGGCTTCTTCCAATATACGCTCTAGATCTGCATCGGCTTGATACATCCAGCATTTGACCCGATCCACCCAGATGACCATCTCGACGATGGCCGAAGAGAGGTCATCGCTATCCTGCTTGAGCCTGGCCACTACCCAATCCGGCAGCATCACTTGATTGTGATGCATTGCTACAGTTTGGTGAACAGGCTCGGCAAAGCCCTCGGAAAGCCAGCTGGCAATAGTATGTACGAGCTCTCGCCTGGTGAGATCTAAAGAAGCCATGGCATCGCCGACCGATCGAATGCCATCCAAACGGTCCAGACCGGGGTGGATCTTGATCACCTCGTCATACTTGCCACTCGAGACTTTTGAAACAAGGACGCTATCAAAGTCGACACCCATGTTTTTGAGGAGCTGCTGATCCTCGAGATAGTTGAGACCTTCTTTGAGCAAGCGGTCAAAAGTCTCCTCCGGTCCATCAAAGCTCACCGACTCATAGGCTGCCCCCAGGTCCTCTTCGCTAAAGGAAAAAGTACCGCTCTGCCAGAGAAACAATTCGTAAAGACCTTCACGGCCGATTAACCCCTCCATGTCCACGTGATAGGGCAAGCCGCCTTTTACGAGGATGAGTGCCATGCGTGCGCCTTGCGATAGACTCAAGCGGCCTGTCAAGCCACCAGAGCGCACTAATTGCAGTAGGTTGGGAAATGATACTTTTGTGAGTTCGCCGGATAATTGCATGGACCCATTATAACCCTTTGCTATAATCCAGGACCCAGGGCCCACACGCGGCTCGGGACCAGCATAGGGACTAAAATCATGACCACCCAACCGGATATTCTCATCTCGCAAGACGAGGCCTCAGACGCACAAGAGACTGGCCCTGGTGTGGACAAATCCCGCTGGTATACAGATACAGTGATCAATGCCGAGCTGGCCGACTATGCGCCGGTAAAGGGCTGCATGGTGATCAAGCCTTATGGCTATGCTCTCTGGGAAAACATCAAGGATGCCCTCGATCGCATGATCAAGGATACCGGGCATCAAAATGCCTATTTCCCCCTCTTCATCCCCGAATCATTTCTCAAAAAAGAAGCAGAGCACGTCGAGGGCTTTGCCCCCGAATGCGCCGTCGTAACGCACGGCGGGGGCAAAAAGCTCGAAGAACCTTATGTGGTACGCCCCACATCCGAGACTATCATCAATTACATGTTTGCCAAATGGGTGCAATCGTGGCGCGATTTGCCGCTCCTGATTAACCAGTGGGCCAATGTGGTGCGCTGGGAGATGCGTACCAGGCTATTTTTGCGTACTGCCGAGTTTCTCTGGCAAGAAGGTCACACCGCCCACGCTACCGAAATAGAGGCCGAAGAAGAAGCTCGCAAGATGCTGGAAGTATACCGGCAACTGGCTGAGGACTGGCTGGCCCTGCCGGTCTTGACCGGCGAAAAAACAGAGCGCGAACGTTTTGCCGGAGCTGTGCGTACTTACTGCATCGAAGCCATGATGAAAGACGGCAAGGCCCTGCAGGCAGGCACATCGCACTTTCTAGGACAAAATTTTGCCAAGGCTTTCGGTATAGAGTTTCAAAATCAATCAGGCCAGCTAGAGCACGCCTGGCAGACCAGCTGGGGCGTGTCGACTCGCCTGGTGGGCGCGGTGGTGCTGGGTCATGGCGACGACAAGGGTCTCATTTTGCCACCCAAGATCGCTCCTACTCAAGTAGTGATCGTGCCTATCTACAAGACCGACCAAGAAAAAGACACAGTCCTACAAAACTGTCGCACTCTCGCTCAGACGCTCAAAGAGCAAAACGTAAGAGTACATCTGGACGATCGCGACAATCTCACTCCAGGGTACAAGTTTAATCACTGGGAACTCCGCGGAGTGCCGATAAGACTCAACGTTGGTCCACGTGACGTGGCTTCCAAGGTAGTCGAGATCGCTCGTCGAGATACCGGCGAAAAAATCCGTGGTGTAGCCCAAAACAATATCGCCTTCGAGATCGAGGGCTTATTGGGCGCCATCCAGAAAAGCATGTTTGAAAGAGCCAAGAATTTTCGCTCGGACAATACTCACGAGGCCAGAGATTATGCCGAGTTTAAAGACATCCTCGGTAAGGGCAATTATTTTATCCAATGCTATTTTGATGGCAATAGCGAAGACGAAGGCCGCATAAAAGAAGAAACCAAGGCCACGGTGCGCTGCATACCATTTGCTCAAGCAAATACCCCGGGCAAATGCATGTATACGGGGCGTGACACTGCGCGCAGGGTCATATTTGCGCGCTCATACTGATGCGCCCTTTTGGCACTGACATCTCGATAGATCTGCCAGACGGAGAAAGTCTAGCGGCCACACTGCATACTGGTACCACCTGTAATGGCAGCGCAGCCAAAACCCATCGCGGCATCCTCCTCTTGCATGGTCTCGGCGGCACCCGTCACGAGCACAACGGCAATTTTATCAGGCTGGCAGCCGCTCTTGCCGACATTGGCATGACGGTCCTGCGCATTGATTTTAGAGGATGCGGTGAGTCGAGTGGCGAGCCCGGGAGCTTTACCATTGCCAGCATGATCCAAGATGCTGTGACAGCTACACGCTATCTACTTGATGAGATGCAGGTGGAGACCATCGACCTGCTCGGCTTCAGCCTGGGTGGCACCATAGCGCCATTGGCCGCGGCAGAAATGATCGACAGATATCCAATCCGCAGACTTATCATGTGGCAGACATCATTTGATCTTTTAGCAGATCTCAAGGCTATATTTGGGCCGCTAGCACTCACTCGCGTGAGGCCACGCAAGTCGCTGGCCAATATCAGGCTGGGCCTCATCACTCTCAATCAGACTTTCACCCAGGAGTTGCAAACAGCACCGGAACAAATCGGCCTGGCGCTTGACAAATTAGCCTTGCGCATACCTCTGCTAATTGTGCGCAGCCAAAATGACGAAGTGGTAGCGCGTCGACCGCACCAATACCAGTGGCACGAGCCCCAAGGCGCGCTTGACATCAAGCATTGCACGATCCTCGATGCCGACCATGGCTTAAGTCGAACGGCCCATCTGGTCGAGGCCACGCAGATTACATGCGACTTTCTCTGTCGACTGACATAAAAAATAGTTTCATGCAAATATGCCACCAGCGCTGGCTTATATAGCTTTGGCTGTCATAGATTTTAGTCAAGCATTTTTATTTTTACAGCAAGGACCTTTTCGACTCTTATCTAAGCACTTTTATTTTTTTGTTGCCGTGCGCCAGCGCTTGCATTATCTTTGAGTGATGTTCGACTTGCTCGAGATAGCTCTAGGCCGCGCCCAGGATCTCAAAGCCGATTTTTGCGACCTGCGCCTCGTCGATGAGACGAGTGAGATGCTACGCTACAAAAACCGGTCTCTAGCCGAGCTGAGTCGCGAGACATCGATCGGGATAGGCATAAGAGTCCTGCATGATGGCGGATGGGGCTTTTCAGCCACCCAGTCGCTTGCACCTTCAGACATTGTCGCAGCAGTGGACACGGCACTGGCCCTTGCTAAAGCATCTTCTGCGACCTTCACAGCAGCGAGGCAGGGCTATCGGTTGGCACCGGAGCCGGCCTGGCAAGAGCGATGGTTGGGACCATGCCAAAAAGACCCCTTTAGCATCCAGATCGAAGACAAACTAGCACTTTTGCAAGTTTGTGCAGATGAGATGGCGGCAGTGCCGGGGATTACGCTTTCTCAAGGTTTTTTGCATTTCATCCGCACCGATAAATATTTTGCCTCGACAGAAGGCGCACGCATCCATCAGACCATGTACAGGACGGGATGCCTGATCGAAGCTACAGCGTCCGATGATCAGGATATACAGCGGCGCTCCTACCCATGCAGTTTTGGTCAATACGAGTCGGCAGGGTATGAGATGGTGGAGCATTGGGCAATGCAAGACCACGCGCGCCGCATCGCGACAGAGGCAGTGGAGCTGCTTACTGCCGATCGCTGCCCGGAAGGCTATTTTGATACCATTCTCGGTGGCTCGCAGCTTGGTTTGCAGATCCACGAGTCAATGGGCCACCCAAGCGAATTAGATAGAGCTCTAGGCGAAGAAATCAACTTTGCTGGAGCATCCTTTCTCAAACCAGAGCTGATCAACAATCTCCGCTACGGCTCGCCACTAGTGCACCTGGTCGCCGACGCCACTGCTCCTGGTGCCCTGGGATCGTTTGGATATGACGACGAAGGCGTCCAGGCTCAGAGGATTGACCTGGTCAAAGACGGCATATTCAAGGGTTATTTGAGTTCGCGAGACACGGCATCCATTCTTGGGTTGGAGCGATCCGGTGGGTGCATGCGTGCACAAAACTGGTGTTTTCAGCCAATCATCCGCATGACCAATATCTCACTCGAACCAGGCAAAACGCCATGCTCGCTCGACGAGCTGATTTCCGATACCGGCTCAGGTCTTTATCTCGAGACCAACCGCTCCTGGTCGATCGATTCGATGCGCTACAACTTTCAGTTTTCAACCGAATATGCTCGCGAGATCAAAAATGGCAAGCTCGGTCGCTTGCTCAAAAATCCCAGCTACAGCGGCATCACCACCGATTTTTGGCAAAGCATGGATGCCCTCTGTGACCGAGAGAGTTGGGTACAGTGGGGTACGCCCAATTGCGGCAAAGGGCAGCCCATGCAGGTCATGTGGACAGGACACGGTGCAGCCCCGGCGCGTTTTCGTCGACTCAAGATAGGTGCGGCCAATGCTTGACACTGATGCTGCAATCATCCTGATCGATCGCCTGCTCAAAGACGTCGGCACTCGGCAAGATGCAGGCAGGCTAGCATTTGCCGAAGTCCAGATCGATAGCTCCAGTCAGGCGACTTCGAGATTTGCAAACAGTCATATGACCCAAAACCAGGCTCAGGATGCGACCACCGTGTCTCTGCATCTGGCTGGCCGAGAGAGCGAGTGCCGCCTGTCGACGCAAGATATCTCGACTGGCGGCCTTGCAAGGCTTGTCGATGATGCATATGCGGCACTCATGCTCTTGCCTGCAGCAAAAGATCCACCAGCGGAGACTGCCGAGCCGTCTGACCTGATCGATAGCGGTCAGATACTGGACGAGAGTAGATACGACCCCGCTTGCGCAGCACTAGATGCCAGTGAACGCGGCAAGGCCATCAAGAGGATGATCCAAAAAGCAGACGGCAACGATCAGCCGGAGGCTATCCACCTCGCCGGCATCCTCGCTAACGGCCAAAGACTAGTGGCCTTTGGCAACAGCCGCGGCGTGAGGCGGGTATACAGGGAGACATTTATCGAGTCCTCTCTGACCGGAGTGATCCGCAATTGCGACGGCTCTAATGCCACTGGCTGGGCCAAGGGACACCAAACGTCCATGCGGGACCTGGATCTAGACGCCCTGACCGATCGTGCTCTGGCTATTACGGCCCGTGCTCGCAATCCCCGAGAGATTGCGCCAGGCAAATACAGAGTCTTGCTGGAGGCAGAGGCAGTCCTCGACTTGCTCGGTTTTATCTGGTGGGACTTTGCTGCCACCAGCCATCTAGATCGCCTCAGCCCGCTGGCGGGCAAGATTGGAGAGCAAATCTTTGGATCAAATGTCAGTCTGCGCGACGATGTATTTCACCCTTTGCAGTCGGGCCCTCGATTTGACGGTTCAGGATACGATCGCAAAACTGTCGATCTGGTCAAAGACGGTGTGCTGACTGGCCTGGTCACAGGCTCCAGATCCTCGCGTAGACTATCCGCACTTTCTCCTGACATACAGCTCACCGGACACGGACTCCCCGAGCCATCGGCCATGGGCGAGATACCGGCCAATCCGGTTTTTCTACCTTCTGATCCACGATCAATGACTATCGCTATCGATGACAGCGTGCCCACCATAGTCCTCAACAGGGTCTGGTATGTGCGAGAGGTCGACCCCAGTCGCAAGCTCTTGACCGGCATGACCAGAGACGGCATTTTTATGGGAGGCCAGGAGCCACTCAAAAACATGCGTTTCAACATCAGCCTCATGGATATGCTGCAATCAAAGTCTATCGTCGCCATGGGTCCTGCTCGCAGAGCGGCTGGCGAAGAGACCTTTCCTGCCATAGTGCCATCCATGATCGTGGATGATTTCAACTTTACAGAGACGACAAAGTTTTGATTCAAACGTTCGCTCTATAAACAGATAAACGGAGTTTGCCATGCAATTCGCAAGCAAGCCTCTGGACCTCGTGCTCGGGGCCGGAGGAGTAAAAGGCTTTGGCCATATCGGCGTACTCAAAGCCATCAAGGCACTCGGTGTGCCGATTGGCACTGTCACCGGCGTCAGCGTGGGTTCCCTCGTCGCCGCTCTTCATACCAATGGTTTAGACTGCGAGGCACTGTTCAACCAGATGCTCGCAGGGCTCAAAAATCGTGACAATCCTCTGGCCATGCTAGAGACGATGACTCTCAGTGATCCCATCAGTCTAATGATCGGCGGCCCAGTCGACCTTTCCGTGCCCATGAGACGTCTGGTCAAAGACCTCGAACTGTCTCCACGAGACGATCTGCGCATAGTCGCCTGCGACTACTTTGCCAAGGTACCCGTGCCGTTTCAAGGGCAGGACTACGATCTAGCTACCGCTCTGACGGCGAGCTGCGCACTACCCACGGTGCTACGCCCAGTCTGGCATCGCGATCCAAAGACCGGTGCCATGCGTCTGCTCGTCGATGGCGCTGTTTATCACTACAATCCTACCGATTTTAGCGAGGCACCTGCCATCGTCGTTTCATTTAGACCAGCGACCTCCTGGCCTTCCGGTTACCGCTTTAAAAACCCGATGGATGCGTATTTTCACATGCGCGAAATGTACTATCCCATCGCCGGTCACCGTCGTCACGTCGATGCTCAAAAGCACATCCTGCTAGAGATTGGGCTCAAAGATGTAGCTGGTCTCAACTATGGCATTGACGAGCAAGTCTGCCGGGCGATGGTAGAAGACGGCTACCGCACGACAATGGACAGGCTCTCAAAACTATCGCCGGCCTGAACTATGTATGAGAAGGATGCACCACATCCAGTGCGTCCTTCTCATTTTTCTTATCTTTTTTTTCTCTCTGCTGCCTTTTTAATGCAAAATTTATACTACCTGTTTTAGTATCACTTGGTGATCCATTAAGCGCTATCCCCCTATAATGGGCTAAAATAGACCCAAATGAACGAAAATCACGAAACAGGGGCCAGTATCGACGTCGAACGTGCTCTCAAAGAGGCTACCATCTCTTTGAGGACAGGCAAGTCCGCACTCGAGAACGAAAATTATCAGCTGGCCGAGCCTCTTTTGATCAAGGCACTGGATGCGTTCGAATTAGCTGGCGCTAAAAGCAGCAATGATTATTTTTCTTGCCTGCATACACTGGCCGATACTTATTTTCATCTCAAACGTTTTTATGAGGCCAAGGCCTATTATGAGCGTTTGTCTGTGGCTCGCCTCAAGAACGAAGGCTCCAATGACGCTCAAGTAGTTGTGGCATTGCTCAAACTGGCCTCCACTCAAGAAAAATTGCATGAGTATGCAGACGCTCTCAATACTTACGATTTAATCCTCGAACTAACCGAGTCCACCATCCCGCAAGGCCACGCACTGATGGGAGTGGTACTCGAATCCATCGAAGTTTTTGTCGATCGTCATGTCGTTGACGATCGCGAACGCACGACCAGGCTAGAGGCCATCGCACAAAAAAAAGCAAGATCTGGTTTCGATCCAAACCTGCATCTAACTCAATCCAGCGTAGATCTCCAGGCAATCGCCGAACTCGAAGCCGACACCAACGCTCACCTGCTTGCTCAAGACCCAGAGCAATTGCGCAAGACTCTCGGCTCCTGGACCAATCCCGAATTGACAGTCTGGGCTGGTTATTTGCGCAATCGACAACAGCAAAAGTCCGAAGAGGAGTCAAAATCGACTCCGGTGCCGCATTTGGACCAGCAGAGCCAGAGCGCTCAAATGGCATACAACGTGACCGAACAAGAACTCACCGCCCAGAGGCTGGCCAATCTCAAACAGCACAAACCGACCCACGAGCCCAAACTGGCCAAAGCCCGACAAGAGGCAAAAGCCGCAAAAGGACTGCCTGATGTGCCGACATCGAGATCAAATATCGATCTCAAGTCGCCATTCAAAGATGAGGGTCGCAACAAATCCATCAAAAAAATCGATACAGATAAGCGGCCATTCAATCCTTTACCCGCGATCAGCGCCCTGTGCGTTGCCGGTATTATATGCGGTGCAGTGTGGTTTGCCCATGAGTACACCAAAACCATGGTCACAGGCAAGGACAAGGCTCCAGCTCAATACAAATTAGATCTCAACGGCCGTAGTTTTCAGACAATCGACGGCAAGATCAAGGTGAGATTTATTGCCAACCATTTTGTGCAGGTAGACATCACTCGCGATGCTGATGCACTGGATAGCAATACAGTCGAATACAAAGACTCGCGACAAAAAGCCGAAGGTCCCCTGGCTCAGCTTGCAGCCTACGGTCACAACACGGTGGTATTTAAGCTCTCCAATCAGTATAAAAGCCTAGAATTGCCCGGAGGCGTGGTTCTCTACGAAGATGGTGCGCCAGGCAAATTGATAACAGACAAAATGCAAAAAATGTCCATGGCAGCTCAATCATTTTTTGCCACTCACGATCACGTCTATCCCACCGGAGAGGCTGATTTTGCCGACTCCGGCACCAATTTTTCTTACGAAAACCCTTTGTCAGGCCAGATCCGCAAACCTGTAGTCAATGTAATCAATCAAGCTGGCGGCAAATTTGACGAGGTCTTTGTCGAGCAACTGCAGTCCATGCGTGATCGCGATCCCAAATTTGCTGCCGACGAGGCTCGGGCCGAAGACTCACAGGCAGGTTTGATCGAGTGCCTGGCGATCATGCCCGATCCAGGCGCTGATCCAGAC
>Ga0233423_10001330_pt1 | contig 12424 bp, 16 predicted proteins | sample Watercolumn_Mata_FD_180713 | JGI IMG/M metagenome (GOLD analysis project Ga0233423, IMG submission 180713) | Freshwater microbial communities from Lake Matano, South Sulawesi, Indonesia - Watercolumn_Matano_2014_112_MG | ecosystem: Environmental > Aquatic > Freshwater > Lake | place: Indonesia... | reverse complement strand
TTTCCTGACCTTATTCTATGCGGGCGATATTTTCAAACCTGGTATATTCCTTGATAAAAGCCAACCTTAATGAACCAACGGGCCCGTTACGCTGCTTTGCGATGATGACCTCAGCTACCCCCTGCTCTGCATTAGGATTATAATACTCTTCCCTTAGCAACAGGACAACCACATCCGCATCCTGCTCTATTGCCCCGGATTCCCTCAAATCGGAAAGCTGCGGACGGTGGTCGGTACGCGCCTCTACTGCCCGCGATAACTGGCTTATCGCGATGACCGGAACATTTAATTCCCGCGCCAATGCCTTCAGGGAACGCGAGATTTCCGAAATCTCCTGCTGCCTGTTCTCGATATTGCTGGAGCCGCGCATTAACTGCAGGTAATCCAATATTATCAATTTTATGTCCTGGTGCGCCTTAAGCCTTCTGGCCTTGGCGCGCAATTCCATCACGGAAATCGCCGGCGTATCATCTATAAATATAGGCGCCTCTGAAAGTTTTCCTGCGGCAGCAGTAAGGCGCGGCCAATCCGAAGTTGCCAAGTAGCCTGTCCTGACTTTATGCGCGTCAACTCTAGCGTGCGAACAAAGCATCCTCTGAACCAATTGTTCTTTAGACATTTCTAAACTAAAGATTGCCAGAGGAATCTTTTCTACCACGCCCGCGTATTCTGCCATGCCTATAGCCAGAGCGCTTTTGCCCATAGAAGGCCTTCCGGCAATTACAATCAAGTCCGAAGCCTGCAGGCCTGCGGTCTTAATATCAAAATCTATAAAACCGGTGGGTATGCCCGTCACATGCGCCTTCTTCTGATAAAGCCTGTCTATCGTCTCAATACTGTCCTTGACGATTTCTTTAAGATGCAGGTAACTACCCTGGGACTTCCTGCTGCTTACTTCAAAGATGAACCTCTCTGCGCTGTCTACGACCTCATCAACATTCCCGTCGCTCTCGTAACACAGGGAAACTATCCGCGTGGCGCTGTTTATAAGCGTCCTTAAAATGCTTTTTTCTTTGACGATGGATACATAGTGATTTATATTGGCTGCGGTGGGCACGGAATTTGCCAGGGCGGTCAGGAAACTGGGACCTCCCACTTCATCAAGGATGCCGTTCCTCTTAAGCTCGTCGGTCATGGTAATTAGGTCAACCGCCTTATTAGCGTTATAGAGGTCGGATATCGCCCCAAATATTTTTTTGTGGGCGTCTTTGTAAAAGGAATCCCTATCCAGGGACTCCACCGCTGTAGAGATGGCATCTTCATCTAATAACATTGAACCCAATACCGCCATCTCAGCGTCCAGGTTCTGCGGAGGGATTTTATCTAAGGCTATTTCTGCCATATGATTATTTCTTAACAATCCAAACTTTTATTTTTGCGAAGACTTCGGGATGCAACCTGATGGGTATCTCGTAAATCCCTAAAGCCCTTATGGGTTCATCCAGGACAACCGAATCCTTATCTATCTCAAACCCCTCTTCCTTCAGGGCATTCGCTATATCCTGAGAAGTTATGCTGCCGTACAATTTGTCTTCTTCCTTGACTTGCGCCAGTATGGTCAAAGAAACATTCGCTAACCGCTCTCCAAAGGCCTCGGAATCTTTCTTCGCTTTCTCCAACTGCAAAGATTTTCTCAGTTGAGCCTGCTGGAGTTTCTTCAGGTTGGCAGGAGTCAAAGGCAGGGCAAGGCCGTTGGGTATAAGAAAATTGCGCGCAAAACCGTCCTTTACCTTTACCACTGTCCCGCTCTTCCCTAATTTGTCTATGTCCTGGTTTAGAATGACTTCCATTTAACGTATGTAAGGAATAAGCGAAATGAACCTCGCCTTTTTGATTGCCTCGGCAATGCGCCTCTGGTGCTTAGCGCAATTACCAGAAATACGGCTTGAGATAATCTTGCCTCTCTCCGTAATAAAGGCTTCCAGCCTCTTTATATCTTTATAATCTATTGACTTGACTTTGTCTACGCAGAACCGGCAGAATCTTTTTCTCATTACTAAATGCATATCCCGTTTCTTGGCGGTTGCCCTGGCCTTGGTAAATGTTTTTGTCTTAACTCTCATTTGCCTGCTCCTCGCCTTCCTCTAGCCATGCCTCTTGCGTGGAGGGCTCTGCTTGAGGCTCTTCTAACAGCTCTTCCTTGAGGCCAGCCGCAGGTTTTACCCCGGGGCTGCCTAAGAATTGCACGCGTTCTGCCCTTACCTCAATGACGCTGCGTTTTTGCCCGGCATTATCTTCCCAGGAGCGCGACTGAAGCCTCCCTTCGATAAAAACACCACTTCCTTTATGCAAATATTGATTGCAGGTCTCTGCCTGCTTATTCCAGACCACCGCCGTAATGAAACAAGTCTCTTCCTTTAATTCCTGATTCTTATTGCGGAACCTGCGGTTTACCGCAAGCCGAAGATTGAGCACTGCCGTACCCTGCGGCGTGTAGCGTAACTCCGGGTCTTTAGTCAGGTTGCCCATAAGGAATACTTTATTAAAATTTGCCATATTTTATCTCCTGTTCGTTCTCGCAGCCTTATTGTGCTGTGCTGATAAGAACCCTTAATATATTCTCATTTAACTTATACGCGTGCCTTATCTCTTTAATCGCTTGAGGCGCAATAGAAAAATTCATCAGAAAATACAGGCCTTCCCGGTATTTTTTAATAGGAAAGTATAATTTTCTTTTTTCCGACCAGACAGAACCTTGCGATACATTGCCGTTATTTTTGGATACCGCGTCGGTAATCTGGCTGAATAACGCCTTCCTTTCTTCTTCCGGTAAGTCCGGTTTAACAATGAACATCGCCTCGTATTTATTCATTAGCGCTTCTCCTCCTGTTGAAAATATCCATAGTCTTAGTTACGCCTTCGCTAACCCACGACCGACAGCACTCTGCGGATTCTTCTATTATCTGCCCGAGTTGTCTTTTTTCTTTTCCAGTAAAAGGGGATAATACGTAGTCGCTTGCGTCTGTATCCCGGGAGGGCCTGCCAATGCCGATGCGTAAACGGCTAAATCCCTGGCTGCCTATAGACTCTATTATTGATTCAAGGCCGCGCTGCCCCCCTGATGAGCCGCTGGGCCTTAATTTCAGCCTGCCGAATTCTAAATCCAGGTCATCGCAGGCTACAAGCAGGTCAGCCAAACCTATCCTATATTTTTTAAGCAAGCCGGCTACAGCGATACCCGATAGATTCATAAAGGTAAGTGGCATGGCCAGTATTGCGCTTTCTCCGCAAATCTTAACCTTAGCGCTTAACGACGGAATACCCTTTTCTTTCTTAAGGGATATCTTATAACTTTTTGCCAGGGCTTTTATTACAGCAGAACCGATATTGTGCCTTGAATTTATATAAAGCCTTCCCGGATTACCCAGGCCCACAATCAGTTTCATTAAACTACTTCTTCTCTTCAGCCTTAGGCTTCGTTTTTTCTTTAGTCGCTTCTTCCTCGCCTTCAGCAGCTACTTCCTTCTTTTCCTTGATTACCTCAGGCTCCTGCGCGACTTCTCCTTCAACAGGGGCAACCGGCACCTCTTCCTTCATAGGCGCTGCTACGGATAAAACAATCGAGGCAGGGTCATTTAAAACCTTAACCTCGGCAGGTACGGTTAAATCTTTTATATGTATTGAGTCTCCGATTTTTAAGGGGCTTACATCTACCTGGATTTCTTTGGGGATGCTGGTAGGCAGGCATTCAACCTCAATCTCCCAGAGGATGTGCTCCAAAGAGCCCCCTTCCTGTTTTACTCCCACCGGCTCGCCAATAGCTATCACCGGCACATTGACTTTAATAACCTTGGTCAAAGAAATTTCGTTAAAATCCACGTGTATTATATCGCCGTGTACGGGGTCATACTGTATCTCCTTAATCAAGCATGAGCGGGGGGGATTGCGTTTCTTGTCATCCTTGATTTTAAGGTTAATCAATATGCCCTCTATCCTGTGTTGATGCACCAGCCTCAATAATGCTGTATGAGATACCTTTATAGGCAGGGGCTCTTTACCCTGGGCATAAACTACCGCCGGGATAAACCCTTTGTCTCTTAAATCCTTAACCTTGGCCTTTCCTAACTCCTGCCTTGGTTCAGTGTCTAAAAATATTTCTTCCATAACAGCCATTTTTCTCCTTAATCAAACAAAGAACTTACCGATTCTTCGTTGTGTATCCTTTTTATCGCCTCTCCTAAAAGTCCGGCCACTGACAGCACATTAATCCTGGGGTGTTTCTTATGGTCATCCAGAGGGATACTGTTAGTGATAAGCAACCTCTCCAGGGCCTTGCATTTATCTATGCGCTGTACCGCAGGCCCGGATAAAACGCCGTGGGTAATTGCGGCCTGGATGCTCCTTGCCCCGGCTTTTTTCAGCGTCTCGACCGCCTCAATCAAAGAACTCCCTGTGGCAATTAGGTCATCCACAATAAGGGCGTCTTTGCCTTTCACCTCGCCTAAGATATGCATTACCTCGGCTTTATCCGGAGATACGCGCCTTTTATCTATTATTGCCAGGCTTCCCGAAAGCCTCTTGGCATAAGCCCTAGCCATCTTTATGCTGCCTACATCCGGGGATACCACCACCAGATTCTTATCCTTTAATTTTGCAAAATAATCTACAAAAATGCCTACTGCAAATAGATGGTCTACTGGTATGTCAAAGAAACCCTGGATTTGTCCGGCGTGTAAATCCATAGTCAAAATCCTGTTTGCTCCGGAGACTGTCAAAAGGTTTGCCACTAATTTGGCTGTAATCGGCACGCGCGGCTGGTCCTTCCTGTCCTGCCTTGCATACCCGAAATAGGGGATTACCGCGGTAATGCGCTGGGATGATGCCCTTTTTAATGCGTCAATCATAATCAGTAGTTCCATCAGGTTGTCATTCGGCGGAGGAGAGGTAGGCTGGACTATAAAAACGTCCTTGCCCCTGACATTCTCGTCAATCTTAACCCTTATCTCCCCTTCGCTAAACCTCGCCACCAACGCATCCGCTAATTTAACCTTAAGATACTTGCAGATATTTTTGGCCAAATCAGGATGCGCATTACCGCTAAACACCGCTAATTTATCCATCGTATTTACCTCTTATAGGTTTTAATTGCCTTGGCCGGCACTCCCACAACGGTCTGGCCTTTGCCGACATCTTTAATTACCACGCTTCCTGCTCCGGTAACAGCGCGCCTTCCAATCCTCACCGGCGCAACCAATATAGTGTCCGAGCCGATTGATGCCTCATCCTCTATTATGGTGATATTCTTTTTCCTGCCGTCGAAATTAGCGGTAACCGTGCCTGCGCCGATATTGACTTTCTGGCCTATCCGGCTGTCTCCGATATAACAAAAATGCTTTGCTATTGCACGGGGGGAAATCCTTGAGCGGACAACTTCCAGAAAATTCCCTGCCACTACATCGTCTCTAAGCTCAGTGCCCTCTCTTAAATGCGCAAACGGGCCGATGGAACAGCGCTTTCCAATTTTAACATTCCTTTCAATAACTGTAAAGGGATAAATCACGGTATCCCGGCCTATCCCGGTGCCGTAACTTACGAAAGTGGAATCCGGGTCAACAATGGTAATGCCTTTCTGCATTAAATCTTCGTTAATGCGCTTTTGCATAATCGAATTTGCCTTTGCTAAATCAGCGCGCGAATTTATCCCCAGCGCCTCATTAATATCGGCAAGCTTTACGCCGTCCACTAACCTGCCTTTTTTATAAAGTATCCCTATGATATCGGTAAGATAATATTCTTTTTTGGGGTTATTTGGAGTTACATATTTTAAGGCCAAGGCAAGGGCGTCCTTATTAAAACAAACGATGCCGGTGTTGACTTCTTTGATATCCTTCTCGTAATCATTGGCGTCTTTTTCTTCCACAATCCTGCAGATGCTCGAGTATTTATCCCTCAAGACCCTGCCGTAGCCCGCAGGCTTATCCAATTGCGCAGTCAGCAAGGTGGCATCAGATTTATTTTCTCTGTGTTGTTTTAACAGGGAGGCTACGGTGTCTTTCCTGAGTAAGGGATTGTCAGCGTAAAGCACCAAGACCGTGCCTTTAAAATTCGCCAGGTACGGCAAGGCTGTCTTTACGGCATCAGCTGTTCCTAAAAGCCTCTTCTGTATAACTACTTTTATCCCCGGCTTAAGGAATTTCCTGACCGCATCGTGTTTATATCCGAGCACGGCAATGACTTTATCTACCTTTAGAACCTTGACCAAATCCAAGACATAAGCCAACATCGGTATTGCGCAAATAGGATGCAGGGCCTTGGGGATTTCTGATTTCATCCTCGTGGATTTACCCGCCGCTAAAATTATTACCGCGATATTTCTACTCATGCTTTTCTTCGTTGCCCGGTGAGGATTCGAACCTCAACAGTCAGACCCAAATTCTGATGTGCTACCATTACACTACCGGGCAAATTTAGTTTAGAATGTAGAGTCTGACGCGACTCTGGCCTTCTCCTGCTCGTACGCCTCTAAGACTCTTTTCTGCAGGTACTCCCTGAATGACTGCGTTATGGGATGGGCGATATCCTTATGTTCTAATTGTGATGCGCCCTGAGCCTCTTGACTTACCGGCCGGGCCACTAAAGGCAGCTGCGCCCCGCATTGATTGCAGTATTTAGAGCGCAGTTCATTCTTAAAACCGCATTTCTGGCACGGCTGTTTTATCTTCCTTGAAGGCATGGCGATAAACAGACCGCTTGTGCCCTCTATTACTTTTATATTCCTTACCACAAAGGCATTATCAAAAGTTACCGTTGCATAAGCCCTTAGTTTTTTATCCGGAGAATCCTTTAAGACCACCCTGACTTCTGTTATCTCCATGCGTCTGCCTCCTCGCGGTTGCGCTTAAACTAAAACGTCCTGGCGACAAAAATGCGCCAAGAACTCTCTTCTTTCTTTAGTTTGTTACTGATGGATACGGCCTCCTTTCTTGAAGGAACAATGCCAAATACCGCCGGACCGCTTCCAGACATCAGTATAAATTTTAAGCCCAGATTAGCGAGTCTCTCTTTGATGCGTTTGACCTCAGGGCACAATTGAATCGTAATGCCCTCTAAGCTGTTAAACAGAAGTCCGCTACCCAAAGAAAGGTCATTTCTTTTTAAAGCCAAGATTAGTATATTAACATCATATTTTGGTCTTGTCAACCACGCAGTTTTAAGGTAGCGCCTATCCCATCTTTTGTAAATAATAGGAGTGGAAACCTTTATTTTAGGCACAATTATGAGATGCCAAAAATACGCATATTGTAGCAGCCTTAGCGGCTTTATCCTCTCTCCGCGGCCTTCCCCTAATGCAAAGGCCGTATTATAAACAAAAAAAGGGACGTCGCTGCCTATTCCTTGCGCAAGCCCGGCGAGCCTTTTTCTGGAAAGGTTAAGTTTCCAGAGCTTATTTAAACCCAAAAGCACGGTTGCCGCATTAGAGGAACCTCCTCCCAGGCCGCTAGCCACAGGAATGCGTTTTATTATAGTGATATCCAGACCCGTCTTTATATTAAACTTGCCTTGCAATAATGCGGCGCTACGATAACAAAGGTTGGTTTTATCTTGCGGGACTCCGGAATTTTTACATATAATCCTGATTAATTTATCACGGCGGGGCCTTAAGATTATCTTGTCGGAAAGGTCTATTCTCTCAAAGAGGGTCTTTATATCGTGGTAGTTATCCTTGCGTTTCTTAATAACTTCCAGGTACAGGTTTAATTTCGCGTAGGAAAGAAGAACCAACCCTTCGCTCCTGCTCAGGGTTGATGGTGAACGTAGCCGAAGCATCAATTTTACTTCCTCAGCAGCAAAGTCGCTTTCTTCTCTATATCGAGGCTAGTGAGATTGTACTCTTTTAAAAGCTCAGCAGGCTCTCCTGATTGTCCGAACCTGTTTTTTATGCCTAAACAGGCGACTTTTACAGGGCAATTTTCCGCTATAACTTCCTGGATGCTGGAAGCTAACCCGCCTATAACCGTGTGCTCTTCGCAGACGATAATGCCGCGGGTTTCTTGCGCTGCCTTCAATACCGTCTCGCTATCTAACGGCCTGATAGTGTGGACATTAATCAGGCGTGCCTGTATCCCTTTGCTCAAAAGATTTTTTACCGCAACCAGCGCTTCGGATACCATAATCCCGCAGGCGATAATAGCGATATCATTACCGGAGGTTAAAACCTCAGCCTTACCGAGTTTAAACTCGCCTTTGTTTTCTATGGTAGGGACCTTAGGCCTGCCCAGGCGGATATAAAACGGCCCATTGGCATCTGCGCAAGCTAAAACAGCATCGCGCGTCTGGGGGCCATCGCAGGGGACAACTATATTCATATTGGGGATAGCGCGCATGAGCGCGATATCCTCCAGTGCCTGATGGCTGGCGCCGTCAGGCCCGACGGTGATGCCGGCGTGCGAGGCGACTATCTTAATATTAAAATTATTATAACAGACGGTATTTCTAACCTGGTCCCATGCCCTGCCGCTGGCAAATATGGCAAAGGTAGAGAGGAATACTGTCTTTCCGCAAGCTGCAAACCCTGCGGCAGTAGCCATCATATTCTGCTCAGCCACCCCGAAGTTAAAAAATCTTTCCGGGAATTCCTTGGCAAACAGGCTCGTGCGCGTTGAGCTGGATAAATCCGCATCCAGCACAACTATAGCCTTATTCTTCTTTCCTAATTCCACGAGTGTCTTGCCGTATATGTCACGCTGATAAAGCAATTCTTGGCTCATTCTAATTCTTTCAGTGCCTTTTCCGCTTCTTCTTTTGTAGGGGCGCGGCCGTGAAAATCAACCACATTCTCCATAAAAGAAACGCCCTTGCCTTTTATAGTGTGGGCAATGATTATAGTAGGCTTACCCTTCGTGACCCTTGCCTCTTCATAGGCTGCGAGGATCTGACTCATATTATGCCCGTCTATCTCTACGGTGTGCCAGCCGAATGCCTCCCACTTATCCGCCACCGGTTCCAGGTTCATAATATCCTTGATTTTACCGTCTATCTGAAAACCGTTGTAATCCAGCATCGCGCATAAATTGTCGCATTTATAATGGGAGCAGGCCATGGCTGCTTCCCAGATATTGCCCTCCTGCGTCTCTCCGTCACCCAAAAGCACATATACCCGGTAATCCCGCTTATCCATCTTTGCGCTCAAGCTCATGCCAAGAGCGACGGATAAACCCTGGCCCAAAGAGCCGGAGGCAACATCAACTCCGGGCGTGCGCCTGTCAGGATGCCCCTGTAATATAGAGCCTAATTGCCTTAAGGTCCAGAGTTTATCTTCGGAAAAATAACCTGATTCTGCTAATACCGCATACCAGAGCGGGCAGCAATGGCCTTTGGACATATGGAACCTGTCGCGGTCAGGCCATTGAGGGTCTTTAGGATTATGCCGCAATACCGCAAAAAACAAAACAGTAATTAAATCCGTGGCTGAAAGGCTTCCTCCGGGATGGCCTGAGCCGGCCTTAGCGAGCATCTGTATAATCAGCCGCCTGATCTCTTTTGCTTTCTCTTCTAATTCTCTAATTTTATCTGCCGTATATTCCATATCGGCCTACCTGCTACCTACTACATACTATCTACTATCTCAGCTTTTCCAGCTTCTCTTTAACCTTCTCTTGCCCTGGGTCTAATTTAAGGGATTTCTGCCAACCCTGTTTTGCATTCTCTGGCTTGCCGGCCTTAAAGTAAGCATCACCCAGATGGTCATAGATAACCGGGTCCTCTAAAAGCGCGCTTGCCCTTTCCAATTCTTTTACCGCCTCCTTGATTTTGCCCTTCTTAAAATAAAGCCAGCCAAGGCTGTCAATATAAGCGCCGTTATTGGGTTCTATCTCCAGGGCTTTCTTTATCATCGCCTCAGCCTGATTAAGACTTTTATTTTCTTCCACATATAGGTATCCTAAAAAATTCAGCGCTTCGGCATATTCGGGTTTTAATTTAAGGGCTTCTTTTAGTTCCCTCTCCGCTAAATTATTATTTTTTAACTCGTTATAGACGCTACCCAGATAAAAATGCGCCTGCGCATCCCGGGGAGCCAAATCTATGATTAATTTATACACCGCCTCTGCTTCTTTGAATTTTTTCTGCTGGAGATATATCTGGCCCAGGCTCTTATAAATATTTATATTCTTGGGGTTTAGTTTTGCGGCGCCCTTAAGCGCTATTTCATACTCGGCCGTAGCCAGGTCAAGTTTGTCTTGCGAGAAATACAACAGGGCTAATATCGCATGCGGCTCTATTGCCTCGGGGTCAAGGTTTATCGCGAGATTTAACTCTTCAACTGCCTTGGGGGTGTCGTTCTTCTTTATATAAGTAGAAGCCAAATGCAAATGTATGGCCGGACTTTCGCGCTCTTCTTTTAAGGCTTTTTTAAATTCCTCGATAGCCAGAGCCATATCTCCGAGGTCTTCATATATTACCCCCATGATATAGTGGCTTAACGCAGAAGACGCCTTTTTATCTAAGGCAAGGGCTTTTGGATTTATCAAGAAGGAGGCTGCGAGGCAAAAAAACAGCACCCTCCCCACTTTCCTGAACGTAGAATTCATGATGTAATTGACGCCTTAACCCCAAGCCCTCTTCTTCAGGTGGCGGAGACGGCGACGCATCTTCTTTCTTTTGTGGGTCCTGATTTTTCTTCTTTTTCTTTTCCTGCCGCAAGGCATTTGTATCTCCTTGACGTTAATATATAACCTTATTCAGCGGATATTCAATTATCCCCTGCGCGCCAGCCTTTTTTAATTCGGGAATTAATACGCGCACAACCCGCTCATCAATGATTGTTTCAATTGCATACCAGCCCTCTACCGAGAGGCTGGAGATTGTCGGTTTTTTTAATGCCGGCAGCTGCGCGAGCACCTTTTTCAGGTCAGCCTTCCTGACATTCATTTTTAAGCCGACTTTCTCTTCGGCAGCAATCGCGCCTTTTAAAAGCAGGGCAATCTGGCCCATCTTGGCTCTCTTCCAATTATCTTTATAGGCATTTTTATTGGCAATAAACTGGGTGGTGGATTCGCAAAGCGCGGCAATCTCGGTCAATTTATTTGCCCGCAGGCTCCTTCCGGTCTCGGTTAATTCCACAATTGCATCTACAAGCCCGGCGTTTACCTTGACTTCCGTCGCTCCCCAACTGAATTCTACCTCTACCTTTACTTTGTTCTTAAGGAAATAATCCCTGGTTACATTGACCAGTTCCGTAGCAATGCGTTTCCCCTGAAGGCCCCTGATAGACTTGATTCCTGAATCCTGGGGTACGGCTAAAACCCATCTTACTTTATTCAGGCTCTGCTTTGCGTATATTAAATCCGTAAGCCTTACGCAGTCGGATTTATTCTCCAGTATCCAGTCATTGCCGGTAATACCGCAGTCTAATGCGCCGTCCTCTACATACCTGGACATCTCCTGGGCGCGCAATAATACCGGCTCTATTTCCGGGTCATCTATCGAAGGAAAATATGAGCGCTCGCTGGACAGGGAAAGGTTAAAGCCCGCCTTTTTGAACATCTTAAAGGTGGCCTCCTGGAGGCTGCCCTTGGGTAAGCCTAATTTAAGTATTTTGTTTCCCATTATCATTTTCTCCAATATGAATATGTGCGAGGTTTATTATACAGAGTTAATAATATTTTGTAAAGGAAAAGGTTGGGGGGAGCCTCAATCCTTATCCCTCAGAGCCTAATATCCGGCATTGGATGTCCAAATATCAGTTGGATTCGTTACAGTATACTGAGTGCGGAGCCTAAGATAATTGGCTGCACCTCCCTGTGGAAGCTTGCCGCCCGAACTGCATCGGGTAGCGTAACCGTCCAAACAATAAGTGCCACAATCGTCCACGTAATAACTAAAATAATGTGAACTTCTGCATGCACTGGGGATCTGGTCTTCGGCTGTTCCGATGTGAACGTTGGCATTTGTTATACCGGTTGTTGTAAGATTCTCTAAGTAATAAGCAAGTCCGAGTTTGCGTATATCTCCTAAAATCTGCCTTGCCTCAGCGCCGCGTGATTTTTCCACCATTCTCCCGTATTGAGTAAAGCCTAAGGTGGCAAGGACACCTACAATCAGAATTACCACTACTAATTCCAGGAGGGTAAAGGCTTTGTTTTTCATAGGGTTAGTTTATTCTCTCCGCAGGATTTTGTCAACAGGATTTTAGCACGAGTAGTATACTTAATTGTGCGTAAGTTTGCTTGATGTATAGCGGGTGACTGCCGAGACGAAGACCTTGCCGCGCGCAAAGCGTAAAGCTTGAGCACGGCGAGGTGGCTCGGCAGGCAGGACCCGCTGATGCATTTTATAATTGCAATATTTGGGTTTTAAATTATAATGATTACTTAAAAGGAGCCTTTATGCTTAAGAAACTGCGCAAGAAGAAGACCGCAAAAAAGGTATGGATAATCCTGGCATTATTGATTGTCCCGGCATTTGTGCTCTGGGGTTCAGGGAG
>Ga0233423_10001327_pt1 | contig 12454 bp, 8 predicted proteins | sample Watercolumn_Mata_FD_180713 | JGI IMG/M metagenome (GOLD analysis project Ga0233423, IMG submission 180713) | Freshwater microbial communities from Lake Matano, South Sulawesi, Indonesia - Watercolumn_Matano_2014_112_MG | ecosystem: Environmental > Aquatic > Freshwater > Lake | place: Indonesia... | reverse complement strand
ATGTTCGCCCGGAAGGGCCGGTGACGCCGCGGCGCTACACCCTGACCCACTCCGATTCCACGGGCGACCTGTTCCTGACCATCGGCGCGGCCTACCAGGAGGAGCAGATCGCCGGCTGGTACACCCGCCTCATGCGCGATGAAGTCCTGGCCGAGTGGCTGCCGGAGGAGACTGGCCCGGCGCTGCACGTCTACTGCCACGTCAGCGGCGGTTTGGCCTTTGGCTCGGCGGCGATGCGCAATGGCATCTTTCGGCAAGAGCTGCCGCTGGTGCTGGAGGCTTTGCGCTACGGCGACCGCGCCCTGTTCGCGGCCAATCCCCAGCTTGACGCCGCGCCGATCTACGTGCACTTTCAGTCGGACAAGGCGCGCTACAACCGGGTGGAGCAATGGGGCACGACGGCCGATTACCGGATCGAGGTGGCGCATGCGCAGGCTTAAACTTGCTCTCCTGGCCCTGTTGATCGTGCTGCTGTTGGTGGCTGCCGGCTTCACCGTGTGGGCCTACACGCCCCTGGGTCCCCTGCCGGAGGCGGTCGCTGCCTTATCGTCCGACACCCAGGTGCAGGTGCAGACCAGCCCCTGGCTGACCTTTCGCCCAGTCGCCAGCCAGCCCACGACCGGCTTGATCATCTACCCCGGCGGCCGCGTGGATGCGCGTTCTTACGCCCCAACCGCGCGCGCCATCGCCGAAAAAGGCTACCTGGCCGTCATCGTACCCATGCCCTTCAACCTGGCGGTGTTCGCTCCGGGGAAGGCTGGCGAGGTGATCGCCGCCCACCCGGAAATCCGCCACTGGGCCATCGGCGGGCACTCCCTGGGCGGGGCGATGGCGGCGAACTTCGCGTACAGCCAGCCCGAGGCCGTGCAAGGGCTGGCTCTCTGGGCGGCCTACCCGGCGGGGAACAACAGCCTGGCCGACCGGCAGGTGGCCGTCGTCTCCATCTCTGGCACACAAGACGGCCTGTCCACGAGCAGCAAAATAGAGGCTTCGCGGGTGTTGCTGCCCCCATCCACGCGCTGGGTGGTTATTCAGGGCGGCAATCACGCCGGGTTCGGCTGGTACGGCCCGCAGCCCGGCGATGGTCAGGCGCAGATCAGCCGGGAGGAGCAACAGAAACAGATCATCGCCGCCACGCTGGGCCTTCTGGCGAGCCTGAGCAAGCCGTGACCGTGCGGCGCTGGCAATGAAGGGAGAGGTGAATGGTCAACTGGCGAGGGATTTGGCAGCCGGACATCTACCACGATAGCGAGGAGCGCCTGCTCTTTGCCGGCACCGGCCGCCATGCTGGTCTGGAGATCGTGGGCGCCCTGGACGAACTGCTGCGCCAGGTAGCCCGCCGACCAGTGACGAAGGACGAATGACTGAGGACCGAAGACTGGGGACTGGCTTCGTCCTTCGCCTTTCGTCTGGCAGGTACTCCATTGACGTATCTGTTGCCTCTGTGTTATACTTTAACCGGTTACGGTATCCTGGACACAAAGGAGTGAGCCATGGCTACCTTCCGTAGCGCAGGGGTCATTCATCACGGACGCGGCAGCCTGCAGCAGCTTGGCCCGGAGGCCAGGCGACTGGGAGGCAGCCGCGTTCTCATTTTCACCGATCCCGGGGTGCGGGCCGCCGGCCTGGCCGACCGCGGCCAATCGCTCTTGCAGAAAGAGGGCCTGCACGTGGACATTTTCGACCAGGTGCAGCCGGAGCCGCCGATTGAGAACTTTGAAAAATGCCTGGCCGCCGCCCGCCAGGGTGGCTACGACCTCTTCGTCGGCCTGGGCGGGGGGAGCTCCCTGGACATGTGCAAGGCCGCCTCTGTGCTGATGACCAACACCGGCGACATTCGCCAGTACCTGGGGGTCAATCTGGTCCAGAAGCCGGGGCTGCCCAAGATCGCCATCCCCACCACGGCGGGCACGGGCAGCGAGGTCACGCACATCGCCATCGTCACGGACAGCGCCAGGCAGCTCAAGATTGGCGTGGTCAGTCCCTATCTCATCCCCGACGTGGCCATCGTGGATCCGGAGATGAGCCTGGGCTGCCCGCCGCCGGTGACTGCGGCCACGGGCATGGACGCCCTCACTCACGCCATCGAAGGCTACACTTCTCTCCTCGCCAATCCACTCAGCGATGCCTGCGCCCTTCAGTCCATGACCCTGATCGCCCGTAGCCTGCGCACCGCCGTGCACCAGGGGCAGAACGTGGAGGCGCGCAGCGATATGGCCCTGGGCGCTCTCCTGGCCGGGCTGGCCTTCGCCAACGCCAGCGTCACGGCCACCCACGCCCTGGCCTTTGCCCTGGGCGGCCAGTTCAACGTCCCTCACGGCGTGGCCAACGCTATGATGCTGCCCTACGTCATGGAGTTCAACTGCCTGGCCAACCCGGCCCGCTTCGCCCAGGTAGCCCGGCAACTCGGCGAGTGCCTGGAGGGCCTGAGTCCGCGCCAGGCCGCCCTGCAGGTCGCTGCGCACACGCGTACCCTGGCCATGGACGTGGGCATTTCCCTACGGCTCGGCGACTACGGCATCCCGGCTGCGGCCATCCCGTCTCTGGCCGAGGGCGCTATCTCCGTCACGCGCATCATCGGCAACAATCCGCGGCGCATAAGCAAAGAGGACGTTGAGGGGATCTTTCGCCAAGCCACTTGAGGGGGAATAAGGGAATCAGTGATCAGGAAATCAGGACTTATGCGGAAACCTGATTCTCTGATTTCCCGATTTCCCGATTCCCCCCGTCCCCCATGGGAGGAGGTGATCTATGACGAGCAGAGGCCATTTGGTGGAGACTCGCAACGTTGTCTAACAATTGAAGGAGGAGTGCAAACCATGAAGCGTACACTGCGCACCCGTGGGCTGGCCCTCCTGGGCCTGCTCACCATCGTGGCTTTGATCGCCGCCTGCGGCCCCGCCCCCACACCCACACCACTGCCGCCCACGGCGACCCCCAAGCCGCCAGAGCCCATTACCCTGACCGTGTGGGACATCTACCCTGCGGGCCAACCCTTCCGCACAGTTCTGGACAACGCCATCGCCCGCTTCAACAAAACCTATCCCTACGTCAAGGTCAACGTGGTCAGCTACGCCATTGACGATTTCAAGGTCAAGCTGGTGACGGCCCTGGCTGCCGGAGGCAAGGATTTCGACGTCTTCCAGACCTGGGGTGGCGGCCAGCTCGCCACCTACGCTCGCCGCGGGCAGGTACTGGAGCTCACCGAGGCCATGAAACAGGACAACTGGCAAGGGAGCTTCTCGTCCGCCGCCCTCACCTTCGTCACCGCCGATGGCAAGGTCTGGGGCGCGCCCGTGGAACTGGCCACCGTGCTCTTCTACTACAACACGGAGATGTTCAAGGCCAACAACGTGGCTGTGCCTAAGACCTTTGACGATCTCCTGGGGGCCTGCAAGACCCTCAAGGCCAAGGGGATCATCCCCATCTCCCTGGGCATGAACAAGGCGTCCTGGACGGGCGATTTCCACTACCAGTACCTGGTCACTCGCCAGGGTGGGCTGGAGCCCTTCCGCAAGGCCATCACCAGGGAAACCGGTGGCACGTTCGAGGATCCCGTGTTCGTTCAGGCCGGTAAGCTGCTGCAGCAGATGGTGGATACCGGCTGCTTCCAGGATGGCTTCTTAGGAGCCGAGTACGTCTCCATGCGCCAGCTTCTCGGCCAGGAGAAGGCGGCCATGACCCTGATGGGTTCCTGGCTGCCCGGCCAGATCGCCACGGAGTTCCCCGCCTTCCTGCCCAAGATGGACTACTTCCGCTTCCCGGTGATCGCCGGTGGTAAGGGCGTGGACACCGACATCGTGGGGGGCACCAATGCCGCCTTCGCTATCTCCAAAGGCACCAAGTACCAGAAGGAGGCCATCGCTCTGCTCAAGGAGTTCACCTCCGAGGCCACGGCCGCCGACGTGCTGGGAGTGGCCAAGCGCCTGCCGGCCGTCAAGTACAAGCTCGATCCGGCCAAGGTGGACGCCCTGACCATCCGCGTGTCCGACGAGCTGAACAAGGCCACGGCCGTGCAGCTCTACTACGACCAGTCCTCCACGCCTGGCCTGGCCACTGCCCACCTGGATCTGATCACCGGCGTCTTCGCCAAGACCATCGCCCCGGAGAAAAACGCCGCCGACTGGGAGGCCGCGGCGAAGAAGGAACTGAAGTAGCCTTGCCAGTGGCCGCCCAACATTGACCATTGGCTGCCGATCTGGAGCAGGGGAGCGGGGGAGCAAGGGAGGGGAGGAGCGAATCGCTCCACGCTTGACGCTCCATGCCCTACACCCCACGCCCTTAAGCACCTCCGCCCCTCTGCTCCTCTGCACCTCTGCATAGGATGTAACCACATGTCACTGCGCCGCCTGCTCAACGATAAAAACATCACCATCGTCGCCTTCCTGCTGCCGGCCCTCGTCCTCTACGGCACGTTTGTCATCATCCCTATTTTCCAGTCCTTCCGCTTCAGCCTCTATCACTGGGACGGCCTGGGCCCCCTGACGCGCTTCATCGGCCTGGAGAACTACGCCACGCTCCTGCATGACGAGACCTTCTGGCAGGCCCTGCGCAACAACTTCGCCCTGGTGGGCTTCTCGCTGGTCACCCAGTTACCCCCGGCCGTCATCCTGGCCGTGCTCTTGACGGGGGCCATTCGCGGGCGCGACTTCTTCCGCACCATGTTCTTCTCCCCGCAGATTCTCTCCGCTGTAGCCACCGGCTACCTGTTCTACTACATCTACGAGCCCACCTTCGGGATGCTCAACCAGGCGCTCAAGCTGGTCGGCCTGGGGGCCCTGGCTCGCGGCTGGCTGGGTGACCAGATGCTGGCCCTGCCCGCCGTGCTGGCCGTGATCTCCTGGCGACACATCGGCTTTTACATGGTGCTCTTCATGGCCGCCATTGAAGGCATCCCGGACGAAATCTTCGAGGCGGCGCAGATAGACGGCTGCAACAAGCGCCAGCTTGTCTGGCACATCACCCTGCCCCTGATGTCCGGGGCCATCCGCACGGCGGCGGTGCTGGCCATGGTAGGTTCGATTAAGTATTTCGACCTCATCTGGATCATGACCCGTGGCGGCCCGGTGCACGCCAGCGAGCTCATCGCCACCTACATGTACAAGGAGACGTTCCTCAACTGGCACATGGGCTACGGGGCCACGCTGGCCGTTGCCCTCTTTGTGGTCGCCTTCTCGGTGTCGCTGCTCTTCTTGCGCCTCACCTCCCGCGGCGAACGGGCGGAGGAAGCGGCGTTGGCGGCGATGTGAACCGGCGATTTCAATCGCTCTGGCCAGGCAACCCAAACGGCCCATTATATTGAGGACTGAACATCATGGCGGTTGTACAGAGACATACCCCTTATAAAGCGCAGACCAATCCCCATCTCCACCTACCTCGCCTGGGCGAGCAGGGGGCGCGCTACGGCTTTGCCCTGCTCTACCTGGTGATCGCCGCCTACCCTCTGGTCTGGCTGTTCTACAGCTCTCTCAAGTCCCGGCCGGAGATCTACGCCGACGTCTTCGCCCTGCCCCAAAGCCTGTACCTGGACAACTACGTCCACATCTGGGGCGGCGTGCGCTTCCCACGCTATTACTTCAACAGCCTGCTGGTCACCACCTCGTCGGTGGCGGGCATCCTGGCCTGCTCCACCATGGCCGGGTACGTCTTCGCCCGCCTGCGCTTTCGCCTGCGCGAGCCGCTGTTCTACTTCTTCCTGGCCGGCATGATGATCCCCGTGCAGGTCACTTTGATCCCCGTCTTCGTCATGCTGCGCCGCATCGGGCTGCTGGACTCCTACCTGGCCATGATCCTGCCCTACATCTCGTTCCAACTGCCGGTGTCCATCTTCATCATGCGCAGCTTCTTCCGGGAGATTCCCGTCGAGCTGGAAGACGCGGCCCGCATGGACGGCTGCTCCACGGCGGGCATCTTCTGGCGCATCATGCTGCCCCTGGCTCGTCCCGCCATTGGCACGGTCATCATTTACAACTTCTTCCACGTCTGGAACGAGCTTATCTTCGCCCTGACCTTCACCAACTCCCCCCAGTATCGCACCATCCCCCTGGGGCTGATGGACTTCGTCGGCCAGTTCGACGTGGACCTGGGCTACACCTTTGCTGCCCTGGCCTCGGCCACTGTGCCACTGATGCTCGTCTACTTCTTTGCCCAGAAGCAAATCATTCGTGGGCTGACCGCCGGAGCCGTGAAAGGATGAACCGAGACTTCCTGCGCCGCCTCTGGGCCCTGGACAACGCTGAGCGACCGGCCTTCCAGTTTGACGTCCAGGCCGATACGGGGACGACCCTCCTGGAGCGCTTCCGCGACGTGCAGAAGATGCTGCGCCACCAGTTGGCCGAGTTCGCCCTGCGGCCCGATCTGGAGGACGATTTCGTGCCGGCCTTCTTCCCCTACCTGGGCACGGCCATCTTCCCCTCGGCCTTCGGCTGCCCGGTGCGCTGGTTTGACGATCAGGACCCTTGGGCGCGCCCCATCGTAGACCGTCCCCAGGCCGTCTACGATCTGCCAGAGCCAGCCGTGACCGACGGCGACCTGGACCGCGTCCTCGATTATACCCGCATCATGGCTCAGGCGCGTGTCGGGTGGGACGCCGATGCTCGCCTCTTCACGCTGCTGGAAGATAGCCTCATCCCTCGTTCCTCGTCACTCATCACGTCTATCCGCATGACCGACGTGCAGGGGCCGCTGGACGTGGCCTCTCTCGTCTGGGGCGAGGAGGACTTCCTGGTCGCCCTGTACGAGCATCCGGCCGAGGTGCACCACCTCATGGGCAAGGCGACGCGGCTGATCATGGACTTTGTCCAAGAGCAGCGACGCATCGTGCGCCAGGCGGGCCGGGAGTTCATTCCCTGCCATTATCCTTACATCTGGATGCCCGAGGACGCGGGTATTGCCATCAGCGATGACCTGCTGGCCCTGCTCTCCCCTCGCCTCTACGCCGAATTCGGCCTGCCGTACGTCAACCAGCTCGCCGAGGCTTTCGGCGGCGTGTTCATCCATTCCTGTGGCAACTTTCGCCACAACCTGGGCAATCTGGCCCGGGTGCACAATCTGCGCGGGGTGGACTTTGCCGCTTCGGAGACGCCTTTTGCGGCCGTGGCCGAGGCGCTAGGCGGGCGGGCCGTGCTCTCGGTACGCCTGGGGCTGAACAAGGACATCCACTTTCCGTCCATCCCGGCCTTCGTGGAGCACGTGCTGCAGACCAGGCGCACCAATCGAGGATTGTTGCTGGTCATCAACCTGTGGTACTCCCTGCCCGGCAGCGGGCAGCCTCTGCAGCCGGGCGATGTGGAGCGTATGGCCCGGCAAATCGCCGGCGTGCAGGGGAAATAGGCATGACGAAGGACCAAGGACAAAGGACTAAAGACTGAGGACTGGCTTCGTCCTTCGTCTTTCATTGGGTGGTGGCTCCGTTGACATATCTATTTCCCCTGTGCTATACTACACAAGTGGTTATGGGCTATGGAACCACGCTGGCCCTCGCTCCGTGCTCGGGTGGCAGATGGCAAATAGCTGATGGCTGATGGCGAATGGCAGATGGCAGGGAGCGCGTTGCTGTCAGCAGGTTTGGGGAGCAGATTGATGTAAGGGGTTCTCAGCGATGTGGTTCATCGCCGTTACGTGATGGTGGTATGACCGCTGAGCAGCGCGCAAGCATTGGTAAGGCTAAGTTACGTTGCCCTGAGGGAATAACCATGACGACACTGACTTGGCTACACTTGTCCGACTTTCACATAAAAGGCACCGAAGGTCCTAGCGCGGCAGCGGACTTCGCTGACCTGTTATCAAACATCAAGAAAGCCAGACAAGAACATGGTCTAACCCCCGATGTCGTGTTCTTCACTGGTGATGTGGCGTTTTCGGGCAAGAGTGAAGAGTACGAAAGGGCCATCAACTACTTTGACAATCTCTTGGAAGCCTGCGGGTTAAAAGACAAGCGCGATAAGCTCTACCTTGTCCCCGGCAACCATGATGTAGACCGAAAGCAGGCTCCCAATATTACCTTTGTACCGCAACTTGAATCATTGCTCGCCCACGAAACATCATATGATGTGCTTGAGGAGTTCCTCCAAAATGTATCCAACAATGTCGCGGGAGCCAGGGACTTGGTTTTCAGCAAATTCACCAACTTTGCCGGATTTATGGACAATCTCTTTGCTAGCACTGGGGTCATATATGAGCGCAACAAGCTTCACTACGTCCGACCAATCTTTAGAGATGGACATGTGGCAGTCGTCATGGGGCTCAATTCGGCGTGGGCGTCGTTTGATCCCACTAGAAAACCACCGGCACCCTTTGCTGATCTCGAACAAGGCAGGCTTCTGCTTGGCGTACCCCAGGTGGCTGCTGCAATCAACGAGGCGCAAAGTAAATGGCCAGAGGCCTGCCTGCGTATCGTCCTGATACACCATCCCCTGTATTGGTTGGCAGAGAAAGACGTCCATCAGATACGGGGACGGCTCTACAAGGAATGTCATCTCATGCTACGGGGGCATCTCCACTGTCCTGGTTTCTTCGAGCAGCGCACGCCAGATTCGCACCTTGTCGAGTATGCGGCAGGGGCAAGTTTGCATTCCCGGTACCGTTCTTACAATCTTGGTCAGCTCGACCTTGACACAGGCAAGGGAATAGTCATTGTTAAAACACAGAATCTTGACGAGAGCCCAAACTGGGGGCCTGATGTCCGTACCTATCCGAACACCAGCCCCGGCATCAGGGCTGGTCAATCGGAGCTTGACATTCAGATCGAGAAACTAAACCCGTTCTAATGCATGGGTAGCTACGGAGGGCAGTATGTCAACAATTACTTGGTTGCATCTCTCGGATTTGCATTTTCGCGCTTCGCCGCGGCATACCTGGGATGAGAACGTTGTCCTGCGGGCGCTGCTCGGTGATCTGGAAGCACTCAGGGCGAAGGAGAACCTCACTCCCGACCTGATCCTGGTGTCAGGCGACATTGCGTTCAGCGGGGTGTCCGAGGAGTACGCTCTGGCCGGGCAGTTCTTCGACGAGTTGCTGCGGGTAACCAGGCTGCGGAAAGAGCACCTGATTGTGGTGCCGGGCAACCACGACGTGAACCGCAGAGAGATCAGTCCCTTGACCATGCGTGTTACTTCCACGCTGGACAGCCGCCAGGTGGTGGATGAGATTCTGTCCTCCGATCCAGACCGTCGCCTGATCCTGAATAGGCTCAATGCATACACACACTTTGTGGGAGGGTACTTCGGCGCCAGTCTGCCGCTCGGCGATGGTTATTTCTATGTCCGGCGCGTGGACCTGGACAGCCAGCGCGTGGCCGTGCTGGGTCTCAACTCCGCGTGGCTGGCCTACGGTGGGGACGAAGACCGCCTGCGCCTGGCCCTGGGCGAGCGGCAGGTGCGCCTGGCCCTAGACGAAGCCAAAGACGCTAAACTGCGCATCGCCCTGCTGCACCACCCTTTGGAATGGCTGCGTGATTTTGACCGCGCAGACTGCGAGCCCTTGTTGATGGACGGCTGCGACTTCATCTTGCACGGGCACCTGCACCAAACTGGCCTGCTCATCCATAAAACTCCCGATGCCAGGTCTATGGTTATCGCTGCTGGCACCTGTTATGAGACGCGCACCTACCCAAATGGCTATAACCTGGTGCACCTGGACATGGAAACTGGCCAGGGGACGGTCTACCTGCGCCTGTACAGCGACCGGCAGGGCGGTTTCTGGGCCAGGGACACTGTTACCTACCGCAACGTGGACGATGGGCAGTACAACTTCAAGTTCTTCCCGGCGCTGGGGGCAGTTCCGGTGGAGGGCAAGCGTGAGACGCCGCGCGTACCCAAGCTCCCCGCTGCTGATCCAGCCGCGTTGGAAGCCTCCTACCTCCGCCGCTTGCAGGTTATCGCCAACGCCCTGCCCCTGGCCATCATTGACCCCCGCGCCGTGGAGCGCACCCGCCAGCAGACCATGGACCTCCTGGCTGTGTACGTGGCCCTCAACACGCGCACGATGGTGGAAGTGAAAGAGGAAAAAGATAGAGGCCGCGAGAAGCGCCGCCAGCCCGAACGTCTGCTGGAACCAGGCCGCGAGGCACGGCCCCTTGCTGCCTTGGAGGCCGTTGGCCGTGACCGGCCTGTAGTCCTGTTAGGCGACCCTGGCAGCGGCAAGTCCACCTTTGCCAACTACCTGGCCCTCTGCCTGGCTGGGGCGCGGCTGGAACAGGCAGGGCAGCCGTCCGCGATACCCGGCCAAAACTGGCTGGGCCAACTGCCCGCCTGGCCTCATGGTGCACTTTTGCCCATGCACGTGGCCCTACGGCACCTGGAGAAAAGCCCGTGGTGCAACGGCACTGCCGATGGGCTGTGGAACTTCCTCGAAGAGACACTCACCACCCAGAACCTGGGTGATTTTGCCCCTCATCTGCGGCAGAAGCTGCTGGACGGCGGCGTCCTGGCGATCATGGATGGCCTGGATGAGGTGGCTGATCGGCAAAAGCGGGAGTGCGTGCGCCATGCCGTGGCCGCGTTTGCCGCCACTTACAATCACCCCGCCAACCGCTACCTGGTCACCTGTCGCACTTATGCCTACCAGGACCCCCAACGGCAATTACCCGGCTTCACCCCCTATACCCTGGCCCCCTTCGACGAAGAGCAGATTGATAGCTTCATCGTCTGCTGGTACAAAGAGGTGTCTAGCCTGGGCTGGAAGAGCGAGACCGAGGCCCAGGATCTCACTGGCCGCCTGCAGGCGGCAACCAGACGGCCCGACCTGGCACCCCTGGCGGAAAACCCCCTCCAGCTTACCATGATGGCCTCCCTGCATTATTCCTGGGGTCGGCTGCCTGACGACCGGGTAGAACTGTACCGGCAGATGGTGGATCTCCTACTTGTGCGCTGGCAGGAGGCCCGCCTGGGCGAAGACGTGGGCGTGACGCGGGCGGTGAGCGCTCGCGAACTGGAATCAGCCCTGGAGCAGGTGGCCTTTGTCGCCCATCGTGCTCAAGAAAGCACCGCGGGTACGGCGGACATCAACGAGGCCATGCTGCGCCATGCGCTCAAGGACTACCTGGAGGGAAGTTGGGACCGGGCCGGCGAGTTAGTGTCTTACATCCAGCAGCGGGCCGGGCTGCTCATTGAACGAGGGCCAGGTGTCTACACCTTCCCGCATCGCAGTTATCAAGAGTACCTGGCCGGCTGCCACCTGGCGGTACAACCGGACTTTCCCGATCAGGCGGCCAGCCTGGTGCGGCAGAACTACGCTCAGTGGCGGGAGGTAGCGCTGTGGGCTGTAGGGGTCACAGCTCGTTCGAATTATACCCACATAGCCGTTGACGTAGTGAGGGCGCTCTGCCCGCGGGAAGTGCCTGACCAGCGCGTCTCCCCGACCGAGTGGCTGGCAGCCTCCCTGTCCGGGGAGGCTTTACTGGAAACTGGTCTAAAAGAAGTAAGAGCCCGGGAGCAATATCAGCCGGTCTTGGAGCGCGTGCGGCGATGGCTGGCCGCTTTGCTGGAGCGAGGCGCCCTCAGTCCTGTGGATCGCGCCGCCGCTGGCCGCACCCTGGCCCACCTGGATGACCCTCGCCCGGGTGTGGGCCTCTCCCCTGCGGCGGGGAGGTTGCCTGACATCCTGTGGTGCGCAGTTTCCGCCGGCCCTTTCCTCATGGGCACGCGGGAGGCAGACATATCGGCGCTGCTGAAGAAATATGGCGGCGAGCGGGCGTGGTACGAATGGGAAACACCCCAGCACGAGGAGAAGAGCATCACCCAGCCCTACCTCATCTCTCGCTATCCCGTGACCAACGCCCAGTTCCAGGCCTTTGTGGACGACCCAGAGGGTTACCCTAACAACCGCTGGTGGACCCAGGCTGGCCGCCAATGGCGGGGCAAGCGCACCGGGCCAGAGAAGTATGGCGGCGTTTACGACCTGCCCAATCACCCGGTGGTCATGGTCACCTGGTACGAGGCCGTGGCTTTCTGCCGCTGGCTGAATGATAAGTTCCATGTTTCATGTTCCAAGTTCCAGGTTTGGCAAAAAGGTCGCCTGGAAACGTGGAACATGGAACGTGAAACCTGGAACGTTCGATTACCAACCGAGGCGGAGTGGGAGAAGGCGGCCTCCTGGGCAGAGGAGCAGGGGAGCAAGGGAGCAAGAGGGCAGAAGCGGCTTTGGCCCTGGGGGGATGAGTTCGCTGCCGAGAAATGCAACATGTACGATACCGGCATTGGCAGCACCTGCGCCGTGGGCCTCTTTCCCGGCGGCGACGGCCCCTACGGCTGCACCGACATGGCCGGCAACGTCTGGGAGTGGTGCCAGAGCAAGTGGGTGGAGAACTACAAAAACTACGACCGTGGTGTCCAAGACCGGGAATCCCTGGAGGGCAGTGATCCCCGGGTGTTGCGTGGCGGGTCGTTCGACCTCGATCTGGGGTACGTGCGTTGCGCTTTCCGTGGCGGGGTCGATCCTGACGCCCTCGGCTGGG
>Ga0233423_10001326_pt1 | contig 12460 bp, 8 predicted proteins | sample Watercolumn_Mata_FD_180713 | JGI IMG/M metagenome (GOLD analysis project Ga0233423, IMG submission 180713) | Freshwater microbial communities from Lake Matano, South Sulawesi, Indonesia - Watercolumn_Matano_2014_112_MG | ecosystem: Environmental > Aquatic > Freshwater > Lake | place: Indonesia... | reverse complement strand
GCATGGGACCGAGCCTGGTCACGTCTCCTGCTCCAACTGTAAGAACTAGATCACCGGGCTTAAGACGAGGGGCCATCGTCTCTGCCACTGATTGGATAGAGCCTGCCAGATGGGAGGCATTTGGATGCCTGGCGTTTTGTTGCAGAGCCTGGACAAATCGTGCCGAATCAATGCCCTCGATGGCGCCACCACGAGCAATATAGATATCGAGGATAATGACCTCGTCGCAGTCATTAAATGCTCCGACAAATTCGTTCCAGAGATCACGGAGACGTCCGGGTTGGTGTGGCTGAAACACGCAAACTACACGCGCATCTGCTGCATGCTGCCTGGCAGCCTTTAATAGAGCTATCACCTCTGTCGGGTGATGGGCATAGTCGTCGACTATGGTTATGCCAGCTTTTTTGCCGATCAATTGAAATCTTCTGTCCACACCAGCAAAACTGCCTATAGCGGCCCGTGCCGCTGTAAAATCTGCTCCAAGCTCGAGGGCGATAGCTAGAGCCGAAAGAGCATTGAGCTTGTTGTGGAAGCCAGGCACGATCAGGTCTACTTGGCCTAGCAAGCGCTCTCCTTGCCAGACCTCAAAACTCTTGCCACCGAGATCCACCAGGCGATAGCTGCATTGAGCATCAGTACCATAGGTGACCATGCGAGTTTGAGGGCGAGCTTCGAGTCTTCGCAAAAGGTCCAGGCATCCCTTGTCTTCACGACAGATAACGGCAAATCCCGTTGTCCGATCCACAAAGACTTCCATCGACTTCATTATCTGTTCAAAACCACCAGGGTAGTTTTCTAGATGATCCGGTTCGATGTTTGTGATCAAGGCTATATGAGGAGTGGCCGAAGCATGAGTGCCATCTGACTCGTCTGACTCAGCAACAAAATACTGCCCCTTGCCGTGATAGCTATTAGCCTTGATACGATCAAAAATGCCTCCGACAACCACGGATGGATCAAAACCGCAGTCGAGCAGGGTCTGGCCGACCATGGCACTTGTCGTGGTCTTGCCGTGGGTGCCGGTGACGGCGATGAGTTTTTGATCGCGACTGAGAAAGTTGAGTAATTCTGATCGATGAAAGACAGGGATATTGAGCCTCAATGCTTCGTCGAGCTCAGGATTGCCTTTTTGAATGGCGGTTGAAATGATCAAAGCGCCAGCATTCTTGAGATTTTCGGCCTTGTGACCATAATGGATGACAGCACCACTTTGCTCTAATTCTTGAGTGATCTCGGAGGATTGCTTGTCAGAGCCGGAGACCTTAAATCCTTGAGCTAGCAAAAGCCTGGCCAGTGCAGACATACCTATGCCGCCTATACCTGCAAGATGAATGGCACCCTGAATCTTATCGAGGGTAGTCTTATCCGGACTCTGAGCGGCAACTATGGATGGAGCCTGAAAAGAAGCCGGAGTGCCGGCGCTAGTTGCAAAGTTGACGTCCAATCCGATCTCCCTGTCTTTTATCTTGTCGTTTTGGGCCATTTCGGCCTTATCCATTTGAGCTCTCCGTGCCTTAATAAGATTGCGCTCTCATCGTATATGCGATATGCGGTGCGATGTACGGTATAGTGGCTGCCTGACTGGGTTTTAGCAATAAAAAGGCCTTTCCCAGCTAGCAATATAGCTCGAAAAGGCCCAAAAAGAAATAATCGGGGCAGTTTCTTGCCCCGATTTTCCTTGCTTTTTACTTATGTAGTCGTCTAGGCTTTTGCGCTACTTGCAGCGACACGCGCAGAGAGGCGTGCCTTTTTACGGGCAGCGGTATTGCGATGCAATACACCCTTGCTTACTGCTTTGTCGATGGCCTGAAATGCTTTAGAGAGTGCTTCTTTGCTCTCGGCGCCTTCTTGACCGGCAACTTCGAACACTTTGGTTTGCATGGAGCGAACGGTCGACTTCCAGAAACGGTTGCGAGCATTATTGCGCTCGGCTACTTGAACTCTTTTGATTGCAGACTTGATATTCGGCACGACTGTCTCCGCCAATAAACTAAAATCGAAACTATTGAATTGAGATATTAGCACGCCCAAAGATCTGAATACAGCCCGGTCAGGCTATGTAAGACGGATTGTAAATTAGCCGAGCTTAATGCAATAAAAAGGGCAGCCTGGCTGCCCTTTTTTAAGATTTGCACCGATGGGGTGGGATCGTCGGTCAGAAAAGAGATCTTAGTTTTTGACCTTCTCGAGGACCATGTCTTTGACTAGACCAAATTTTTGATCGATCTTTTCCTGATGAGGTCCACCATTGGAAAGATTGTCGGCAAAGTGCTTGAGGTTTTCTTGGCCACCTCTGCTCAATGCGTCAAACTTTGGCTGCTGTTGAGCTTCGACTTGCTTGAGATAGGCCTTCGTCAATTCTTCAGGAGTTTGAGAAACCTTATCGCTAGACTTATCGCCGATTTGCAAATTTTCCAAAGACTGAACGGCCTCGGACTTCTTCTCGGTTTTGTCGAGAACCTTGCCGTTGTCATTCATGATGTTGGCGAAGGAAAGGTTGTTTTCCGGTGCCTTTTGAGCCTCAGAGTTCTTATTGATTTCTTTGGGCTGAAAATCTTCAGGCATGATCTTGTTCCTTTTAGCTCCGTGTTTAACGCCATTTGGGCTAGAGTCGCTTGGGCCTCTCGCTTTATCTGTTATGAGATTATCTTTTGGCGCCGGAGCGGTCAATGTGGTTTCTACGTAGTCTGAGGCAAATTATTGGACTTCAGTGACTTTCCACTCAAACTTGTACCTGATCTGCACATGCTTGGGAGATCCTTTTGGTAGAGGCGCTAATGGAGAAGCAGCTTTAAGGGCTGCCATGGCGGAAGCGTCGACCTCGCTATTGCCAGAAGACTCGGCGAGTTCGGCATCTGTTATGCTCCCGTCTCTTTGTATGCTAAACACCGCAACGGCGTTTTTGCCCTTGGTCAATTTGGGGCTAATCCATTTGGCCTGGATAGCTTTTTTCATCTGGGTCATATATGGCCCAAAATCGACATCTTTGACGTCATCGTCCTCGTCATCATTCAGACTATTAGCCTTGTCGGCTTTTTGAGCCTGCACTCTGTCTATATCGTCCTGCATCCTCTCCGCCTGTCTCTGCAAATCCGGATCGAGTTTTTCGATTGGATGCCCCATTTTGACATTGGCGATATTGAAGGGTTGTTTGATTGCCTGACCGATTATGGTAGATGCGACTTCTTGATTGTCGGATGCAGGGAGAAATGCCGCGATCTGATCGGGAGCTTGAGACTTGATGGCATTTTCCACATAGTCGATTACTGAGGCAAAGGGTAATAGCCCTCCTCCAGTTTTGAGACCTTCGACTAGATTGCTTGCAAAGACACTCTGCATCGAGGTTTCATCGACAATAGACTTGGCTAGCTTTTGGTCTGCTGCAAAAATAGACACTCCTGCATCATCACGTAATTTTTTTATCGCCGAATCATCCCCCCTCATGTCAGAAGCATTAAGGGCGGTGGCATCGAGCAAGCAAATGATATTTTTTGATTGCGTCCTCCGCTTGATCTCGTTGAGAGCACCGGAGAGGGAGAGAGTGGTATTTTCCTTGGTGGCGACCTGGCCTTCGTAAGGGACCAACAGGATATCGTTATGATTATCTGCTTCGAGCAGACGTCCACTAAAATATACAAGGATCAAGTCGTTGGGCAGAGCCTTTTTAGGCAGCCATTCTTCGAACAGGCAATTAGACAGGTTTTGCTTGGTTGCCTTGCCATCTGTGATGACCATTATGTGATCCGGACTAAAGCGTCCTGCATTAGTGTCAGCAAGAGCCTTGGTGATAGCAGCTACATTTCGACCGGCATATTTGACCTGTCCGATCGATTTGTCCTGATATTGGTTAATGCCTATCAAGACGGCCCATTTTTCGCGCAGCTTGACAGGCGCTTTATTGGCGGGTGCTTTGTTGGCGGCCGGTTGTGCAGCTAGCACTGTTGCCTCTGGGCCAAAGCAAGCAAAGCTCGATGCGAGTAGCCAGATCATGGCGCTCGTGCATAGTCTGGTTGAGATCACTTAGAGTCCTTATATTGAGGTAGAGGCGGTTTTAAAGGTTTGATTATAGCTAGACTCATTGAGTCGAAGCCCCATCACTAAACCCTATTTTTGACAAGCCTTGATAATTGGACCGACTGTATATTTGCCTGCCTCTTTGTTCATATGTTTTCTACATGCCTATGGTGTTTGTTTATTGCCTGAGTGTAGGCTTGATATGACCTGTATATTTATATGCCTTTTGGGTCTTTTGTATATGCTTTCGATATTTGTTATGCCTTGTCTGCTTTTTTAATGTGTATTTGTGTCGTTCTAGACAGATTTTTCGGGAACTTTCAGGCAATGCTTGATCCCCCGAAGCGCCCATCGTGTCGCTGGCACAAAACACAAGGACAAACACAAGGGTAAGGAAAAGCAATTTCAATTAAATAACTTACAACTGTCAGTAAACTGTAGAAAACTTTTTTGATGGGACGAATTTGCTTAAGAGACGATAAGGATAAAATGCTGTAAACGTTCATCTCCATTGGATTTGGCAGATAGCTGTTCTTTATACAAGAGATGCAGAAGGGGTAGTCAAGGTGTCGGGAACTCTGTATGTAATTGGAACACCAATAGGCAATCTAAAAGATATCTCTCCACGTGTTCTAGAGGCTATTGCCGCTTGCGAGTGCATATACTCTGAGGATACGAGGGTATCTATCAAGTTGCTAAATCACCTTGATGTAAAGAAGAAGCTCCTTAGTTACCACAAACACAATGAAAGAGAAAAGCTAGAAGAAATTGGGACGCATCTCAGGGAGGGCAAAACAATTGGCCTGGTTAGTGACGCCGGGATGCCCGTTATAAGTGATCCCGGACATGAGATGATCCAGTTAGCCGCTACGCTCAATGCAAAAATAGTGCCGATCGCCGGGCCGACTGCCTTTGTCCTGGCACTCGTGGCCTCTGGTCTCCCTGCTGATCGTTTTGTGTTTGAGGGCTTTCTCCCTGATAAGCAAAATGATCTGATCAAAGCTCTCGAGGGTCTCAAAGACGAAGTACGCACAATCATATTGTATGTATCGCCCCATAAGATTGCGCGTACTCTTAAAGAGATGCTGCCGCTTTTTGGTAATCGCAGAGCCTGCCTGGCAAGGGAGATTACAAAATACTTTGAAGAATTTAGGCGCATGGACCTAAAAAGTCTCTTGCAGTGCCCGGATATCGATCAATTGCGCGGTGAACTCGTCTTAGTGATACACGGACGTGAGCCTGAGAGTTCACAAGTTTCAGACGGCGTCATCGCTGCTGACTGGTGGGAGCACAAAGACGATCGAGATCTGGTGGTGTCTTATGTACGCCTACTGGTGGATAGAGGCGAAAAATTGATGCGTGCGGCCAAGATGGCCGCAGACAAGTTTGGCATAGAAAAGGACCGCGTCTATCGTAGTGCTAGCGATGACATGTCCCGCGCATATAAAGAACGCAGTGGCGATTAGATTTTGTCTCGATCTGTACTAAAATCCAAGGCTAGACAATTTTTGTTTGCAAAATCACGGGTATCAAAATGTCCAATAGTATAGATCTGGTTCAGGCACTGACACTAGGAGTAGTGCAGGGCTTGACCGAATTTTTGCCGATCAGCTCCACTGCCCATCTTCGCGTGGTGCCTGCTCTCTTGCACTGGCAAGATCCGGGTGCCGCCTTTAGTGCCGTTATACAGCTAGGTTCGGTGGCGGCTGTATTAGCCTATTTTGCAAGAGACATCGTCAGTATTGCCACTGGTGCCCTTGCTGCTTTTATGCGTAAGGATCTAGCCGATAAGGATTTTAGACTGGCTGGAGCAATTGCAGTCGGGACAGTGCCCATCGTTGTCATAGGCCTGGCGATCAAAGGGCTACTGGAAGCCGATGATAGTCCCCTCCGATCATTTTATGTTATCGGAGGAGCAGCCATCTTTATGGGTATTTTGCTCCTTGTCGCAGAACGTGCAAGCAAGCACCAGCGAGATATAGAGGAGATAAACGGTAAGGATGGATTGCTTGTAGGTCTTGGGCAGGCCATGGCCTTGATACCAGGTTGTTCGCGCTCCGGGTCGACTCTGACAGTAGCCATGCTGCTCAATATGAAACGTGCCGATGCTGCTAGATTTTCATTTTTGCTCGGCATTCCGGCTATTTTGGCCTCTGGCTTGCTCGAATTGAAGCATATGCTCGAGGCAGGACTTGCTCAAGATCAAAATAGCTTATTGAGTCTGATAGCTGGCTTGATCTCTTCCTTTGTCGTCAGCTATCTATCGATTGCCTGGTTGATCAAGTATCTACAGACGCACGCAACCTGGATATTTGTCGGCTATCGCATCATATTTGGTATCACGATCATCGCTCTTGCCGCATGCAAAATGATCTAATCAGAACTTTTTTGATTTGAGCACTTGTTATCAGCGTCTCACAAAATGCACTTGCTTGGTCTGCATATCGATAGTGTATTGATAATCCTGCCAAAAAGGCTGACCGAGCAAGGGAAGCTCCACATCAGTGTTGCTGCCATTGCGCACATAGACATCTAGATTGGCGCGATCGATGGGGCCTAGTTTGATGCGACCGACATTGACGATCTTGCTGGTACCTGACCCTGATACTCCGCGAGTGGTCGCGGTAGGTGCATCGGCCGGGACTGTAATGCCGTATTTGCGTGCTTGTTCTTCGCTATGAAAAGACAAAACTGAAGCCGTATTGCCAGTGTCGAACATCACTGGATTTTTACGACCATTGATTTCAATTTCGACTATGACTCGATTGCCTGCTTCTTTAAATTTAAAAGGCACGCTGTAGGCGTTACGTATAGCGCTGCCTGCGGTACCTTTCTTTTTTAGATGTATGCGACCTGCACCGGCATCGATGGTGTAATCATAGCCTCTAAAAAATTCTTGTCCAAGCAGAGCGTTGGCTGGATTGTTCTCCGTGATCTCCACGGGGAGATTGCGCTCCAATTGGCCGACACGGACTTTGCAAGGGCGTTTCCAGATATCGATAGCGGCGTCGCTGCTGGAGCCACTAGTCTGACCGTCAGGCTTGCCCAGGTTGCCGAGTGAAATGCCGGCCTGGTCCAATTGATTTTTGCCGACAAAGACACCTGGAGCGCCAGTGTCAAAGATCATCCTCATGCTCTTGCCATTAATAGATACATCGAGCCAGACACGACCGTTACTGTCCTTTTCGCATCTTAGATCGCATTCGTCGGGTAGACCTGCTTCTAATGGGCGGTCGTAAGCACTGCTAGATTTTGCGGCGGAGGAGCTAGAACCAGCGCTAGAGCTTTCTTTGGGGCCAACTCCAGTTGAACCAGCGGGGGTGAGCTTGGCCAATATCTGCTTTGCATACACGCCAAAGTTGCTGTTGGGAGCGAGAGTTTCGACTTGCTTGTAATAATTGGTGGCAATGTTGAACCTCCCTGTCATCTGGTAGCAGAGAGCTAGATAATACAGCGCCGAATAATCCTGACTGTATGCAGCCAGGTGCTGATCGAGCAAGGTAATAGCACCGGCATAGTCATGCTGGTTGTATAGCTTGATAGCCTCATCGCGTTTATTGATCGCGGCTTGGCTTTTAGCAGCCTGAGGTCTGGTGCCCTTAGCAGGAGCAGCCTCAGCGACAACGCTCTCTTGGACTAAAGCCAGGCCCAAGGCAAAGCATATGCCCGCTTTAGCAAATCTCATTACGAGATCAGATGACTGCAGTTTCTCGGTAGGCTCCCCAGACTTCGCGCATGGCATCGCAGAGTTCTCCCAACGTTGCATAAGATTCGACGGCTTCTATGATATACGGGAAAGTATTTTCTTCGCTGCGCATCACGTCTTTGAGCTTGGCAAGCACTGCCTGGACCTTGTCATTGTCGCGGCGCGACTTGAGCACGGCAATGCGCTCTTTTTGCCTTTCTTCGTATTCGTTGCCGATTTTTAAGATTTCGATCTTGGAGCCGGGCGCTTCTTCTTTGAAGCCATTGAGACCAACAAAGATACGGTCTTGAGTCTGCAATTTTTGTTCAAACTTGTAGGCCGAATCCGCTATCTCTTTCATAAAGAAACCTTTTTCGATACCGGATATGACACCACCGATCTCGTCGATCTTATCAAAATAGGCTTCGGCTTGCTTCTCTAGCTCGTCCGTTAGCCACTCGATATAATACGATCCTGCCAGAGGGTCAGCCACTGTGGTGACGCCTGTCTCGTAAGCAATGATCTGCTGAGTGCGCAGAGCTATGTGCGCAGCTTTTTCGGTGGGTAGGCCCAGGACTTCGTCCATGGAGTTGGTGTGCAGGCTCTGCGTGCCGCCCAGCACTCCAGCCATGGCTTCGATTGCTGTACGGATAATGTTGTTTTCTGGTTGTGGTGCAGTCAGGCTGCAACCTGCAGTCTGGGTATGAAAACGCAATTTGAGTGAGCGCTCGTCTTTGGCGCCGTATTTATCTTTCATGCGACGTGCCCAGATTCGACGTGCCGCTCTGTACTTGCAGATCTCTTCAAAAAAGTCGATGTGGGCGTTAAAGAAAAAGGAAAGGCGAGGAACAAACTCATCTACTTTTAGCCCGGCAGCAATGCCTGCGTCGACATAGGCAAAACCGTCGGCGAGAGTAAAGGCCAATTCTTGTACGGCAGTCGCCCCAGCCTCGCGGATGTGGTATCCAGAAACCGAGATATGATTCCATTTGGGTACGTTGCGAGTGCAAAAGACCATCATGTCCTGTATCAGCCTGAGGGCTGGACGCGGAGGCACTAGATAGGTCTTTTGGGCGATGTACTCTTTAAAGATGTCGTTTTGCAGGGTGCCATTGAGGCTCTTCCAGTCGATCCCGCGCTTTTTGGCATTGGCGAGAAACATGGCAAAGATGATGACGGCTGGACCATTGATGGTCATCGAAGTGGAGACCTTGTCCAGAGGCAGATCTTTATAGAGGATCTCCATGTCTTCGAGAGAGTCTATAGCTACGCCGCAGACCCCGACCTCACCGAGTGACTTGGGATGATCTGAGTCGTAACCCATGAGGGTGGGGAGGTCAAAGGCTGTCGACAAGCCTGTCTGGCCTTGAGCAAGTAGATACTTGAAGCGTTTGTTGGTTTCTTCGGGACCGCCAAAACCGGCAAACTGCCGCATAGTCCATACCTTGCCACGGTACATGCTCTCATGTATGCCACGGGTATAAGGATAGATACCCGGATCGGCAAGATCGCGATCGTAGTCGAGCGCTTGTACGTCCTCTTTTGTATAAAAAGGTTTTAGCGGGATGCCCGAAAGCGTTTCGAAGGTCTTTTCTACTTTATCTGCTTTCTTGGGGCTTTTTGTCCCTGCGCTCATTTCTTTGACCATTGTTGCCTCTTTTTACAGCTCGTAAAAATCAATATTATCTAGAGTATGATTCTCTCGGAAATTTGCCTGGTAGGTCAGGTTATACCGTAATTTTTTCATAAATCAGTCTATTTATCGAGGAAAAGTCGTGTCATCAACTCTCAGTGCTGCCAATTGCGTCGATGCCATCCTTCAATCGGATGATCCTATCGAGGTACGTGCTCCCCACGGTAAGGACTTGGTCTGTAAAGGCTGGATCCAAGAAGCAGCACTGCGCATGCTTTTAAATAATCTCGATCCCGATGTGGCCGAGCGCCCTCTAGATCTCATCGTCTACGGCGGATTAGGCAAGGCAGCACGCAACTGGGATTGCTTAAAGGCCATCGTGCGCACCCTCATCGATCTCGAAGGCGATGAGACTCTATTGGTGCAGTCAGGAAAACCCGTCGGAGTATTCAAGAGTCATGCCGATGCCCCACGAGTCCTGATAGCCAATAGCAACCTCGTAGGCAAGTGGGCAAACTGGGAGCACTTTAGAGAGCTAGATAAAAAAGGTCTGATGATGTATGGCCAGATGACCGCCGGCTCCTGGATCTATATCGGTACCCAGGGTATTTTGCAGGGTACCTACGAGACGTTTGCCGCACTTGCTGCAAAGCACTTTGCCGATGGGACTCTCAAAGGGCGGATCGTTCTGACTGCCGGGCTTGGTGGCATGGGTGGTGCTCAACCGCTAGCCGTGACCATGAACGGCGGTGTAGCTATTTGTGTCGAAGTAGACGAGACGAGGCTGGAGCGTCGTCTCGAAACCAAATACCTCGACATCAAGGCCAGAGATCTCGAGCATGCTCTTGCTCTTGCAAATGAAGCCAAATCTGCTGGCCAAGCACTCTCCATTGGAGTCCTTGGCAATGCTGCCGATCTATTGCCCAGGCTGGTTGAGATGGGCTTTGTGCCTGATGTCCTTACCGATCAGACCAGCAGCCATGATCCTCTCAATGGTTATATCCCTCTCGATGCGGATGGCAAGCCCATGAGCCTTGCTGCTGCTGCACGACTGAGAGAGCAGGATGTCGAAGGATATCTCGATCTATCCAAAAAGGCCATAGCGAGACACGTACAAGCTATGCTCGCTCTGCAGAAAAACGGCGCCATCACGTTCGACTATGGCAATAACATCAGGCAGGTAGCTTTCGATCAGGGCGTCAAAGACGCTTTTGATTTTCCCGGCTTCGTTCCTGCTTTCATTCGTCCTCTATTTTGCGAAGGCAAGGGGCCATTCCGCTGGGCCTGCCTCTCTGGAGATCCGCGCGACATTCAGACCATAGATGCCGCCATTCTCGAGCATTTCCCACAAGACAAGCATCTGGCACGCTGGATCAAGATGGCAGGTGAAAAGGTCAAGTTTCAAGGTCTGCCGGCTCGCATCTGCTGGCTGGGATATGGAGATAGAGCAAAATTGGGTGGGATTATTAATGATCTGGTTGCCTCTGGTAAGGTCTCTGCGCCAGTCGTAATAGGCCGCGATCACCTCGACTCAGGCTCTGTCGCCTCTCCCAATCGAGAGACCGAAGGTATGATGGACGGTTCTGATGCTGTTGCCGACTGGGTTTATCTCAATGCCATGATAAATGTTGCAGGTGGGGCCAGCTGGGTTTCTCTTCATCATGGTGGCGGTGTCGGCATGGGTTATTCCTTGCATTCAGGACAAGTCATTGTTGCAGACGGTACTCCAGAGGCTGCAGCCAGGCTAGAACGTGTGTTGACCACCGATCCCGGCATGGGAGTGATCCGTCACGTAGATGCTGGCTATCAACAAGCTATAGATTTTGCTGAAAAGGCCGGAGTAAGAGTGCCAATGAGGCAAAAGCCAGGTAAAAATTAGAGAAATCTTTTATTACCCTTGTCAAATCGCCTAATCAGCAGTCTCGGCAGAGGCTATGATTAGGCAATGTCAAGACTGGTGCAGAAATTTGGCGGAACAAGTGTTGCCGATGTCGGCAAGATAGGTCGTGCCGCGCAGATTGCAGTCGAGACTGCTGCGGCGGGACATGAGGTCGCAGTGGTGGTTTCTGCCATGGGGCATACCACCGACCATCTGATCTCGCTAGCCGAGCAGATTGCGCCTGATACTAGCCAGCTCAACGCTCGTGAGATGGATATGCTATTAGCCACCGGGGAGCAGGTGTCCATAGCACTCATGACCATGGCTATCCAAAAGCTGGGTATGGAGGCGAGATCCTTCACCGGTGCACAGGCTGGAGTCATTACCGAAAACCGCCATGGCATGGCAAAGATACAAGAGGTGCGAGCCGATCGCCTCGAAGGCAGTTTGAGGCGAGGCGAGATTGCTGTCGTGGCTGGCTTTCAGGGAGTGACCGAAAGTCACGAGCTGACCACTCTCGGTCGCGGCGGCAGCGATACTACGGCTGTGGCGCTCGCGGCCAGTCTAGGCGCCGATCGCTGCGATATCTACACCGATGTTGAAGGCGTCTACACAGCCGACCCCCGGATAGTGCAAGATGCTCGTAAACTAGCCTCGGTCAGCTACGAAGAAATGCTCGAATTGGCCTATACGGGAGCCCAAGTGATGAATGCCAGATCGGTGGAGTTAGCCATGGATAATCAAGTCGCCGTGAGAGTCAGATCTACTTTTGTGCCAGAGGATCCCGGCACGCTCATCACGCACAAATTGGCCTCTCCAGAGTACGCCATCGCCGGCATTGCCTGCGACATGAATAGTGCCCTGATCAGGCTCAAATCACTGAGCACCCTGGCTGACATGCGTCCTCTCGAAGGCGTTTCCCAGCTATTTACGCGCTTGATGGAGCTGGCTATACAGACCGACATGGTAATGGTGATCAAGCACGAGGACGAACCTGCGCAAGAAGTGACTTTCACTGTGGACAAGGCATTTCTCACTCGAGTCAATCAATTGATCGAGTCCTTGGCAGTGCCTTTAGGCAATCCGCTCATGCAAGTAGAAACCGATCTGGCCAAGATCTCGATAGTAGGACGTCGTTTGACCAGCCGCCCCGAACTAGTGGCTATGGTTTTTAATACGCTCAATGAGGCGGAGATCCCAGTCAATCTTGTAGCTACAGGCGATATGCGTGTCAGCGTGCTAATGACGG
>Ga0233423_10001325_pt1 | contig 12467 bp, 14 predicted proteins | sample Watercolumn_Mata_FD_180713 | JGI IMG/M metagenome (GOLD analysis project Ga0233423, IMG submission 180713) | Freshwater microbial communities from Lake Matano, South Sulawesi, Indonesia - Watercolumn_Matano_2014_112_MG | ecosystem: Environmental > Aquatic > Freshwater > Lake | place: Indonesia... | reverse complement strand
TCGTTTGAACGAATCGGTCTGTGAAGTCTTACCGGCATTTCGGCGAAATCGCACACGATGTCGTGATTACTTCCCCGGCTAGAAATTTAAGGTAAATCGCACACGATGTCGTGATTATGGAGAACTATGCCAAAGCAGTCGGACCCTACGTCCAGATTATCAACGTGAATGATGACCTAGGAACTCAAACCGGACCGATGCTCTCGCCGCGATTGTACCGGCAACGTGTCAAGCCCTATCAACAGAAACTCTATGAGTACGTCAAGTCTCATTTCGACGGACATCTCTTTCTTCACTCGGATGGCAGTGTCTATTCGCTGATTCCGGACTTGATAGAGATTGGCGCAGACATCCTGAACCCGGTACAGTTTTCAGCTGCGAACATGGATGCGCGGAAACTGAAGGTGGAATTCGGCAAGGATCTCACGTTTTGGGGTGGGGGGTGCGATACACAAGCGGTATTGCCGTATGGGACGCCGCAACAAGTGCGAGACGAAGTCAGGCGACACATTGAGGAATTAGCCCCTGGCGGGGGCTTTGTCTTCAACCAGGTCCACAATATCCAAGCAGACGTACCGCCGGAGAACGTGATCGCGATGTACGCGGCGGTGGCAGAATTCGGCGGTTACTGAGGTCGGGTTGGAAAAAAAGAGTATTCGTAACAAAGAATCAGGATGACCTATATAGACCGGGCGCGCGGACAGCACGACCGATTGATCGCGATCCGTCGCGACCTACACAGGCATCCCGAACTCGCGTTTCAGGAGGTTCGCACCGCACGACGCATTGCGGAAACCTTGCACGCGCTCGGAATTGAATACGAAACCGAGATCGCGCAGACGGGGGTCATCGCGGTCATTGGCAAGGGCACACCATGCATTGCGCTACGCGCCGACATGGACGCGCTTCCCATTCTTGAAGCGAACGACGTCGAATTCCGGTCCCAGAATATCGGAGTGATGCACGCCTGTGGTCATGATGCTCATACGACGTGCTTGCTCGGCGCGGCCATGCTCCTGAACCAGGATTTCGCACAAGGGAAGTTGAGAGGCTCAGTCAAACTGCTGTTCCAGCCAGCAGAAGAATTGTATGTCACGGGACGAAAGAGCGGTGGGCAGTTGATGGTGGAAGAAGGAGTCCTGGACGGCGTAGATGCAGTAGTGGGATTACATGTCATTGGTACGTTGCCAGCAAACGAGGTGCATCTTCGTGCGGGACCGTTCATGGCTGCGGTAGATAATTTCGAGGGTGACGTGATTGGGCTGGGCGGGCATGGGGCATACCCTCATGAAGCCCTCGACCCTGTCTGGTTGTCGGCGCAGGTTGTGAATGCAACGCACGGGATCGTTGCGCGGCGAATGGATCCGACGAAGCCGAGCCTAATCTCGGTGTGTACGGTCAGCGGGGGGAACGCGATGAACATCATTCCCGAATCAGTTCACCTGGCTGGAACGATTCGCTGTTTTGATGAATGTGTGGCGCAGCAACTGCACGCTGACTTGGAAAGGGCATTTGCCATCACACGCGCTTGGAGTGGCGATTACAGGTTGAAAATCACGCGCGGATATCCGGCAACGGTGAATGATGCAGAGATGGTCCACTTGGTGCGGCAAGCCGCCGGCGCTATTGTCGGCGCGGCGCAGGTGAAAGAAGCGGAGCTACAAATGGGAGGGGAAGATTTCAGCTACATGGCGCGAGCCAAACCGGGGGCGTTCTTCTTTCTGGGTGCCCAAAAAGACGCGATTCGGCGACCTCTGCACAGCCCGATCTTCGATATTGATGAGGCAGTACTTGCTACCGGCGCCGCCTGCCTGGCTGAAACTGCCTGCAGGTTCATAGAGGAACGAAGAAAACTCAACTGAAGGTCATCCTCAACCGCTCTGTGAAACAGTGCTTTTGAGATTGATGTTAATTGCAAGCAGATCGTTTTTCACAAAGATGCAGTATGCGTGATTCAAGTGACATGATGATCCCCGAAGGGGAGCTCTTCTCCCCTCCCGACGTGAACGCTGCACGCGAATATTTCGGCGGCAAGCCCCGGACGTTGACAAGCAAAATGAGCAACGAGAAAGAGACAATGCGATTCGCTGGCAAAGTGGTTATTGTTACTGGTGCAGGCAGTGGCATTGGCAGAGCCTGCGGACTTGCATTCGCCGCAGAAGGAGCCGCCGTAGCGTTTGTCGATGTGGACCAAGTGGGCATTGAACAGGGCGTGGCTCGCGCGCACAGTGATGCGGAGCAGGCATCAGCTTATGTGTGCGATGTATCACATTATGCGTCGGTCCAGCGGACGGTGGCCGCAGTCGTCAAGCAATCGGGCACAGTAGACATCTTAGTCAACAACGCCGGTGTGCTTCGGACCACTGCGCCTTTGGAGAACATTCCAGAAGAGGAATGGGATCTCGTCTTTTACGTAAATATGAAGGGGGTATTTCTATTCTCGCGCACAGTCTTGCCAATCATGCGGGAAAAGCATTACGGCAAGATAATAAACATTGCCTCTTCAGCGGGGCGCAGCACCAGCGAACTTGGAGGAGCTCACTATACTGCCTCCAAGGCTGGGGTCTTGGGCTTTACCCGGCATGCGGCTAGAGAGTATGGTCGTTTCGGAATCAATGTTAGCTCAATTTGCCCAGGATTGGTCGAAACGCCAATGATTCGGAAGTTTGCGAGCCAGGCGAAACTTGATTATTGGCTATCCCAGATCCCGGTCGGCAGATTTGCCGACCCAAGCGAAGTTGCCGAATTGGTACTCTTTCTAGCCTCCGATGAGTCAAGTTACATCAACGGAGCAACGATAGACTTTAATGGTGGCAGTCTACTGATATGAAACCAGTCATCATCTCGACGTCACCATTACCAAACAGAGGCTCCAGACACGCATCACCGAGGCCGTCCCTTTTCTCAAGGAGATATTTCAACAAGGGCTACGGCTGTTTCACAACTCCTTGCCCTTCGACCTGAAACTTTGCAGCAATTCACCGCCATCTTGATCACGGATGGCTCAATGGTGGCTTTGCCGGATGTCCTGACAATATCTTCGCCCAAAACCCGTTTTCTCGTGAGCGAAGGAAAAAGCGGTAGCACCACATTGAATCGTGGTCATGCACACCAACATTGAATCAGTTGTTTGAGAGCGACTTTGTGCCCTCCCTGAACGAGCTTCGCCAGGTACGTCTCTAGAGCATGATAGGGGACACCCGCGAGCGGCACGCGGTTGCCAACGCCCATATCGCGGCCTGTGAGAACAATGTTGCAGACGCTCAATACGATTCTCGCGTTGTCGTCAAACGTCTCGTACGTCCGCGCCATCCGTCAACCTGTATGACTCTTCGCTGCATGTGACTAGACTTGCCTCGATTGAGGCACGCCGTGGCAATGTTTGAATTTCTTGCCGCTCCCACATGGACACGGATCGTTGCGCCCCGCACGCGCCAATCTCTGATCGAGTTCGACTTGCTCGCGCGCGAGCAAGAGCATGATGTCAGCGGGAGAACGTTCGCGGCGAATCAATCCCGCCATCGTCTTCATTGGCGGGTCAATGTGTGTGAAGAAGGCTTTGAATCCCTCGCACAAATAATTCAACCCTGGTTCGCCGTGAGGTGTAGCGCGGAGGCGGTCCTTGGGACAGCCGCCGTTGCACACGAAACGCACTGAACAGGCGCGGCAATAACGCGGGAGGGTATCGCGCTTGTCTGCGCCAAATCGGCATTGGGGAGACGACCCGACCAGCTCGACCAGTGCCGTGTCGGCAAGGTTGCCCAGTTTGTAGCGCGGCTCGACGAAGTGATCGCACGCGAAGAGATCGCCATTGTGTTCCAGCGCGAGCGCGTTCCCGCAAGTCTCGCTAAAGATGCAGAGCGATGCCGGCTGCCCCAGCCACGCGCCGAGCGCGACATCGAAGATCTGCACGAACATGCGTCCAACGTCACGGCGCACCCATTCGTCGAAAATGGCGATGAGAAAATCGCCGTACTGCTTGCCCTGCACCGAACGCGGCGTGACCGTGTTGCCTTCTTGAAATCCCGTCGCGTTGTCGCGCTCGACAATCGGAATGAACTGGATAAAACGCGCGCCAACCTCATCGCGAAAAAAGCGATATACGTCGAGCGGATGATCCGCGTTCGCCGCATGCACGGTCGCCAGGAGGTTGAACTCGACCTGGTGCTTCTTCAATAATGCGATGCCTGACAGCACGCGGTCGAAGGTCGGCGCGCCGCCTTTGTCGACGCGATAAACGTCGTGCAGTCCGCGCGGTCCATCGAGACTGACACCGAGCAGGAAATCGTGCGCGTGAAAGAACTCGCACCATTCATCATCCAACCGCGTCGCGTTCGTCTGCAGGGCGTTGACGACGCGCGTGCCTGGCACAGCGTATTTCTTTTGCAAGGAAACCGCGCGGCGAAAGAAATCGAGCCCCATGAGCGTTGGCTCGCCGCCCTGCCACGCGAAGGTCACTTCGGGTACGGGTTGCGCCTGGATGTATTGGCGCGTGAGCTCTTCGAGCAGCGCAGCACTCATCCGGAAATCGCTGTGCGGATAGAGTCGCTCTTTGGAAAGGAAATAGCAATAGGCGCAATCCAAATTGCAGATTGCGCCGCGCGGCTTGAGCATCACTTGGAAAGCCTCAGGGGCTGCCGGTTGACCCACTAGACCGCCTTTCAATTCGTCGGTTGCGCCGTAAACGCTTTTGTGCAAGGCGACTCGGCGGGGTTGCACTCACGTTCAGGATGTCCCCACGTCTCTGCAACTCGGGAATTTCAGGGTTTGCGCGCCCCGCTCTCGGTTTCCTCGATTGCTTTGCGGATTTGCTCATTCAGGGCGCGGATGCCTTGGGCAAAACCGCGCTCAAGATCCTCTTTGGCGCTTCCCTCTTTTGCCGATTGGACAGCTTCGCGGACTTGCGCTTCAGCTTTTCGGACCCGATCGTCCGCGCGCGCGGTCTTGACGGCGCGTTCAACTTCCGCGCCCAAATCCTTAACTGCCTGCGTGACTTGGCGCTCCAATTCCTTCGTCTGCGGGTGTTCACGCGCGACCTGAAACGCGCGTTTGAGTTGCTCGCCCAATTCGCGCAGTTCTTGCGCGAGATCATACTTGGGTGGTAGTTGTGCGCTCATAGCACCTCTATTTTGGTTTTCCCAACTTCGCTCTTTCTTCCTCCGCCACCTTCTCGTCCAGTTTCTTGAATAGGGCTTTCGGCTCGCCGAGGGGCTGTCCAGGCGGCAATTGCGATGGCGCCCATTTCTGCGAATGGGTGCCGGGCTGGTAGACAACGGCTTGATGCGAACGCGAGGGTTCTTTGAACGTTTCGACTTTGATCGCGCCGAGCAGATCACCCGCATAGCCGAGTTGGCGGTGCAGTTCGTTCGACGAGAAAGGCAGGAAGGGATAGAACATGACTTTCAAGTTGTCAATGACACGCAGCGCGACGTAAAGCGCGGTTGCCGCGCGGGCGCGATCCGCTTTGATCGTCTTCCACGGCTCGGTCACCTGCAAATAGACGTTTGCTTCGCGCGCGAGGTCGACCGCGAGCCCGATGGCTTCCTTAAAGCGCACGCGTCCAAGCGCGTCCCCGACGGATCCGAGCGCGGCTTCCGCTTTGGCGATGAGCGCGCGGTCTGCGTCCGTCAGATCGCCGGGAGTCGGCACACGACGATCAAAGTTCTTGTACGTGAAGGTGAGGACGCGGTTGGCAAGGTTGCCCCAATTCGCGATCAGTTCGTCATTGTTGCGGCGCACGAACTCTTTCCACGTAAACTCGGTGTCCGCAAATTCAGGCATATTGACCGAGAGCAAAAAGCGCAGCGGGTCGGGATCATACGATTTTAAGTAATCGTTGATCCACACCGCCCAGTGCTCAGACTTGCTGAACTTGCGCCCTTCGAGATTCAGGAATTCGTTCGCAGGCACGTCGTACGGCAGCGGCAGATTTTCGTCATACCCCATCAAGAGCGAAGGCCAGATGATCGTGTGAAACGGGATATTGTCCTTGCCGACGAAATAGTACGTCCGCACATCATCCGATTTCGTCCACCACTCTTTCCATTTATCGGGAGTGCCGCGATTCTTTGCCCACTCTACGGACGCGGAATAGTAGCCGATCACTGCTTCGAACCAGACGTAGATGCACTTGCCGGCATAGCCGTCGAGCGGAATCGGAATGCCCCAATCGAGATCGCGCGTGATCGCGCGTCCGTGCAGCCCGCTCTGCAGCCAGTTGCGCACGAACGCGACGACGTTCGGTTTCCAGTACGCGTCCTTGTCCTTGAGATAGTCGAACAGCCGCTGCTCGAACTTGGGCAGATCGAGATAAAAGTGTTCGGTTTCCTTCACGATGAGCCGATGCGCTTCACTCGGCTTTGCCAGTTTGCAGCGCGGATTGATCAAATCCGCTGCGTCGAGCACGTTGCCGCAGCTGTCACATTGATCACCGCGCGCGCGCGCAAAGTGGCAGATCGGACACTCGCCGTTGATGTAGCGGTCGGGCAAAAAGCGCGCGTCGTTCTCGCAGTAGACCTGCTTGGAGGTCTCCTTGTACAAGAAACCTCTGCGCAAAAGGCGCGTGAAGAAATCCTGCGCGATCATCCGGTGATTTTCGGTATCCGTATGCGTGAAAAGATCGAACGAGATGCCGAGTCGCTGCCATGCTTCGAGGAAGAGCGCGTGCGATTCCTCGAACACCTGACGCGGCGTTTTGCCCTCTTCGTCGGCGGTCACGGTGACCGGCGTGCCGTGCGTATCGGAACCCGAGACCATCAGCACATCGTTGCTGAGCAAGCGATGATAGCGCGCGAGAATATCGGCGGTGAGATAGGCGCCCGCGATGTGTCCCAGATGGACGGTGCCGTTGGCGTAGGGCCACGCGACAGAGACGAGAATTTTCTTGGTCATTGTGAACTCCAAAGTCAGAAGTAGGAAGTAGGAAGTAGGAAGTAGGAAGTAGGAAGAATCTTTCCTTCCTACTTTATACTTCTGCATTCATACTTGAAATAAAAACGCCGCTTGCATCGGGACGATTCGGGATCGTCCAACAGCGGCGTGGCGCACCATGATGGCGCGGCAGAACCGCGCCGCACGTTACGGTGCGCCGCTCGGCATATACATCGCGAAAACGGAACCTGGGTACAGGAACATTTCAAACTCCACTATTGCCATTCTACCATAATCTCCGGGAAATGTAAAATCGGGTTAATTCCGGCGGCGCGGAGCAGAGAATCGTTGCGATGCACTTGAGCGGTTCGGCGAGCGCGTGTTCGGAAGGAATGTGATCGGGCAGGCGAATCAATTGATGCGGTTCCGCCAAGCCGTACGTCGCAAACGAACGCAAGTACGCGTACAGTCCGGTCACGCGATCGCCCGGCGTGAATCCTTTCGCGTTACGCCCCACCGCTTCCACGCCGCCGACCGGCTCGTGTCCGTTGCTCATCGGCGTTTTGCCGACGATGCCTTTGAAATAGGAACTGTCGTATTGGCACAGTCCGCAGTGTGTGATGCGAACCAAAAGTTAGCGGCGTGACCACTCTTGCTGGGAAAGAGTTGTCATTTTCCCAAAGTCCAATATTCCTACACCTGATGTCCATACCATTGCTTTAGAGATGAGCTCCACCGTCTACGAGTAAATCAACCCCTGTGATGAATCGCGCAGCGTCTGAGCACAAGAGCAAAGCTGCCCCAACACAATCGGCAGGCTCGGCAAAGAAATGACACGGAATGCCATCTAGGACTTGCTGGCGGTATTCAGCGTTCTCGAGAACAGCAGAGTTGCGATCGGTATAGATCACTCCTGGCGCAAGGTTATTGATTGTGACACCAAGCGGAGCAACCTGTTTCGCCAAGTTTTGCCCCATATTCACCATCGCCGATTTGGAGGCAGCGTACACCAACATCTGCGGATGTGGTTTGAGTTGTTGAATGCTCCCGATCGTCAATACCCGCCCCCAGTGTCGGTCAATCATCCCCGGCAACGCCAACTGCATTAACTCCATGGTCGAACGCAGATTGACACACATCTGAATGTCGAATTCTTCCGTGGTCACTTGTTGCCAGAGTCTACGGAACTGAGTCGAGACGTTTAGAACCAAAATATCAATTCTCCCTAGTTTCGCGATGGATTGCTCGAACAACTCCCGCGGCGCCGTGGCAGAGTGCATATCAGCTTGCACAGTAAAAGCGTGGACGCCATAGGAACCTGCCTCCTGCGCGACACACTCTGCAGCTTGTGCATTCGTCGCGTAATTGATAACTATATCTGCGCCCTGCTGCGCCAACCCCAGCGCAATGGCTCGCCCAATACCACGGCTGGAACCTGTCACTACTGCTTTGCGCCCAGCCAAGCTGAATGATTCGATATATTTCATTGCATACTCCTTCCATCCCGGTTGTACTTACCTTCCCCGATTCCGAGTCAAACATCTATGCCGATTGAATTCGGACGCGCTTGTCACGATGATTTGCGTTTGACATGTCTTGTGTACCTTTAGTGGCATCCTTCTAGTCGGACGGTATGCCAACATCATCGATCATCCGATTGAGTTCTTGGCGATAGTAGGAAAAGTCCTGCCACGATACGTCTGGCGGGACGAAATGATCCACATAGGGAATATAGCCACCCTGATTCAACATTTCTGGCACTTGGTGGAGCACCACATCAGTTGTCGCAGTGCCCTTGGCTATGGACGTTTTATCCAGACCACCCAGGATCTGTAACCTTGGAAATGCGTGCCGGACCTCAGCCACATTCATGCCCGCCATCACTTCGAAAGGATATACTCCGGTTACCCCCCCTTCGATGAACAGCGGTATGAGCTTCCATACATTCCCGTCACAATCGACCAGGATCACGCGAATGCCTCGATCACGGAGAAAGGCAGTGAGCTTTTTGTAGCCGGGGAGAATAAACCTACGAAAAATGGCAGGTGAGACAAGCGGGCCAGTCTTGAAAGCCATATCTTCCCAAATCAGCGCTAGGTCAACATCGACTAGATCTAGGATCTGATCGTATAACGCAACCCAAAAGTCGGCTAGGTCATTGACGATGGTGTGCATGAGATCGGGGTAATCGTAGTATGCTGTCAGCACCTGTACCTCGCCGAACAGATAGCGAGGAGTGCCAAAGAAACCTTGCCCTCCACCCAAAGCCAGTGGAACCGTCCGGGTTTTGTAACTGGCGAGGAGTCCCGGCCATTGGCGGTTCAAGCGCCCCTGGAGTGACGGCTGGAGCCGTTCTGCCTTCAATCGTTCCCAATCTTCACATGTTTCCACCGGACCGCGGATAAAGTGAGGCAGGGAGTCTTGTCCAGGGCGGCGCTTGACGATCATGCCTTTTTCGTCACGGGCGAGCACCCACCCTTCATGCACTTCCAGCACCTCCGGAGTGAATGCGGGACACAAGTAGTTGTTCATCGCCAGACGCAACATCCCGGGGTCCATGCCAAGTGCATAGTTGACATCCGAGTCGGCGAGGCGCGTAGGGGACGAGCCGCCAGCCCCTCCGTCAAGGTATCCGCCATCAGCCAAGTCATCCGGAATACCTTTTTGCCTGGCCAGTCCTTCTTCATACCATCGGCGAAGCGTTGCCCCCCAGTACCCAAATTCCCATTTAGGCGGTGCCACACGTTGCAAATCCATCACAGCCAGAAAGCGCTCCCGTGTGTTCATCGAGATTGCCCCTTCTCAATTAGTGCTTGCTCAATCATGTTCCAACGTGGACTTTCACCCAGTACGTTGTTCACAGACAGGACGTGTTCTACCATTAGATATTCCCCTTGCACATTCGACAAGATCGCCAACTACCGCCAATTAGCAGACCATTCACGCGTTTGGTAGTTGCTGCGAACCAGCCAATCGCGTAATACACCGAGTAAGTCCGTTTTTACCGACTCAAAACGCTGATCATTCCATAGATTCGTCATTTCACCTGGATCGTGGTTCAAGTCGAATAGTTGTCCAAAGTTCTCACTGAGAAAGTGGACCAATTTCCAGTCTGCGCTTCGAACCATTGTTACCAAGTCGGTCTCCCGCAGAATTCCATCGCGACCTTGCTCGGCAAAAACATACTGACGTCCATTGGCGGTCTGTCCTTCCAAGAGGGGCAGTAATGAACGCGCTTCAAACGGGTCAGGGATCTTCACACCTGCCAGCTCAAGCACTGTTGCACCGATGTCCATCTGCTGAGTCAACGCGCGAATCACTTGACCGCGAGCGAGACGGTTGGGCGACCAAACGATGAGTGGTACGCGAGTGACGATGTCGTACATCGTCCATTTCTGGCTGTGACCATGGTCGCCCAGAGTGTCGCCGTGATCAGAAGTAAAAACGATCTTTGTTCTCCACGACATAGCGCTCATGAAATCCAAGCGGGGTCTCGAATGGGCAGGTGTGCATTTTCCCAATGTTTACACAATGGTAACCATTCTCTGCCAACAACTCGACCCATGAATGTTGCCAAGCAACATTATTCCTCAGAATGCCTGTGGTGTGTGGGTAGTAACCGGTGAAAAGACTTGCCCGCGCCGGAACACACGATGGAGCGGATACAAACGATTGGGTAAACGCCACGCCGTCCCTGACCAGGCGGTCGAGGTTGGGTGTGTCTAGGTATGGAAAACCCAGCGCGCGAATGGTGTCATACCGTTGCTGGTCTGTGATGATCAAGATAATGTTAGGGCGTTCATCAGCCATCAAGCCACCTCCGGGCAAAGTCGTGCTTTGCCAAGTGACGATCACCTAGAATGTTCAGGATATAGACCGTACTGACGTATCGCCGCGATCATTGCGCGCACGTTTTCGATCCTGCAGTAATGGGTGATCGAGTTTGCACTACTAATTATGTAACCGCCGCCCTTGCCAATCGCCTCGATCCGTTCCTTGACTTCGGCTTCGACCTCCTCGACCGTACCTTGCGTCAGCGTGTAATGCAGATCGATGTTGCCGATCAGACACACGCGCGCGCCAAACTGCTCCTTGACTTGGACAATATCCATCGCACCCGGCTCGATGGGATGCAAACCGTTGATCCCGAGCTTGAGCAGGTCTTGCATCAGCGCGGTCAAATCTCCGTCTGAGTGAAGGATCCACAACAACCCGGCGCTCTTGATGGCATCGCCCACGCGTTGCATGTGTGGCATCAGGACCTTGCGGAAAACTCTGGGCGATAGCATGGGGCCAGATTTGTATGCGATATCATCGAAGGTCCAAATGTAGTCCACGCCGATATCGCGCAGATGACCCATCACGGCAATTGCCCAATCGGCGTACCGGCCGATTACTGTATCCACGAAACCTGGATCGTCTGCAAGTGCATATGAGAATCCTTCCAACCCCATACTCATATGCGCGGCTGAGATTCCTGTGCGCAAACTCGCCCCAATTGCGTATTTGCCGACATTCCGCTTGACCAGTGCTTCCGCATCGGCATACAGGGCAGGACTCTCAGGATCAGGGAAACGCATCTTATCCAGGTCGCTTCGTGTTTGGATGAGGGGCTTGGCAGGATAATCACTCCCACCAGACTCATGATACTCGGCGAAAATGGGAGGTAAGAACTGACGCAACTGCAAATTGTGCAAACCGATTACGTCGGCGAGTTCTTCTGGCAAGAAATCGTCGCGCCCCATCAAAGCACGTTGAATAGGCACATCCACGCGCGATTCAATGTGTGGGACGCGATCGGGTTGTCCAAGTCTTAGCGCGGTGATTACACGTTCCCTAAGATTCATTTGGCAACGCTCCTTCAAAGATTGTGGGAGGCAGGAATAAGATCGAAAGTCTGACATACAAACGTTGTTACCACAAGTTCGCGCGGCATCGCAGTGCCATTTGTTAGAAAAAGCAGATGGCTAGGCATTTCCTAGATTCGGAGTTTATCAGCTGGGGTGTGCGTAGGGTACATGCCTCGTTCCCGAGCTCACGCACTTGTTAGAACTGATCCGCTGCAGCATAACCTCAAAATACGATCCCTTGCCCGAAGGGTGAGTCATCCGCACACGTTGATCTTGCCAGATTGTAAGATTCGATAACGGCTCGCCGCGTGAATCGGTAAAGACCTTCCCGTGCAACTGGCTGCACATGACAAGCCCTTCTCACTTGCTTGCTTGGGGCAGTAGGCGCTTGAGCAATTCGTGGGTTGCCAAAAGGATCTGCTGGGGATCGAATTCGCGGAACAAGGAACCCAACCCTGAAATCGGTCTAGGAAAAGGAACTCGTTCGATGTGCTCGAGTTTCATAGTGTCAAGGTCGAGTACTGCTCCCTTGATGAATGAAGTTCCCAGGTCGATAGCAATAAATGTCATTCAGTCAACAGGTCTTTCTCCAGCGCGCGACTTTTGGCAAAGAGAGCGGGAACCCCTCCCGTGTGCCAAAGACAACGGTGTCTTCATCTTTGAGCTTTCCCTGTCTGACCCAGCCGATGAGACCGCTCAGCCCCTTGCTTGTATAGACCGGGAAAGCTCAAAGATGAAGACACCGTT
>Ga0233423_10001323_pt1 | contig 12485 bp, 12 predicted proteins | sample Watercolumn_Mata_FD_180713 | JGI IMG/M metagenome (GOLD analysis project Ga0233423, IMG submission 180713) | Freshwater microbial communities from Lake Matano, South Sulawesi, Indonesia - Watercolumn_Matano_2014_112_MG | ecosystem: Environmental > Aquatic > Freshwater > Lake | place: Indonesia... | reverse complement strand
CTAGCCTGGCGATGTGATGCAGTGCTGAGCTAGCGAAGGCGATGTCGTAGTGCTCCGGGGGCAACTGGATCTTGTTGACGTCCCGAACTTCATAATGGACGTGGGCGCAACCTTCCTGCACAGCCTTAGCCTGAGCGATGGCGATGGCCTGGGCGGAGATGTCGAAGGCGTCAAAGGCTGCGCAAATTCCCAGGCTGGTGGCATGTCGCTCCAGACACCCCTCGCCGCAGCCCAGGCTCAGCCCGCGCCCTAGCTTGTTAGGCACCAGAGCCTTCTTCACCCAGATGAGCCAGTTGTCCGCTGGATCACCGGAGATCTGAAGGTTGATGTAGGGGCCAGCGATGAGCGGCGACTCCATCCAGTTCAGCTTTTGATAGAGCTCCAGACTTTGTCGCGCCTCTGCTAATTCGCCACCGGCAGATGCAGCCCGATTGGTGAGTGAGTGGGGGACGGTGATACCGCCTGTCGCTTTCTGCTGGCATAGCTGCCGGTAAATAGTCTCCATTTCGGCGGCGTTTTCTTCTATGGATTTGACGGCTGGAATATTGGCCCGCAGTGCCTCTACCAGGCTGGGATTTTCGATCAGCCTCTGAATTTGGTTGCAGAGGTCGGCCGCGTTGCGGGGCTCAAACAGCAGGCCGTTCTTCTCGTGTTGCACGTATTCTGCCATCCCTCCCAGATTGGCGGCGATGACCGGAGTCATGGCGATGAAAGCTTCGTGGATGGTTAGAGGTGAGTTTTCGTACCAAATGGAAGGGACGACGAGGACATCAACCTCAGCCAGGATGCGAGCCACATCGGTGTTGGCGTATGGCCCCTGGAAGTGGATATTGGGATCGGTCGCAAGCTGACGCAACTCCTGGCCGTAGTGTTCGTAGCCGTCGTAGGGTAAATCCATCCCCCAAATGTGTAAACTGGCCACATCTGGGGCGATGCCGTTGAAGGCCGCTACCAACACGTGTACCCCTTTGGACGGGATCAAGGTGCCCGTGAAGCCGAACCTCAGATGATCAGAAGATGTCCTTTGGAAATCAGCGAATAGTTGCCGGTTCAGGCCGTAGTCGGAATAGCGCATCTTTTCTGCCGGTAAGCCGAAACGGCTGAACATGTCCCGCAGAAAGTGCGAGGGAGCCAGAAAAACGTCCACCTTGTCCAGCATCTCCGCCACGTGGAGGCGTCGCTGGCGAATCGCCGCAACCGCCTGGTCTGGTTGCCGGCGAGCCTGGAGCCGGGCCCAGGTGTGGCTCAGGGCTCGCCCAGCTCGCCCCCACCAGGCCTGGCCTGCCCTGGCCAGGGCGGTGCTCAGCAGGGGAGTACGCCGCACGGCTGGCGATAAAGAGTGGATCTGAGGGGCCAGGCACTGGGCACACTTGTCATCGTCAGGGCCGGAGCAGAGGCTCAGGTCTCCCTGCAGGAGCTGTCCGCGCTGGCACAGCAGCCAGTAGTCGTTTAGGGTCAGCACGCTGGGGATACGCCGCTGCTCACACTGGGCGATGATAGAGGTCGAAAGGCAGGTCAGGTGCTGGACGTGCACCACATCGGGCTTGGTCTGGTCCAGGACCTCTGCAAAGCGCGCCGCGATATCCTCATTCCGGTAGGTCAGGGAGAAATCGCTGACCCGCCGCCAGGTGTTGTTGACCCGAAACACCGTCAGCCCTTCGTACTGCCCCTCGGTGAGCTCATACTCAGGTGCGTCAGGATTGGCCAGGCGGTGGAAGACGACTACCTCGTGTCCCCGCTCCTTTAGTGCCTGGGCCAAGTAGTAGGTGTACAACTCCGTGCCGGCCATGTTGTGCGGGGGAAAGCCGTGTACCACAAAAAGGATACGCATGCCTAAATTCCTCTGCGCAGGGCCTGGTCTAGCCTAGTAAACCAAGGATACCGGCTCATCAGTTCGTCTGAGTGTGCCCCCAGGTACTGGCCAAAAACCTGAGCCGGGGTCAGGAAAGGCACCAGAGCCAGCAAGCGGACTTTCTCGCCCCAACTGGCCTGGCTCTGGAGCACGTAGCGCCAGTAGTCGCCGCTGCCGCGCGTGACGCAACTCAGGGCGCTGCCCAATGTGGGAATCAACCTCAGCCCGAAAAGGCGGTGCAGATGCTGATGATCCACGTAGGTGCGCTGGAACTCGTAGGCTACAGAGCGGTTGTGGGAATGATACACCCGCGAGGCCGGCTCGTAGACGAGGCGGTAGCCTGCCTCCAGCACCCGCCTGGCCCACTCGATGTCCTCGCCAAAAGACACCTGGGCAAAGGAGAATCGCTGCCAGACGTCCTTGCGGAGGCAAGAACTGACGTCGTCAAAGGCGGCCAGCCAGAACCGCTCCCACGGGCTCAGCGCCGCGTACTGTGCCGGGCCAGGAAGAGCCTTGACTACGCGCTCCGTGCCGCCAGCCGCCCAGCGTTCCAGCGCCCGGCGGGCCAGGACGTTGCAGTCCGCTTTGGGAAGTTGGCGGCTGAAGGCCCCGGCCACCGAGGCGTCCTGGAGGGCCGCTACCAGCGGACTGAGCCAGTAGGCGTCGGCGGGGACGGCGTCCTGGGTGAGGAAGGCAACGTACCTCCCCCGGGACTGCGCGGCACCCAGGTTGCGGGTGGTACCGTGGTTGAACTCCTGCGGCCGAATCTGCATCAGCCGCGTGGGATAGCGCCGGGCAACTTCTAGCGTGCCATCCGTGGAGCCGGAGTCAACCACCAGCACCTCGTAGGGCCAGACTGTCTCCTGGGCAAAGACGCCATCCAGGCAGCGGGCGAATTCCGGTCCCCCATTCTTGGTCAGAATGATCACCGAGACTGCCGGCTCTCGCCCTTCTCCAGTCATCTTGCCGATCCTCTAGCCGTGCCCCGCGGCCACAAGACGTTCATAGATCGCCTCTAGCTCTTGGGCGTTCTCCGCAATGCTCTTCACCGGCGGCATCCGGCCGCGGAACTGCTCCACCAGGCTACGATCTTCGATAAACCGGCGCATTTTGGCCGCCAGGTCGCCAGCATCCCCTACCTGAAACTGCAAACCCGCCACACCGTCGGGCACCAGCTCCGCCATGCCACCGATGTTAGAGGCGATCACCGGGATGCCTGCCAGGTTGGCCTCGTGGATGTTGATGGGGGAATTCTCGTACCAGATGGAAGGCACCACCAGCACGTCCAGGCCCGAGAGGGCCCGGCCGACGGTGGTGTTATCAATCTCGCCCAGGAAGCGAATGCCGGGATGCTGCGCCAGAGCCTGCAATTGGGCGCTGTACGCCGGATCGTAGGTGGGATTGCCGTAGATCAGGAGCTCAGCCGCGGCGGAGTCCAGGTGATTAAAAGCCTCGATCAGGACGTGCACGCCTTTGTGGCGCGTCAGCGTGCCAATGTAGCCAAAGCGCACCCGCGACGAGGGCATGGGGTGATAGTCCTGCCGGATATTCGTGGACAGTCCGTAATCCGACACCTGGATGCGCTCGGCACGGTAGCCGTTCTCGACCAGCTTCTGCTTGACGAAGGCCGAAGGTGAGATGACCACGTCGGCCTGCTCCAGGCAGCGCTTCAGGTAGGCATTGCGGTAAACGAAGAGGGGAGCGAGCGCCGGCCAGAGCAGGGCACGTACCGCCGGCGAGATGTTCAACTCGGCGCAAGCCGGACACTTGAGGCCGCCCCCAGGCCCGCTGCACCGCGCCAGGCTGGGCCGTAGCAACTGGGCGTTGTGGCAGATGAACCAGAAGTCGGCCAGGGTGACCACCACGGGTACACCCCAGCTTTTGGCCACACGGATAAGCGCCGCTGAGAGCTTGAACAGGTGCTGGAAATGCATCACGTCCGGCTGAGTCTCTTCTAAGAAGCGGGCAAAGCTGCGCTCGATAACCGGATTGCGAAAGCGAATCAGCGATTGGTTGAGCAGATTCGCCTCTAGGCCCTGGAGGTTGAAGTAGACTCGCCGAATGGGGAGCCCATCATAGGCGGCGTCCTCCTCTTGGAGCTCTTCGGAAAAGAAGCCGTCCTCCCGCGTGTAGACCCACACCTGGTGGCGTCGGCTGAGCTCTCTGGCCAGGCTGTAGGTGTAAACCTCTGTGCCGGCGAGGTGGCGGGGCAGGAACTGGTGTACCACCTGGACGATTCTCATCGGCCTAACCTGCCTCGCCACTCACGGAGCCGGGCATACAGCTTGTAGAAAATCGTCTGCTGGTAGGCAGCCCGCTCCGCCTCCAGGTTGGCGCGGATCTCCTCCAAATTACGGGCGTGCTGCTGCAGGCCGGCGATGTGCTCGTCCCGGGCCTGGATCACTGCCTGCAGGTTGCGGGCGTGTTGCTCCAGACTGGCGATGTGCCCCGCCTGCTGCGCCCGCAAGGCGCGCTCGGCCTCCTGCACCCGCTGCTCCGGGGTGGTCCGTCCCCAAGCAGCCTTGTCCGGGGCCAGGTGCGGTCGGCGGCAGAAGCGGGCCAGTGGTTCAGTGACCGCCTCCCAGGTCAGGCTGGCCGCCACCTGCTGGCAACGAATCCGATAAGCCGCACGCCGGTTGGGGGTGTCCAGCAGATGCCGCAGGGCCGTTGTGAGCTGCTCGACGTTCTCCGCCTCCACCAGGAGGCCCAGATCGTGGGCGGCAAGCAAATCGCTCAGGGCATCACCCCGCGTAGCCACGATGGGCAGGCCCGCCCAGATGTAGTCCAGCAGCCGCGTGCGGAAGGCGAAGCGTGTCTCCACCGTGGCGAAGTGCAGCGAGACGCCCACGTCTGCCTCCAGCAGGTAGTTGGGCCAATCCTCGTAAGGCACCCACTGGCCAAAGAAGACGTGTCGTTCCAGCAGCCCCAGCTCCTGGGCCAGGGCCAGGGCGCGGTGGCGCATGGGCATGTCCGGTACCTGCTCGGCGTAGGGGTGGCGGGTGCCCGGAAACACCAGCTTGACCTGCGGCCGCTCCGGGACGATGTGGGCCACGGCTCGCAGCAGAGTCAGCGGGTCCAGCCACTCCCAGATGCCGCCGCCCCAGAGGACGACCTGATCGTCCGGGGCGATACCGGGCAGCACGCCCTTGAGCACGTTTTTACTGTGGCGTGGAGGCTCCGCCGGCAGGCCGAAGGGCACGGCGTCAATCAAGCTGCGCAGGGTGGGATCGGCGTCGTAGGTGAGGTAGTTGACTCGACCCTGGGCCATAAGCAGGCCCAGCCAGAGGTCGCGCTGCTCCTCGCTGGCGCAGAGGAAGAAGTCACCAGCCTGGAAGGCGGTCTGGAGCACGGCCACGCCCGCATCGCCCAGGTGCAGGCGGTCGTCTGGGGGCAGGTTACGGTTCATCTCCAGCCTCTCCAGCGGGTAGGGCACGTAGGTGTCAATCACCAGCGGCTTCTCTATTTCCGCCAGCCAGGGGCAATCGGCCAGGAGGTAGCTGAAGGCCACCACCACGTCAGCAGCGGCGATCAGTTCGCGCAGACTCTCAGCGTGGGCACGCTGGAAAGTCTGCACAGCAAAGCCTGGGCTGTGGGGCCAGATGGCATCTTGCCCTACCAACGCCGGGACGGCCAGGGTCACGGCAAACTCGCCGCTGAGCGCCCGGGCGAACTCCCAGCAGCGGATGCCCGGCCCGGCCATCTTGGCATCCACCACATCGTGGCTGATGATGAGGACTTTTTTGTCTTTGGTCATTGGTCTTTGGTCTTTGGTCTTTCGGACTACGGACCACGGACTACGGACTACGGACTACGGACTACCTTCACCGCCTGCACGTAACACTCGAATGAACGATCCAGAGAGGCGAGCATGGCCGCCTGGCGATCCAGCCGTTGATTCACCTGAGTCACGATCTGATCCAGGTATGGGCGAACGATTAAGGTGGCCAGGTAGTTCTTAGCACGACGTACCAGCCGATGCAGCGGCGTGTCCCTGCTGGCGGGGAGCACGGGATCGTAGGTCACGGGTTGAGGCGGCGGCTCGCCCCACAGCGGGGCGGCCAGGCGGGGGTTATCGCCTGCCGTGGGCTGGACAAAGCCTGCTTGCAGCAGGAGAAAGCTCAGCAGGTGCGGGTGGTAGAAGGTGACGTGCCCGAAGTGCTGGTAAAACATCTCCAGGTGGGCGAATAGCCCGCGCACGTTGGGCGTGGCCACCACGATGCGCCCGTCAGGGGAAAGGACGCGGTAGCACAGGCGAAAGAGCTCCAGCACCTGATCGTAGGGCAGGTGCTCCACCAGGTGGGCGCAGAAGATGCCATCTACGCTCGCCTCTGGCAACGATTGCAGGTAAGCAAAGACGTCGGCGCAGACCACGTCCAGGCCGCGAGCGTGCGCTGCAGCGCAGCACTGCTCGTCGGCGTCTATGCCGGTGGCTGGGATGCCGTTCTCCGCCAGGAGTTCTACAAAGTCGCCATCGCCGCAGCCCAGGTCCAGCACGCGGCGGCAGCCGGCGAAGAAGGGCAGGTAAAAGCCCTGGATGCGCTTTTGTCCCTCCGGCGTCACGCCGATGTAGCGCAGGAAGGCATAGTCCAGACCAGGTGCTTCCGTTCTGCTGATTTGCTGATTTGCTGATTTTTCACGGCTCATGCTGGCCTGTGCTCCCAGCGGGCCGGGATGTACACCAGCCCGTAGCCTGCCGGCACTACCCCCTCCTCCACGACGAAGGGGTAGCGGCGATGATGATGATCGTAGGCGTGCAGACAGGTATGGTCGTAGATGGCGGCGGAGAGCTGATAATTCCCCGGCAACAGGGGCAGGGCGTCTACCACGTAGTCCACGCTGCCCCGGCCGGCGATGGCGGCGATGTCGTAGCCGGCGAGCTTAGTGTTGGGGCCGTTGACGTGCACGTGGTCTTCTCGATAAATGGCCAGGCCGAAGACGGGCCGCGCGATGCGGCTTTGCGCCTGGTAGTGGATGCGCACCACCAACGGCTCGCCGGTGCGCAACGTGCTGACGACGCGGCCCTGGGCGTCCAGCAACTCCACGCCGACGATCTCGGCGCCGTAGGAGCCCCAGCGGCCGGGAGACGTGTTCTCGATAGACCCCACGCCGGCTGCCTCGGCGACGGCCTCTGCCTCGGTTGGTTTTGGCCGATGCGCCTCCACTACCCCGGCCATATATCGCCGGTAGCGACTGGTGATACTCGTCGCCCCCTGCGCCCGCACCACGCCGTCGTCCAGCCACAGGACACGGTCGCACAGAGCGTCCACGGCGTCCAGATCGTGCGTCACCAGGATGATGGTCTTGCCCTGGGCCTTAATCGTGGCGATCCGCTCCAGGCACTTCTTCTGGAAGGCCTCGTCGCCGACGGCCAGCACCTCGTCAATGAGTAGCACGTCCGGGTGCACGTGGATGGCCACAGCAAAGCCCAGCCGGGCGTACATCCCGGACGAGTAGTGCTTCACTGGCGTGTCAATGAAGCGCTCCAGCTCGGCGAAGTCTACGATGGCGGCGAATTGCCGGTCCATCTCCCGCTTGCTCAGGCCCAGAATCGAGCCGTTCAGGTAGATGTTCTCCCGCCCGGTCAGGTCGGGGTGGAAGCCGGCGCCTAGCTCGATGAGGGCGGAGACCCGCCCCTGCACCGCCACTCGACCCGTAGTGGGCTCCAGGATGCGACTGATGAGCTTGAGCACCGTGCTCTTGCCCGCCCCATTCTCGCCGATGATGCCCAGCATCTCCCCCTGCTCGACGCTGAAGCTCACGTCCCGCAAGGCCCAGAAAGGCTCGCGCAGGTTGGCGCGGCGCTGAATCGTCTGGATGGCCCACTCCTGGAAGGAGCGGGGGCGCTCGTGGTGCAGGATGAAGCGCTTGGAGACGTTATCAAAGCAGACAGCCGCGGCCATCACATCGCCTCCCCAAAGGCCCGGCTGGTGCGGACGAAGAACAGGTAGCCCAGGGCCAGTACAGCAAAGGCGGTGACGGCCGTGCGGGCGAAGAAGTCCAGCCCCGGCAGGACACCGGAGTACAGGACGTCGCGATAGGAGGCGGCCAGGGAAGCCATGGGATTGACGATGTACATCAGCCGGCGCACGTCCAGATCCAGGCCCAGCAGGGTGTAGTGCTGTGGCAGAACCTCGATAGGGTAGAAGACGGGCGTGAGGAAGAACCAGGCCAGGAGTAGCGCCTCCATGATGATGGCCGTATCGCGAAAGAAGACGTTGACGCTGGCCAGGAAGAAGCTCACACCCAGGGTAAAGGCCACCTGCACGATGATCACCAGCGGCAGGAAGAGCAGGGCCAGGGTGAGTGGCGTGCGAAAGACCAGTAACATGCCAAAGAGAACGACGGAGGCCAGGAGGAAGTTCACCAAGTTGGAAAGCACTACAGCGATAGGCAGGATTTCGCGCGGGAAATAGACCTTGTTGATCAGGGCCTCGTTGCCGACCACGCTGTTGATGGCCCCCACGACCGCCGTGGAGAAGAAGTTCCAGGGCAGCAGGGCACAGAGCAGGAACACCGGGAACTTGGGGATGTTGCTGCGCAGCAGTACGGTGAAGACCACGGTGAACACCAGGGTCATCAGCAGGGGGTTGCCCAGACACCACAGGAAGCCCAGGACGGAGTGGCGATAGCGCACCTTGAGGTCGCGGGCCACCAGGTTCTTGATCAGTTCGCGATATTGAAAGAGTTCCGCCAAGCGAGAAGGCAAGGGTTACTCCTTGAGCCAGGGAATCAGGGAATCGGTGATCAGGGAATCAGGAGGCCTGATTGCCTGATTTCCTGGTCACTGATTTCCTGCCCATAAACGGTCGTAGATGCGTTGGATTTGGGCGCCGGCCTGCTCCCAGGTGTACTTCGCCAGCGCCCGCGCCCGCAGGCGCGCCCCGCGCTCGGCGGCAGCGTGGCCGTCGGTCAGGAGCTGGCGCAGGGCCGCGGCCAGGGCGGCAGCGTCGCCCACGGGGGCGTAGACGCCATCCTCGCCCAGGTACTCGCGGTGTACCGGCGTATCAAAGGCCGCGGTGGGCAGGGCCAGGGCCATGTAGTTCAGCAGCTTGCCACTGCCCTCAGTGGCCGAGATTTTGGGTGAGACGGCCACGTCGCCCAGGGCCAGGTAGCGCGGCGCCTCATCGTAGGGGACTTTGCCGGTGAAGGTCACGCGGTCGGCGATACCGAGTTGCGCTGCCTGCTGGCGATAGAGCGCCTCCCCCGGGTAACCCATGATCAGGAAGTGCACCTCCGGCATCTCCTGTACCAAGTGGGCCGCGGCCTGGAGCAGCAGGCCCGTGCCCTGGTACTCGGCCAGGAGGCCCAGGTAGGCCACTACCTGGCGATCAGACGGGATGCCCAGGCTAGCCTTGAGCGCCGCCACATCGGCGGCGTCCTCCGGGCGGCGAGGGCGGAAGAAGTCGGCGTTGACGCAGTCCGGCACGGTGAAGACGCGACCATCGCCGCAGCCGAACTCGCGGGCCAGCACGTCCACGGCGTGGCGGGAGCTGGTGATGATGGCCTGCGGCAGGCGATCAATCGCCCATTCCAGGCGGCGCAAGGGCTGATAAAGAACGCCGTTCGGGTTCAAGAAACGATGGTCTACCATCTCGCCGGTCATGCTGCCCTGGAAGTCAAACACCAGGGGCACGCCGCGCAGCCGCCCCAGCACCCCGCCGATGAGGGCGCCCTCGTGCAGGTGGGCGTGAATCACGTCCGGCCGGCGGCGCAGGAGCGCGCCCAGGGTAGTGAGCCCCAGCAAGGCGTCGAAGGCCGCCTTGTGGCGGGAAGCGCCCACCTCGTAGTGGGTGTGCCAGGGGAGCGGCAGGGTGCGCCGGATAGTCAGCCCGGCGACTTCTCGCCCCTTGTAGTAGGTGACGATGAGCACCTCGTGGCCCAGTTGTTGCAATACCCGGGCCTCCTCCCGGATGCGCACGCAGCAGCCGTAGTCGGAGAAGAAGGAGGTGGGGGCGATCATGAGGACGCGGTAGCGGCGCGGCGCGGGCATCGCCTGTCTGCTCATCTCCGTCTCTCGCTGGCCAGCTCAGCACTCAGACGCCGCCGGAAGGCAAAGAGCTCGCGGAAAGAGGTGATAATCACGTCCAGGTGGGCGCCGGTGGGCTGGCCACCCAGGCGAGGCAGGTGGGTCACCGGCAGCTCGGCGATGCGGTAGCCGCGCGCCCTGGCGCTGGCCAGCAGCTCGGTGTCAATCATGGCCCCGCGAGTGGCGGTGAGGTGGACGTGCTCCAGAACCTCGCGCCGGAAGAGCTTGAAGCCGCAATCAATGTCCCGCGCCAGGTAGCCGAAGAGCAGGCGCACGACCGTGTTCCAGCCCAGGGCGTTGACCTTGCGCATGAAGGGATCGGCGCGCTGGGCGCGATAGCCACAGATAATGTCGGCCTGGGCCAGGAGCGGCAGGAAGCGCTTGATCTCGGTGAGGTCAAACTGGCTATCGGCGTGGTGGATGAGCACCAGGTCTTTTTGGGCGGCGGCATAGCCGGAGCGCAGCGCCTGGCCGTAGCCGCGATTGACCTCGTGGCGCACCAGGCGCAACTGTGGATTACCAGCCTGCAACTCGCCGACGACGCGGGCGGTGCCGTCGCGGCTGCCATCGTCCACGACGATAATCTCGTAGTCAGCGCCAATGCCCTCCAGGGCCGTGACGGCTTGCTGAATGGCCGTGGCGATGTTGTGCTCCTCGTTCCAGGCCGGCAGCACCACGGAGATGCTGGGCACGTTACCTCCTCGCGGATAGTCCTTAGTCCTTGGTCTTTGGTCTTTAGTCCTTGGTCTTTGGTCCTTGGTCTTTGGTTCTTCGGACCACGGACTACGGACCACGGACTACGGACTACGGACTACGGACCACGGACTACGGACTACGGACTATTCCCAGTTGATGATCCAGACGCACAGGCCGGCCAGGCCGACGGTGGCCAGGGCCAGGAAGGCGCGCTGCGTGGGTAGCAGGGGCTCGTCCTTGGCGGCGTAGAGCAGCATGGCCACCATGCCAATGGACAAGGCCAGCCAGGCCATCAGGTTAGGGTGCCGGCGGATGAACTGCCAAAAGGCGGACATATCTCTCCTCAATGTTCACCACAGAGACACGGAGGACACAGAGGTTTATATCTTCATAATCAGTAGATCACAGTTCGGGTTTGTAGGGGCGAGGCATTCCTGGAAAGCTGTTTCCACTACTGTATCCTCGCTGCGCAGGCATTGGGGAACTAACGCCCGATATTCTGGAGAATGCCTCGCCCTACCTTCAGGCGCTCAAGCGCTCACTACGAGCCCGATTCGTGATTTACGGATACTCTCCGTGTTCTCTGTGCCTCTATGGTGAGAAAATCGGCCTGCACTTGCTCTATCCCCATTGTACGACATTTTTGAGGGCTTGACAAGAGGGCAGATAGGCTTTATAATAATGGGTGTGCGGAAGTGGCGGAATTGGTATACGCGCACGTTTGAGGGGCGTGTCCGCAAGGGTGGGGGTTCGAGTCCCCCCTTCCGCACCATTTTTGTGGGCGAATAGCTCAGTTGGTCACGAGCGCCTCGCTTACACCGAGGAGGTCACAGGTTCGAGTCCTGTTTCGCCCACCAGGCATACAGGGGATAGCATGAGAATCTTTACTGCAGTTGTAGAAAAATGCCCTGATACTGGCCTGTACGTTGGCTACGTGCCCGGTTTCCCCGGCGCGCACACGCAGGCCGAGACGCTGGATGAGTTGCAGGGCAATCTGCGTGAGGTTATCGAGATGCTGCTGGAAGATGGTGAGCCAACTCTCGCAAAATAAACCTGGAGGACAACCATGAAAAAGCTCTACCGTTCCCGCAAGAATCTCATGATCGCCGGCATCTGCGGCGGGCTGGGCGAGATGTTCTCGGTTGACCCAACCCTGCTCAGGCTGGCCCTCGTTCTCCTCTGTGTCTTCACTGGCATAGTACCTTTCGTTTTGATTTACATAGTCGGCTGGCTAATCATACCGCCAGCTCCAGCAGGACAATAGCCAGAGGCTAACGTTATCTTACCGCGGGTATAGTCCATGCGCCGCAGGAAACACGAGTGAGAATCATCGCTCTCAAGACCTTACGCGCCTTTTGGGAACAACACCCCGATGCCAGGCAAGCTTTGCAGGCATGGTATCACGACGCCAAGCAAGCCACATGGCGAACGCCAACCGAAATCAAGAGCGTGTATCGTAACGCCAGTCTGGTGGGTAATAACCGCGTGGTGTTTAACATCAAGGGCAACGAGTACCGTTTGGTAGTTGCTGTCCAATACCAGCATGGCATCGTTTATATCCGCTTTGTAGGCACGCATCAGCAGTATGACAAAATCGACGCGACTACCATCTGAGCAGAGGTGATAATTATGGACATCCGGCCGATCAGGACTGAGGCTGACTATCAAGCATCCCTGGCAGAAATTGAGCGACTATTTGGCGCTGTACCCAACACTCCAGAAAGCGACCGTCTGGATGTGTTGACAACCCTGGTTCAAGCCTACGAAGAGCAGCATTACTATATACCTGCCCCAGACCCTGTTGAGGCTATCAAGTACTACATGGAAAGCCGTGGATTGTCCGGTAGCGACCTTGAACCGTACATTGGGAGCCGCACGCGGGTAACTGATGTCCTGAATCGCAAGCGCTCT
>Ga0233423_10001322_pt1 | contig 12490 bp, 10 predicted proteins | sample Watercolumn_Mata_FD_180713 | JGI IMG/M metagenome (GOLD analysis project Ga0233423, IMG submission 180713) | Freshwater microbial communities from Lake Matano, South Sulawesi, Indonesia - Watercolumn_Matano_2014_112_MG | ecosystem: Environmental > Aquatic > Freshwater > Lake | place: Indonesia... | reverse complement strand
TGGACGATAACGATTTTTATTATGAGGTAGTAGATTCAGTACAACATCCCACACGTTACAAACTGAATAATCAGTGGATGCCAATAACGGAAGATATCGATACGATAATAGTGAAGGACACATTGCCGGTGGTATTGTCTGTCTATCGAACACATCGTGGACCGATTATCAATAAGATTGAACCAACAGCCCAGACAGCAAAATGGCTTGTTTCCATGAGATGGGTCGGACATGAAATTTCAAATGAAGCGGGAACGTTTTATCGATTAAGCAAGGCGGGAAATTGGCAAGATTTCAGAGAGGCATTGAAGCAATTTTCTGTTCCGGCACAGAATTTTGTATATGCGGATGTTGATGGGAATATAGGATATCGCACAGGTGGAAAGATTCCTATAAGGATTTCTAAAGGAGCAACACTCCCATATTCAGGTTGGACTGATGAATACGATTGGAAAGGATTTGTTCCATTCGATCAGATGCCGCAAGTTTATAATCCGCCAGAAGGATTTGTGGCGACTGCAAACAATAAAATCATCGATGATTCATATCCATATCACATTTCAAATCATTGGGAATCTCCGTGGCGCGCGATTCGTATACATGAAGTGCTGCGGGAGCAGAGTAAATTCACTGTAGAAGAGATCCAACGGCTTCAGCTCGATTTATATTCAACACATGCACGTGAAGTAGTTCCTCTTATTCTTCATGCATTCGATAGTGTTTCTGTAACAGATGTTAATGTAAAAACGATGCTCGAATATTTTCGTAACTGGAATTATGAAATGCGTAAGGAAGATGTTAGCACTACGCTGTTCCAGACGACTATAAACAAGATGATTTATAACATCTTCCATGATAGAATGGGGGACCGGTTATACGGTCTGTATGACACACTGTCCAGTACGCCGTTATCTGCATTATCATCGCTTTTGAATAATCCGAATTCAGAGTGGTTCGATAATCCTGCTACATCAAATAGAGAAACGCGTGATGATGTTATTCGTGCGAGTATACTTGATGCACTCGACGAATTGAAATCAGAACTTGGAGGTGAGTTGAAGGAATGGCGTTGGGGTAATGTCCATACGGTTACTTTTGATCATGTATTCGGTGCAAATAAGCTGTTAGCACGGTTTTTTTCAATTGGACCTTATCCGGTTGGTGGATCACATTCGACCGTCAATGTAGGACAATATTTTATTGCTCACTCATTCGTCAGTTCGGTCGGTCCATCTATGCGTCAGGTAATGAATATGGCTGATATTAATGACACACGAACTGTTCTGCCTCCTGGCCAATCGGGACAAGTGTTTTCAAAGCATTATAAGGATCAAATAGGACTCTGGTTAAACGGTGGCTATAAAGTTCGTCCGATGCAAAAAGAGATGATTGAATCAACCGCTTCGTCAGTATTGATATTAGAACCAGCGCGATGACCATTTCAAATAAATTACAATCTCTCCTCAAGCATGTCGAATCTATCACAGTGCTAACAGGTGCAGGTATTTCAGCCGAAAGCGGAGTCGCAACATTCCGTGGCAAGGAAGGTTTATGGTCGAAATTAAAGCCGGAGGAGTTGGCAAACTTTGATGCATTCATGCGAAATCCGGAGTCGGTATGGGAGTGGTATTCCTACCGAAAAAGTATTATACAGGAAGTAAAACCGAATGCAGCTCATTATGCACTCGTGCAATTAGCAGAGTTAGTAAAGGATTTTACTCTCATTACACAAAATGTCGATAATCTTCATTTTCGTGCCGGGAGTAAAAATGTGTTAGAGCTTCATGGAAATATCGAACGAAGTTATTGTATTGATTGTGGAAAGACTGTTGACCAGGTAGAAGTAAGTGCAAATAAGAAAGTTCCTACTTGCACTTCTTGTGGTGGTTTGATTCGTCCGGATGTTGTCTGGTTTGGCGAAATGCTTCCAGAAGGTATTTTTGAGAAAGCATCGGAAGCGGCCGCTAGGTGTGAACTGTTTCTCTCAATCGGTACCTCGGCAGTCGTGTATCCGGCGGCGGGACTTCCAGCCGCAGCGAAAGCTCGAGGAGCATATGTCGTTGAAATTAATGTGGAACGGACAGATATTTCCCATTCCGTTCATGAATCGTTATTAGGCAAGGCCGGCGATGTATTGCCTCAACTTCTCTTAATGATGGAAGAATTACGAGGTATGAATCATGAGAACAAAAAAAAGAACAGCTAAAACTAAAATTATCTGTACTATTGGTCCCGCATCAAAGGGAGTCGACCGACTTGTAAAGCTGATCCAACGGGGAATGGATGTTGCCAGATTGAATTTTTCCCATGGAACCTACGAGGATCACCTTAGCTCAATCCAAAATATAAGAGAAGCGAGCTTACAATCAGGAGAATTTATTGGAATATTGCAGGACCTCTGCGGGCCAAAAATCCGAACCTGTAAATTGAAAAATGGATCTATCCAACTAAAAAATGGTACCTCGTTTACATTTACAATCGACGATATCATTGGGGACGAGTCTCATGTTTCTACAACCTATAAGGAACTCCCACTCGACGTAAAACCAGATGATGTCATTTTACTCGATGATGGAAAATTAGTTCTCCGGGTACAATCTAAAACTTCAACAGATGTACAATGTATAGTTATTAATGGAGGTATATTAAGCGACAATAAAGGGATGAATCTGCCCGGTGTAGCGCTTAGTACTCCTTCGTTAACCGAAAAGGATATTGAGGATCTCAAATTTGGACTTGCACACGATGTCGATTACATTGCACTTTCTTTTGTACGATCTGCAAATGATATCCGACATATTCGTTCAATCATAAAGCAACATTCAAAAAATCATATCCCAATTGTGGCAAAGATCGAAATGAAGGAAGCAATTAATAATATCGATACGATCATAGAAGAATCGGATATTGTTATGGTCGCACGTGGCGATCTTGGTGTGGAAATGATGCCTGAAGATGTTCCGATTCTGCAAAAGATGATAGTGCGGAAATGTAACGAAGCAGGTGTACCGGTTATTATTGCTACACAAATGTTAGAGTCGATGATAGAGAATCCTCGACCTACTCGGGCAGAGGCGAGCGATGTTGCGAATGCTGTTCTGGATGGGGCAGATGCGGTTATGCTTAGTGCTGAGACATCTGTTGGAAAATATCCATTGGAAACTGTGGAAACAATGGATCATATTATTTGCCGGGCAGAACAGCGTGGTCGTGATCACCTGAGCATTAAACAGGTTCCGTCGGAGAAACAAGAGAATGTCTTTGATGCTATTGCTAGGGCAGCTTGTGTGTTGGCGCGTCAGGTTCAGGCAACTGCAATAATTCCCATTACACATTCAGGAGCAACTGCAATACGCATCAGTAAATACAGACCTGAATCAAGAATTCTTACTGTCACAGGTGAGGAAAAAATACTTCGTCAGTTGAACCTTGTTTGGGGGGTACAGGGAATTGTTATGAAGGATTTTATTCAGGACAGCAATATGGCGTTTCGAAAAATCATGCACAGGTTAAAGCAAGAAGGTTACCTGGATGCAGGAGACTATGTTGTATTCACCGCCGGATTACCTTTGATGGCTATGGGAACAACTGATACTGTGAATGTTGCAAGGGTAGAATAAAGACCGACTGGAGGATTTATCTCGATCTTGAAGGTGCCCAGCCGTTCTGAAATCGTAGAATTTCGCCCACCGTTTGAATATCATGTTTGCGTTGAAGGTATACAAGAAACTTGATAAGTACAAGCGCAGTAGCATAAGCATCGCCAGAAGCACGGTGTCGCTCGGGAATGGTAATATTCAGGGCAGAGGTAACCGGACCTAATGATTTGCTATTTAAGTGCGGAAGAATCCGACGGCTAAGTTTCACAGTACATAATTGTCGGTTATTCAATTCAATCCCGCGTTCACGATTTGCTGTTTCGGAAACAAATCCCCAGTCGAATGGGGCATTATGTGCAACAAAAACCGCATCTCCCAAAAAATCTGCCATTGTTGGGACAATTTCCCGTGCTGTTGGAGCATCTGCAACCATCAGATTGTCAATACCGGTCAGATTCGTAATTGAGGCTGGAATGGTTACCAACGGATTTATCAGCGTGGAAAATTCATCCAGTAGAATGCCATTCCTGACTTTCATCATCGCGATTTCAGTCATCCGATCTTCTGTCGGACTCAATCCGGTTGTCTCTACATCTACAACAACAAATGTTCCTTCGGTTATGTGTAAATCTTCTGCCAATCAGTATTACCTTCACTAATATTCTGAATGGATGAATGTAGAGAAGTACATCACGACTTGCAAGAAGAGTCCTAAAGATTTCTCTCTTCAGATATTGGAGCTATTGAAAAATTAGGTTATCGTTGAGGCAACAAATCTCCATCTACACTTACGCAGTCTCTCAAAGGGACATTTTGTTCTTTAGGACTAGTTGAGTAGTATTAATTGAGACTTGGCCTATAAGTATTGACGGATAATTGTGTCGTGGTTACCCGTTCCCCGTTTAATACGGGAGACCACGACACTCAAGATATTCTTTATAAAAAATCACTTCAATTTTTATCCGTATTGGAGCATATTAAGTATTCGCCAAGCAGATCGGTTTATAATCGCCTGCAATTATTGTATATGTTTTCTATTTCAATGATATCTAGCTCAATCGCGTTTAGTAGATCCTCTAAAGGTTGAGTATCGATATCGATCTTTGGTAAGATAAGATCGAATTCCATTTTTAGGCCTTTTAGATTTAGCTCCAATTGATCTAATCCTGGAATTTCAACTTTGAATTTCATCATCAGTTGATTTAAGATGGCATCGAGCTCTCTTTGAGCCTGTGCCATTAAGTCTTTTATCAGTTTTTCTAGTCCAAAAAGTTTTGCTGCTTTCAAGAGTGCTTTACTCAGGAGCCGTTCGATTTCCCTTTCAATCTCATCTATCCCTTTGATAATGATATCGAATCCAATGCTCAGTGTGTACGTCTTCATGCGGAAGGGATTTTTCCATGTCGGGGAAGGATATGGGAACGATACACTAAAATGCTTCAAGTACAATCCTTGTAAGTCATGCAAAGGATTGATAAGCAAATTGAGTTTTCCTAAAAGATCATCAATACGTATTTCTAAGTCATGCAGCGGCTCTAGATAACCTTTGATTTTGATTTGAATTTCATTCTCTACATAATTTACTGTTGAAATAATATCCTGAAGATACCTGTTTGCTTGTACAACTCGTTGGTCGGAACTAGAAGATAAGTTATCGAGTCTCGATTGGAGATCGTTCTTAGCTGTTCCCTCGGGTAGACTGTTGATGCATTGTTGTGCGTTTGAAATGTGTACAACATAGGCATCCAACTTCCTCTCGAATGCCTGTGTCTTCTGTATTAATGATTTTAATTTTTCGTCAAATGTTTCAAGCTTTCCTCGAAATGGTGTGAATTCATCATTGTATTTATTTGCTACTTTGCTAGCTTGAGATACCTGCGGTTTGATGACGTTGATACCATCACTCAATGCTTGCGCTTCTGTCTTGGTCTGCGGTATGAGTTTGGCAACATCGAGTAGTTGGTTGACTGTTGTCAATACCTGGTCTAGTACTTTAAGATCAGTTGCTACCTTATCGATGAGCTCGAGACCTCGGATAACGATTACGAGATCTTTGTCCAGAGCTTGTGCTGAAGTGATGTAAGTGTCGATTGTGGATTTAAGAGTAGCAACATCTGATTTGAGCTTTTCCACTACGGCCGAAGTATAAAATGGAGTTGTCATTTCCATATCAGCGATGAATATGCATTTTGGAAGAATTATTTCATTAGATTCGGAATACTTTAGTTTTACGGAAGAAAAGAGCGTCCCTGTAAACAAACATATGAGGATTATTCCCCATATGGAAATCTTTAAAGTATGTGTTTTCATTTAGAACCTCTTTTAAAAGTGTATGTGAAAAAGAATTAGGAGATCATCGGCAACATTATTACTGCTAAACAATACATGAAAAACAAAACGAACTGCTGCAATGGATTTGTAATTTGCATATTATTAGAAGTTGATACTTATCATTATTCCCATCTGCCCATAGAGTTGTAGGTGTTGCCCTACTCCTGCAAAATCATCGCTCAAACCGTCTGCATCGAGATCTTCATAAAGTCGTACTTTCAAATCGTCATCACTTAGAATGTGTAGTGAGGTATATAATTTAAGATAGGAGGTGATAGCATAATCTATTTCGCCAAAGAATGAAACATCGATAAAGAACTGTTCTGAATAGTCAACAAAGAAAATAGATTTCATTGAAAGCGTTATTTTTGAAAATATTTCTTTGGAGAATATAAGCCGTGTGTACGCCCCAGAAACATTCTCAATATTCTGGTTTGTGTCTAATCCGTAATACGTCCTATCTACACCGCGATCGAAAACCATGGTTTGCTTCATTGCAATAGGTGTTACGACAATAGAGAGATTCAAGCTGTCGAATCTAAAATCAACACCTATGCCATTTGTCATATATCCCGGAGCCAGAAAATTACTTATGTAATGTGGTTTATGTGGATCGGCAAAACGATCATATTCCGGCAGGAACTGTGTCTGAAGATCATTGAAGAGAATGATATATAAAGAAGTTGATCGTTCACTGTTGGACCACAATGAACGACCGAATTTCAGATTCAATTCAAGTCTATCTTCTGTTTTACGCAAGGGCTGAGAATTTCCACCAAACATTGAAAACCGTCCATCCCAAGAACCAATAAAGATCCATGAATTGTCACTATATTTTGGATAGAGACGGGAGGAAAGTCCTGCTACATAGGAAAATTCATTATTATTAGCAGTCCAATTCTTAAAGCTTACGTGAGAAATTGAACCACTAATCTGTCCATTCCACCGCCATTGTGACGGTTGAAAATCAAAATCATCCTGGGCATAAAGAGGTAATACTTGCGAGCAAAATAAATGGCACAGAAGCACAATATGTGATTTCATTGGATTACACTCTGATCATGTATTATGACGTAATAAAAGGAATGCACTTCACTAAAAGAATACCGCCTCAATATTCCCGTAAATGAGTGCGATGATGGAAAAAGGTACTTTGTAGGTCGGTAAAATGCAAGAGTAAAAACTAATTTACCTCCAATACAAATAGAACATGTCTCAAAAACCTTCGGTTATTGCTTAATGTAAAGATGTGAAAGCTTGCTTTGGTGTGTAATACATTTTGATATAGCTATTAGTTATTATGACAATACAACTAACAAGGAAAAAGTACATATCTATTTGAAGGTCAAAGTGGAAAAAAATATTACAACTTCTAGAATCCAAAAAATGTCAACGAAGAAAGAATGAGATAGGTAATAATTTCAATACGGAGCTTTTCACATTGGGGATGAATACGGACATATAGACTATAGTAATCCATGTGCCTTCAGCCATTTCTTGCAATCATCCGGCCATGAAGATTCTGTGCCGTTCGATCGGCCTAAACCGTATCCATGGCCACCTGTTTCATAAATATGAAGTTCGCAGGGTATTTTAAATTTTTTACAGGCAAGTGCATACTGGATACTATTTAAAACCGGAACGGCCTGATCGTCCATGGAATGAACTATGAAGGAAGGTGGAGTTTGCTTACTAACATGGAGTTCATTTGAAAAATATTCTATGAGTTCCTTCGATGGATTTGTCCCAAGCAAATTATCTCTTGACCATCCGTTTGTTATTTTCGATTCCATCGAAATAACCGGGTAAATCAAAATGGAAAAATCGGGACGTGCACTAATAGCGTCTTTTGATTCATACACTTTCTCATTAAAATGTGTGGAAAGTGTTGAGGCCAAATGTCCGCCTGCCGAAAAGCCCAGAATACCAATCTTTTGAGGATTTATATTCCATTCTTTTGCATGGCGGCGGACGATGCGTATTGCTTCCTGACCATCCTGCATTGGTCCAATCGATTTATTCTTCATTATTGCATCATTGGGTAAACGATATTTAAGTACGAATGCTGTAATTCCCAAACTGTTGAACCATGAAGCTACATCTGAACCTTCATGCAGAATTGCAAGTGCGCCATAGCCTCCGCCAGGGCAAATTATTATTGCCGTTCCGTTTGCTAGCTTGTCCGGTGCTGAATACATATCCAAAACTGGATCTGTCACATTCTTCATCTTCACCCAGTTATCAGCAGAATCGACAGATTGTTTTATTTTGGAATTAATAATTGCGCCGGGAATTTCTTTCTGCCAAATACGAATTTCTTTAAATTGACCTATCAATCCTTCATTTATCATAAGTAAACTCATGAATGTTGATGTTAATAAGATTTTCATACTGCCTCATCTTAAAGTTTTGATTTCTACATTCACTTCCGGCATCTCTTAGACATCATATCGAGCAGTTGAATCTCTTCATCTGAAAGTCTTATCTCCATTGCTGCGGTATTGCTGATTGCCTGCGACGTTGAAGATGCACCAGGAATCGCCACAACTGTTTCATTAGATATAATCCATGATAGGGCTATCTGTGATGGTGTTGCTTTGTGTTTATGAGCAATCTCTTTTAGTAACGAAATTAATGGACGTGTTCGTTCTAATCCCTTTGGATTGAAAGCAGGCATGTATTTTCTATATCCAACCAGCTTTTGGACAAGACTGGGATCATCATGAAATCTGCCCGTTAGAATCCCTTGCTTTAGAGGTGAGTATGCAATTATACTTATACCTAATTCCTTAGCGGAATCCAGTACTCCATTGATTTCCGGTTTCCTATCGAGCAAATTATACAATACTTGGTTCGACACAAGTCTTAAGCCATGAGTACGCAACCGTTTATCTGCACGCCGCATTTGATTTGCTGTGAAATTGCTTACTCCGATGTACCTGATCTGCTTTTTCTCCACAAGTCGCGCCATTGCATCCATTTCCGATTCGACAGAAGAAAATCCGGCCGGATTATGCACCTGATAGAGATCGATGTGTGGTAACCGCTTTAGCTGTTTTTCGACAACTCGCGGGATTGAACCGGCTGTTCTAAAGAATGGCGACCATTTTGTTGCAATGATTGCATCTTTTCTGAGCGATGAAAGTGATAAAGCTAGTACGGTTTCGGATGCGCCCCAGCCATACATTTCTGCTGTATCGTACCAGTTAATCCCGTTTTCAAGACTCACTTTCACAATATCAATAATACGCTCATCTTCGAGATCAGCCCAGAATTTACCACCGACTCCTTGACCTTTACTGAATTGCCAGCATCCGAGTCCGATCGGACTGACCTGAAGATCAGAGCTACCTAATGTCCGTAACTTCATATTCATATTCCTTTGGATATGGATAAAATCCAAATAATTGTTTCTCAATCACATCAAAAAATATTTAGATGGACTGCCTCGGCGATTGTCAACTTACATCTTTAGATACTCCAACAGTTTATAAATAAGCATTGCAGGCCAAAATACAGCTTTGATGATTCCAAGAACTCCCTCCCAAAATGTTGTAGCATGCTGAATAAAATATACTGCAGCTCCTATAAATGCCATACCATAAATACCGCCTGAGACACCGTTCTGTTTCATTTTATCTGTTGACATATTGTTTCCTCATTGTATGATTGTCTGTTGTGTAATACAAAGTTAGATTATTAAGTCCATACCATCTATATTCGGATTGTAGTAAAGTCAATCATATCGGGCTTATTAGTGCCCAATCCGCGTTCAGCTGCTGTTGAGATATGAACACTCATTATACTCTTGTCCGACATTTCCATTTCTCTTCGCTTGAGCATGATTCGCTGCATAGCAATTTGGTCCATAGCTACGGGATCGACAGCAAGGTAGATGGCGTTTTCTTTCCAACGATAACTGGGATTCGTAGGACGTGGACCTCCTTCGTAACATGCCTGGGTGGCGTCCATAATAATCAGCGGAACTTTATTGTATTTGATATAATGTTCGTAAGCATCAACAATGTAGGGGTCGCAAAAATTTTCATGAGCGAGCTCCGGATGCTTATAGCAACCAAATGCAATATTTTTTAGAGAGGCAGTAACACCGGCACAAATATGGTCTTTCAATACAGGCAGGTTGATAGTTATTTGGGTAGCTTGAGACGCAAGCTTATCCATGCGAGCCTGGCTTTTGATTGTGTTAACCAGCCGTTCCGCATCGTATTCACCACCGGCACATACCGTTCCTCCCGATTCGTGTTTTCCGAGCTTATACTCTGTTTGGAGAAAATGATCTTTGTATCTGTCCCAAATAATTATGTTGTCAGGTTTTACTCCGGCAGCTACAGCACCTGCTGCCACTACAGCGGTAATTTCCGGAGCTGTATAAATAGATGGATTGCCGAGCAGGTTTATCTTCAGGCCGACCTTCATATCCGGATTAAAGATACTTTTCCATGCTGCTTCCAGTGTCTTTTTATCGGTCAGTTCTATCAGCCCACTGTGAACCATTTCCTGAACAACTTTCGGATCGTGTTTTTCTCCTTTCCAGACGCGGTCCGACTCGACACGTACAACCCTGGACTTTATCTTTGGATCTGCTAAAATGTGTGGTGCCATGCCTGCCGCGACTGTTGCTGCGATTCCGGCTAAAACTTTTCGCCTGGACAAATTCACATTGCTATCTTTCATAAGTAATTATTCCGAATTAAATGATAAATACCTAATTCTCAATTATTTACTATTTAATAAATCATTTGCTGCATTTGCAAGAAAAATATGTTCGGAGTAAATATTGATCGGAGTTACATATGTACTGTTTAGATTTGTGAAAGTCGATATTGCAGCTCTTATGAGATAAGATATGTATAATGAAGCAACTGGCACGCTTCTACAGAGAGGGAATTTCGTGAAGAAGATAGCGATCTCTCTTTTCCCTCCTCATTTCAGCACATGTTCTCAGGTAAGATTTATTGAGATTTCCATTCCGCGCATTTTATTGATCCACGCGCCTTTTGCAGCTCACTCGATCCGATCCCATATTTAAAGAAAGCATTACGCAAATTCGGATAGCACTCCTTGTTCCTCAACATCATATGATCATCTTCGGCGATGAAGAGTTCGAAGTGCTTGAAATATTTTCCAAGTTCAACTCCGACCTGGTACGGAGTCATATGATCAAAATACCCACCCTGATAGAACACCTCCGTGTTGATCTTGCTAAACTGTTCAAGCGGCGGCGGCTGTGACGGTTGGACTTTCTTCTGTCTGACAAGCTGAATTACAGGAGCACTCAAATCCCCTAGACAGGAATATATCGGATCAATATACTCAGGTGGATCTCCCAGCATATAGTACCCATCGCATTGAAGCGGACTCATCACAATACCGTATCCCATCTGTTTCCACATAGTTGTTTGCATACTTTTCATTTTTGAATAATCATAAGATCCCTTCTTCAGGTACTGCTGATAGGAAGTTGTATCGTTATTCGCTAGATCGTAGATGATCTTCTTATAAATGGAATCCGGCTTCTCAACTGAGAATCGTATCCGGTAAAGCATCCAGAGAAGATTCAGTTCTGGCACAATGTTCTTTTTCACGACGGCTTTAAGTGCCGGATGCAGGTCGGGATCGGCGGCGTTGAGTGAATTGACCAAACTTTTGGATTCCGGATAGCCGATCTGTTTCATGATAATGGGATTTGGCGCACACTGGAGATATGCACGCTGGATGTTGTTGCCATACTTTGCAAGATACTCCTGTGCGATGTAGCCGCCCCCTGAACGTGCAAAAATATAAACTTTGCTCTCCGGATGGTCTTTGAACAAATCACGTCTGACACATTCAATATCTTCAATAATTTGTTTTGAGGACAAGAGACGATATACTTTTTCCCAGTCTATCGACCCATCCGTGTTATTAACATCTATATAAGAATATTGCCGTCCGCGAATCTCAATAAAAACGAGATTCATCGTGGAATCAAACTGAGCCCAATTAGACACATCGATTTTACCTATTTCACCGTAGCTCTGCTGTTGATCGATAAGAAAGAAAATGGTCGGCTGATCGAATCTGAAATTCGTGCTCAACTCGTAGTACAATGAAAAAGTCCCTTCATCAGCATTGAAGTGGTTGATTGGGACTGAAAGGTTATGATGGAAGAAGTCCTCCGTATGATAACGATGCTGTTGTGAAAATACTGTCCAGCTAATCAGGATGACAGGTATTAAGATGAGTATTTTGTTGTGCATATGGATAGTCTCCGTTCTGTTATTTTTTTAGGGAATGAAGTTACATCATTTACGGATTTAAGTGCTGTATTGTTGCTCAATTCCATACACTTTAAACTGGACACAATCTCCCCTTCGTCATTGTGAGTGCTTTTTACGGAATGCCGAAGGCATTCCATACAGCGGGACAATCTCATTCTTATGATTGCTTCTCCCGACTATCCTTCGACAAGCTGCTATGTAAAAGTCAACAGATCGTAGAAATATTCTTTGTTTATAATATTATTTTAACTCAACGCGGAGAAGAAAGACTCGCTGCTA
>Ga0233423_10001321_pt1 | contig 12491 bp, 12 predicted proteins | sample Watercolumn_Mata_FD_180713 | JGI IMG/M metagenome (GOLD analysis project Ga0233423, IMG submission 180713) | Freshwater microbial communities from Lake Matano, South Sulawesi, Indonesia - Watercolumn_Matano_2014_112_MG | ecosystem: Environmental > Aquatic > Freshwater > Lake | place: Indonesia... | reverse complement strand
GAGGACATATTTTCCCGTTAATAGCAGTTGCCAGGGAAATGAGAGTTTTGGAAAGAGACATTAAATTGATTTATATTGGCCCAATAACACAATCAGATAAAATTTTTTTGGAAGGCGAGGGGTTTGAAATCTGCCCAATTTTCAGCGGAAAACTTAGGAGATATTTTTCTTTAGAAAATATTGTTGATTTTTTTAAAATCCCAATTGGCTTTGTCCAAAGTTTTTCCATATTGTTTGTAAAAAGCCCGGACATTATATTCAGCAAAGGCGGTTTTGGTTCGGTTCCAGTGGTTTTAGCCGGTTGGTTTTTAAGAATTCCTATTATTATTCACGAATCAGACGCTGTTCCGGGTTTAAGCAACAGATTTTTATCGCCATTTTCCAAAAAAATCCTGGTTTCTTTTCCTAAAACCCAATATTTTCCTTTGAAAAAAATGGAATATATTGGCAATCCCATAAGAAAAGAGATTTTGAACGGAAGTAGGGAAGAGGCGATTAATAAATTTGAATTAATCGGAGGAAGGCCGATTTTATTAATTTTAGGCGGAAGCCAGGGAGCAAAGCCGATTAATGATAAAATTATTTCTTTTTTGCCGAATTTAATAAAAGAAAAAGTTGAAATTATCCATCAGGTAGGGGAGAGAAATTACAAAGATTATAAAAAAGAATTAGAAGCCAACTATCCTGGCGAATCAATGAAATATTATCATCTCTTAGATTTTTTGCAAGAAAATGATTTAGCAGACGCATTGGCTGCCAGCGATTTAATCATTAATAGGTCTGGTTCAGGAAGTATTTTTGAAATTGCGGCTGCTGGGAAACCGAGTATTTTAATTCCCTTGCCAAAGTCAGCCCAAAACCATCAATTAAGAAATGCCTATGTTTATGCCCAAGAAGGAGCAACCGTTGTAATTGAGGAGGAAAATTTAAGCTTGAATTTATTTATTAAAACCCTTGAACATCTTTTCTCCTATCCCAATAAATTGGAAATTATGAGCCAGCAGGCGAAGAAATTTTCTAAAATTGACGCTGCTAAGAAAGTTGCGGAAATAATTCTGAAAATGAGCTGATTGTAGCTTTTTTTCCGTATTTTTTTGCGTTATAATTAAATAATGGCAAAAAAAGTTAAAGAAGTTAGAGTCAGATTGGCGCCATCTCCGACAGGCGTGCTTCATTTAGGCACAGCGAGAACTGCGCTTTTTAATTATTTATTTGCCAAAAAAAATAAAGGGAAATTCATTCTTAGAATAGAGGACACTGATTTTGAAAGGTCAAAAAGCGAATATGAAAAAGAAATTTTACAGGAATTAAAATGGCTGGGTATAGAATGGAATGAGGGACCTGATATTAGTGGTCCTTTTGAACCATACAGGCAAAGCGAGAGAATTGAAATTTACAAAAAATATTTAGAAAAACTTATTGGAGAAAAAAAAGCGTATTATTGTTTTTGTTCTCAAGAAGAACTGGAAGAAATGAAGAATTATCACCAAAGCCTGGGAAAGGCTCCTAAATATTCTGGTAAGTGTGCTGATTTACCGGAAAAAGAGGCAAAAAAATTGATTGCCGAAGGAAAACCATATGTAATTAGATTTAGGGTTCCAGAGGGGAAAATCTCTTTTAAAGACCTAATCAGAGGAAAAATAGAATTTGATGGTACTCTTTTTGGAGATATTGTTATAGCAAAAAACCTTCTTCAGCCGCTTTATAATTTTGCAGTTGTTGTTGATGACTATGAAATGAAAATTTCTCATATTATCAGAGGAGAGGAACATATTTCCAATACTCCAAGACAGATTTTAATACAAAAAGCGCTTGGTTTTAACGAAATCCAATATGCCCACATTCCTTTAATTTTAGGTTCTGACCGCTCTAAATTGAGCAAAAGACACGGAGCTACAGCAGTCAGCTCTTTTAGGAAAGATGGCTATCTGCCGGAAGCAATATGCAATTTTTTGGCTTTATTAGGATGGAATCCAGGCGATGACAGGGAAATTTTTTCTTTGAAATCGCTGATAAAAGAATTTTCTTTGGAAAAAGTTCAAAAAAGCGGAGCTGTTTTTAATAGCACCAGGTTGGATTGGATAAACGGCTTTTATATTAGGAATAAAAAATTAAGCGATTTAGTTGAATTAATTTTACCTTATTGGCTTAATGCAGGAATCATCCGCGAAACAGATTTCAAAAATAAATATTTATGTCCGGAAACAAATGAAATAATTGATAATAATTATTTAAAAATAATAATTCAAACCTATCAAACCAGAATAAAAAAACTTTCGGAAATTGTTTCTGAAACTGATTTCTTTTTTAAGGAAATTGAATATGAAAAAGATTTATTAAAATGGAAGGAAAATTCTTTTGAAGAGACCAAACAACAAATTAATAATTTAATAAAAATATTATCCGGAATAGATGACAAAGACTGGAATAGGGAAGAGATAGAGAAAATAACGCTTAAAGAAGCAAATAAGCTGGCTGACAGGGGTTTAATGCTTTGGCCGCTCAGAGTTGCTTTAACCGGTAAAAAAGGTTCTGCCGGACCAATTGAAATTTCTTCAATATTAGGAAAACAAAAAACAATTGAAAGATTGGAAAAAGCAAGTGAAAAAATTTAAAATCAGTATTCTAAAAGGTTTTTAAATTTTTTGGGTTTTGTTTTTAATTTTTTCTTGAAATATTTGACACATATAGTCTTGGGGAAGTAATATAAAGACAGGAACTAAACTTCGCATAATGTATCTTAAGCGAAGTTTAAAACAGGTATTTCTTATAATGCTTGGTTCTTTAAAGACATGGAAAAATCATCAAAAACAATAATTTCTTATAAAAATGACTTTTTAGACTGGCTTGATATAGAAAAAGGTTTATTAAGCAAAAGCCAGGAAAATTATTCAAGATTTCTAAATAAATTTTTTGAATGGCTTGAATTAAGTAAATTGGAAAAAATTAAACCGCATGAACTGGATAAAGACCATATTTGGAAATATAAAGTTTTTCTTTCTCGTTTGGCAAAGGGTCCTAAAAATCAGCCTCTAAAAAGAAGCACCCAAAACTATTATCTAATAGCCCTAAGGTCGCTTTTGACCTTTTTTGCTGACAGAGATATTCTTTCTTTGCCGCCTGAAAAAATAAAATTAGCTAAAATCGGGAAAGAAAGAAAAATAAATTTTTTGTCAATTGAACAGGTTGAAAAACTCCTTGAAGCTCCGAATACTAAATTAAGAATTGGCTTGCGCGACAAAGCGCTTTTGGAAGTTTTATTTTCTACTGGACTTAGAGTTTCAGAATTGGTTTCTTTGAACTGCGACCAAATTAAAATTGACGCTTTGGCGAATGATATAGAAATAACAATTCTTGGTAAGGGCGGACATTTAAGAACCGTTTTTATTTCTGAAAGAGCCCTAAACCACTTAAAAAAGTATTTGGAAACAAGAAAAGACAAAGATAAAGCTCTTTTTATCCATTATCGCGGTCCTAAAAAAAATGAGCTAAGAATGACTTCGCGCGCAGTGGAAAATTTAATAAAAAAATACTGCATTAAAACCGGAATTCCAATAATCACAACCCCGCATACAATCAGGCATTCTTTTGCCACTGATCTTTTAGTCCAAGGAGTTGATCTGAGATTAGTCCAGGAGTTTTTAGGCCACAGAAACATTGCTACAACCCAGGTTTATACCCATGTAACTAGGCATCATTTAAAAGAAATACATAGAAAATATCACAGCGGGCGTAAAAAAAGTGAATAGCCTATTCCCCGCCGCCAAACCTTCTTTGGCGGCTTTTAAATTCTTTTAATATTTTTTTCAAGTCCTTTTCTTTAAAATCAGGCCATAATTTATCAACAAAAAAAACTTCGCTGTAAATAGTTTGCCAAATTAAAAAATTAGACAATCTTTTTTCGCCGCCAGTTCTTATAAATAAATCAGGTTCTGGATTATTTTTTGTTGAAAGAAAAGAGTTTATCAGTTTCTCATTAATTTTCTCAATAGGTTTTTTTGCCTTGATTATTTTTTTAACTGCTTCAACAATATCCCATCTTCCGCCATAATTTACAGCCAAATTTAAAATAAATTTTTTATTATTTTTGGTTCCTTTTTCAATTTTTTTTATGGTGTTTTTTAATGCATCGTTAAGTTTGTCTTTGTTTCCAATAATATTAACCTTGATTTTATTTTTTAAAAAAGTTTCCAAATTTTCCAAAAGCGCCCAATCAAATAATTTCATTAAATAATCAACTTGATTTTTGGGTCTTTTCCAGTTTTCAGTTGAAAAACCAAAAACAGTCAAATATTGAATTTTTCTTTTTATAAGCCAATTGCAAAAATTTGAAATGTTTTTATAACCTTTATAATATCCAATCTCAAAGCTTTTGTTTTTTTGTCTGGCCCATCTTCTATTTCCGTCCGGCAAAAGGACGATATGTTTTATTTGTTTGTTTTTTTTCATATCAAATTTGACCTTAGTGCTGAAAAATGCTAATCTTATTAATAAATTATTATATAAAAAATTATGTCAAAAACAAAGGCGGCTGGCACAACCAGATTGGGCCGCGATTCCAAGCCAAAATATCTTGGAGTCAAGTTATATGAAGGTCAAAAAGCAATGCCTGGAAATATTTTAATCCGCCAAAAAGGAATGAAATTTATGCCGGGAGAAAATGTGCGCGTTGGCAGAGATTTTACCCTTTATGCAGTAAAACAAGGAGTTATTAAGTTCTCTACAAAAAGAAAAACCAATTTTGACGGAAATAAAAGAATCGTCAAAGTTGTGAATGTAGAATCTAAATAAACTATCTTTTCAGTATCTTTTCAGTGAGCTTTTTATAAATTCAATAAATAAAGGATGCGGATTTAAAGGATTGGATTTAAATTCAGGATGAAATTGCGTTCCTATAAAAAAGGGATGATTTTTTATTTCAATAATTTCAACAAGATTTCTTTCAGGATTAAATCCTGATAAAATCAAGCCCTTAGATTCCAGCAAATCTCTAAATTTATTATTAAACTCATATCTATGCCTGTGGCGCTCGGAGACAAATTCGGTTTTATAAGCAGAAAAAGCGCGGCTGTTTTTCTTAATTTTACAATTATATTGCCCTAATCTCATTGTGCCGCCGTAATTTTTATTTTTTACAATATTTCTTTGTTCATTTATAAAATCAATTACCGGGTATTGACAATTTTTATCAAATTCAGTGGAATTCGCGTTTTTCAATTTAGCAACATTTCTGGCAAATTCAACAACAGCCATTTGCATTCCCAAACAAAGACCTAAAAAAGGAATTTTGTTTTTTCTGCAAAATTCAATGGCTAAAATTTTTCCTTCTACTCCCCTATTTCCAAAACCACCAGGAACAATAATCCCGTCAAAATTTTTGAGTTCGGTAGTTTTTCTAGGATTTTTTTCATAATCTTCTGAGGAAAGCCAAGTAATTTCAGGAGAGCAATTATTTTTCCAACTAGCGTGTTTAATGGCCTCAATCACGGAAATGTAGGAATCCATCAAAGTGAAGTCCCCTGTTTTGAAATACTTTCCCACCATTCCGATTTTTACTTTTTTGTTCTTTGATTTTTCTATTTTTTTGAACATTTGAAGCCATTTTTTTCCATTCTTTTTTCTTGGTCGCAATTTAAATTTTTTCAAAATTTTGTTTCCCAGTCTGTCTTTTTCAAAATTAATAGGAATTTGGTAAATTGATTCTATATCAGGGGCTGAAATCACATTTTTCGGGTTAATGTTGCAAAAAATTGATATTTTTCTTTTTCGTGGTTCATCCAAAGGCCTTTCTGACCTGGCAATAATAAAATCAGCATTTAAACCAGCGCCATTAAGAGTTTTAATTGCATATTGAGTTGGTTTGGTTTTCATTTCTCCTATTTTAGAAGGAATGGGAATATAACTTACAACCACAAAAATCACATCGTCGATTTTTTTCAATTTCATTAAACGAGCTGCTTCTAAAAACAAAAGATTTTGATATTCTCCGATAGTACCGCCGATTTCAATTAAAGTGAAGTCAGCTTTGTTTATTTTTTGCGCTTTTTTTATCCTTCTTATCACTTCATTGGGAATATCAGGAACAACTTCTACGCATCTGCCGCCATATTCCAAATTTCTTTCTTTTTCTATAACTGCTCTGTATATTGTTCCAGTGGTTATATAATTATTTGTTGTCAAAGTTTCACCCAAAAATCTTTCATAATTTCCAATATCCTGGTCGCATTCTGTTCCATCGTCAATCACAAAAACTTCGCCGTGCTCAATGGGGTTCATGGTTCCAGCATCTACATTTACATAAGGATCTATTTTGAGCGCTGTAACCTTAAATCCTTTATCAATTAAAATGCGACCTATAGATGCGGTCGTCACTCCTTTACCAACGCCTGACATTACCCCTCCAGCGATAAAAATAAATTTGGGAGTTTTTTTTGCCATTTTCTATTATTTATTTTCTTCTGTTTCCACAATAACCCTTATTTCAGCCTCTAAATTGTGGTCTAATTTGATTTTTATCGGATATTCGCCCAATTCCTTTATTTTTTCTTTTAATTCAATCTGGCTGATTTTTATCAATGGAAATCCTGCTTCTTTTATTTTTTGAGATATTTTTTGGGAATCAATTGATTCATAAAGCTGGTTTTGTTCGCCTGTTTTTACCTTAAAAATAAATTCCAAGCCGTCTAATTTTTCCGCTAATTCTTGAACTTCTTTCAATTCGTTTTCAGCCGCTTTTTGCGCTTCTTTTTCTTTTTCCAGCGCCCATTCTAAAATTTTAGGCGTCACAACCTTAGCCAATTTTTTTGGTAGCAAAAAATTTCTGACATACCCTTCAGCCACTTCTTTAATTTCAAATTTTCTTCCGAGTTTTTCAATGTTTTCTAATAAGATTATTTTCATAAACTTCGTTTTTTACAAATTAATTTTAGCCAAAATTCAAAAAATATGCAAGGTTTTAATAGCCTCTTTTTATTGTTCTTATTTTTTCAAAAAAATTAGTAATCCAGTACTTTTTAGAAAGCGGGAAATCTTGGGTTTTAACATATTCATAAGCTTTTCCGCCAAATCCCATTTTAAACAAAGTCGGACCAGCCCAAGGGTGTTTAGGATTTTCTTGAGGATTAACATATCCCCAAAAATCATATAAAAAACACCCCCTTCTTTTTGCTTCTTTAATTGATTCCCATTCTAAAAGATAAGATAAGGGCAATTTATGGCATTTTGGCAAAAGAGCGGCGTGGTGATAAAAGCCAATATTAGACCAAAAAACAACATATGAGGCAGCAACAATTTCATTTTTGTATTTTGCGAAAAAAATACAAATTTCATCATCTGGTTGAAAAGCTGAAAATTCTTTTTTAAAGTAATTTAGGGAAAATGGAATAAATTTTTGAACTTTTACAACTTCCCCATGAATTTTGTTGAAAATTTCAATATCTTTTAAATCCTTGCTTTGATAAATCTCAATACCTTGATTTTTTAATCCTTGGCGGATTAAATAACGAGTCGTTTTCCTCATCTGGTTGAAAAGTTGTTCTTCGTTGGGTGTGATGTCTAATTTCCAACTAGCTTCTGGGTGAGCGTGGATTGGCGCTTGTCTAAAACCAAGTTTTTGGAAAATTTCCTCATTTTCTTTGTTTCTTTGCCAAATTGGATTTATTCTAATAAAATTAGCCTTTTCTTCTTTTGCAATTTCTTTTAATTTTTCTAATAAAATTTTTAAAACATTGTGTTTAAAAATTGGAAATTGGAAATTGGAAACTATGCTTGGACCGTGCGGAACAAGCAGAAATGTTCCTCTTTTGGCAATAGTTTTTATTACCAAAGCAGCAGAAATAAGATTATTATTTTCAAAAATTCCTAAACGCCAAATTTTTCCTCCTAAGGCAGATATCATTTTTTTTTGAAATTCGCCCCAGTTCCATGAAATTAAAAAAGTTTTTTCTTGGCAATTAAAAAGAAAATTTTCCCATTCCTGTTTGTTTTCTATTTCTTTAATTTGCATCATATTTTTTTATAAATTGGACAATAAATTTAGCACTTTCTTCATTTATATTAATATGTGTTGGCAAATTAAAAGTAATTTTTGAAAGTTTTTCCGCTGTTTTGCAATTATTTTCTGGATAACATAATTTTTCCGGCTTGGTGTCATCAGGAGCAATTGGCGAGGTATACCAATCGCCTAAAAGAATGTTTTGGGACCAAGCTGATTTTATAATTTTATGGGCATTGGAATGTTTTAAAACAAATCTCAAAAAAATTTGTCCTGATTTTTTTTGAGTTAGAATGAATCCGCTGTTTTTAAGTTTTTGAAAATAAATTTCAGCAATTTTTTCCCTGTGTTTGTTGAATTTTTCCAGTTTTTTGAACTGACTCAAGGCCAAAACAGCCAAAGCATTAGGAAATTTTCTGGGAAAATAAGAAGGCATTTGTCCGATTTTTTCTTTCCAATGGACTGCTTTTGAAAGAATATTCAAATTCTGGAAAATAATTAAAAGAAATTTTCCCAAACTTAAAAAATCATAAAGCGGCAAAATTAAATAATTTAAAACCAGAGGATGTATTAATTGCTGGAAAATCCAAAAAATTGGAAGGAAAATCCAGCGACTCATGATATTTTTTTAAGTTTTCAGCTAAAATTTCATCATTAGTAACAGCAATGCCTCCATAAACAGAAGAAATTACCTTGTCTCTTGAAAAACTAAAAAAGGCCGCTTTCCCAAAAGTTCCCAGTTTTTTCCCATTGAATTCAGCGCCTAAACAATGAGCGCAATCCTCAATAAGAATTAGATTTTTTTCGCTACAAATTTTTAAAACCTCCTCAATTTTTGCGGGAATTCCAAAAGTATGCTGAACTACAATCGCCCGCGTTTTTGAGGTTATTTTGGCGTTTAAATCGTTTATATCAATATTAAAGTCATTTTCATCAACATCAACATAAATTGGTTTAAAACCAGCCCAAATTATTGGATTTATAGCAGCATTACAGGTAAATGACTGGATTAAAACCTCACTTTCCTGTTCTAAATTTAAGCATTTTAGAATCGCTAAAAAAGAAGAGCGTCCGCTGTTAAAGGAAAAAACATTTTTTACGCCAAGGTATTTTTTAAATTCATTTTCCAAATCCTCTGCTGTGTCTCCATTTTTCCAAGATAATGGTTTTTTAAACAAATTAAAAACCAACCGCATATCGTCTTTTTCCACATTTGGCGAGAGCGATATTGAAATTGTTCCCAAGTTTTTCATAAATTATAAATTGCATTTTTTATGTTTTCCTGCGACCTTCCTTCTAATAAAATAACATCAGACAAAAAATCCAAATCTTTCAGTATTTTTTTTATTTCCTTGGAACTGTTGGAATAATAAATTTTAATGTTTCTGTTTTTGTTTTCAGCGCCTGTTTTTAAATCTAAAAAATAGTACTTTGTCGTTATGATTGCCAAATCGCAAATTTCAGCGATTTTTTCCCCTATTTTATAATGGACACCTGGCGCTGTTTTGCCTAACTCAATCAAACATGGCATTATTATGATTTTTTTACCAGGCCAATTTTTCAAATAATCCAAATCAGCCAAAACGCCGGTCGGGTTGGCAGAATAACTTGAATCAACGATATTCAATCCGCTTTTTGTCTTTTTTAATTTAATTGCGCCCAATTCCGGATTTAAATTTTCAATTTCTTTGGCAATTTCTTCCAAAGTCATTCCTAATTGCTTTGCCACGGCAATAGACATCAATAAATTGGCGACATTGTGTTTGCCCAAGATTTTTGTCTTAATTTCCAGAGTTTCCTCTTTTGAACATAATTTAAATCCTAAAAAATTTTTTCCTTCTTGGATTGATTCTGCCCACAAATCTCTCCAAAGCCAGAATTTTATAGCAGTCAGGTTTTTCGGAATTTCGGAAAAAACAATTTTTTCCGAAATTCCTGTCGTTTTTTCATATAAGTCCTGGCAATAAACATTGTCGCCATTGAAAACAGCCAATCCTTCTTGCGGCAACGATTCAATCAGCTCATATTTTGTAGCAATAATTTTTTCTTGAGAGCCAAAAACGCTTAAATGTTGTTCGTTTATTCCAGTTAAAATTCCTATTTTGGGTTTTGCGATTTTTGTTAAAAGCCGCACTCCGCCCTTGGAATAAGCGCCCATTTCGCAGATAAAAACTTCATGGTTTTCGTTTAGATTTTCTAAAATACATTTACTGACCCCAACTTCGCTGTTTTGGTTTGCTGTTGTCTTTAAAACATTAAAATGATTTTTCAAAATTGCATATAAAAATTCTTTTGTTGAACTTTTACCATAACTTCCTGTTATCCCTACGACCAAAAGACGGCTAAATTTTTGCCTTTTTTCAGCAGCTTTTTTTATTAAATTCCAGCGCCAAATAATTGTTATCAAATGAGCCATAAAAACCCAAAAACCGACGATTAGAGGCGCAAAAAAATCAGTTAATAAGAGATAATAGAAAAACGATTCAGAATCAAAGGAAAAAGAAATAAAAATTGCTGAAAATAGCGTTAAAAAACCTAAAAACAAAATTATTAAAGTTTTCAAAGTGATTTTAGGAAGTGTAAAGCTTTTGGCAAGTAAGTTTTTTAGGAAAACAATTCCTTCAGCCATAAAAATTAAAGAAATTAGAAACAAATATAAAACGAAAATTTCCTGATTTGGTTTTAAGGATAAAAGAAAAAGAATTCCCGGAAAAACAATCAGGACCAGCTTTAAAAAATTGAGAAAATTGAAAATTGCTTTTTTTCCATTATAAGTTGAAAAGTGCGATTTAAATCTGGCCCAATGATATTCTTTTAATTGCCAAAGATAAGTCCAAAAAATAATTTTTTTAGCAAAAACAATTGCCCAAAAAACAATAAATCCGATTGTGAAATAATCTTTTAAAATTAAAACCATATTTTTAAATTATATTGGAAATTAAACAAATAAAAAAGAGGGGGTTATTTATTCAAAACACACCTATTTTTATTTAATTTCCACTATTTTATTAGGAGTTTTTGCTCCTTTAATAATTTTTATTTTGAAAATCGGAGTATTAAAATATTTACTTAATAAACCAATCATTTCTTTATTAGCTATTCCCTGTTTTGCCTGCGATTTTAAAAAAACCAAAAATTCATCACTTTTCTTTTTAACGATTTTTTGTTTTTTAGATTCTGGTTTAACTTTTACTTTATAAAGCACCTTCAGGAATAATTAATTCTCCGGGCTTGGTTTCTCCGGGATAGCGCCAGGCGGAAATAATTTTTCTCTGTTTGGCTGTGTCTTGAAACATTACCCACAATTCATATTTTCTTTTTCCGCCGGCTTTTTGCATTACTGCGATTGTATTTTCAGCAATTCCTTTTTCAGTTCTTTCTGGCGATTTTAAAATCCGGCGCACCCTTTGTTCGCTGATGTTATAAAATTTCATTTTTTCTTTGGCGTGAGCGGTCCAAAAAAGCTTTTTGAAACCCATTTCTAAATTATTTAGAGGTTAAAAATGTCCACCAAGGATTATTGTCTTCAAGAACATTTTTTTCTGAACTAGCAGCATCTATTTTTGCCTCTCTGGTTATAGAAACTGGAATTATGCCCAGCAATTTTCTTTTTTCAATTGTTTTTATATTATAAACCGGCTTGTTGTTTTCAACATCCAAATTAAATTCCTTTATTTCTTCTGGTTTTAATTTAAATAAGCTTGTTGCTTCAGTTGGCAAAACCGTAATTTTTTGTTCCGCAACATTCATTTCTTGGTTTTTTATTACCATTTTTTCATTTGACTTAACATTGAAAGCCCCGTCTTGAATCTCAACATTTTGCAAGTTTGCTTTAATGTTTATTTCTTTTCCCTTTAGTTCAATGCCAATTTCTTTTTGGTTTTCAATATCTACTTTCACATTATTTACTTGAATCTGCGACGGAGAAATTGTCAGTTCTTGCGTTAAATCTTTAATGTCGCTCATTTTAATTTTTTCTGTTTCTTTAACTAATTTAACAATCATTTGGTCAATTTCGTTCCTGAGTTGTTTTAAGGAATTAATAGTTTGGTCCGTGTCCCCTGTTTTTTGAAGAATATTTGTCATTTTGTCTTTGTAATAACTGGCGATTTCTGAAGGATTTTCAACATTAGTTGGTTTTTGGGGTGTTGGCTGAATTATCGCTACTTGAGTTGATGTTGTGCTTTGCGGATATTGGGTTGTTGCAGTTTGCCCTAAACATTCCTTTTTTGCTTTTTCCATTTCTTGCTGAATAGCGCTTATTTTTTCCTTAATTCTTACAATTAATTCCTGCTGTCCTTCTTGATTTGCTTTTTGGAGTTCTATCATTAAATTATTTATTTCTTTAGTTCTTTCTTGATTAACAAGCTCGCATTTTACAGCAGTTGCTGTGGTGTTTGAAGAAACTGGAGCGTTGGCTCCTCCGCCTGTGCCAGAAGTTGTGTTAATCGTTTCCTGTTTTTGAACTTCTGTTTTTTGCGGTTCTACAATTGTTGTC
>Ga0233423_10001320_pt1 | contig 12494 bp, 18 predicted proteins | sample Watercolumn_Mata_FD_180713 | JGI IMG/M metagenome (GOLD analysis project Ga0233423, IMG submission 180713) | Freshwater microbial communities from Lake Matano, South Sulawesi, Indonesia - Watercolumn_Matano_2014_112_MG | ecosystem: Environmental > Aquatic > Freshwater > Lake | place: Indonesia... | reverse complement strand
TATGGACAGAGATCACCATAGCGGTGATCTCCCTATCCTCTTTGGTGGCTGTTAACATAGGCTTGCGCATAATTACTTACTAGTTTCCGCAAGCGGCACGCTTTCCTTTGCTGGCACTGCTGGCGCTGGCTGAATATCTACCGGCGGCCGCTTTGTGGCTTCAGCTTCAGCCATGACAGCCAATGCCTCGACAGTTCGGCCAGCTCGGAACAAGGCGTTAGCCTTTTCCAACAAGGCTAGCCTTTCGTCTTTTGCCTTTAACGCGGCTTTCTCTTTCGCCGCGGGTGATTGCTCCGGCCGTACTACCTTAACGGTACTTACTGGTCCTTTGTTGGTGACAACCGCTACCTGTGCGGTTGAGTCTTCCAATAAACTGCACGCCACAGCTTTCGCCGCAGCTCGCCCGGTCTCGCTACACTCGCGGTCCGCTTGCGCGGCCGCGCTTTCGGTGCTGGTCTCTGGATTTGCCGCTTGAATTGCAGCAATCCGCTTTTCCTTCGCCGTCTTGTCGGCAAAGTGTAGGCGCGTTCCTGTGGACTCTGTCGTTACCTTGTAGGTAACAACGCCAGCTTGATCAACCGTTTTCTTCCGCTTGAACAACTGTTCGACCGTTCCTTCGGGAAGAGCGGTACGGATTACTACAAACTCTTGCGGTGCAAGAGTTTCTGTTGCATTATCTGGCATAGTTTTGCTTTCCGTTACTGGCCAGTCCAGGAGATAGACCGGCCGGATTTACAGGCGCGCTCTAGAGTGCGGGAAGTGACTTATTAGAGCATAAGTCACGCGCAAACCGTGCGCCTGTCCATACTTTAGCGGCGGGGGCCGTGAGCTTGGCGGGCCGGGCGGGCAAGGGGGGGCCCCTGGGGGGGATTCCGTGGGCACAAGTGTTCTTTCTCAACTTTTTGGGACAAAGTTGGTGGGGGTATATTTTTGGGGTAGTGATTTTGGTGTGGGTGGCGTGGTTTTTTATGGGCAAGTAGTTGGGCGGGAGGAGTTTGCGGTTGGTAAGTTGAGTAAGTTGGGCGTGCAATTAAGGAAAGTGGGCAAAGTAGGGCTGGTGATGGTGCGTGTGTTTTAGGAAGGCGAAAGCCTTAGTTTGATTGGTGGGGTGAGTTTGAGGTCGGGCGCAACAGCAACGAGCAACGCTTCGAAAGCATTGCTGTTGCGCCGGTTTAATTTCGTTGTGGGGTGTTGTTTGAAAGGCAGGTGCGTTCGGCTTTCGGGCTTGGTTGTGTGGAAGGGGGAGTGGGAAGAAGGCGGCCTCGGAGGGATTAAGGGAGCAAAAGCGCGTGCTATTGGTGCAGGTTGCACGCGCGCTTTTGCGGGCGGGAAGAGATAACGTGTTGAGGGGGAAGGGTTTGAGTAGACGCTGTGTTTTTGAGGGAGGGGGCTGTGCGTGTTTTAAGGGCGTCGTTTAGGAGAGGGGCGTGTTTTTTCGGCAGGGCAGGGATAGGTACGAGCAGGGTAGGAACTGGCTAGGTGGCGTAGGTCAGGAAGGGGCGTGACGAGGGGACTCCCCTGGCGTGGTTTTAAGAGAGGTTCAACAGTCGGGCTAGGGCTTACTAGGCCCTAGCGGCCTCCGGGTCAGCGGTAGAGGCCGAACGACTGAAGCTCCGGGCTTGCGCCCCTGACGGTCGTGGCTGGGGTTGAGTCCCTTAGTCGCCACCCCGCGTTCGTTCCGGGATCGAGACGAGGCGAGGGGACTGCGTTGGGGTTTTTGCAGTCCGGGCGCCTACTCTTAGCCGGTGGACGACACGCGCTCAAGTTGGTTGGGCTTGAGGTCCTTGGTGTTTGGATGCAGCCGGGCCGTCCGGCTGTCCTTGCGAGGAGGTTCCTGTCCTTCGGTGTGCCTGGTTCGGTGGGAACTGCTGTTTGCACCGTAAGGAGAGGTCTAACCTGTCGTGCGTTTAGGTCTGTCGGGAGGGCAAACCGCGAGGCAAGAGCAACTGGCGGAAGGAAAGATTTTCGGTTGGCAGTTGGGGATGCCTGCGCACGACTCATTGAGCTTGAGATAGTGTTGTTCAATGACTCTCTATAGGGGCGTGCACCTGGGCCAGGTCATTGAACTCCCCCGGCGCGCAGGCGCACGCTACCCGACGCGAACTTAGTTGAGGGTGCGTGGCATTGTCAAAAAGTTTTTTTGTTCTACTTATTGTCGAGTATTTAGCGAGATATTGATGGTTTAAGGGAAAAAAAAGAGCCTGGCTGCCTTTAAGGGGCAGTCAGGCTTTGGTTAGTCAGTGGTAGTTCAGAACACGAGGTGGTCGGTAATGTTCTTGAGTCTTTCGGTGCAGTTGATGATGTCGCTGGTGGCGCTGGTGAGGGGCAAGCAGATGCTGATGATAGGCAGTCCGCGGCCGTCGCGGCGTCCTGCCTCGGCCGGCAGAGCTGTACAGGGTGCTTCTTGGGCTCGCAAGGCAGGCTGGAGTTGGCCATCGAGGCGGTCGATTTCCTTCGCCAAGAGAGCCACGGCTGCATCCAGTGCGGATACGGCCTCAGCGAACGGCTTAGCGACCGCCGTGGCGTACAGGCCTGCTTGCGGGCTGGACGCTGCCTTGCCTACGTGTGCTTTTGGGGCGATTCGTTGGTCGCCGGTGTTGGGATTATGAGGTGTCATTATGTGTTTGTTAGGGTTTGGTGGTTTTGAGATGGGAAAGCTGGTTTTTGCAGTTGCGTTTACTTGCCCGTGTGCAGTCTGCCGAGGCTTTGTTCAGGTTCCCGGACGCGACGGCTTTCTGTGCCAAGCACCGCGGAGGGCACTTCTTTAAGTAGCGGTACCTAGGGCAGCGTTTGACGAAGGCGCGTTGGAAGTTGCGGGCGGCTTTGTCGGGGGTTGGTCCGTATTCGTGGTAGCCGGTGCGTTCGCAGGGGCACAGGCGGGCGGTGCAGTAGGCGAAGGGCGGCCAGGCGGCGAGGCTAGGGTGATTGAGCTTAATGAGTTTGGCGACGACCTTAGGGTTCAGTCCGCGACTGATGGTGAGGGGTTCGCCGCAGACCGGGCAGCAGAGATGCTTTTTCATATTGAGACCAAGGCGTGTCAGGTGATGTTGAGGCTAAGTTCCGGCTTTAGGCAATTCGGGCTGAACCAGATGCGCTCGCGGCGGCAGTTGTCTCGGCGGGATTCCTTGGGATGTATAGTGGAGTATCCGCCGGTCGCTTTCCAGGCGAGCACCTCCCAACCCGGCAAATCATAATCGCCTTCATATCCGCAGAGGGCGATGCGCATTTCCTCGTGGTTGCCCCACTCGCGGCACCAGGCCGCCACCTCCTTGGCCACGGTGAGGCTCTCCTCGCTGTAGATTTCCGGGGTGCGCTCCTGGCTGCAATATGGCGGGTCCAAGAAGACGCCCGTGAGGCCGCATTTGAAGGTTGGTGTTGGGCCGCAGATTCTTGACCAATCGCCGCAACACACGCGGACACGACGCAGGCGCGACTGGAGGGCGAGCATCCACGCGACCAATGCCTCGTGGCTAGTAATGGTGGCGCGATGCACGCCCACGCCAGCATCGCCGAGATGCGGGAGCTGTGCCGATATAGCACGCTCGGCCAGGACCTCAGGTGGGGGCCGATGCACGCCCTGGCCAGGGTTGCGAAGCTGCGGCAGTTTCGCCGATCCTTCGCATACGCCGTCCCCATAGTTTTCTGGACTGCCCTGTCCAAAATACTCGCCTTCGCACCACCCGCGGCCAATCCAGGCGCAGAGGCCCCAGCACCACCAGGCGGCGCGCTTGAGATCGTAGTAATCCGGGTCGTGCTTCATGCGCTCAACGAATTCGCTCTTGTCGGGCTGCCGGCAGAGCCAACGGTGGCGGGCGTGCAGATCGATCTCATTGACGGGCCAGTCCATAAGCCCGGCGAGTTCGTTTGGGTTGGCTTGGACGGCCCGCCAGAAATTGCAAATGAACCCGTCGAGGTCATTGACGGTTTCAACGCCGGGATCGTGCGGCCGGGCCAGCAGGACGGCGCCTGAGCCGAAGAACGGCTCGACGTAGTTTTTCACGTCACCGAGGCGTTCCCAGACTGCGGCGGCAATGGTTGACTTGCCGCCGAAGTAGGGGAACGGTGCTTTGAGTTTAGGCGGCATGGCGGTGGTTAGGCTTAGACGCCGAGGTTGTCTTGCCCGGGCGGCTCTTTCTCCTGGTTCTGGCTGGAACGCAGGCGTTGCAGGTGTTGGTCGAGTTCGTCCATCTGGTTGTCGGCGCGCCTGGCGAGGGCCAGGCAGCACCAGAGCACAAAGACACACCAGGCGGCGGCGAGGATGGCGATTAGCCAGAACATAGGGTTGTTGTTACGTTAGGTCGGGCGCGCTTTGTTTCATGGGGTCAAACAGTGCGGCGGCCTCGGGACTGCGCTGGCTAATCCCGCGGTCAAACCAGCGAAAACCCGGACGGAGGTCTCCTCCGTCACCATGCGCGCACCCGACAAAAGTCATCATAAACGGGAAAGGCCCACGAGGTCAACGGCGCCATGTCCCCGGTTTTGCGAGCGCCTGCCGCAGGGCGGTGCTGCTGGGGAGTTCCTTGATGGTCTCCCAGGTGATCGTGGTGCGGGCGGTGCCGCGTTTGACTCGGTAGCCCGGGTGAATGATGTCCCGCTCGCGGTTGGCGAGGAACTCATTAGCCCGTTGTTCCGTGGGCGCGGTATAGATGTAGTATTCCTTGCCTGAGCTTGGCGAGATGCCAAAGACCAGGTATCGCACGGTTACGGCTTCGGTGGTCTGACCAGCCAGTCCACCGGCGGCCGACATGAAGTGTTTCTTGACCTCTTCGCTAAGATTTTTCATAGGGTTGGATGGGGTAGTATCGGTAGTGAATGGTTTGAGATTGTGAATCCCAGATTCGCCATTTGTGGTGGGGCCATTTTCGGCGGCGCGGGCGCAGGGCGGCCAGGGCCAGGTGGGCCTTGGGCAGCCAGGCGGCTGTTACCCATCGGTTAGGCCGCTCGGGGTCTTCCCACTGCACCCAGAATCGCCGCTCATTTCTCATGATCGTTGTAAAGAGAGTTCGGTGACGGCAGCGGGGCCGGGTTAGCCGGGAACTCGGGATCGAGCCTGGCGCAGGTGATTTCCTTGGTGTCCTGGCCATAAATGACTCGCCGGCGCGGGTTGGCCAGCCACCAACCAAAGCCGGCGCCGACCAGGAATGCAGAGCTAATAACGATGACGGTGATGATGAAGCTCATCTTATTGAGGTTTGTCGGTTTCACTGAGGACAGTTTCGATGGCCTTTTGCAGTTGGCGCAAAAGGGAGATGATGTCGGCGGTCGCGTCGCCAGTACAGGCGCGCAGGTCTATCTGCCTCCGGTCGCGTTTTGGGAGGGAAACTTCAGCTTTCAGCGCGTCGGTGGCGGCCTTGAATCGCGGTTCGGTGCTGCGGCGGTTTTCGGCGGCGCGAATCGCGTAGGAGATCGTTGGGCGTTTCCGGCCAAAGGCCCCGGCGATGTCTGAGTGATTGCACATGGCGACTTCATTGCACACCCAGATCGCCGCCATCCGAGCCGCGGCAATTCTCCCGGTCCGGGAACGGCCTTCGAGGGCCGACGCTGGCACATACCAGGCGTTGGCCGCGAGTTGTTTGATAGCAGAAAGGTGCGGGTTCATAAGGTCACGGTGAAAACGAGGACAGTGCAGCCAACCCAGCAGGCATCCTTAATCTCGAAACGGCCCGGGCCTTCCAACTCCAGGAGTTGGAGGGTCTCAAGATGAGTAGCCGGCTGTTCGTTCGTCAGGCCAAGGACCTGCGCCACACCGCGCTCCCCGATCATCACGAGGCGCTGCTTCGGCTTGAGGTGGTACCGGCCCGTGGTGGACCGGGCGTTGATGGTAACGCGCTTGAGAGTCGCTCTCCCTATCCGGGTTAGGGTGATAATGGTCCCCCAGTCTTTTGCTTCGGTGGTTGGTTTCCAAGTGATTTGTTTCATAGGTCTATGCTCGTATTCTCTGTAACGCGCCGCGTTTGGAACTTTGCGGTCACGCTATTCATCGTCGTTGCCCTTCTACCGTGAGCCTGTGATGATGGCCGGCTGAGACACCACCGCCACCACTTCCTGCACTTCGATAATCGCCCTAGGCCTATCGTCCCATCCTTTGGTGGCCCTTTGCCAAACAATCTGGGCGTCATCCCGCCACACCAGCCCGGTCAGCGCGTCTTCGACACAGCGGAGCAGTTTAGTTGCGTCGGGGCGCTGCGTGTGCCACGTCGGCGCTGATTCCTTGAGTTTGTTGGAATTGCTCCCGGTCCCGTAATGCGACTTCGGCCGGGGCAGGAAAAAGGTGACATCTAGCCTAATCGCACACGTGACTGGCGGCCGATTGCCGAATTGTTCCTTGGCCGCCCAGGCAACGTCCAGTTTCCAGTCCTTGCTTTGCTTGCAAGCGTCAACGACGACAAACTGCCGTCCGCCCGGCTTGGGATTTCTGATCGGGATAGCCCGCTTGCTCCCAGCCGGCTTCGGCAAGCCGGGGACGGTGAAGAGGAGGATATGGCGGGATTCGACCCACGTGTTTGGCGTTGCCTCATTCATCTTGTTCACCTTTCCGATTGGCCTTCGCCCGGGGCAAAGCCGCGGTGCATCTCTTCCGCCACGGAAGGAAGAGGCGCCTGACTGCCCGGAGGCGCTTGTTGCTGCTCCTCGACGTTTTGGGACAACGGTTGGGGTTGGGCAGGATAACAGAGTTTCCAATCGCCTGTCTCGAACCGTAGTTGCATCCAGTTGTTGGCATTAGCGGGAAGAATCCGCATCACCTTTGGGCTGATTCGGACTACCGGCAGGCCCTGCTTGATCAGCTTGTCCAGCATCACCAGGCTGATCCCCCACAAGTCCGCATACTGCTGCTTCGTCATTACTTCATTCATAGTTCGGTTATCTATGGTTCGCGTTTGAGGCTCGGCGCTTTCGGGGTGCGTTCCTCGCAGCCGGCCAGGACCTCGGCCAAGTGCCGTTCCAGGTCCCGGCCGGCCGTCCCCGTAGCCTTCTTGAGCAAGAGACCAAGTTTTTCTTTCCCGATCTTCACGCAGCCGAGGAAATCCTCGGGCCGGACGCCTTTGCCCAAGGCCCTTTTCCAGACGAGCGACGGATCGGTGATGGTGACTGAGTCCGACCCCGGCGCCAGCCGCCAGCCGGGCACCCTGCGCCCATCAGCAATGCGGCTCTTGAGTTCGGTTTCAACCGCCTCGTAAAGGCTGTTTGCCCGCGCCAGCATGTCATCCAGGCGCCCGGCAAACTGGCCGAGCGTTTCGTCCGTCATGTCCGAGATCGCGCCGGGGTTGGTCTCGGCAATCGGGACGGGAAGCGTAGCCTCGCCGGTGGCCTCCTTACACAGGGACACAGCGGGGCAATAGTGGCACCACGGCCCGGGAACCAACGGCGCGTTGCCAGCCGCAATGTTCTCCAGGCACGGGCGCAGAACTTGATGCTCAAAGTGTTCAACCTCGACCTGGTTGAGATCAACCGCGGACCATTCCGTATCGGTTTCCGGACAGATCAACGCCATTCGGATTCGGAATTCGGCTGGCGCATCCGGCGTGACCGACTTGCCGAGGTCCTGGTGGTAGATTAGGACCGCCAGCACCCACAGTTGCTCGCACACATAAGCGGAGGGATTCTCCGTCCGCCCACTTTTGTAGTCCACCAGGAGCACGCTGTCGCTAAGGTCATCGCTGCGCACGCCGAAAATGTCCGGCTGACCGGACATGATTCTCCGGTGCTGATTGTCGTAGAGCCAAAGCCGCTGCTCCCGGAACCAGTCGTCAGCGGGCTGTTCCATCTCCCACTCGCGCCGGAGATCGTTGAAGATGGCCCAACAACGCCTGGCACAGGCCAGGTCCTCAAGGGCCAACGCCGCCACCGAGATGCTGTCCTCGGGCAAAGACTCGGCGGTCAGCGGGCAGGAAGCCAGGGCCGCGTGAATGCGCGTGCCGCGCTGGGCTTCCGGGCCTGGCTCAACCCGGGGAGCTTGCGCCGCGAGGGCGACCGACCCCGGACAATTCAGCCAGCGATGCGCCGCGCTGGCGCTGGGCAATGCGCCGCGTTCGTTGTCTCGTTGCTTTTTCATGGCGTCTTAAGCTCGGCCACGTAGCGGATTACCGAAGCCAGCGTTTGATGCAACTGCGTAATCGCGCTCCGCGGCAGGGACTCAAAGTCAGGGTATGAATCCGCGTTCGGGAAGAAAGATACGTGCCGGCACCAGGCGTTGAGGTCCGAGTACGTCAAGTTCGCCTGTTTCAGGGCAGCCAGAATATCCTGCCGATGCCTGGCCTCGACCGCCACGGGAGATTCGCCTGTGGAGGGCTGCGGCGCGGCTGATTTTGGCGGACGCCCGCGTTTCGGCGGCGTTGGTTTCGGAGCCGGCGGCAAGGACTCAAAATCCAGTTCATCCGTGGCTGGGCCGGGAACGGGCGGTGTCGGCTCCGGAACATTGGTTAGCTCAGAGGCCGTTGGCTCTTCGATAGGCAGTGGCTCGAATATGTCGGATGGATCAGGCTCAGGAAGCCCTGGCACTGGTTCTGCTGCGGGCGGCGGTGGTGTGGCCGGTGGAGGCGGTGTGGGTGCCGGAGCCGGTCTGGTCCCGATCAAAGCCTCGTGTTGCACGCCCTGGATTGCCCCGCGCCGGCGCATCCTGCGGGCGTAAATTTCCGCCCAGGTAGTGTCGCCTTCTTTGATCGCAACGTACTGCCGCCGCAGATCGCGCAACTCCTTCCAATCCAGGCGAATAACGCTATGCCCCAGGTACTCGACAAGAGCGCGTTCATTGACCGGCGGCAGGAGAGCGCCAAAGCTGTCCACCAACCGTTGGGCCGTCTGAGGATCGCGGGCGGCCTTCTGAAGCGTGGCGTCAATGGCCCGTTCCACCCGAATCCGAACATCGCAGCGCAGCAGGTTTTTCCCCTGGTCGCGCCGGGCAAATGCGCCCAGCCTGTTCTCCTTCTCGCGCATCTGCTGTTCGGTCACTGGGACGGTGTAAAGCGTTTGACCATAAGTGTTTTTGCGCTCTGACAAAACCAGGTCGCCGGGGCGGCGCGATTTGGTTTCGACGGTCTTGTCAATGATCGCCTCCCGCGATGAACTGTTGTTCGTTTGCAGGTCCAGTACGGTCACGCGCACCTTGCGTTTATCGACTGTTTCCCAGAGGGTCGAGACTGTTGTCTCGATGTGCCCCATTGCCTGGATCGCGGCGTCCACGAGCCGGATGGTCAGTCCAGGGACCATCTCATCGCCTCGCGGGACTGCATACATCGCCTCTTCAGCGAAATCCAGGTCCTCGCAGAGTTCGAGCAGGTAAACTTCAATGGCACCCCATTGCCGCCGGTTTTCCGGCCGCATGGCGATGATGAACCGGGCTTGAACCAGGGCCTGCGCTTCGGCGGCGCTGGCAGCCACGTTGGTTTCGCCTTCAGCAATTTGCAAGGCCTGACTCAGGTTGTCTTGCGGTTTCTGAAGCGCGGTTGTTTCTGGCACTACTGTTCCTTGAATGTGTTTATTCATATATCTCAGCGTTGACTAGCGGGCTTGGATGGAACCGCAGCAGCACGTAGCCTCGTCCTTCCATGCAGAGACACCACCGGATGCGGCCCTGTTGCAGCGACCAGATCGCACGATCCAACATCCAGAATTCCGGCGGACTGTAAACGGTCGTGATCGCGTCAAAGCCTTCCGCGCAGGCATCCCCAAATACCCGCACGTTTTGGTAATCGAACCCAGGACAGAGTGTCCTGGCCCAACCCGGAGTCGGCAAGAAATGCCGCGTCCAGGCCTGGTGAAGCCAGTGCGCCCCATCCCTGACGATGCTCATGGTCGAGGCGACCAAAGGCGCGCTGGCATCAGCCAGATCGCTCAAAACTTCAATGCCGCGCTTGTGCATGGCTCGCTCCGCGTCCCCGGGCAGTTTTAAGAGCCCGATTGGCCGTTTCTTCCATTCGGTCCGCATAGGAGTTCGAGGTGGCGGCTCACTGCCAGCCGGATCAACAGGCTCACCGGGATTCCGGCCCGGCGCGAGCAGGACCGCAGTTTCGCCAGTGTCTCCGCGTCGAAGCGGGTTGACACTGGGAACACCAGTGTCGCGGTTTTCCGTCCATCCGTTTCCCCTCTCACGTAGTCAAATGTAAGACATTGTTCTACGAATGCAAGAAAAATCTTCAGAAATTTTTCTGGTTGGTTTTGCTTGCCAAACCCGGCCCCGAGGACTAACGGTTGGTCGTATGAAGAGCGAAGCTAGGATTGACTTCGGGGGAAACGAAGACCTGCGCGGCATCTTCGCCGGGGTCGATCTCGGGAGACAAATCCGCGTCACGGTCACAATGCGAGTCAAGCGGCGGGATGAAGATGGCGTGGTCTGCGCCCTGGAGGAAATCGAAGAGCTTGACGGGGAGGAGATCGCCGTGTTGCCGCCTGAGCCCGACGAGGAAGGGCGGGCCGTGCCGACAGCCGAGGAACCCTACGGGCTCTTGATCTATTCCAGCAACCGCGGCCAGCCCGAGGAATGAGGCGGCGCCGGACACTGTGGGGCCAGAGGGGCGCCCCCGGGGTTTACCTGGTCAAAGAGCGTTACCGGAAACTGGGGCTGCTGGACTGGACCACGCCGCGGACCGAGGCCTTGTGCCAGCGGCTCGGCGTGACGGTGCCGGAGTTGTGCGCGATGGCGGGTTTGTATAACCGGTACACTATCAGGAGGTGCATTCAGAGAAACCGGTGGTCGGTTCCGGTGGCGTTGGTGTTTTGGTTAATCGAACAGAGTTATGGTGGATTTAGAGCTAATCGCTAAACACGGCTGCACCCAGGAGCGGCTGCGGCAGATTTTCACCGCCGGCACGGTTGGCGCGGACACGGAACTAAGCGAAGCTGAGAAACGCGACGCGGAGATTCGCCGGCGCTGGGAGGACCGCATTCGCAACCGGCTCAACAAAGGCCAGATCGAGTCGCTCGCCCGCGCCGAGCTTTATGGCGCGGTTGACCTGGCCTGGGACGCCCCCCCCATCAACCAGGAGAGCTACCCGCTTATTCTGTACGCGCAGGGAAGGCTCAACCAGGCGGACTGCGTTCGCACGCTGGAAAACCTCCAGTGCGGCAGCCAGTACATCCAGCGGGACAGCAGCGGCAAGGCGGCTGGCATTGACCTGCCGCGCTTTTATGAGGTGCATTGCAACCTGGTCCGGCATTTCGTGACCCGGCGCCTGGCCGCGCAGATGAACAAATACGCGAACCTCTGGCCCTATTTCCGCTATGAGCCCCGCGTGCCCACGATGGCGGCGAAGATCACGGCGGATATTGAGAGCCAGCGCGTCGAGGAAATGGCCGACGCCTACGATTACCGCCATCACGATGAGCAGGTCGTCCGCGACATGCTGCTCTACGGGTTCAGCGTGGATTTCGTGCGGTCAGCCTGGGATTGCTCCTGGCAATGGCGAATCCACCCGGACGCGCAGTCCCCGCACACGGTCGCCGAGCGCGAGGGCGTGGACTGGATCAACGCACACCCAACCCGGCTGTTCTACGATAGTTCCGAGCCGCTGGCCCGGATCAACAGCGACACCGGCCCCAGCTATATTGGCTACTGGGATATTGTTCCCTACGGCAGCGTTCACAACAACGCCGATTACTGGAACCGCAACACGCTCGGGTACACCGATGATTTCCTGAACCTGTTCAGTTCCTACCCCGGCTATTTCAGCCAGTATTACTGCACGGTCAAGGTGCCCCAGCCGACCTCGCAGCCGTGGCTCAAGAACGACCGGATCGGCAGCTACAGTCTCTACAACTCGCAGGATGATGACGCAGCCTGCTTGATTGCGGTGTATTTCGAGCGGGTGGTGCCCAAGGATGAGGGATTCGGGGATTACCCTTTCCCGGTCTGGGTGCGCTTCATTTGCGGCGGGGCGGCTACGGCGATTGTCTTTGCCGAGTACCTGCCCAGCGCGCCGGCGGCCTACTGCGGATTGAACATCAAGGATGACCGGCGGTTTCAACTGTCGTTCGCCCACGAACTAATGCCGTACCAGGACCAGATGACCAACCTGCTGAGCCAACTGCTCCAGGTCTGCCGGATGGAACAAATGAAAATCCTGGCCGTGAACACGGACGTGCTGGCGGATGAAACCGTGATCCGGCGGCTGCGGGAGGGGTTGGCCGGGAGCGACTGGCACAGCCGGCCACATCTCCTGGAATACAGCGGGAGCAAGATGGCCGCCTTGGGCGTGGAGATGCGCGAGCCGCTCAAGCTGATCCAGCCGCAGAGCAACCCGCAGTCAATCCAGATTTTGTTCCAGTCCATGACGACGCTGATCCAGTTGATCGAGCGGCTGGAGGCAATGTCAGCCAACGAAGTCGGCCAGCCGATTGTTCGCAGCGAAGGAGGAGTAACAGCCACCGAAGCACAGTTGATCAATGCCTCCACAAACTCGGTGTACAACTACATCAGCGATGCAGTGGATAACTACCGGGCCGCCAAGAAGCGGATCATCCACGAGAGCCTTATGGTGATGGGGCCGGACACCGAGTTT
>Ga0233423_10001319_pt1 | contig 12508 bp, 12 predicted proteins | sample Watercolumn_Mata_FD_180713 | JGI IMG/M metagenome (GOLD analysis project Ga0233423, IMG submission 180713) | Freshwater microbial communities from Lake Matano, South Sulawesi, Indonesia - Watercolumn_Matano_2014_112_MG | ecosystem: Environmental > Aquatic > Freshwater > Lake | place: Indonesia... | reverse complement strand
CTCGCAATAGTCAGGAGGTTGTGCAAGACGCCGACGCCCTCTACCGGCCCTACGTTGTCAGCAGCCGGGGCGACCAGATGTACATCATCTTCCGGGACAAAGCGATCAGTGAAAAGGTGGGCTTCACCTACAGTGGCACCCCTGGTCTGGCGGCGGCCAAGGACTTCGTGAACCGCATCCTGGCCATCCGCGCCCAGTTGGAGGGGAGCGGAGCGACTGGTCCCCACCTGGTCAGTGTGATCCTGGATGGGGAGAACGCCTGGGAGTACTACCCCAACGATGGCAAGGAGTTTCTTCACAACATGTACCGGCTGCTGCAAGAAGAGCAGGAGAAAGGGACCATCCGCACCATTACGCCCAGTGCCTACGTGTCCCAATTCCCCAACCAGCCCAAGATCGAAGAGCTGTGGGCCGGCAGTTGGGTCAGCCCGGATTATCTGACCTGGATCGGCGAGGACGAGGAGAACCGGGCCTGGGACTACCTGGGCCGGGTGCGAGCCTTTGTGGAGAAGAAGAAGCACAACCTGGACGAGGACACCCTGGCGGCAGTCATGGATGCCATCTACACCGCCGAGGGCAGTGACTGGTTCTGGTGGTACGGCGCCGACCAGAACAGTGGGGTTGACGAAAGCTTTGACCTGCAATTCCGGCTGACCCTGCAACGGGTCTACGAGGTGATAGGTGAGCCAGTTCCCACCTTCCTCAAAGTGCCGGTGATCCCTCAGAGAGCCCAGCCCCCAGCGGCCGGCGCCTCGGCGCTGGTCTCGCCGCAGATTGACGGCATCGCCGCCGAAGGCGAGTGGGACGGGGCTGGCTACTACCTGGAGGAAGGGGGCGTGCAGGCCACCCCTCAGCAGGTGGTCAGCCAACTGTGGTACGGCTTCGACAAAGAGAACCTGTTCCTGCGCCTGGACGCTCGTCGTCCCTGGGTCGAGGTGGGTGACGAGACCCGCCTGGGCTTCTACCTGACCCGGCCCGGCGGCGGCAGCGAAAACCCCTTCAGCCGCATCGGCGCCGAGGCAACCCTGCTGGGCTTTGGGGCCAACGTGCTGTTGGAGGTGACAGTCAAGGGCGATGCTGCCACTGCCATCCTCTACCTCGTGGAAGACGGCAGCTACAGCGAAGCCGTTGCTGACTTGCCAGTCGGTCTCTCCGGTAGCACACTGGAAACGGCTATCCCTTACGCCAACTTTGGCAAGCCCGACGCGGGGGATACCTTCAAGCTGCGGGCAGTGGTCAGCGAGGGCGAGGTGCGGGACATCCAGGTGGTGCCAGGCGGTGGCCCCGCTGCCCTCGTCGTCCCCGACCTGGGGCTCACTACCCCCATTCTCACCGTCGTTGATCCGGAGAAGGACGATCATGGCCCGGGCAACTACACCTATCCCCTCGACGGCGTCTTCAGTGCCCGTGCCTACGATCTGACCGAATTCGCCGTGGCCGAGGACGACAACAACCTCATCTTCCGTTTCACCTTCGCCGGCCCGCTCAACAACGACTGGGGAGCGCCCAACGGCATGGGCATCCATGCCCTGGACGTCTACATTGACGCAGCGGAGGGTGGTGAGCGCAAGTTGTTGCCCGGCCGCAACGCGGCCCTGGCGGCAGGTAGCGGCTGGGAGTTCGCCGTCTGGGCCGAGGGTTGGACGCCCGGCCTCTACGGGCCTCCTACGGCCGACTCCCCCAAACCGGCGCAGATCGGTGACATCAGCACCCTGAACATCATCAGCGATCCGGGGCAGAACAAGATCACCGTTCGCGTGACCAAGAAGGTCTTCGCCGAGAGCCTGGGCCTTGACACTCTAGACCCGGCGTCGTGGCGCTACCTGGCCGTGGTGATGAGCCAGGAGGGCTACCCCGCCAGCGGTGTCTGGCGCGTTCGGGACGTGGAAGTGGCAGCTCAGCAATGGCGTCTGGGCGGTGCTCCGGCCGACAGCAACATCCATCCCCGCATCATGGACGTGGCCTATCCCGCCGACTTCTCCGTCAGCCAGGAGGAAGTCCTGAGTGGCTTCACGCCTCGGATGGTGGACGCTGGCGAATTCGATGCCCTATCACCCGACGACTTCGCCCAGTTGCCGATGGTGAGTCCGTGAAAGCGTTCACCATCGTCTGGATCGGCCAGGTTGTCTCGCTGCTGGGCACCGCGATGAGCAACTTCGCCCTGACCCTGTGGGCCTACGAGGTCACGGGCAAGGCTACACCGCTGGCCCTGATCGGCTTTTTCTTCGTGACGCCCATGGTCGTGTTGGGGCCTTTCGTCGGCGTGCTGGTGGACCGGGGCAACCGCAAGCTGATGATGATGTTCAGCGACCTTGCCGCTGCGCTGACCACCATCCTCATCCTGATCCTGTATGCCACGGGCAACCTGCAGATCTGGCACCTCTACATCACCGCTACTATCTCTGGCATCTTCCAGGGCTTCCAATGGCCAGCCTACTCCGCCGCCATCGCGCTGATGTTGCCCAAGGAACAATACGGGCGGGCCAACGGGATGCTAGAGCTGGCCGGGAACGCATCCAGGGTCTTTGCCCCGCTTCTGGCCGGAGCCTTGATCGGGTTCTTGGGACTCACTGGGATACTGGCCATTGATCTGGCCTCCGCTGCGGTCGCCATCGGTGCCCTGCTCTTCGTCCACATCCCCCAGCCGTCCAGAACTGAGGCTGGCCGCGAGGGAGAGGGGAATTTCTTACGAGAAGCGGTCTACGGCTTTCGCTACATCTTTGCCCGGCCCAGCCTGCTCGGTCTGCAGACGGTCTTCCTGGTGGGTAACTTTTTCAGCGAGTTGGCTTACACAGTCTTTGCGCCGATGATCCTGGGTCGCATACATTCGCTTCGCTCAGTACAGGCCGGGAACGACGAGCTGATCTTTGGGAGCGTGCAGTCGGCCGGGGCCATCGGGGGTGTGGTGGGCGGCCTGGCGATGAGCGCCTGGGGCGGCCCCAAGCGCCGCGTTCACGGGGTGTTGCTGGGCTGGTTCTGCCTGGGTTTGTTGGGGCAGGTGGTGTTGGGCTTAGGACAGGCCTTGCCCATCTGGGCCGCCGGCATGTTCCTGATGGCTTTCTTCAGCCCCATCATCAACGGGTCCAACCAAGCCATCTGGCAAGCCAAGGTTGTGCCCGACGTGCAGGGTCGGGTCTTTACCACGCGCCGCCTCATCGCCTGGCTGGTGTCGCCCATCAGCCAGTTGCTGGCAGGCCCCCTGGCCGACCGGGTCCTGGAGCCTGCGATGGTGGAAGGGGGCAGCCTGGCGCCCGTTTTCAGTTGGCTGGTGGGTACCGGCACTGGGGCGGGGATGGCGCTGCTGTTTGTCGTTACCGGCTTGCTGGCAGCGCTGACGGGTCTGAGCGGCTACCTCTTCCCCGTCGTGCACAACGCCGAGGACATCCTCCCGGACCACGACGCCGTCGTGAGGCAGGCATAAGGCTGTTGGGTCTCTTGTGTTAATCGGGGGATACTCAAAGGGTACAGGCCACCCCTCTTGTCAATGAAAAATGGGTTCCCCCGCCACAGGATACTGGCCACCCAGATGTTGGTATCAGGAACGGCTCCTGTCATCACTTTCGCTCCCGCACTGCCTGAACCCCTTCGCTGACAAGCCTCATCAACTCGTCCTCTGAAAGGTGTTGATTCAGGGCTCCCTCTCTACTGTGGCAGATTAGCCTTCACCCACTCGACGAAATCCTGGCAGGTCATCTCACCAGTGAGTTCCAGCTTGGTTTTGTTCTCGACGTGCAGATGCGGTGTCAGTTCATGCCGATGGTCTTTGTAATCACGCCCATACTTGAGGTGTATAGCGACAAGGTCAGGAGAGTTATCGAAACCAGCGACAATGTAATCACCGTCAAAGACATAGTAGCTGTACTTCCTACCGACGTCGCTAATGATCTCATAGATCCTGATGACATATCTGCCATAGGTGCAAAACAGCTCGAGGATACTCCTTTGGGGAGTCTCGTCCTCTTTCGTCACACGCACCTGCTGGAAGTTTGCCCTAACGAGGGAAATCAGCCTGCCAAAACCCTCTCGAGTTCCTGAGTCCAATCTTTCACCCCCTCATGGCAGAATTCCCAATCAATTAAGTCTGCTTCCCAGGTTGGGCGCTCGCTGTGAAGCCTCTTCACAAATTCCAAGTCATTGCTTATCCTCTCGACGAAAGAGTCGTAGTCGCACCCGTATCGTTTTTCCCACTCCTTGTCCTTCGCTCGTAGAAAGGCGATCTTATCGCCAATCATCTCAACTGCGTATCGCCGCAGAGCAGTGTTTGTTGCCTCCTGCAAGTCCCCGAAAGCTCCTAGTGCGCTGACAAGTCTGTCCTCGATGGTAACCACCATTGACATTTCACTCCACCTCCTCAAATGCTATGGGTGCGTTTCAAATGAGTTGAAATCTATCACCCCCCTGTGAAGGGGGGTTTTCGCACCCCACCAAGCGGTTTTTGACAATCAAGGTTAACTATGCTACAATATACTGCGCAAGCGGTATCGTAAGTCCCGGTGACCCTGGCCACTCGTAGAGTGGACCTAGCCGCCGCTGAAATGCGTCGGGACAGACTGAAATCGGGGCCCAGGGAGAGCCGCTTTTTTATTCTACCACAGTTCGCGCTTCACTAACTCTTCGAGTAGCTATATGTTAGCCGTTCTTAGCCCTCTTTCTTCAAGAAGGTGATAGGCCCTCCACGTCCCTACACCCGATTGCTCCGCCAGATAACCAAGGCTGATCTCCCCTTCCTGATATTGCTTGTATAGCTCCCTCAGCCTTTGCTCAAAGCCTCTTTCGAACAGATTCTCCTCAACCAGCACCTCTTGTGTCATCGCTTTCGCTCCCGCACTGCCTGAACCCCTTCACTGACAAGCCTCATCAACTCGTCCTCCGAAAGGATGCCGTAATCTATCCCCCGCACTGAACACCACTGTCGTAGGTGCGCCTTGGTCCTCTCTTCCAAATCCTCGATCCCCTTCCCTACTTCGGACTCTTCAAGCAGGCGTCTGTCAACCTGGGCGATGGCTTCCAGGGCCTTCTCCAGCTCTGCGCCTCGAACCCCGCTGGCGATCAGGGTTGGGATGTAGTTCTCCGACAACCTCAACCCTGATGATGCTGGGAAAGGCAACGATGCTCTCGGGATAGGCCATGATTTGATCAATGTTCGACGTGCCGATATCGGCAAAGTAATGCCGCGCCATGGCTGAGGCATCGAAGAGAAAGACAATCACCGCTTACTCCTCTCCTGACGGATGTATTCCTCAATGGGGATTGAAGTACTAGATGAAGATTCCCTGAACTCTTTCAGGCTCATCTTCGGCTTCGGGTACTTTTCATCGAGGTCCCTGATGGGATAATTGACAATGCGCAACTTGCCTTCCCCCAGCATTCTGATCATGCTTTCTGGCAATCGCCGCAGACGTTGCGCGGCTATCCCTTCTTCCTCCTCAGCAGTAAAAGCTTTCATCACTTGCGCTAAGTTGATGAGCTCTGCGACCTTCTCTCTAGGCAATTCTCGTATCAACGTTAAGAATTGAGCTTCATCTGGAGAGATCACATGCACTCTGGCCATTCCTTTTACACCTCCTACTGAAAGTTCGCCTTAACGAGGGAGATCAACTTGAGTATACCACAACACTAGCCCGACGACAAGCGACCTCTATTTCCCTTATCCTTGCTCACCCGCTCCAGCAGTTCCTGGGCGCTGCGACGGGTCACTTTGGTGGCGGTGCCCAGCATGCTGGCCAATTCCTCGACTCGCTCTTCGTCGGTTAATTGCTGCACCATGGTCAGGGTTCGCTCGCCAACGACGCCCTTGTCCACTTTGAAATGGACGTCACCATAGCCGGCCAGTTGGGGCAGATGGGTGACGCAGAGCACCTGGTGGCCTGTGTCGCCGGGGCTTATCGCTGTGGTCAGGCTCCAGAGTTTCTGGCCCACCACCCCGCCTGCCCGCCCGCCGATGCCCGCGTCTATCTCGTCGAAGATAAGGGTCGGGGTGCGGTCGGCCGCCGTGAGGACGGTCTTGAGAGCAAGCATCAGGCGCGAGGTCTCCCCCCCAGAGGCTATCTTGATCAGGGATTTCAGCGGTTCGCCGACGTTGGGTGCAATGAGAAATTCCACTCGATCTATGCCGCTGGTATCGAAGGCGTAACGCCTGTCGCCTACCCAGGCGCCGTCTTCGGCCTCTTTCTGCTCGATGGCCACCCCAAAACGAGCCCCCTCCATGCCCAGGTCCTTGAGCTCTGCTTCGATGGCCTTCCCCAACTGCTCACCCGTCGCCCTTCGCTGGGCCGAGAGCCGGGCGGCCCAAGCCCCGATCTGCCGCAAGAGTTCCGCTTCGCGAGTTCTCAGCTCCTCCACCCGCTCCTCGCTGTGGGTTATCCCATCTAGCTCGCGTTGGGCGGCCTCGCCGAAGGCCAGGATCTCGGCGATGGAATCGCCATACTTGCGTTTCAGGCTGTAGATGAGGTCCAGTCTTTCCTCCACCTGACGCAGCCTGGCAGGATTGAACTCGATGCTGTCGCGGTAGGCCCGCAAGCTCCGGGCCAGGTCCTCCAGTTGGTAGGAGGCCTCCTCAGCCACCTGGCGCTGTTCCTTGAGGGTGGGATCAATCTTCTCCAGATCGGTTAAACTGTGGACTGCCTGGCTCAGGAGATCAATGGCCGAAGACTGCCCTTTCTCACCCACGTAAAGGGCGTGATAGACCTGGTTAGCCAGCTCCATCAGATGCTCGGCATTGGCCAGGCGAGTTCGTTCTTCGTTGAGTTCTTTCTCCTCATCGTCTCTCAAGTTGGCTGCGGCAATCTCTTGGATCTGATAGGTCAAGAGATCCGCCCGGCGAGCCAGCTCTCGTTCATCGCGCATGAGGGCACTCAGGTCCTGACGTACCTGGCGCAACTCACGCACCAGCTCCGCCACCTCTCGCCGCGGGGGCCAGAGGTCACCATAGCGATCCAAGAAGTCTACGTGCTCCCGAACCCTGAGGAGGGATAGGTGCTCGGTCTGGCCGTGGATGTCCACCAGGTGCTGGCCAATGCTCTCCAGAGTGCCCAGGGTGACGGCCCGCCCGCTCACTCGACAGACGCTGCGTCCCTCCCGCCGGATCTCCCGGGCCAGGACGAGGATGTTCTCATCATCTCCCTCCAGCCCGTCCTTCTGCAGCAGCGGCAGAATCGCCTCCTTTGCCACCTCATTCAGGTGAAAGATGCCCTCCACCCGTGCCTCGTCGGTGCCGGAGCGGATCATAGCGGTATCCGCCCTCCCGCCCAGCAGGGTGCTCACGGCGTCTATGATGATGGACTTGCCCGCACCCGTCTCCCCGGTCAGGACGTTGAAGCCAGGGCTAAAGCGCAGTTGCAACTCACCAATGATGGCAAAATTCCTGACGTTCAGCTCAACTAACATTCTATCTCACCTCAGCCGGGCATAAGCTGTACCTATGGCCAGGACGGTGTAGATGATGAGGGAGAGAAGGCTGGTGGGGCTGAAGAATGCAGATAGGATGAGCGAAAGAAACCCTCCTGCAGCGATGCAAAGGCTAACCACCAGCCACATCCAACGGCCATGTCGGCGGCGGATGACCCACCAGACGACCTCAGCGATGACTGCACCGGCCAGGGGGCCTAGAATCAGTGCCAGGAAGATGCCCACCCGGCTCAGGATAAAGGCAGCAGGGGTGGAGATCACCAGGCCCACTACCATGGCGAGGCCGTAATCCAGAGGGGTTGCAGTGTAAAAAACAGCCTGCTGCGACCTGACGCACTGGGGACAGCGGAAGCCCACCGGGGTCTGCACGGCGCACCTGGGGCAGATAGGGTTGCCACACTTGTTACAGCGCAGCCGGGTCTCCACATTCGGATGATTGACACAGTATAGCACCTCGTCGTCGGACATTCTTTTCCCCCTTTGCCAATTTCGCCGAATCGTGGTAGTATGAGGAAAAACGATACACCAGGAGGAATAACTATGCTACGCTTCGGAATCGAAATGCTACAACGCTCGCTACTGATCGAAATGGCGATGCCGGCCTTGGCACGGCAAAAGAGCAGCGCCCAACTCGCCCCACTTTCCGCAGACGCGGCCGTCCTGGTCGAGCGCATCGCCGACCTCGGCTTCACCATCATCGAGCTCAACACCGACCTGAACGTGTTTTTCCCGGATAGCTTCGGGGTGCCGACGATTCGGCGCCTCGGAGCCCTCAAAGAATCACGAGGGCTGAGCTACACCGTTCACCTGCCCCTCTGGTCAATAGAGCCCTCCACGCCCGTGCAGTGGGTGCGCGAAGGTTCAGTGGAGGCGCTGGTGGACGCCGTGCTGCGCCTGGCGCCCCTGGAGCCCGAGGCATACGTGCTCCACGCCACCGGTGCGCTGGCCGCTGAGTTCTACACCATGGCCGCCATACCAGACCAGGCACGCCCACTGGTGGTCGGCATGTTCCAACGCCACGCCGCCCACAGCGTCGAGGAGTTGCTCCGTCGCACCAAGCTCCCCTCGCGGGCCATCGCCGTGGAAACCGTCGAGTTCCCCTTCGACCTCACCCTCGCCCTGGCCGAGGAGTTCGACCTCTCGATCTGCTTCGACACTGGCCACGTGGTGGCGAAGTACCCCGGCCCGGTGGCCTTCGAGGAGGCCCTTCAGAGGTCACTGCCACGCCTGGGCGAGGTGCATTTCCACGACGCCTATTATCGCCCCCAGCCGGACGGCACCATCCGCCGCAAAGATCACCTGCCCCTGGGGGAAGGTGATCTGCCGGGCGACTTCCTGCTCGACACCCTCCAAGAAGCCGGGTTCGAGGGCCCTGTCATCTTCGAGCTCACCATCCAGGAGGCCAAAACTTCGCTGGAATACCTACGCCTCAAAATGGGTTTTGAGTTTTGAGTTTCGGGTTTCGAGTTCAATGAACTCGAAACTTCGAACCCGAAACTCCAAACTGCCTAGTCGAGCGTTGGCCGCACCTTGAGTAGAGTAACGGCGGAGAGCAGGAATAGCACGCCGTAGATGGCGAAGATCACCTGATAGCCCAGGCCTCTCTGGTAGACGTTGAGGAAATCGGCCATGAGTATGCTAGTCGTGTGACCATTGGAAACCTCCTGAATTGGGCAATACAGGCTCCGGCCCTATATGCTGGTTACAGGTGTATCCAGTTTTTGGGGTTCACTATGCACTTTACTCTGTCCAAACAACCGCTTCAACTCATTGGCAGCAATTTCTCCGGTGGCCTCTACCACTTTGCCCACGATAGGATTGACCAGTACACTGACCACAGCGCCGGCCAACTGTGGCAGGTGCTTGTCGAACCATTTCTTGACATACTCAATCGTCGTTAAGTCTGGTTTCTTTGCAGTAACTACCTCCTCTAGCTCCTCGACTCGCTCCTTTGCTGAGTGTTTACTTTCCGGTGGAGCTTGAGCTTCAACTTGGCGCTTCAATTCAGCGAAGAGCTCTCGTACGGTAGCCAGGTCGGCCTCGGTCACTCGAACCTGAGATTGCTCGCCAATCACTTGGTGGACATCCTTCCCCGCGGCCACACCACGGGCCTGATCGCCAATGGTAATCTGGATGCTATCACCACCAACTATCTTTGGAGAATCATTTGTCTTGCTCATTAGCTATCCTCCCTTTTTTATTACTGGATAGAACGTAAAATAGATAATAAAAGACGTTAAAGATGCCGATAAGCAAGACCGCCCAATGCCAATTCATGTTCCTGAAAAAACTGAATCTCCTTTTCAACCAAGTCAGGAGTGCGACTTGAATAATAGCCAGTTCTATTAAGAACGATGGGTGTTTGACGACAACGCCCTGGAATTCCAGACCATGTGCATCCATATTGAAGACAACTGTCATCTTGCGGTCTAAAGGATACTTCCACATTATTCCATCACCAGAGATTAACGTGTCAGAGAGAAGGTGAACAGCCGATCCCATCAGAAGCATTCTTGCAGCTAGACGGACTTTGTCACTATTAAACCAGCGTCCCCACAGGTCAATAACACTAGCTAGAATTATGTAGACGGGCAACGTGTGGGTCGGCCAAGTATGATGGCGGAAGTCCGTCTCTATCTGAAACGACCTCTTCTTCCAAAAATAGATTAGTGCATCAAGGTCCGGTAGGTAGCCGCACAGAATCCCCCAAGCGATCAGATTCCGCAAGTCGCTTTTACTTAGCCGCCCTTTGTAGGAGGAGGTAGCAGCAACTCCAACAAGATACCCCTCTGCAATATGCGTGTACCCAAGCATCTCTTCTCCGAGCCACAATCTTACTTCTGGATTATCGCACGATTTAGTTCGCTGAACTCGGGAAATCCCCGCCAGTAAATGCCCCAGGCTACTACCAGTATTACTGCTAACAAGAAGCCAATTAGCTGGTAGTTTAGCAGCGGCAATCTAGATATCTCTTGTCGTTTCAACAAGTAGATTAGGATGCATCCAAATGCATAGATTGTGATGAGGGGCAATCCCATATTCACTATTCCTCCTTCTATCACTAGAGCAAATAAAACAAGACTTGAGAGAGCACCGAATACCGAGACTAATATGTTGTTGAGACGGTCAAGGGCGATTTCTTCCATCGAAACAAGCTGAACAATTAACAGAGCGAGTGACATGAAGATACTACCAAACAGAATAGGGCAATGGCCCAATGGTTCATGAAAGAGATGAGCTATCTGGCAAATCTGATCATGTCTGAGATCTGTTCCACAATAATTCAACTCTATCTTATTGCCTGCAAATCTCATGCCGACACCTAACGCACTCAAAACAATCCCGGCGACTACAAGTAGATTGGTGAAAGCAATTAACCACCCGCTACGTGTGTCTATCCGTGATACAGCATAGATGTAGATCCGGTAGTTAGCGAATGACAAAAGGATGGTGAGTATTACTTGTTCCACCACATCTCGCCAAGTAAAAAGGTCGCTTCCAAAAATCGGTACTCTGAAAAGGGGCGTGAAAACGATGACTACAGTAAACAACATAACAATAACTACGACAGCGAGAAGCTTAGTAGTAGTGTGCATTTGGGGGCCTCCTTAGAGAAGTTATGTTCATGGTGATACTGATGGTTCTTCGGTCTTGATTTCAAAAAGGTGCCTACCCATAGTTACATTAACAATAGCTTTCACAACCACCTCCAACCATTGCTCCAGGCTCTGACAATCAATCACTTTGAGCACCAATCCGGCAGCCAATGAGCGCACCTGCGGATATCTGAACAAAAGTTCAGCTAAGAATAGTTCTCCAGAGTGGTGAGAAATGTCCGATATTGACTCTTCGGATCTATGTCTTGCCAGAGAAATCCTAAGGTCCGCTGGCATATCGGCGTAACTAACAAAATCAAATACTTCGGATGGAAACTTGTTCCGCAAACTAGCCAAGTTCCTTACTATAGCTTCCACAATCTCATCTGGCAGCGGGCCAAGCTCAATGATATATAGGAAAGCTCGCAAGGCAGGCCCAATAGTGTGAGGGAAGTTTATAGCCATTAGCGCGATATTATCAATCACATACGCTAAGAACTCATGATCGCTACTGGCATAGGCATCTGACGCGTACCGATGGATTAGCGGAATCTCAATCGTTTGGCATGCTTTGTTGTATAGGGCGCCATATAAACTCAGTCCATCGAATCGATAGGTCGCGGCTGGTGTATAGCACTTTGCCCTTGTGTCTCGCACAAATTGATCAAAAAGGTTCTCAAATAACTCAGAATAATGCATATCAATCTCTTCACGTCGGTATAGTGCAAAGAAAAGAGTAAGAATTGCATAGTTTCTGAGCATGTTCCCTTCATCGCAACCCTCGCCACAAAAAAGTCTCACAGTAGGAAGTATGCGTTCTGTTGAGACAAAGCCTTGGATGATTAGTGCTTGGCGTACGAGAATCAAGGACAAGATGTCTATAAGCGAACCAATCTCAAGCAAGTCTTGGGACATCTGTTCCGGGTCAACATGCGTTTCTGGATCTAAATAGGGCAATACTTTGGCGATCTTCTCGCGTTCAGGTCGAGGTAAAGTGAAGAACCGCCTTAACTCTAGAAGATTTACTGGGTAGCTAACAGAATATGGTCGAATAACGCCCGTTACGAATCGCACAGCGGCAGAAATAGCGATATCGACAAAAACCCTGCTGGCAGACTGCAGAAGATGGGACCGGTGTCCAAAGAACAGCATGCCCTGTAGAAATTCATTCCACATCTTGCCTAGTGTAGTCAAGACCACAGGCTTGTCAAGCGACTCTACTGCAAGAAGCCATGTTAAGCCGAAAAGAGTTTGTATGGTCTTATGAAAGTTGCTAATACCTATTCCGTCAATTAACCCCTTCATCAGCCTCCAGGCTCTGGTCTCGTCTCTGTGATATAAGTAGTATGTATATCGAATTGCTGCTATTCTGACTGAGTTGGAAATATCTCTTAGGCCAAATGCTAGCATCACCCTTGAACGCTCTTTGACAACTGCATAACTGGTCATTGCCAACCGGGCCGAGGTGTGGTAGACTGGGTTTCCATCTCTACAGTCGCCAGCGA
>Ga0233423_10001318_pt1 | contig 12513 bp, 9 predicted proteins | sample Watercolumn_Mata_FD_180713 | JGI IMG/M metagenome (GOLD analysis project Ga0233423, IMG submission 180713) | Freshwater microbial communities from Lake Matano, South Sulawesi, Indonesia - Watercolumn_Matano_2014_112_MG | ecosystem: Environmental > Aquatic > Freshwater > Lake | place: Indonesia... | reverse complement strand
GCCTAGGCGCTGCAGGAAGCCCGTTAGCACGATGATGGGCAGGCGGCGTCGTTGGCGCTCGATAATCCGCGCCGAGGGGATCAGCCAGAAGATGCTGATCAGCGCGGGCAGGGAGACCAACAGCCCCACCAGGGTATTGGAGGCCCCCAGGCGAATGGCAAACACGCTGACGAAGGTAGACGTGATGCCGCTCAGGACACCGAACCAGGCGATGTCCAGATAAAGATTCCAGGTGTTTTGTTCTTCGACCGTCTCCCGCTGCCGAAAAACCTGACGCCAAAGGCGACGAGCGCTTCCCAGAAGAATTGGGGGGACACTTTTTATGCCCCTCACCCTGATGGGGAGCATTGCCCAGGCCAGGCGATGTCTGAAACGGAAATAAGCTAAGCTGAACCTTTGCCTCATTACCTCGTTACTCAGGTTCCCATTTGTGTCAACTTAAGCTCTGAGCCCCGTCCCCGGGGCGGCCCGGGGACGGGCCTTTGAGCCTTAAGTTGACACTGATGCTCAGGTTCCTCCCAAATGGCCTTCAGTTTCCGATAAGTCTCACCAAGAAGCTCTGGAATAACGCGGGTCTGTGAGAAGACAGGCATAAAGTTGGTGTCTGCGTTCCAGCGAGGGACAACGTGGATGTGGACGTGCTCCTCGATTCCCGCCCCTGCCGCCTTGCCGATATTGATCCCCACGTTGAAACCATCCGGGTGCATGGCTCGGCGTAACGCTTTGAGGCCCTTATTGACCAGTAGCATCATCTCAGTTAGCTCAACTTCTTCCAACTGCTCCAGGCTTGGCACGTGGCGATAAGGGCTTACCATCAAGTGGCCGTTGTTGTAGGGATAGAGGTTCAGCATCACATAGCACGTCTCGCCCCGATCTAGGATGAAATTAGCCTCGTCATCGCTGTCGGCGATTTTTTCGCAGAAAATACACTCCTCGTTCCTCTTGCGCATGATGTATTTCATACGCCAAGGCGACCACAGCCTTTGCATGTCTTCTCCCCCCTTCTCAAGTGGTATAATCGCCTCAAGTTGAGGGGTAGAAGGCCAATCGTATTGGCCGTCATAAGCCTTGTTGCTCCGTAAACGCCCAACACGGTTGGGTTTCTACCCTTGAACATGGTCGAGGTCAATAGTGGCAAAGAATAAGGCAGGACTTATCCTCCTGCCCTTTGCTTATGCTCTATAGTTTACCAGAAATCGCCTCTCTAGTCAACAAAGGGACTTCGACTTTGGGGCGCATTGTTGTGGCTGTGATTTACTGATTTGACACGGGCAGGATTCTATGGTATAATATAAATAATAAATCATAGATGAATAAATATTCACAAGCAGCGCAGGGATAGGATATACAATGTCTGTTGACCCCCGGATATTGCGCCAGAAAGCAAACGAAATTCGACAGCGGAACTTGATCATGATTTGGGAGGCAAAAGGTGGTCACACAGGGGGCGACCTCTCAGCCGCCGATATTATTACCGTGCTCTATTTCGGTGGCGTACTGAACGTTGATCCACAGAACCCCCACGCGCCCAATCGCGACCGTTTCTTCTTGAGTAAAGGGCACAGCGCCGGGCTACTTTACACAGCGCTTGCCCTGGCCGGTTTTTTCCCAGAGGAGGAGCTTCATACTTTTATGCAACCCCTTTCGCGCCTTAACGGGCATCCCAGTAATCACGTCCCGGGCGTCGAGGCGAACACCGGGTCACTTGGTCACGGGCTGCCAATGGCGGTGGGAGATGCCCTTGCCGCTAAGATGGACGGTGCCCCGTGGCGCTCCTTCGTGCTGACGGGGGATGGAGAATTGCAGGCAGGCAGCAACTGGGAGGCGGCGATGATCGCTCCGCGCTTAGGATTGGACAACCTGACGCTGATCGTTGATCGCAATGGACTCCAGTTGGGCGACTGGACTGAGCACATCGCTCCCCTTGAGCCGCTCGTCGGGAGATGGCGGGCCTTTGGATGGGCGGTGCGCGAGGTAGACGGACACGATCACGCTGCCCTGCTCGAAATCTTTCAAAATCTCCCCTTTGAGCCCGGCAAACCAAACTGCATCATTGCCCACACGCACAAAGGGCAGGGGGTCTCTTTCATAAAGGATCGTGCGTGCTGGCACCACCGGGTGCCTACCGATGATGAACTGGCTGCCGCGTTTAAAGAGCTGCGAGAGGCAGCTCTATCTGAGGAAGCAAAATGCCTGGAGAAGTAGAGAAGTGGGACTGCTTTGAGCTGGAGCTTCCCGCTCAGGCGTCGGATAATCCCTTTCTGGACGTTGAGTTCGAGGCAGAGTTCACTCACGCCCATCGTTCTGTTAGAGTGATGGGATTCTACGATGGTGAGGATGTTTACAAAGTGCGCTTCATGCCGGACATGGAAGGGGCATGGAGCTTCGTCACCCACAGCAATCTGAACGTCCTCGACGGTCAACGTGGCGAATTTACCTGTACACCACCCACAGGTGACAACCATGGCCCGGTTGGCGTCATTGACCACTATCACTTCGCCTATGCTGACGGGACGCCTTATCACCCGGTGGGCACGACATGTTACGTATGGAATCATCAAGGTGACGAGCTTGAACAACAGACGCTTGACACCTTGAAGGATGCCCCCTTTAATAAACTGCGGATGTGCGTTTTCCCCAAACGCTACCTCTTCAACTATAACGAACCTCCATGTTACCCCTTTGTCGGTGAGATAAAACGTGAATGGGATCCCTCCCTGCTCGATAACTATAAGACGCAGCCGCCACCGGATTTCTGGGATTTCAGCCGCCTCAACCCTGAGTACTTCCGCCGACTTGAGAAGCGGATCCTCGACCTGCGGGACCTGGGTATCGAGGCCGACCTCATTATCTTCCATCCCTACGACTTCGGTGCCTGGGGCTTTGATCGGATGCCCGCCGACGTGAACGACCGCTACCTGCAGTATCTCGTGGCCCGGACTGCGGCGTTTCGAAATCTCTGGTGGTCGCTTGCCAACGAGTACGACCTGATGTTTGACCGCACCCTGGCCGATTGGGATCACTACTTCAAGCTCGTTCAGGATCTGGATCCCTACGACCACCTGCGTTCCATTCACAACTGTCGTGGCTTCTATGACCACGGAAAACCCTGGGTTACACACTGCAGCATACAACATCACGACCTGTTCCAGGTGCCAACGTGGCTGCAACAATACGACAAGCCAGTTGTGGTTGACGAATGTGGATACGAGGGCGACATCAGTCGTGTTTGGGGTTCGCTCTCGGCAGAGGAAATGGTTGCGCGCTTCTGGCTCGGCTTCGCCGCCGGCGGATACGTCGGGCACGGGGAAACCTACTGGAATGAAGAGGAGATACTCTGGTGGTCCAAGGGTGGGCAACTCCACGGCGAGAGCGCACCTCGCATCGCCTTTCTGCGGCAGATTATCGAAGCGGCACCGGCCCCAGGGCTGTTCCCTCTGGGCATGGACGAGTCAGCTCGGCGGGTCGTGCCAGATGGTATCTGGAACAAAGTGGCGGCGGGACATTGCGGCACAGGCTATTATCTGTTCTACTTCTGGACGCATCAACCGCGTTTCCGTGATTTTTCGCTGCCTGAGGGCAGCTTCCGAATTGATATTATTGACACCTGGAACATGACGGTGGACCGGGTCGCCGATGAGGCGACCGGGCAGGTCCGGGTTGAATTACCTCGCCAAAAATACCTGGCCGTGCGGATAGAGAGAAACAGCTAGCTGAATGTTGCAGCGCTCGGATGAAAAGGAGGTGAGGCCTATCGCATTGAACTAGGTTCTACGTTGGGAACCTGTTCCCCCACAAATGTTGCAGCACTCGGATGAAAAGGAGGTGAGGTCTATCGCATTGAACTAGGTTCTACGTTTATTAGCCCCTCCTGAGCGATATATGCTCAGGGCAAGATTCTTACAAGATTAGGAGGAGAATCATGAAACGCAACCTATGGAAGATTCTGGCAACACTACTCGTTCTGGCGGTGCTGGCCGGTTGTGCCCAGCCCACCCCTGAGGTGGTGGAGAAGGAGGTGGTCGTCGAGAAGCCGGTGGTCCAGACCGTCGTCGTCGAGAAGGAGAAAGTCGTCGAGAAGCCGGTGGTCGAGACCGTCATCGTCGAAAAGGAGAAGGTCGTCGAGAAAGTTGTGGTCGCTACGCCAGTGCCAACGATGACCGATGTTGGCACGCCACGGCATGAGACGCTGATTTTTCAGACCTTCGATCGCCAGACACAGACCCCAGATCAGCACAATCCGCTCATGTCCTATGCCATCTGGCGCGGTTTTAGAGAGCTCGCTTGGGGCTGGCTCTGGGAGATGGACACCGGTACCGGTGAGCCCTATCCGGAGTTAGCGGCCGACATGCCCGAGGTACTCAATGATGAACACACGCTGTTCCGGTTCAAGCTGAAAGAAGGCATCTACTGGAGTGACGGGGTGGAGTTCACCGCCGACGATGTCATCTATACCTTAGATGTCTATTTCGAGGACCAGGGTAAGACGCTAACCTGGTTTGGTATTCCTGTGATCACCAATTATGTAAAGAGCTATAAGAAGATCGACGACTATACTCTGGAAATCGAGACGGTGAATCCAGCCTTCGATTTTGTCACGGTCCTGGGGGTTAACACCTGGGGCGGAAGGTTAGACATCGTGCCCAAGCACATCTTCGAGCAGCAGGAAGATCTCTCCCAGTTCCGGAATACCTATCCTGTCACCCTGGGGCCATACGTTGTGAAGGAATTTGATCCGAGCGGCTTCTGGCAGTTGTGGGAACTTCGCGATGACTGGCAGCGCTCGGCCTGGGGCTGGATGGACCAAGACGGGTATATGCCGAAATACATCCTCTATAAGGACTTCGGCCCAGAGGAGACGCGTTCCCTGTCCTTTGTCACGAATCAGTATGACGTGGACACGTTCATGAGCCCGGATAGCATCAAAGCGGCTCAAGCCCGGAACAAGTACATCAAAACCTTCTCCCCGAAGATGCCGTATCACAACATGGACGACGCCTGCGGTTATGGGGTCCTCATGAACGTGCTGAGGCCGCCCCTCGACCTGGTGGAGGTGCGTTGGGCGCTGGCTTTGTCGCTGGATCTGAAGTCAGTCGGCATCAACGCCCTGAGCGGCGAGATGAAGGTATCACCGCTCCCGCTGGTGGATTGGCAGGTTCTGCGCCCGGTCTACTTTGAACCTTTGCTCCCCTGGCTGAGGGATCTTGAACTCCCTGACGGTTATAAACCATTTGACGAAGGTTTCGCCGTCGACCTGGCCGACATCCTGCGGGAAATTGGTGTCGCCGAGTCGGAAATCCCTCAAACCGAGGAGGCGCTTTCCACGGCCTTTGGCGTCGGCTGGTGGAAGTATGATCCGGAGGAGGCCGAAAGGTTGCTAAACTCGGTTGGCATAACCAAGAACGCCGATGGCAACTATGTCCTGCCCGATGGCACGGTGTGGGAACTGCAACTCGTTATCCCGGGTGACTGGAACAAGGTCATGCAGCGGGTGGGCTTCTCGATGGCCGATAGCTGGAGAAAATCCGGTATCCAGGTCAATGTCCGGCAGGTCGACAACGCCGAGTACAGCCGGGTTGAGAACTATAACATCGACAAAGAGGGGGCACTCCTGAACTGGACGAACTGCCACTTCGTGCCCAACTACCTGTACAACTGGAGATTCTGGACAACAGCGAATATCAACCCCGCTGACTCGGACCAGACTAATTACAACCAACTCCAATGGGGCAACGAGACAGTCGACAGCCTGCTTCAGGAGGCCACGCAACTAGAAACCACGTCAGAGAGATTCCTTGAAATTGGTAGGGAAATTGTTAAAGAATACGTCACCAATATGGCGTATATCAATGTCATGAACATTCCTACCACGATCCCTACTAACGAATACTACTGGACGAACTTCCCCAAGCAGGATAACTACTACGCGCAGCCGTATTCATGGTGGAGTTCCATCAAGGAGACGGTCGTCAACATCCAACCTACTGGTCGGTAATCGACCACAAAAGTGACTGTGGTTGGGACAGCCCACATGGGCTGTCCCAACCATTCAGGATTTGGAGCCTATCATGAGTCTAATACAATACCTCGTTGGAAAGATTGTGACTTATCTTTTAGTTCTCTGTATTGGAATTACCATTACCTTTTCCTTGCCAAGATTTATGCCAGGCGATCCGATCGATGGCTACCTCGCGCAAATAATGACTCAGGCTGGTCAGAGGATGAGTCCACAGGCCATGGAGGAACTCAGGCAGTCGCTTTCCGAGCTTTATTGTCTCAAGGGGAGTCTCCTTTCTCAGTACTTCGGGTACATGAAAAGAGTTTTTCTTACCTTTGATTTCGGTCCCTCGTTATCCTCCTTTCCAAGACCGGTATCCGAATTTATCGCCAACGCTCTTCCGTGGACGTTGGGGTTGCTTGGTACTTCCACGCTCATAGCCTGGACGTTAGGCAACTTGATTGGCTTGTTGGCCGGTTTTTTTCACAATAACCGTATTGCCACGGCGTTGGAGGTCATCGGCGTCGTCATCTACCCGATACCGTACTACATCATCGCCCTTGTCCTCATTCTTCTCTTCGCGTATGTCTGGCAGATATTCCCATTGTCAACCACAATACGCCCCGGCCCATTGACGTTTGAGAAGATGAAAACGATTTTCCATAACTCCTTCTTGCCCGGTCTGACACTTGTTCTGGCTGGATTCGGGTGGAATATTTTGGGAATGAAAGCGCTTGCCTATGCCACAAAGGAAGAGGATTTTGTTACGTATGCCAGGCTGAAACAGGTGCCGCCCCGTACCATTATGGTGAGTTATGTTTTCAGGAATGGGATCCTCCCCCAGGTGACGGCGCTCGCGCTGTCCATCGGCATGATATTCAATGGTGCGTTGCTCACCGAAATTCTTTTTTCTTACCCGGGCCTGGGATTGCTGATGCGAACTGCGGTGGGAGCTGGGGACTATAACATGCTCTATGGCACCATCACGATGTCCATTGTCGCTGTTGCTACGGCGGCATTGGTCATTGATCTCTTGTACCCCCTTTTTGACCCGAGAATCCGCTACAGATAATCACCATGAACCTGAACCTTCGTCTAAAGATTGGTCTCACCATCCTGGCCATCTTCACACTTGGTAGTGTTTTTTTACCGTACTTCACCGATGTTGATCCCTCAGCGCAGGGGACCTATTACAGAAGACTTCCAATGAGCCGGGAGCATCTTCTGGGTACGAATACGCTTGGCCAGGATATCTTCTGGTTTCTTGTCTTCGCAGTCCGAAATTCGCTAATTCTGGGCGTCGGTGTCAGCTCATGCACGGTGGTAATCTCCGTGATTGTCGGCCTGAGCGCCGGGCTCATCGGCGGCATTTATGATCGTATAGTGATGGTTGTCACCGATTCTTTTATTGCTATTCCAAGTTTCCCGATTCTTATTGTATTGGGGACGCTGGTCAGGGGGAGGACTAACTTCTGGCTCCTCGGACTGATCCTAGTTGTCTTCGGTTGGGCCTGGACCGCCAGAACGGTTCGCTCGATGGCTCTATCCATTCGCGAACGCGAGTTTATTAGCACGGCCAGGTTTTCCGGGACGAGTACGCTCGGAATCATCCTCAAAGAGGTATTTCCCTACGTTTATGCCTACATCGTCGTCGGTTTCATTAACTCCATACTGTTCGTGATTAATACTGAAGCGTCGCTGGCGGTGATTGGACTCTCTAAGGTTGAAATTCCAACACTGGGTTCGATTATCTTCTGGGCACTGAATTACAGTGCGATGTTTGTTGGTCAGTACACCTGGATCGTAGCCCCCGTCGTAGCTACGGTCCTGCTTTTCTTGGGACTTTTTCTTACTTCCACCGGGTACAATGAGCTTTTTGCAGCCAGACGAGGGCACTCATGATCAAGCTTAACAATATCGTAGCAAGCTATACGACCGTTCGAGGCCAGGTAACCGCGGTTGACGGCGTCAATTTACATGTCCCGAGTGGGTATATCGTGGGTATTGCGGGCGAATCTGGATGTGGCAAAACGACCTTGCTCAGGGTGCTTTACGGAGACGTGAGCTTTCCGCTCTCTCTCAAAGCGGGCAGCGTTCAATACGGTTTCTGTAATGATGATGGAGAGGAAGCTACGAGCAGCAATATCCGGCAGCACTGGTTTAAACGCATTTCCTACATCCCCCAGAGCTCCATGAGCTCGTTGAATCCCGTTATTCGTATTCGAAAGCAGTTCGTTGACTTCCGCGATTCAAAGAAGGGAAACGCCGAAGTGCTTGCCGAGGTGAGAGCCTATGTGAAAGACCTGGGTCTCCCTCCGGAAGCCATTGACGCCTATCCTCATCAACTCTCAGGAGGTATGCGGCAAAGGGTCATGGTCGCCATGGCTACTTTCTTTAAACCGGATATCATCCTGGCTGACGAGCCAACGACTGCTCTCGACGTTGTGGTTCAAAAAGGCATTCTCCTGTTACTGATGAACCTCCAGGAGCAGATGAAGAACACAATCTTCCTCGTTACTCACGATATGGGCGTCCATTATCAGATAGCCCACAAAATGCTGATTATGTATGCGGCCAAAGCGGTTGAGTTCGGGGACTCAGACGCAGTCTTTGAGGAATCTTTGCATCCCTACACAAGAATGTTGATCGAATCCCTTCCAACGGTGGGAGACGACCGAATGCGGCAGGGTGTGAGCGGCAGACCACCGAGCCTATGGGACGACCTCCACGGCTGCAGATTTGCTCCGCGATGCCTACTAGCCACTGAGCTATGCAGGGTTGAAGAGCCAGCGCTCAAAGAGTACAAGCCGGGACACTTCGCCGCTTGTCACTACGTCGAGAGTTCATGATGGGAAGCGGATACATGATGAAAACCGTCCTTAAAACGGATAGCCTGAAAAAAGTATACAAGCTGGGAGGCTTTATACGTCGGGTGAGAATAGACGCCGTTGACGATGTCAATTTAGATATCAAGAGCGATCAGCCCATTATTATCGGCCTGGTTGGAGAGTCGGGCTGCGGGAAAACCACCTTTGCCAAGGTCATTCTCCGCTTGGTTGAACCAACGTCGGGACGTGCCATAGTTTACGATCGCCTTGTGGCCGGCAAAGGCGACAAGCCAACTAAGCAAGAACTCCTTGCCACGCTTCAGCCCATCTTTCAAAATCCGTATGAGGCCTTCAGCAGCTATCGAACTGTGGATTCTTATCTTCGAGAGACCGCCGTGCGAGTAAACCAATTGAGCCAGGCAGAAGCAGTTGACGCCATGGAGGAAGCGTTGACTTCGGTCGGACTCGAATATGGTGACGTTCGGGGAAAATACCCAAATCAGTTTTCCGGCGGTGAGTTACAGAGAGTCTCGATAGCTCGAGCGCTGATACCGCATCCAAACATCATCATTGCCGATGAACCCGTGAGTATGATAGATGCTTCCCTTAGGATGAACGTCATCAACCTTTTTCTAACGCTGAAGCAGGAGTACGAGACAAGTTTCCTGTACATCACTCACGACCTGGCCACCGCTTACTATATAAGTGACTGTATTGCGGTCATGTATAGAGGTTGCATCGTTGAGTTCGGTGATGCCAAGGCAGTCCTGACTGACCCCCAACATCCTTACACAAAGCTGCTCCTGGAATCCATTCCCCTAACCAACAGGAAATGGGATGAGGAACAGATCGCCATGTCGGGCATCGAAATAGAGGAATATCAGTTTGAGGGTTGCAAGTTCTGTAATCGATGTCCGATTGCTGAAGACATCTGCAATCATCAAAGGCCGGATGCTGTGAGGAAGGAAGATGGGCGGGATGTCTATTGCCATTTCGCCTGATGTTTCATGGCAGATACATGGAATGTTTAGATAAATCACGCCGAAAAAGTCGCTTCCGATTTCATGCCCACTTTGCCTGGGTTTTGCAAGGAAAATGCCCCGAAAAGCGGAATCGACTTTTTGTAATCAATCGCCCCAAATGGCCTCTCCTGCCGGCATCACCGGCGCCAACGGATGAGGAACTGGCTGTCACACTTGAAGAGTTGAGGAAAGCTACCTGATGACCGAGCTATACGATTGTCGTGATTCGTTTGCCAGCGCTCTGGAGGACGTCGCCCGACAGAATCTCCGGATTGTAGTGCTTACCAACGATTCTGTCAGTTCCACCAACCTGACTCGCTTTGGCGAATTGTTTCCGGAGCGGTTGTTCAACGTGGGGATCGCCGAACAGAACATGATAGGCATGGCCTCTGGCTTGGCTAATGGAGGCAAAATCCCCTTTGTCGCCGCTGCTGCCTGCTTTTTGACGGCGCGGCCGCTTGAACAGATCAAGAACGACATCGCTTACACAAATGCAAATGTAAAGCTGTGCGGTGTGAGCACGGGGCTCGCCTACGGCCCCCTGGGAGGCACCCACCATTCCATTGAGGACATCGCCTGGCTGCGGGCCATCGCCAACATGACGGTGATCGTGCCCGCCGATCCCATCGAATCGGAGCAGGCGGTTTATACGGCTGCCGAGACCGTTGGGCCGATGTACCTGCGCTTCAGTCGCATGGGCGTGCCGATCGTTCACGACGAGGATTATCAGTTTGAGATTGGCAAAGCCGTTCGCCTGCGCGATGGCGATGACGTGACACTGATCGCCTGTGGGACGATGGTGCCCCGCGCGCTGGAGGCGGCGGAACTCCTGGAAGGACGAGGCATACAAGCCCGCGTCATCAACATAGCCACGGTCAAACCCATTGACCGCCAGGCAATCGTCGAGGCGGCTACCGAGACCGGCGCCATCGTCACGGCCGAAGAGCACACGATCTACGGGGGTTTCGGCAGCGCAGTGGCCGAAGTAGTGGCGACGACGCATCCGGTGCCGATGCGCATCCTCGGCATCCCCGGTGTCTTTGCACCTACAGGATCCACTGAATTCCTGTTCGAGTATTTCGGCCTTACGCCGCAGGGAATCTGCGACGCTGCGCTGGAAATCATCAAGTAAGGGAGCGGAATGGGCAAGAACATCCTGGCCATTGATCAGGGGACGACGAACACGAAGTCGCTGGTGATTGACCCATCGGGAATCATCCTGGCGCGCAGTTCGCAGCCGACTGCGATCAGCTATCCCCAACCCGGCTGGGTGGAGCAGGATGCGCTAGAGGTATGGCGTTGCACCCGCGAGGCAATCAACGAGTGCCTCAGCGCGCTCGACGCGCCCGATCTGGCGGCAGTCGCGGTGACCAATCAGCGCGAGACGGCCCTGGTGTGGGAGCGGGAGACGGGGAAGCCCGTTGGCCCATGCGTCGTGTGGCAGTGTCGGCGGACGGCGTCCTTCTGCAATGAGCTCAAAGCTCGGGGTCTTGAGCCATTGTTGCAGGAACGCACGGGTCTCCAGGTTGATCCCATGTTCTCTGCCAGCAAAATCCGCTGGATTCTCGATCACACGAAAGATGGCCGCCGTCGAGCGGAGCGGGGTGAATTGTGCGTGGGCAACATAGATAGCTGGATCCTGTGGAACCTGACCGGTGGTGCGGTCCATGCCACCGACATGACGAACGCCTCACGGACCCAACTCCTCAACCTGCACGAGCTCGAATGGGACGAAGAAGTGCTGGATATATTCGGCATACCGTCGGCTGCGTTGCCGGAGGTCAAGCCGTCGAGCTTTGTTTACGGAGAGACGGTTCCGCTTGACAATCTGCCGGGCGGCGTTCCCATCGCCAGCCTGATCGGTGACTCCCACGCATCGCTCTACGGGCAGGGTGGTTTCAAGCCTGGCAGCATCAAGACGACCTACGGCACGGGCTCGTCGCTGATGACGCCGACGAGCGCACCGCTTATATCGGAGAACGGCCTTTCGACGACCATCGCCTGGGCGCGTAAGAAGGCAACCTACGCCCTCGAAGGCAATATCTACGCCACCGGTGCGGCCGTCGAATGGCTGGGCCATTTGCTGGGCCTCGATGACCCAGGGCTTGGCGTCGAGAAGTTGGCTCGCACGGTAGAGGACGCGGGTGGGGTGTACTTCGTCCCGGCGCTGGTGGGGCTGGGCGCGCCGCACTGGAAGGAGTCCGCGCGGGGATTGATCACGGGGCTGACGCGCGGCGCCGGGGCAGGGCAACTGGCCCGCGCGACCCTGGAGGCCATTGCCTATCAGGTGCGCGACGTCTTCGACGTGATGCAGGCCGAGTCTGGCGCACCGTTTCAGACCATGCTGGCCGATGGAGGGGCTAGCCGCAACGATCTACTGATGCAGTTCCAGGCCGACGTCATCGGTTGCCCGGTGCTCCGCAGTACGTCTACGGACATCTCGCCGCTTGGCGCGGCCTTCCTGGCGGGTCTGGCCGTTGGGTTGTGGGCCGACGAGACGGAGATCGAGGCGCTCATGCCGCCGCGCGACCGCTTCGACCCACAGATGTCTTCCGAGCAACGGGAAGCGATGTACGCCGGGTGGCGGGAGGCCGTCGCGCGTACCACTTTCGATCCGGCGGGGAGCCCCCCTAAGGAGGAATACTTATGCACATCTTTCAAGGCA
>Ga0233423_10001317_pt1 | contig 12514 bp, 7 predicted proteins | sample Watercolumn_Mata_FD_180713 | JGI IMG/M metagenome (GOLD analysis project Ga0233423, IMG submission 180713) | Freshwater microbial communities from Lake Matano, South Sulawesi, Indonesia - Watercolumn_Matano_2014_112_MG | ecosystem: Environmental > Aquatic > Freshwater > Lake | place: Indonesia... | reverse complement strand
CTCCTTCGGGGACATGCTCCGGGTGCCGGGCACCAACACTTCTTTAGAGAAGCAGCGGGCCAGGGGCGCGGCCGTGAAGGTGGTCTATTCCCCCCTGGACGCGGTGGACCTGGCGAAGCAGGAAGCAGAGAAAAACGTGGTCTTCTTCGGGGTGGGGTTTGAGACCACCATGCCCGCCACCGCGGTGGCCATCCAGGTGGCCGCGGCGGATCAAGTGGAGAATTTTTCGGTCTTTTGCGTGCACAAGACCATGCCCGAGGCTTTGAAGGCCCTGCTCTCCGGCGGCGAGGTCAAGGTTTCCGGGCTGCTCTGCCCGGGACATGTGACCACCATCATCGGCGCGGCAGCCTATGAATTCATCCCCCGGGATTTCGGCATCCCCTGTGCGGTCACCGGTTTCGAACCCCTGGACCTGCTTTTGGGAATAGAGTCCATTCTCCGGCAGCTTTCCCGGGGGGAGGCGAAGGTGGAAAACGTCTATACCCGGGCCGTGCCGGCCCAGCCCAATCCCAGAGCCCAGGCGCTCCTTGATGAGGTGTTTGCCCCAGCCGACGCCAAGTGGCGGGGGCTTGGAGTCATCCCCGGCAGCGGGGTGACGATCCGGGAAAAATATCAGGAATTCGACGCCCACCGCCGTTTTGCAGCGGTTCTGGCCCAGGTGCCGGCCCCTCCGCCTTCGGCCTGTCGTTGCGGCGACATTCTCCGGGGGGTGATGCATCCTCAGGAATGCCCCCTGTTTGACAAGGTTTGTACGCCGTCACAACCTGTAGGCCCCTGCATGGTCTCCAGCGAAGGCGCCTGCGCGGCAGTGTACCGGTATGGAAGAGAGTGAGCAGTAAGCAGTGAGCAGTAAGCAGTGACCAAGCCTTATCAGGCCGCCATCTCTCACAAGAAACACGGAAAACGAAAAACGAAAAACGGAAAACGAAAAACGGAAAACGATAAAATGGACCTGGTTCTATTAAGCCACGGCGCGGGCGGCCTGGAAATGACGGCCCTGATCGACAAAGTCTTCCTGGCCCGCTACGGCAACGCCGCGTTCAAGGGCGACGACAGCGCCACTCTGCAAGTGGGTGCCCAGCACCTGGCCCTGACCACCGACTCCTACGTGGTGACCCCCATCTTTTTCCCCGGGGGGGATATCGGCCGGCTGGCCGTGGCCGGGACGGTGAACGACCTTCTCACCGCCGGGGCCCGGCCCCTGGCCCTGTCCGCGTCTTTCATCATCGAAGAAGGCCTGCCCATCGCCACCCTGGAGCGGATTGCCCAATCCATGCGGGAGACCGCGGCGGAATGCGGCGCGGCCATTGTCACCGGGGACACCAAGGTGGTGCCCCGGGGCTCCGCGGACCAGGTGTTCATCACCACCACCGGGGTGGGGGAAGTGCTGCGGCCCGGGATTTCCGGCGCGGCCGCGGCAGCCGGGGATAAAATCATCCTCACCGGCTCCGTGGGCGACCATGGGGCCACGGTGATGCTGGCCCGGGAAGGTCTCCTGGAAGGGACGCCGCTGAAAAGCGACGCGGCTCCCCTCGCGGCCATGATCTTAAACCTTCTGGAGCAGGGATTGGAGGTCCACGCCATGCGGGACCCCACCCGGGGCGGCATCGCTTCCTCGCTCAATGAAATCGCCCGGCAGTCTAATGTTTGCCTGGAAATCGAGGAGAGCGCGGTCAAGGTCAAGCCGGGGGTGGCCGCGGCCTGCGAGGCCTTAGGCCTGGACGTCTTCAAGGTGGCCAACGAAGGGAAGATGCTGATCTTCGTGGCCCCGGGCGATGCGGAGAAGGCCCTGGCCGTGGTCCGCAGCAGCCCCTACGGGGAAGACGCGGGGATCATCGGCGAAGTGAAAGCCGGCCCTCCGGGCCGGGTGCAGGTGCGCACGGTTATCGGCACCGCCCGCATCCTGGACCCGCCCTCAGGTGAGCTGCTGCCCAGGATTTGCTAAAGTGTGAACCGGGTGAAGGGGGTTTGGGGTTTGAAACCCTTACCCCTGCCCCTAATCCCTTTTCCCGGGATCAGCCACCCGGGCCGCAGCCCGTCCCCAGGTTGCCTCTCTGCCGCAATCCCTACCTACCTCAATTTACATCCCCACAATAAGTTCAGGCGATATTTTGTTTTAATCCGGCTATTAGTCTTTTTCCCACACCGGCTCTAATCGATGGCTTGTCATGCCAACTTAGCCAATTAATTATTGATATCCTATCGCATGACTATGGAATAGGTATTTTTGCCTATTAATAAATAGGTATTATTACCGATTTTCTTATTCAATATAGGGACATATCTTACTCCTTAATAATTGAGAATAAACTCAAATGGGAGGAAGCTAGATATGTCTATACGAAGATTTATGATACTGGTGGGGCTCGCTTTGGCAATGGCGGCCCTATCCTTTGGGGTTGCCCCGGGCTGGGCGCAAAACGTCCCCCAACCGATCCCCAATCCGGAGGTGGATTATAATGCGCCGAATTATGCCTACAGTCCTGTTCTTCGCAAGTTTGTGAACTCGCTGCCGGGCCTGGGCGAGGCAAACAAAAACAATCTGGGCCAGTACATCCCCGTGGCGGTCCCGGACGCCACCGCCTTTCCGGGGAGCGATTACTACGAAATCGGGCTGAAAGACTTCCGGAGGCGGATGCATTCGGACCTGCCCGCCACCGGCGTCAAAATCAGGGGTTACTACCAGAAAAACGGTACTATTGAGAGCAATAGCAGGCAGTATCTGGGACCTCTGATCATCGCCCAACGTGACCGGCCGGTGCGCATCAAGTTTTTCAACGAACTGGGCAAGGGAGCTGCGGGCAATCTCTTCCTGCCGGTGGACACCACCGTCATGGGCGCGGGCATGGGGCCCGACGGCATGAATTTCTACTCCCAGAACCGGGCCACCATCCATCTCCACGGCGGTTTTACTCCCTGGGTCAGCGACGGCACGCCGCACCAGTGGCTTACCCCTCTGGGCGACCCTACGCCTTACAAGAAGGGCTTAAGTTTCCAAAACGTCCCGGATATGGCTTATGGTCCCAAACTGCCGAACCCGACCCAGGCTGACGGGAAAGGGACCTTTTACTATCCCAACCAGCAGAGTTCCAGGATGATGTTTTACCACGACCATTCCTATGGCCTCACCCGGCTCAACGTTTACGCCGGCGAGGTCGCGGGCTACCTGGTGACGGACGCAGTGGAGCAGGGATTGATCTCTTCCGGAATCCTGCCCGGCCTGGGGACACCCTTGATCATCCAGGACAAGACCTTCGTCTCCTCCACCACCGCCAGCACCGACCCGCTGTGGCCCATCGTCATGCCGGACGCGCAGTTGGGGGATCTCTGGTTCCCTCATGTCTATCAGCCCAATCAAATGCCGGCGGATGGTTCCATGAACCCCAAAGGCAGGTGGGATTATGGGCCGTGGTTCTGGCCGCCGATACCGATAACGGAGCCGACGCTGCCAACCACTTCCATTGTGCCGGAAGCCTTCATGGATACCCCGGTGATCAACGGCACCGCCTACCCCTTCCTCCAGGTGGAGAGAAAGGCCTACCGCTTCCGGATCTTGAACGGCTGTAATGACCGCATGCTCAACCTGCAACTCTATTTCAGCGATCCTCAAAACCCCAAGGAAGTCAAGATGGTTCCGGCTCACGGCCAGACAGTCCTGGGGCCTTACGGGAATGTGACGGTTCCGGCCGACGGCCGCGACGGGGGGGTGCCCGATCCTGCCACCGCCGGCCCGCCGCTGATCCAGATCGGCACTGAAGGCGGCTTCCTGCCGGAGGTGGTGCTGCTCAACAACCCGCCCCAACCGGTCGACTACGACTATGACCGCAGAAGCGCCACCTTGGGGAATGTCACCGACAAGACCTTATTTTTGGGGCCGGCCGAGCGGGCGGATATTATTATCGACTTCTCCACGGTTGATTCTGGTTCCAATCTGATTCTCTATAACGATGCGCCCGCGCCCACGCCGCTGTTTGACCCGCGCTACGACTTCTATACGGGCAATCCGGACTACTCGGCCACGGGCCTGGACATGGGCGGCGCCCCTTCAACCTCTGCGGGTTACGGCCCCAACACCCGGACTCTGATGCAATTCCGGGTTAGGGGAGCCACAGGCGGTACTCACACCCCCTTCATCCCACCGGCATTGCCGGCGGCATTGCAGGCGGCTTTGCCCACTGCCTATGCCAATTCCCACAACACAACCGATGATCCTCCGTACCTGGTGCCGCCCGGGGTGTTCGCGGATAACCGCTTCGCCAGCCTGAGAGGTGCGCCGCCGAATTTTCAAAATTTTCCGGTGATGTTGAAGACCCTGGTGGAGGATTTTGACGCCAAGTATGGCCGGATGAATGCCCAGTTGGGGACCGAAAGGACCTCCCTGAGTCCAGATGGCCAGAATGCCTTTGGCTTCTTTTACATCGATCCATCCACCGAGACCATACCCGAAGGCACCACGCAGATCTGGTCGGTGATCCATAACGGCATCGACACCCATGCCATCCACTTTCATTTGGTGAATGTGCAGGTGATCAACCGGGTGGATTGGGCCGGGGTCATCAAGCCCCCGGACCCCAACGAACTGGGCTGGAAGGAAACCGTGCGGATGAACCCCTTTGAAAACGTGGTCCTGGCGGTCAGGCCGAGTAAACCTGCCCTCAATTTCGGGCTTCCCAAAAGCCGGAGACCCCTTGACGTGACCATGCCCCTGGGCTCCACCACGGGTTTCACCAATCCGGGGCCCAACGGCCTGCCCACCGTCAACGTCATGACCGACTTTGATTGGGAATACGTCTGGCATTGCCACCTCCTGGGCCATGAAGAAAACGACATGATGCGGCCCTTGGTCATGCAGGTGGCGACGGTTAAACCGTCCGCGCCCACGGGCCTGGGCGCCGCCGCGGCCGCAGGAACGGTGAACCTTTCCTGGACCGACCCTACGCCGGCAGACGCTCCGGCCACTCTGAACAATCCGGCCAATGAAACTTCTTTTAAAATTCAGCGGGCCACGGATAATGCTTTCACGACGGGACTGAAAAATCTTACGGCTCCGGCGAACGCCACGACATTCACCGACAGCTCGGTGGTTGCGGGCACCAATTATTTCTACCGGGTGCGAGCCTTGAATGCGTCCGGCGTTTCAGGGTGGTCCAACATAGCAAATGTCCTGCCTTAAGTTGATAGACCCTTAACATTGCGGGGAGGGAGGAATAAATCCCTCCCCGTCTTTTTTTCAAAAGCTTATTCCGCTTAAACAAGGAGATCTGTCCGCATCCCAAAAATTTTGGGGCCCGGCCTTAGCCGCGCCCCAAATATTTTTTCTTGCGCCTTTGCGCCTTGGCGTCTTGGCGTGAGGTAATCTTAAGTCAGGTAAGAATGCAGCCCCGGCAGCAGAAAACTCACCCCGAAGTAGGTGAAGAGCACCGCCGCGAAACCCAAAACCGCCAGCCAGGCGATGCGCCGGCCCTGCCAGCCCTTGACCAGGCGGGCGTGGAGCAGGGTGGCGTACAGCAGCCAGGTGATGAGAGACCAGGTCTCCTTGGGGTCCCAGCTCCAGTACCGGCCCCAGGCGGTTTCCGCCCAGACCGCGCCGGTCAAAATCCCCAGGGTCAGCAGGAGAAAGCCGATGATGGTGGCCTGGTAGATGAGCCGGTCCAACTCGGGCAAGGACGGCAGGGTCGGCCGGGGCCGCCGTTCATTAACCAGATAGAGGATGGCCACCCCGAACCCCAGGGTAAAGGCCGCGTATCCCAGAAAGCAGGTGAGCACGTGAAACAGGAGCCAGTTGCTTTTCAAGGCCGGCATCAGGGGTTTGATGCGGCTGTCCACGCCGCCTAGGGAGGCATACGCCAGCAGCAGACAGGCGGCGATGGTCACCACCGTTCCCAGGTAGTCCCGGAGATAGCGGCGGAAGGTGAGAATCGCCAGAAACGGCAGGCACCAGGCAAAGAACACCAGGGATTCATAGAAGTTGGACATGGGCGCCTGCAGGATCACCAGGCGCAGTTTCTCGGAGAAATGGGCCAGGGGCGTATGCCCCAGGGCCAGATGGTAGGACTGCCACCACCGTCCCAGGAGGGCCGCGGAATGGGCCGCCAGTCCGGCTGCGAAAAGCACCCGGGCCCAGCGATTGAGAGCGGGAGAGACCCAGAGGCCCGCGGCCAAAAATAACAGGCCCACTGCCAGATAAAGCAGCATCAGACCGCCATAGACCGTGTCCAGCATCACGAAGCTCCTCCCTGAAGACGCGCCAGCAACCGCTCCGTGTGGATCGCGAAGGTCTCCCGTCCCCGGGGGCTGGCGCCCAAGAGGCGGCCGTCCCAACGGCCTCCTTTGCCCCTTTGCAGGACCACGGCCCAGCGCTGGGAGGGCCGGAAGAAGGCGAGATACATGCCGGCCAGAAGCAGGATAAACCCCGTATAGACCCACCATACCCCGGGGTCCTGTTTCACCTGGAGAACGGAATAGTACTGCAAGTTAAGAGGACCCAGGCCCAACCGGAAGCCCCCCCGGGGGTCCGCCCATTCCGGTTGTTTCTGGAGCAGCCAGATGATCTGGGGGTGCGCGGCGCCGGAACGGTAGGCCAGTTGCACCGCCGGGCCGTACCCCTGGAGATTCGCCTCCACCCGCACCAGCATAAACTGGAGATCGCTCTCCGGCAGGGGGGCCCAGCGCCGCATGAGCAGCTCCAGCGTTTGGCGCTTGTCTCCCCGGGATACCTGCACCGGCACGGCCCCCTCGGGCATGACGCCGTAGCTGGACTGGTAAAAGGTATAGCCGCCGAAGACCACCGGCTCATTCACCCGGCAGATAAACCGGCCCTTTTCCTCGCCATCCTCGAAAATGGTGAGATCGGAGCGGAATTCCTTGGGGGTGCCGCCGCCTTCCTCATAAAAAAAAACTTGAAAGCGGTCCAACTGCACTTGAAAGGCCAGGGGCCGCGTTTTTCTGTCATCCAGCTCGATGGAGCTCACCGGCAGTCCCGGTTGGAGCAGCATCCGGCCCTCCACCCCCCAGAACTTGCCCACTACCCCTCCGGCCAGAACCAGCACCAGGCCCAGATGCACCAGGTATGGACCCAGGGGCCGCAGCCTCCCCCGGCTATAAAAGAAAACTTCCTTGTCGTCCAAAATTTTCCGGCGGGGCTTCCCCAGTTCGTGGCGTAGCGCTTCTTGGGCCAGGGCCGGGGCTTTTGCCTCTTCGGGCCAGGTGAAGCGGCCCCTCTCCGGGAGGGTAAGGGCCATCTCCCCGGTGAAAGGCCGGGTGGTTTTTCTGACGGCCTGGGGCAGGCCTTCCACCAGACAGGCCAGAAGGTTCAGGGCCAACAACCCCAGGGGCGCGAGAAACCAGACCTGGTAGTAAATGCCGGGCGCGGCCACGGTCCCCACCACGGCCACCACCGCCAGGATCAAGAGCAAAAAAACGGTAAGGCGGATGGAGGTCAATTGCCTCCATAGCCAGGAAGAACGTTGGGAACTGGAACTGGATTTAGACATTGATTTACTGCGGCCTCTGACCCCGGGGCCGCTGCCGCCGGGGCGGTTCGGACCGATGGAACTTGCCGGGGAGAGCTTAGGGGCGCTTATGGGATTGGAGGACGACTATTCTCCCTCCAACTCTTCTTCTTCACTCAGGTATTCCTCGTATTCCTCTTCGGTGAGCAAATCTTCAAACTCCTGGCCGGCGGGCAGTTCCACCTTCAGGAGCCAACCCTCCATCATGGGGTCGTCGTTAATGATTTCCGGAACTTCCAGAACCTCATAGTTGATTTCGATCACCTCGCCGGAAATGGGGGCTATCAATTCCCGGCGGCCGTTTTTGGCTTCCAGGGAGCCGAATAACTCCTCCTTGATCAGTTCCTCGCCTTCTTCCGGCAATTTGAGGGAATAAATCTCCCCCATTTTGTCCTGGAGAAAATCGGTCAGCCCCAGGCTGGCGCGACTATCATCATCCATCCTGATCCACAGATGGTCCCGACTAAAAAGGATCTCGCCGATGGTCCTCACCCCAATCTTCACGAAGTATGGCCGCTGCTGTGGCGTTTGGGAAATATAATAACCCAAATTATGTTTGGCAAGGTTTTTTTTAGGGTAATTTAGTCTTCCAGCCCCATTTCGCATAATGCCTCGAAGCGGGCGTCCCGGTGGTTTGGCCATGCGTGCGTGGGGGTCTTGATAGCAGATTATCGCGGTATTAATTTATATCCTGCAAGTGATTTCACCTAAGGAGGCTGCCAGATGCCGAAAGTCGAAAAGATCCTCTTCCCCATTGATTTTTCAGAGAAATTTGAAACCTTCCTGCCTTGGGTTTCCACCTTTGTGGAGAAATTCGGGGCCACCCTGTACGTGATGTTCGTGGCCCAGGATCTGTCCGATTACACCTCTTTCTACGTGCCCCACACCAGCATCCAGGGGTTCCAGGAGGAGGCTTTGGCGGCCGCCCGGAAAAAGATGGCCGCGACCGCCCAGGAATTCCTGAAAGGCTTTCCCAAACTCGAAACCCGGGTTGCCGTCGGTTCTCCGGCGCAAAAGATCTTGGAATTTGCAAATCAGGAGAAGATCGACTTGATCATCATGGCCACCCATGGCCGGAAAGGACTGGAACGCACCATCTTCGGCAGCGTGGCCGATCAGATTGTCCTGGCCGCGCCTTGCCCAGTGGTCACTATCCGGTCATAGATGGGACTGCCTTTTTTATCTCACGCAAAGGCGCCAAGGCGCCAAGATAAGACGCAAGACAGAAAAAATAATTATACTGAGCGACTTAATTAACCACGGTTGACATTCTCTGCGGCCTCTGCGCCTCTGCGAGAAACCTTTTTATCTCGCAGAGACGCAAAGAGCGCAGAGATTAATAATGCGCAATTATTTATGTCGCCATGTATAAAAAAATTCTTGCGTCTTTGCGTGAGAATTAAATCTTTTCCCCTGGAGCCTGCCCGGATTTCAGGACTTCGGCGATGGTCTTCAGCAAGTTGCTCAAACTATAAGGTTTTTGTAGAAAAGGATACTTTTTCGCCCGAATGATAGGCCATTGCACTTTCTCATCCGCATAGCCGCTGGTGAGGAGGGCCTTGAGGTCCGGCTTTCTGGCCAGGAGTTCCTCCACCAACTGCAACCCGCTCTGATCGGAGAGGACCACGTCGCTAAAGACCAGGTGGAAACTCCCCTGTTCCCTGGCAAAGACCTCCAGCGCCTCGGCCACCGTGGCGGCGCCCGATACTTGATATCCCTTCCCCCGCAGCATCCGCAGGGCGAGGTCCCGCAGCTCGTCCTCATCCTCCACCACCAGAATGCGCTCGCCCGCGCCCTTCAGTTCCTCCAGGGAAAGGGCATCCAGCGATTTTTCTTCCGGTTCGATTTCCGCCACCGGGAAATAAATCTTGAAGCTGGCGCCGCGTCCGGGTTCGCTGGAGACGTTGATCCAGCCCTCATGCTGGGTGACGATGCCGTAGACCGTGGCTAACCCCAGGCCGGTGCCCTCCCCCGGACCCTTGGTGGTATAAAACGGCTCGAAGATCCGCTCCCTGACTTCCCTCTCGATGCCCATCCCGGTGTCCGCCACCTGGAGAACCACAAAAGTGCCCGGCCGGGCCTCACGAATAGTTTCAGCCCGGGCTTCGTCCAGGGTTTCATGGCAGGTCTTGATATGCAGGTTGCCGCCCTGGGGCATGGCGTCCCGGGCGTTTACCGCCAGATTGACGATCACCTGCTCCAACTGCCCCGGGTCGGCCTTAACCCACGGCCGCCCCGGTTCCAGGTCGATGTGCAGTTGAATATCTTCGCCGATCACCCGCTGGAGCAACTGTTCCATGCCCTCCACCACTTTATTCAGATCCAGGAACACCGGCCTGAGGGGCTGCCGGCGGCTCAGGGCCAGAAGCTGGCGGATCAAGGTGGCGGCCCTTTCACAGACGTGCATGATCTGGTCAACCAGGCGCGCCTGGCCCTGATCCGTAATTCTCATCAGCAATAGTTCGCCGTAGCCCATGATCGCGGTGAGGAGGTTGTTGAAATCATGGGCCACGCCCCCTGCCAGGCGGCCCACGGCTTCCATCTTCTGGGCCTGTTGAAACTGCTCCTCCTTTTGGTGTAAGGCATCTTCCGCCCTTTTCCGGGCGGTGATGTCCGTCAAGAGGGCCAGGGTGCCCTGCACCTCCCCTTTAGCGTCTTTCACCGGCGCCACGGATATGCTGACATCGATCAGGGAGCCGTCCTTCCTGCGTCTCCGGGTTTCCAGGCCGGTGACGATCTCCCCGGCCAGGACCCGTTCCCGCAACTGGTGAAATTCGCTCTCCTGCTCCGGGGGGACCGGAGCCGGAAACCGTCCCAGTACTTCCTCCGCATCCCACCCAAAGATACTGGTCGCAGCCCGGTTCCAGATACACACTTTGCCGTCTTTGTCCAGATAGACGATGCCGGCCGCCGAGGCCTCCAGGAGGGAGCGCAAAAATTCATTGGTCTCCTTTAATTCCTCTTCCGCCCGGCGCCGGGCCGAGATATCCCGGATATAGGCGATTACCCCCTGCACCCGGCCGTCGGCAATATCCGTCAAAGGAAACGTCAAAACTTCCAGCCAGGATAATTCATCCGGGACCGGCCCCCTCTTAGGCACCACCAGGGACGCGGCCCGGCCGGTCTCCAGCGTCTGTTGGGCCGGGCAGCATTCGCAAGGCTCGGCGGCCTCATAAAGGGTCTCATAACACTTTTTCCCCACTATAGTACCGGCGTGGGCGTACCACTTTTCCACGGTGGGATTGGCCCGCACAATGGTCAGGTCGGTATCCAGAATGAAAAGGCCGTCCTGGATACTGTCGAAGATGCTGGCCAGAAAACGTTCGCTTTCCCGCAGCGCCTCCTGCGCCCGTTTGCGCGCGGTAATGTCCTTCACCAGGACCAGCCGGGCCTGTCGATTATTAAAGATAATGCCGTGGGAGATAATCTCCACGTCCATAATCTCCCCGGATTTTTTACGGTGGCGCCAATCCCCGGAATAATCCAGGCCCGGAGTAAGTTCCGACACCCTTCTTAAAAGGGAATCCACATCTTCCGGTGGCCGGATATCCCTGATGGTCATGGCCAGGAATTCTTCCCGGCTGTACCCGTAGTGCGCCACCGCGGCCCGGTTGACTTCCAGGAAGGCCAGGGTTTCCTGGTCATAGACCCACATGGGCTGGGGATTGTTTTCAAAGAGCAGCCGGTACTTGGCTTCGGACTCCCGGAGCGCCTCTTCCGCCTGCCTCCGGGAGGTGATATCCTCGGCGCATCCCTCATACCAGGCTATCCGGCCCTGCTCACCCCGAATCGCCTGGGCGTTGTTCCGTACCCAGAGGACGCTGCCATCCTTACGCCGCACCTGGACGTCAAAATTCCGCACCGCGCCGTCCCGCTTTATCAACTGCCGCCATCTGAGTCGATCCTCCGGCCGGGCGTAAAATTCCCGGGAATTGACGGCCAGCAGTTCTTTCCGGGACCCATAGCCCAATAATTGCACCAGGGCCAGGTTGGCGTTAAGAACTTTGCCCCTGGGATCAATCCGGTAAAGGGCCACGGGCACCAGGTCGAACAGCCGCAGGTAACCGGGGCCCGGATTCCCGGCGAAGGCCTGCTCTCCTCCTGCCAGGAAGGGCCGCACGGTTCGGAGCAGGCCCTGAAGATAATGCAGCGATTTGTTCAAGTAGTCATCGGCGCCGGCCTTCATGGCCGCCGCCGCGATTTCTTCATTGCCGGAGCCGGTGACCATGATTACCGTACATTCCGGCCGGCGGGCCTTGATTTGATCCAAAACCTGCAGGCCGTCCGCACAATACAACTTATATTCGGTGACCACCAGGTCAAAATCCCCCTCTTCCAGCGCCTCCTCGAATTCCGCAGCTCCGGTAATCTCCTTAACCTGGAGGTCCTCATACCTCTGGCGCAATTCCCGAAGCACCAGAGATCGGTCTTCCGCCTGGTCATCAATAAGCAAAAGGCGTAGCCGGCGTTTCATAAGATCCTTTCTCCCTACGGTCCGAACGGACTGGCCTCGCCGGAAAAAAGTGCGCGTTGCCGGGTGGCAAATGAACCCGGCCGGGGCTAAATTTAACAGGGGAGGGGTCGAAAAAGAGGCGGGGAAAGATTGTCTGCCCGAACGGTCGGCAAGGGAGAAGGCGACGGTGCGTGACAAGGGAGCGGAGACTGCCTAAAATGGCTTTTTTTCCAACAGGTTCCATGGGATTACCCTTAAAGAAACGATTGTCTTTCCGGCTGGGTTATCCTAACTCCTGTTTCGGTTCACCTGAGAATTAAGGCTGCGGTAGCACCTCCTTATCTGTTTATCGAATATATTTACGCTGTTGATAAATTATTTACGGTTGTTTTGATAGTCAAGGGGACCATTGGGTTTGCAACCTATAGCGATTGCCAAAAGATTTTTCCGATAAAGCACTTGGAAGAATTTACGCGACATTTTATGAAAAATATGTTTTCCTGGATTCGTGCCCAGAGGACTTGCGCCCCACCTGGAGAATTGTTCTCTG
>Ga0233423_10001316_pt1 | contig 12520 bp, 8 predicted proteins | sample Watercolumn_Mata_FD_180713 | JGI IMG/M metagenome (GOLD analysis project Ga0233423, IMG submission 180713) | Freshwater microbial communities from Lake Matano, South Sulawesi, Indonesia - Watercolumn_Matano_2014_112_MG | ecosystem: Environmental > Aquatic > Freshwater > Lake | place: Indonesia... | reverse complement strand
CGTTGGTGCCTGTTCTTGCCGCAATGGAAGAACGAGGCATCAAAGTGGACGTAGTGGAGCTTGGCAGAATCGAGACGCAGTTGACGGACGACCTGAAGGCGATTGAGAGTCACGTGTATAAGCTCGCGAGGCATGAGTTCAACATTGGCTCGCCGAAGCAGCTCGGTAGCGTTCTGTTCGAGGAGCTGAAGCTGACTCGTGGGAAGAAGACCAAGACCGGCTATTCGACCGGCGTCGACATCTTGAATGACCTGGCGCCGAAGCACGAGATCGTGCGCGAAGTGCTCAAGTACCGCGAGTTGACCAAGCTGTGCAACACCTACCTTAGACCTCTAAGGCTAGCGGCTCGGGCTATGACCCACCGCGTTCACGCAACGTTCAATCAGACCGGCACGGCGACCGGGCGGCTTTCATCATCTGACCCGAATCTCCAGAACATCCCCGTGAGGACTGAACTCGGCAGACGCATACGCAGGGCATTTGTGGCCGAGCCCGGCAATCTGCTGATCTCAGCCGACTATTCGCAGATTGAGCTGCGAGTGCTGGCTCATCTCTCCGGCGACGAACAACTGGCCAAGGCATTTGCCCGCGGCGAAGATGTCCACGCGCGAACCGCAGCGGCGATTCTCAACAAGGACCTTCGGGATGTCAAACCGGAAGACCGACGGCTGGCAAAGGTCGTGAATTATGGTCTCATCTACGGGATGGGCGACTACGGGCTGTCATTGCGGGCCGAGATTCCGATTGAGCAGGCCAGGGCGTTTCTGGAGGAGTACATGACCAGGTTCGCGGGGGTGGCGAAGTGGAGAGAGCAGACGCTGGAGCGGGCCAGAGAGAGCGGATTCGTTCGGACCGTTTCTGGGAGGGCAAGGTCAACACCTGGTATCCTAGATCCCAATCGAGCCGTGGCCGAGGCGACCAAGAGATACGCCTTGAACGCGCCGGTTCAGGGTTCGGCCGCCGACATCATCAAGCGCGCGATGCTGAGACTCGAGGAACGTCTTGGCCGAGACACGGGAATCGGGATGATTCTGCAGGTGCACGATGAGTTGGTGTTTGAAGTGCGCGACGTGAAGCTGGACGAGGCGCGCGATGCCATCCGGGCCGAGATGGAGAATGCCTGGAAGCTAGATGTGCCGCTCGCGGTCGAGGTCGGCGTGGGGCGGAGTTGGGGAGAAGCACACTAGATGATGCCTATCCGGAGGTATAGAGCATTGGTCAGAACTCAAGCGTCTAGTGCGACTTCCCGGAGGAAGAAGGTGATGTTCTGTCTGGGGACAAGGCCAGAGGCCATAAAGCTGGCGCCGGTCGTTCACGAAACTGCCGAGTGCCATCGCGAATTCGAGCCGGTAGTAGTGGCTTCCGCCCAGCATCGTCACATGCTGGACCAGGTGCTGCGGGTGTTCGACATACGGCCGGACTATGACCTGGATGTTATGCGGCCGGGACAGTCACTGTCTGATGTTACCGTTGCCGTGTTGCGTGGGTCCGAGCGAGTGCTGCGAATGGTGCAGCCGGACATCCTGGTTGTGCAAGGTGATACGACCACTGCCTTTGCGGCAGCACTGGCTGCTTTCTATCAACGGATACCGATCGCACATGTTGAGGCCGGCCTGAGAACGTACAACAGATACTCGCCGTATCCCGAGGAAGTGAATCGTCGCATGGTTGCCTGCCTGGCTGATCTGCACTTTGCCCCAACTCGGCCAGCAAAGGAGAACCTGCTTCGTGAGGGCGTGATGCCGCGATCGATTTACGTTACCGGGAATACGGTGGTTGATGCGCTCAAGGTGATGCAGGGCAGCAAGTCCGGAACACTACCGCCGGTGCTGAAGGAGATCGCGCCGCAGAGGCGCATAGTGCTTGTGACGGCTCACAGGAGAGAGAGTTTTGGTCCTGGTTTCACGCATATCTGCCTGGCGATTCGGACTCTCGTTGATAGAAACCCGGACATCGAGGTCGTCTACCCTGTGCATCTGAACCCGAATGTTGGGAAGCCGGTAAGTGGCGCTCTGGCGGGCTTACCTAGGATACATCTTATTGAGCCCCTGGAGTATCTGCCATTCGTACGTCTCATGGAGCGGTCATATCTGATTCTGACAGACTCCGGCGGCATCCAGGAAGAAGCACCGGCCCTTGGCAAGCCGGTCCTGGTCATGCGGGACGTGACCGAGAGACCTGAGGCGGTTCTGGCAGGGACCGCCAAACTGGTTGGTACTGACACAAATGCGATAGTCGCAGCCGCCGAGCGATTGCTCCGTTCCGCCGCTTCATATGGGAGAATGGTGTGCGCCCGAAACCCCTTCGGGGATGGGCGGGCGTCGCTACGTATCGTCAAGGCACTGCGCCAATTCTTTCGCTCCGCAGCAAATTGACTTTGACCATCGATTCCCTAGACTTGCCACGTGAATAGAGTAGTCAAGTACCTCGGTGTCGTCCTTAAATGGCGCCGGCTTATCATCTGGAACACAGCGGTGCTAACGGTTCTTGCCGTTGGCATTAGCTTCCTTCTTCCTCTCCGCTACACAGCTACTGCCCAACTCCTGCCACCCAGCGACGAGGGAGATATCTTCGGGATCACCAGTCTGTTGGGCGGTGGCGCGGGCGGCAGCTTGAGCAAGCTGAAGGCCGGACTATCGGGGGCGTCAACTGGATCCGAATTGGTGATCGGTATCCTAAGTAGTAGAACCGTGATGCAGCACGTTGCTGAGCGCTGCAGCATTGCCAAACACTACGGTATCCGAAGGGCGAGTTCTGAGAAGGCCATGCGTCAGCTGAAGGACTTGTCCAAGTTCGCTTCTTCCGAGGACGGTATTGTCAAGATATCCGTTACGGCCAAGACCCGGGAGCTGGCTGCGCTGATAGCAAACACGTACGTGGCCGAATTGGACAGCTTTCTCCGTTTCTCGAACATAAGCCGGGGCCGCAACATGAGAGTATTCATCGAGAAGCGCCTCGGGCAACTTGATACCAGTCTGGCGGCAGCGAGCGATTCCTTGGAGACATTCCAGAAGGTGAATAGTGTCGTGTCCGTGGACGAGGAGACAAAAGCGGCGATAGATGCCTATGCAAGGATGAAGTCAGACCTGAGTGTTCAGGAGGCCGAATACGAGGCCGCTCGATCCGGAGCAAATGACGATAATCCATACGTAGACAACATTCGGCGGAGAATGGAAGCGTCGCGTGACGCGTTGCGCAAGCTGGAGGTCGGCGGTAGTAGCGGCTTTGGAGTCGGTTTTGGGGTGTCATTTGCGAAGCTACCTGTGGTGGCCGCGCAGTTCGCCCGCAGGTATCTGGACTTCAAGATACAGCAGGAGGCGTACGCGACGCTCTACCAGCAGTACGAGTACGCTCGCATTCTAGAGGCGCGAGATTCGCCGACGCTTACCGTTCTCGACTACGCGGTTCCACCGGAGCGGCGCAGCTCTCCGCGCCGTTTCACGATAGTCCTGGCCGTCCTTATGTTCGGGCTGCTCTCGGGCATTGCGTTCTCGTTCCTGATGGAGTACTTCGATCATATCCGTGAGTCTGACCCGGAGCAGCATGCGGCCTGGCAGAGTCTCCGTTCGGAATTGCGGAGAATGACGCTCCGCTCCGGGCGTTGACCTTCGTCTTCAAGTAGGATGCTCCCTGTGGCCCGGGGTGTCCGGGAGGGTGCTGGACACACCGTCATGGTGGTGGCGCGGAACACGGCGTTTCTGGCGATTGCTGATGTTATCGCCAAGTCCACTACATTCGTGTTCATGCTGGTGGCGGCTCGTCACCTGGGAGCCGATGGATTTGGCACCCTCTCGTTCGGTCTCGCCTTCGTCAACATGTTTGTCGTCCTGACCGACCTGGGCTTGGGTCAACTGGCAGTTCGAGATATCGCCCGCGACCCGACAATAGCTGGGCGCCTCTTGGGCAGTGCGCTGGCTATCAAGCTCGCGGCGACCGTGGTCGTTGTCGCCGCCATCATATCCCTGGTCAACGTCCTTGGCTATTCCAGACCGTCCGTAAGTGCTGTCTGCATCTGCAGCCTGGTAATCGTCGACAGTGCCTTTACTCTCTTCTATCGCTCCATCTTTCAAGCCTTCGAGCGAACTGCCTTTGCCGCCATCGGGCGAATGATCCAGACTGTGATACTCGCGGCAGGGCTGATCGTGATCTCCCACTTCCCGCCGTCCGTTGAGTACTATGCTTGGCTCTTTGCCGTCTCCTCGCTGGTGACGGCGGTGTTTAGCTGGGTTGTGACCTCGCTCTTCCTCGTGCGGCCGAGTTTGAGTTTCAATTTGAGACGGTGGGGCAGATTGCTCTCTGCTGCTTCACCCGTTGCGGTTGCCGCACTACTGATTGCAGTTTACTACTGGAACGGCGCGACGATGCTCGCCAAGGTCAGAGGTGATGCGGCGGTCGGGGTGTACAGCGCCGCTCTTCGGCTTGTTCTTGGACTCAGTTTCCTGTCGTCGGCCTTTGCCGGAGCTATGTATCCGGTGATGGCGAGGGTCTTCGCGACTGAGCAGGCGCGGCTCTCGGATATCCTCGGGCGTTCGCTCCGCTATGTGGCGGTGGTCGGTATTCCGCTCGGAGTACTCGGCACTGCGCTGGCGGGGCCCATCGTGGCGCTGCTGTACGGGCCCGAATTTGCCCTCTCCGCATCCGTACTTCGCGTGCTTGTATGGTGGGGAGCGTTGATGTACTTCAACTGCATGTTCGGCAACTACTTCCTGTCCGTGGACCGAGCCCGAGTAGTCGCACTGCAGGCAGCTGTGAGTCTGTCTGTCAACGTGATCCTAAACGTCGTACTGATTCCCTTGCTTGGAGCAATGGCGGCTGCCATTTCACTTGTCGCGGCTGAGTTCGCGGGCCTCGCATTGCTGGTGTTGCTGCAAATGCGCAGTTTTGCGCGGCTGAGACTGCCTTCGGTGGCATCATCAATCGGTCGGGTGGCAACGGCTGCGGTTGCGGCCGCACCGTTGGCCTGGTTCGTGGCGCGCTGGCACGTCCTTCCAGGCCTTGCCGCCGGTCTGTCAGCGTATGTTGTTCTGCTCTTCCTGCTGCGAGCGCTCACTGGGACGGACGTGGCAGTGTTGCGCTCGATGCTCTTCCGGCCGAGGGTCTAGCTGTGCCCTTGCTGCGGCGCGTGCCGTAGCTTCAGACGCTAGTTGCCAGGCTGCTTCATGAGTCGTAGTGCGATACTGTGGATGTCGCGGGCGGTCTGCTCCCAGGAGAACCGCGCGGCTTGAATCGGGCCAGCAGACCGGAGTCCGTCAGCCAGCGCTCGGTTGTCGAGTAGGACCTGAATCTGACCCGCGATCTCCGATACCGAGTGGGGATTGAAGAACAGGGCTGCCTGGCCGGCCACCTCAGGTAGACTAGAGGAGCTGCTGGCCGCCACAGGTGCTCCGTGAGCCAGCGCCTCGAGCACCGGCAACCCGAAGCCTTCATAGAGCGAGGGACAGACGAACACTTCGCAGTTGGCGTACAAACTGGACAGATCGTTGTCCGATATGTCCTGAAGAAGCAGAACTGAGTCCGCTGTGCCAAATTGGTCAATCGCACGCCGTGTGAGTTCGATCGGCCCGCCCCCGACCATGACCAGCTTGACTCCTGGGGGCCTGCTGAGCCGAGCGAAAGCCGCCAGCAGTCTGCCAACGTTCTTGTGGGCCCAATGTCCGCCGACGTAGAGGATGAAGGGTCGGAATTCCCTGCCAAAAGGACTGGCTTGTTTGGCGGGTAGCACGGCGGGAGCCAGGGGGACAACGCCCATCTTGCCCGCCGGTACTATGCGGTGGCGGGACAGGTCTTGAGCTGTGTGCTGGGAGTCAACGGCGATAGCGTCCGACCAGCGCAAGCTCCGTAGGTCAGCCCAGAAAGTGGCCTTGTACAAGGTCGAATGCAGCCGGTTCACCTTAAGGGGCGTGAGGTCGTGGACGCACGAGATGATCGGTAGCCGCACAAGTGGGGTCCCCAGGGGAGTCGGGTTGAACAGAACATCGTGGTCGGTCGTGCAGTAGCGAGCCAGGAGGGTCGCCTGCCAAAGGAATCTATGGTAGTAGCCGCGGGTCCATCTCGGCACCGCCGCGATTCTGCAGTCCAGGGGCGAAAACGCGGCCGGCTCGGAGGTGAGAACGGTTACAGAGCAGAAGCGTGCAAGACTGGGCACGAGCTTCTGGAGGTAGCGTTTGATACCGCAAGGCTCGTCAGTCACGGCTGCCGCGTTAACCATGATTCTCACAGGAGGCACTATAGCATCCGCTCCGCTGTCTTTCAAGTGCGTATTTGACTACCTCCATTCGCATGCTATAGTGACAGCCGATCAGCTATTCAGTCGGCCCGACAACAGCACTTCTGATTTTTCCCGGACCAGGCGGGCAATGCCTGTGGATGTGAACAGAGCGCGCACCGGAAGTATCGTGTCCCCAGTGCCTCAGAGCTGTCAGGCCGGATAGGCGGGCAGGTCCTCTTGATCAATTGGCATCGTCCCAGAGGCAGCCAGTCCTGATGTCTGTGCCGAGCCACGGGCGTGCGGCTATCACAAGCAAGTCGTGGAAGCTCTTCCTTGTCTGCCAGGCGGTATGTGTGCTCGGGGCCGGGTGGGGACTCTGGCGCGGCGATCCCCGCGTCGCCGTAGTTTCCCTTGCCTTCCTCCCCCAGTTACTGCTCTGGTTCTTTCTGGTTGGCGAAGAACAACGACTCCTAGTCTTCATTGCGTCGTTGCTTCCGTTCACCGGCTTGGAGCTGCTGCCGGTCTCCTACGCGCTCTGGGTGCTGTATTTTGGGACCATGGGAACTCTCTTGTTCCTTCATGTTACCAGATTCACTCTGTCAGCCATTCCGAGTCCCGGTCTGACGCCCCGGGAGCGGGGTCCCCTTCTGGCATTCGGCGTCTCCGTGGTTGTCGCCGCGTTGAACGCCGCTAGTCGGGGATGGGGGTCGAGCTCAATGCTCGTTTCCTCGGTTCGGGCACTTGAAATGCTCCTTGCCGCGTGGTTCTTTGGCGTCGTCCCTCAGTCTCTAGGTCAGGTACGCGTATTGATGTACGCTATGGGTGCAGCCATTGGCCTCACCGGCGTAGGTGCGTTTCTCGTGCCAACCGCGGTTGGCGAAGGCGGGCTGCTGGGGGGAAAGGCAGTCCAATGGCTGTTTGCGGTAGTCAACCTAAATGCCCTGGCCACTATCGTTGCATCGCTATGCATGGTGGTGGTCGGAGCAATGCTGGACACAAGGAGAACCAGCGTGAGAGTTGGACTAGCCGTCGTGACCTTCATCTTGCTGGCCGCTCTGCTTTACACCAGGTCACGGGGAGCGTGGCTCGGGTTTGGGGTCGCGGTCTTGTACTTCCTGGTTCGCTCGCGATCCAGAGCTTTCGTATTGTTCAGCGCCATGTGCTTCCTGTTGCTCTTTTCTCTTGACATATTCAGAGTCTCCCTGACGTCCCGAATAGGTGCCACAAGCGCCCAGGATCCATCGCTCTGGGGACGGTTCGTGCTCTGGGCGTTCGCCGCCAAGGTGGTTAAGGCAAATTGGCTGCTCGGGGTCGGCATGGAGAACTTCGGATCAGTTAAGTACGTCTTCGGCTATCCATTCCCGCGGGCGGCGACTCTGGGCTACAACGCACACAACCTCTACCTCGAGCTGCTGGCGGACCTGGGTATCATCGGCCTGTTGGCATTCGTGTCAGCTCTGGGAGGAGCGTTGTTCTCGCTCGACCGGCTCGTCAGACGTGGCGCCAGCAAGGTCAACGGCGGATTCCTCGCGCTGGGGCTGGCCGGGGGCCTGATAGCGTACTCGACTCATGGACTCCTGGATTCACTCACCTGGCATCATGGTGCCTTCATGCTGCTGGGGGTGATGCTCGGATTGGCGGCAAGCTTGAGGCGACTGGCGGGTGACTCGAAGCGCGCTTCTGCACAGCGGCCCGGTATGGATCCCGCCGGCGCGCAGATCGCAAGGTGACCTCGAAGCAAGCGACGTGCTGCCTAGAGGTCCGAGCAAGTGAAGCGAGGCTAGGAAGAACTACTCGTAGGTCGGCTCTGCAGACGAGCAGGACGAGCTGAGGCGATGCACATCGGCGTCGAAGCAAGCACACTAAGAGGCGTCAGCGCGGGCATTGCCCGATACACGCTGGCGATGGTGTCCTGTATTCTTGAGTTGGCGCCGGATGCAGAGTTCACATTCTACAGTCCCCGTCCGTTCAACCTGCAACTGCCCGCGAGCCGTTGCCGACTTCGAACAGGATCGGGACTGTACGCCAGGTATGCAAACCTCTGGCTGCAGGAGCGTCTTCCAACCTGGCTTGCTGAAGACCATGTCGATGTCTTCTGGGGACAGAATCATCTCCTGCCGCTTCGCCTCAAGCGTCCCTGTCGTCGCCTGCTGACCGTACACGACCTGACCGCCCTGCTGTTTCCATCGACCATGCCGTTTCGCAGTGCCCTTGCGGCTCGGTACCTCTTGCGCAAAGTGGCAAGAGCCGCCGATTTCGTCGCGGCCGATTCGCACGCCACCGCAAATCTCGTAGAGAGGTGCCTTGGAGTGGAACGCGGAAAGCTGGCGGTTGTTCATAACGGAGTCGGCGAATGCTTCACACCAATTCCCAGGGCAGCAGCTGGTGAGTTCGTCACCCGGGAGTACGGGTTACCCAGGGGCTTCATGCTTACCGTCGGTACGATCGAGCCGAGGAAGAATCACATGACACTCCTGGATGCCGTTGAATCAGAGGCCCGCGCACCCCTGTTGGTTGTCGTAGGGGGGGAAGGGTGGAGGTGTGCGGAAACGATGAGGAGAGTCCGCAAGCTCGAGGCGGAGGGGCGGGTCCGCTACCTGGGGTGGGTAGATGATTCACGCCTAGCAGTTCTCTACAGTGCGGCCACGCTCATGGTCTACCCATCGTACTATGAGGGATTCGGGTTGCCGGTGCTGGAGGCCATGGCATGTGGCTGTCCCGTGCTCTGCAGTTGGTCGTCAAGCCTCCCCGAGGTCGGGGGAGACGCGGTCAGGTACTTTCGACCAAGAGACCGAGAAGGCTTGGTGCGCCAGCTCCGCATGTTGACTAGCAGCCCTGACGAGCTGGCTGCAATGTACTCCAGGGGTCTGAGGCGGGCTGGTCAATTCGGCCAGCGGGCTGCTGCCAGCCGGATGCTGACGCTTATGTGCAACTGCAAGTCCGGATCTGGGGAGCGCTAGGCCCCAAGTCAAGGGTGAAGGTCCTCTTCATAGTTCCCAATATCCCTTTCCCGCCAACGGATGGCGGGAGAGTGGTCATCTACCACACGATTCGATCCGTGGCTCAGGCCGGGCATAACGTGGCTGTTGTCGGCATGGTCGCGCCTGGCGAGTGCGTCGAGCGTGAGTTCGCCGAGCTCTATGCAGTATGGAGCTACGAGTCGGACCAGAGGGCCAAGCTGCCGGGCCTGCTGCGAAGCCTCTTCCATTCCACGCCCTACAGTTACGCCAAGTGCCAGCCGCCTGGATTTGCCGAGACCGTCTCCCGCGCAGCCGATACCTTCAGGCCTGACCTGGTTCACGTGGATACGCTCCACGTAGGCACCTTCGGGCTCTCGCTCAAACGGAAACTGCACCTACCTGTGGTCTTGAGATTGCTCAACGTTGACTCGGTGCTCATGTCGCGATTCCGGGACAGCCGGAGGAACCCGCTGGTTCGCGCCTATGCGGGTCTGCAAGCGAGACGGACGCTGGAGTATGAGAGCCGGTACCTTCCGGAGTTCTCCCGCTGCGTGGCGATCACAGAGACTGATGCCCAGACACTGCGTCGCATCACGGGCGTCGGCGTTACGGCGATCACGGCCGGGGTGGACACGAGCTTCTACGCACCTCGCCCCGAGCTTGAGGAGCCGGAGGCGCTGGTGTCCACAGCGTTGATGCGCTGGCTTCCCAACGTCGTGAGCGTTCGCTGGCTGCTGGATCGGGTCTTCCCGCTAGTCAAACGTGAAGCCCCAAAGGCGAGGCTCTTTGTTGTCGGCAAGGACCCACCCGCCGACATACGGGCAAGGACCGACGGCAGCTCGCTTGTCGTAACCGGGTTTGTGCCTGATGTCCGACCGTGGGTGGCCAGGGGGTCGGTATTCCTGGTTCCCACTAGGGTGGGCAGCGGGATGCGTATCAAGGTTCTGGAGGCTTTGGCCATGGGCAAGGCCGTCGTCTCGACGCGTCTTGGCTGTGAGGGTATCGACGGTCTGAAAGATGACGTAAACGTCCTGTTCGCTGACGAACCCGCCGACTTCGCCTGCGCCGTGGTGCAGTTGATGAACGACCCCGGGCGGAGACGCAGACTGGGTGAGGCCGGACGCGAGTTGGTTCTAGCTCGTTATCAGTGGCGCAACATAGCGCGTGAATTCACGAGGGTGTACGAACAGGCTGCATCCGCAAAGACGGGGTCTGAGAGTTGCGAGAGGAAACCATGTTCCATCTAACCGACATCATCCTCTTCTGGATACCGTTCGGATTGATTGCCTACAACTGGATGATCTTCCCGGTCTTGCTGATTCTGGTGGTGCGACTCAGACGCTCGGTGCACTTGGGGCGGGAGAGCGAGTCCCCGCAAGAGCTTCCACGTGTGACAATCGCGGTGGCGGCATGGAATGAAGAGAAGTGCATCGGTGAGAAGATAAGGAACTGCCTCGCGTTTGACTATCCACCTGACCGTCTTGAGATTCTGATAGGGACGGACGCGGTCACCGACCGCACCAATGATGTCGTCAGGACATTCTCCGACAGGAGAGTCCGGTTGTGGACAACTGACCAGAGACTGGGCAAGTCGGAGGTCCTTAACCGTCTGATGCCTTTGGCTGCCGGTGACCTGGTTCTCTTCACGGATGCCGACGTGCTCATGTCGCCCGCAGCTCTGCGCATGGCCGTCAGACGTTTCCGTGACGAGAGAGTGGGGGTGCTGCTCTTTCACTACGAGCGTAGAAACGAAGAGGGACATGTGGCCGAGGGCTTGTGGGATCGGTACGAGAACTGGCTCAAGCGACTGGAGGGTGAACTCGGTGCTGCGGTTGGGGTCTACGGCTGGGCGATGATGCTACGTAGGTCGCTCTGTCGGCCTATCCAGCCCGAGACTATCAACGACGATTGGGTTCTCGGCACCAGGCCGTTCCGGTGGGGGTATGCGGCGGTGTACGAGCCCCGGGCCACTTCATGGACGAAAGCGGAGAAAGCGCGGGTCGAATTCACGCGCAAGACCAGAATAAGCCGTGGCAACATTCAGGCGTTCTTCATGATGCCGGACCTGTTCCTGCCCAAGTTTGGAGTCAAGTCCTGGGTGCTCATCTCGCACAAACTGCTGCGGTGGGTGACGCCGGTCCTGCTGCTGGCAATGCTAGTGGGCAGCGCCTTGAGCTGGCAAGTACCTTTCTTTCGTGTCGTGCTGTTGCTCCAGATGGCAGTTCTCTTGACCACGCCTCTTGTGCTGGTGGCGCGAGGTCTTGCACGCAGGCTCCTGCTGATGCAGTACTACGTCTGGACGAACCTGGCCATGGTAGTGGGCTACTGGCAGTACTTCTTCGGTCGGAGGTTGGTCTACAACTGGCTGAGAACGACCAGGAACTAGCCGGAGAAGTCTGCCGGCGCTGAGATGGGTCCCCGCCCGCGCGGGCGCTTGTTGAGCGCAGCGAGGAGGACTTGCTCAGTGGCCGCTACATTGCGGAAGGCATCGTAGCGAAGCTCCGCCGCCCTGCGGCAAGCGGTCGAAAGGCGGCAGTGCAGCTGTGCGTCGGTCAGGAGACGGATCATCGCGGATGCCAGTGCGGATGGGTCCTTCTCTGGTACAACGACACCGCTGACCCCGTCCTCAATGAACTCCGGGATCGAACCCGAGGCCGTCGTTACCACGGGCGTTCCACACGCGATGCTCTGGATGTTCACCATGCCTACCTGCTCGGCCCACGCGTCGACCGCGATGGACGGGGAAACGACGATGTCGGCCATGCGGATGTGGCTCGGAAGCTCGCGATTTTGCACGACTCCCGGGAGAGAGAGCACGTGCTGGAGAGAGTGTTCTATGGCGAAGCTCCTGACCTCGGAGACCATCGGGCCTTCACCGATCAGGGTGAGCCTGAGGTCGGGCAGCCGTTCTCTCACACGCAGGAAGGCCTCCAGCAATTCCGGGATTCCCTTCTCGCGTACAATTCGGCCGACGAACAGCACATTCCTCGTCGTGCCGCGTCCGCGGCATTGGCCACCTGGATCGGGAGTGAACTGGCCGAGGTCCACTCCCCACGTCCCATAGAGTTCCCGTCTGACTCTCCTGGGTGACGCCTTGGCGGCGGAGAGGTTCGCCGCTGCTCCCTTGTTGACGGCGAAGATCAGGAGCGCCTTCGTTGCGTAGATTCGCATGAATGCCCGCAGCAGCGGGGCCAGCACTAAGCCGACGGGTAGGCCGCGGCGTTTCCGGAACTTCACCTCGGGAGGTAGGTTCTCCATAGTGGGGAAGAAATAGGGCACCCTGAGGATCCCGGCGGAGAGGAATGCCACGATGCTCAAACAGAAGCAATGGGGGAAGTAATACGGTTCTGAG
>Ga0233423_10001315_pt1 | contig 12524 bp, 16 predicted proteins | sample Watercolumn_Mata_FD_180713 | JGI IMG/M metagenome (GOLD analysis project Ga0233423, IMG submission 180713) | Freshwater microbial communities from Lake Matano, South Sulawesi, Indonesia - Watercolumn_Matano_2014_112_MG | ecosystem: Environmental > Aquatic > Freshwater > Lake | place: Indonesia... | reverse complement strand
ATTACAATCGACAAATAATACCCCCGGCAATTTCACAATAAAATTTCTCACCTCCCACCCTAAAGATATGTCGGATGAATTGATAAACACAATTGCCGAGTGCGAAAAAGTAAGCCACGAAATACACTTGCCCATTCAAAGCGGCGACAATGCGATTCTCAAAAAAATGAACCGCAAATATACCGCCGCGCATTATAAAAAACTGGTTAAAAAAATCCGCGCCAAAATTCCCGATGCCATAATTTCAACAGACATAATAGTCGGCTTCCCGGGCGAAACAAAAAAGCAATTTGCCAATACGCTTAAACTCTGCCACGAAATAAAATTCGCCAAGGCGTATATTGCCCAATATTCCCCGCGTCTCGGCACCGCGGCTTATAAATTAAAAGACAATGTGTTCAAAAAAGAAAAAAAGCGCCGCTGGAAAATTTTGGATAATTTAATTAATTGCAAAATGATTACAGCGAAGCGATTAGATAAATAAAAAACAGGCCGCACGGCCTGAAGGGTTGAATTACTCTGTAAACATTACGGATAAACAAGAATGATAACGAGGTGAGGAGTGTCACGATCGGTCGCCATTTCTGGACCGGTAATGCTGGCGTCTGACCATCCCGCCTCCAAGCACCTACTCTTAAACAATGAGTTTACGTCAGCCCGCATAAAAATGTCTAATACCCTCCATGAATCTAATAAATCGTAATTTACGATTCTTACCTGTTTTTTGAGGCGATCAAGGTGAATGTACTCATCTTTGCTATGGGGAGTACTAGGGAGCAAGTGTTGATTTACATACAAAAGCAATTCATCCAAAAATTGTGATATAGTTGTATTTTTGCCCAAGAACCGTAAGAAATAATCAACCGGACCATACATCGTTATCGGCATATTCATACTCCCCTCTTTTTGTTTATTAATATGAATAACATATATATAAATCACGGTCAAGAAAACAACAAACTCCTCGTTATCCTCGGACCCACTGCCTCCGGCAAGTCAGATTTGGCTGTGGAATTAGCGCGACGATTTAACAGCGAAGTTATTTCCGCTGATTCACGGCAGGTTTATAAGGGAATGGATATTGGGTCTGGAAAAATAACCAAAAAGGAAATGCGAGGCGTGTCGCATTGGCTTTTAGATGTGGCTTCACCTAAAAAAAGATTCACCGTTGCCCAATTTCAAAAGCTGGCGCGGAAAAAAATAAAGAATATCTGGCAAGGCGGCAAATTGCCGATTCTTTGCGGCGGCACGGGATTATATATTCAATCAATAATTGGCGGACTGGCCATTCCCGAAGTTCCGCCGGACGCCAAACTGCGCGCCAAACTGGAAAAACTAACAACTAAAAAACTATTCACTAAATTATTAAAGTTAGACCCACGCCGCGCTAAAAACATAGATCGCCATAATAGACGACGGCTGATTAGGGCTTTGGAGATTGTGATTAAAACGGGCAAACCCGTGCCTCAAAACTCTCTCTTTTTGCAAAGCCACACTTCTTTCTCCCCCCTTTTGAAAAGAGGGGCTGGGGGGGATTTTTACAACAACACAATAAACGCTGCTCTTAAAAATCCCTCCTATCCTCCCTTTGTAAAAGGGAGGAACTTACTCCAACTCGGTATCGCTCAACCCAAAGAAAAATTAAAAAACTTAATAAAAAAGCGCCTAATAAAGCGCTTGCGCCAAGGCATGGTCGCGGAAGTAAAAAAATTGAGGAAATCAGGCGTTTCCTGGAAGCGGCTGGAAGAATTCGGCCTAGAATACCGCGCTATCGCCCAATTTCTGCAGAAAAAGATTACCAAACAGCAAATGATAGAAAAAATCCAAAAAGAATCCGAACAATACGCCAAACGCCAGATGACTTGGTTCAAACGCGATAAAAGAATTCATTGGATTAAAAATTACAAAGAAGTGAAAAAACTAACGAAAAGATTTTTTAGATAGCCCTCCTTGCATGCGAAAAATTGTGGAATAAATCGCAGGCAAGCCGAGTATATGAATTGCCTGCGGCGAGCAAGCCCCGCCCGAGGCGGGGCGACGTGAGGGAACCGCTGGCAATTCCTGCGAGGCGAGTCGCGATTTGTCAGAATTTTTCGCCGCAAGGAAACTCTTTTGCTACTTTTCTGGTTACAGAAAAGTAGGGACAAAATTTATTTTAATATTTTCCTCAATATATTCCCCGCAATCTGCGGATTTGCTTTTCCTTTTGATTTTTTCATAATCTGCCCGACCAAAAATTGCAAAGACGCCTCTTTTCCTTTTTTATAATCCTCGCTCGGCTGGGGATTTTCTTTTATCACCTCTTCCGCAATTTTTTCTAATTCGCCTTCATCGCTCACCTGCGCCAAATCATGTTTTTCGATAATATGACTCGGGTCCGCGCCTGTTTTAAACATTTCTTCTAAAACCTTTTGCGCGCCGGAAGAAGAAATAATATTTTTATAAACCATTACTGAAAACTCTGCAAAATTTTCAGGAGTTATTTTATCCTGAAACATGAAACGTGAAACTTGAAACTTATCGGCTATTCGAGGAATTTCCGTGATCAAATAATTCGCCGTCAATTTATTAAGTTTTTTCAGCTCTTCGCCTTCAAATTTTTTATTTTCATGCTCTGTTTCATTCAATTCCGAACAAATTTGCTCAAAATAATTTGCCAACTCCGGATTATTAACCAAAATTTCAATATCTGCTTCCGGCAAATTATACTCTTTCGCAAATCTATTGCGCTTCTGCTGCGGAAGTTCCGGCAAGTCGGCTGATAGCTTATGGCTAATAGCAGATAATCCTGCAAACGGCGGCAAATCCGGCTCTGGAAAATAGCGGTAATCATGCGACTCCTCCTTGATTCTCTGGCTGTATGTTTCGCCCTTATTATCATTCCACCCCCTTGTTTCCTGAATAACTTTTTCCCCGCTTCCCAATAATTCACTCTGCCTTTTTATTTCATAATCAATCGCGCGTTCAACCACGCTAAAGGAATTCAAATTTTTGATTTCTACCTTTGTTCCAAATTCCTGATTCCCAATTCCTGATTCCCGTAAGCTAATGTTCACTTCGCATCGCATCTGCCCTTTTTCCATATCCGCGTCTGAAATCTCCAAATAACGCAAGATTAATTGCAATTCCTGGCAGAATTTTTTCGCTTGCTCGCCGCTTCTTATATCCGGCTCTGTCACCAATTCCATTAAAGGAACGCCCGCGCGGTTAAAATCAACCAAGCTGTAATCCGCGCCTTTAGGATGGGTTAACTTTCCTGTGTCTTCCTCGAGATGAATGCGGGTAATGCCGATTTTATTGCCACCAATATCCAAATGCCCCTCATAACATAATGGCTTCTGATATTGAGAAATCTGATACCCCTTGGGCAAATCGGGATAAAAATAATTTTTCCTCTCAAAAAAAGAGTCCTCCGCAATCTGGCAATTCAAAGCCAAACTGGTCTTAATAACCATTTTTATCGCTTCTTCATTGGTAACAGGCAAAGTTCCCGGCTGGCCCGTGCAAACCGGACAAATGTGGACATTCGGATTTTTTTCCAACCCAAAACCATTCTCGCAATCGCAAAACATCTTTGATTTTGTTTTTAACTCGACATGAACTTCCATGCCGATTACTGGTTCATATGGCATAAAACTTACAGAATTACGTATAATCGCATCGCGATTACAGCGAAGCGGTTCCATTTTTACGGATTATACGGATATTTTATAATAAACAACGGATTAAAACAATTACTCCGTAATATTTACTATTCGCCTTACCTTAACGCCATGATTAGTAAAACGTGCCAATAATCCTAATTTTATATTATGAATTTTTAGATATGCGAAAGTTTGCTCAATGTCTTTTTTGTAAAACCTATCGCCTTTTTTCAGTTCTAAAATAATTTTATCTGCAATTAAAAAATCTAAATAATAGCTGCCTATTTTTTTATTCTGAAACATTACTGGGGCATATAATTGTTCCTTAAATTTCAAATTTTTCTGCTGCAACTTATATGCCGCTGCCCTTTGATAATATTTTTCATTATGTCCGTAACCAAGTTCATTATAAACTTCATACAAAATCCCTATTACCTCGTAGCTCAATTCTTTATGGATCAAATCTTTATATGCCCCAAATTCATAAGCATTTTTCACGGCATCCGTAAAATCCGTATTTATCCGTAATTCCGTAAGGTGATTCTTTGCCGCCAGATATATATTTTTTAAAAGCAACGCGATAACCAGCGGTCCGATGCCTCCGGGCACCGGAGTTAGATAATCCGCGATATTTTCCACGCTTGCCCTGTCAACATCGCCGACAACTTTCCCATTCTCCGCTCTAAAAATTCCAGCGTCAATCAAAACCGCGCCTTTTTTAATCATTTCTCCCCTCACTAAATTCGGACAGCCGCAAACGGTTATAACAATATCCGCGCCTTTTAATTCTTCATCCACGCCAGAAATTAAACAAACTTTCTGCAATTTATACTTAAAATCTATGCCTTCTTTTTCTAAAACAATTTTTAATATTTCACCGAAAATGTCCGAATTTACCAAAGCAACGGCCTTTTTGCCCTTTAATTTGTCATCCTCGCGTAAGCGGGGATCCAGTCTTTTTTTCTTATTAGAAACGACACTTTTCTGGATTCCCGCTTGCGCGGAAATGACAGGCTGATATGCGTCTTTTGTCGCCATTAAAATCGCGCTTGGCAAAACCGGCTCAAATCTTTGTCTCCCCTCCGTAAAAAGCTGGCGATTTTCTTCGTGAAATCCATCAACATCTTTTCGCGGGCAAATCGCGCCAATAATTTTATCCCTGTCAAATTTAAAAGGTAAGGGCAATTGCACAATAATGCCGCTTGTTGAATTATCTTTGTTCAATTCATTTATTTTGCTGATAATTTTTCCCTCGGAAACGCCTGTATCGTATTTAAACAATTCAAACTCCGCGCCGATTCGCTCCGTTGCTTCTTTCTTAAGGCGAATATAAATTTTTGACGCTTCGTCTTCGCCAACCAAAATAACCGCCAACTTCGGCTTTAATTTTTTTTCTTTAATCTCTTTTTTTAGCCTGGTTAAAATTTCATCGGCGATTCTTCTGCCTTCAAATAATTTCATATTTTAATTCTATTCCAGCCGTCTATTATGGTCAATGAACATTCCCGAGCTTGCGCTCGGGGTATTAAATTTTGAAATAATAAAAGACCCCTTGATTGGGGTAATAACAAAAAAATTTATTGCCGACGCTTTTTAAAGCCCCTGTCTCTTTTCTCGCTCCGCCGAAAACAACATTGATGCGGCCTTTCCTCGCCGCCCGCCATTTTACTTATCACTCTGCCTATTCCACCAACATTGTCCGTTTTTTCTGTCTCACCTTCTTTTTTCATTTTCTCCATTCCGCACAAAGCGCAACCCACAGCCATCCTCCTGTTTACTTTCTAAATTATTTTTTGATATCCTATACTCAAATCCACTAAATAGCAACCCCCCTTCAAATCCGCAACGAAGCCCACCGCTTTACCAATTCATTAAGAAAAAAATTATTAAAGAAAAAGATAAAAAGTTGACTTACGGAAATAATTGGTGTAATTTAAAAACAATGATGAAAACAGGAGGATGGATGTGGAAATTTTAAAAATTGCGTGGAAGTATGCCGAAATATGCTGGCCATATATATTCTTCGCTTTTGCTGGCATGTGCTATGGCATTAAACTCGGGCGTAAATGGGGTAAACAAGACGCTGAATCTTGGCTCAAACTCAAATTTAAAAACCTCATTGAATTCAAGCTCGGCCAACCGCTCACTTTTCTAAATGACGCTACTATAAAAGGCAGTAAAAATGGTGCGCGTGTACAAGGTGTATTGGATTTAGACTTTCCTGATAGTGAGGCTAGCGAATTTGGATTGCCGTTTAAGTTTAAGTTCACGCCCGACAAAACCCAATGGCAGCCCGGCCCGTGTTCCGACCCCAGCCATTGGCCAAAACAACAATAACATTCAGCCGCCTCCCTCGGCGGTTTTTTTTATTTAAATATAGAATCCAAACGTACAACTTTATGCTATAGCATAAAGTTGTACAGCATGAAAAGCAATTTTTTTATTGCAAAACAAAATCCCGCCTAAAGGCGGGACTCCAAAATGAACCTCCCCCGAGCTTACGCTCGGGGTATCTTCTTTTTTCATCTTCATCCTCGGGCTTACGCCCGAGGTATTAAGTTTTGAAAAAATAAAAAATCTAACGTCTATAATCTAAAATATATCAATAATAATACGGAAATTTTTTAGTTAATTCCTTAGCTTGCGAAGTAATTTCTTTTTTAATTTTAGCATTATCAATATTTTTAATAATTTTGGAAATCATTTGCCCGATGATTTTCATTTCTTTTTCCTTCATTCCCCTGGAAGTTAAAGCCGGCGTGCCCAAACGGATTCCCGAAGGGTCAATTGCTCCCCGAACATCAAAAGGAATCAAGTTTTTATTTATAGAAATCCCCACTTCTTCTAATGCAATCTGCGCCTGCCTTCCGCCTACTCCCGTTTTCGATATGTCAGCCAAAACCAAATGATTATCAGTTCCGCCGGAAATCAAATCAAATCCCTCGCCCAACAAAGTTTGCGCCAAAATCTTGGCGTTTTTAACAATCTGCTGTTGATATTTTTTGAAAGCCGGCAACATTGCCTCTTGAAAACAAATCGCTTTGGCGGCAATAACGTTTTCCAGCGGCCCTCCCTGCAATCCTGGAAAAACCGCAAAATCAATTTTCTGGGCTAAATTCCTTGCCCTGAGCAAAGTCGAAGGGTTGCGTCTGCTTGCTGATTCATCGCTTGAGCTGGACCGCTTGTCGCTTTTATTGTCTGAAAAATTCACAATATCCAACCTGTCCTCTATTTTAGACAAAATCAATCCGCCTCTCGGCCCTCGCAATGTTTTATGCGTTGTGGTTGTAACAATATCCGCATGCGGAAACGGATGCGGATGAACTCCGGCAGAGACCAAGCCCGCGATATGCGCGATATCCGCCATCAAATATGCTTTTACCTTTTTGGCAATTTCGCCGAATTTCTTAAAATCAATAATTCGCGGGTATGCCGAAGCGCCGCAAACAATCATTTTCGGTTTAATTTTCATCGCGATTTTTTCCACCTCATCATAATTAATAACTTCCGTGTCTTTACGAACTCCGTAATGCGAAAAATTATACATTTGCCCGGAAAAATTAACTTTGTCTCCATGCGACAAATGTCCGCCCTGGTCAATCCGCATCGCTAAAATCTTATCGCCCGGCTTTAAAACAGCCAAATAAGCCGCTTGATTCGCCTGGGAGCCAGAATGCGGCTGAACATTGGCATGCTCCGCCTTAAATAATTTTTTCGCCCTGTCTATGGCGATTTGTTCAACATTATCAACAAACTCATTGCCAGAATAATATCTTTTTCGCGGATATCCTTCGGAATATTTATTGCTCAAACATGTTCCCATCACTTCCAAAACCGCCCTTGAAGCCATATTTTCCGAAGCAATCATCATCAACTGATTTTCCTGCCGCTTTTCTTCTTGCTCAACTAATTTATAAATCTGCTGGTCGGTTTTTTTAATATTTTTCATATTTGAAAAATTGGATGCTAGAATTTATTCTGGGATTACCTGCCCAAAACAAGTTTTGACTTCCAAAAATTAGCTTAATCTCAAAATTCTATCGCGTGTTTTGGCAATTTTTTCACCTTCCAGTAATTCTCCTTTATATAATTTCCACAACAATGGCACAACACCGCAATACTTGCATTTCCCCCAGCCGCATTTGCCCTTGTTTTCTTTTGCTAATTGCCTGCACAACAAAATTTCCCTGTCAAAAACATTTTTCTTAATGATATTTTCCTTTAATCCGGTTTTGCAGGTTAATTTTTTAGACATTATAATTTTCGATTAATTTTCTTATTATCTTATATTCTTTTTCAACTATCTTTTTCGCTTTGGGTAACAATTGCAAATCACGCCAATCCCTGTCTAGTTTCCCAATCTGATTTTTAACCATCTCTTCCATTGTGTCATTTGGATAAAACTTAAAATATGTTAAATAGAATATGCTGATGAAATGCGACATTACATCCGCAGTAGCCACTATTTTCTCTTCAATATTAATTGCTTGGTATGGCGGCGAATTTCTGTGGCACAAAACGCATTGTGTTATTTGCTTTATTTCCTCATCGCTTATATCGTATTTCTTTAAAAAATCTTTAGAGAAATCGCTGCTGTCCAAATGGTGAGTTTTGTGAAATTTATCAATGCTTTTCTTGTTATTTTTTGCCCGATACTTTGTTATATCGTGCAACCAACAAGCTAAAATAACAATTTTTTCATCTGCCTTATAAACTTTTAATAACTCTTTTGCGCAATCAACCATCTCTTTTTGATGCATTTTATAAAACCACATCCAGCCATTCTTCTTGGCAAATTTTATTATATGCTTTTGGGTATCTTTGACTATCTGTTTAAAAACTTTCTTAGTCATTGTGTGCCGTAGATTTCTGCTTCCGCAGGAATGACGAAATTAATTAACTTTCGACTTTATTCGGGCAATGAAAATTTTGACTTTTGAACTTTGATTTTTGAATTTTTATTAAACTTGTTTTTCCCTTTTCCTCGCCGTGACTCTGCCGCCTTGCCATTGGCCGCGGTAGAGATTGGTTTTGCCTTTAACTTGGAAAAACATCGCGTGCGCCACGCGCGCTCCCATTTCTATTTTAACATCGCAAGGTCCCAAGTTGGCAATGCCAAAAGTCAATTCCCCGCAATAACCGGGAGAACAAGTGGCGGTTAAAAGCATCATTCCGGAGCGGAAAAGAGTGCTTCGCGGACGGAATAAAATCAGAATATTATTTGGCGTATTAACTTTTTCAATCGTTTTTATCAAATAATACGAACCGGGCTTAAAAACAAAACTTGTTTTTTTCTTGGGATTATATTTTGATAATAATTTTACATCCGGCGTTTTTCTTTCTTCCACGCCCAAAAAGCTTTTTTTGCCTTTGAATTTATAAACTTCGCCCAACCGCAAATCAAACCCCGCGCCTTCGGGATTAGTAAGCTCTCTTTCTGACAGATTTTCCACCAATTTTTTTGTTTTAACTAATTTTAAAAGCTGGCCAACGCCGAGTATCATAAATTTAATAAATAACTTTATATTTTAACATAATAGAAGAATCATTTATCTTCTTTGCTTCTAAAAGTTCCAAATTAACGTTAACATTATCGCTAAAAAGCGACAAGCCGCTGCCAAAAAGCCGTGGCTCAATGGTTAAAATAATCTCATTAATCAATTTTTTTCTCAAAAATAAAGAATTAAGATAACAGCCCCCGCCTAAAATCGCCGATTGATAGCCCATTTTTTCAAGCTCTGCTAAAACTTTTTCCGGCTCGCCCGAAACCCACTTAACCCCTTTGATTTGCGGCGGATTTTTTTCCAGGGTAAAAACCACGTTTAAGCGTTCCGAAAGCGGGGCGGGAAAAGTCCAAAATGTCTTATCTCCCATTAAAACAACTCCGTGCTTTTTCGTTATTTGGGCAAAAAGCGCTTTGTCTTCCCTGCTTGTCCAGCTTGGAAAATGATTGTCATTTCTGGCAATTTTTCCGTCAACGGTCATTGCCATCATCATAATAATTTTCATATTTTAAAATCCCCCGACCAATGTCACATCCCCTTTTAACGGCGGGTGCGGATTGTATCCCTCTAATTTAAAATCCTCATAACTGAAATCATCAATATTTTTTATTTTCGGGTTTAATTTCATTTTTGGAAAAGACCGCGGTTTGCGCTTGATCTGCTCTTTAACCTGCTTAAAATGATTGCTGTATATATGAACATCGCCAAAAGCGTGTATAAATTCGCCCGGCTTAAACCCGGTTACCTGCGCAAGCATTAAAAGCAGTAATGAATAACTCGCGATATTGAACGGAACTCCAAGAAAAGAATCCGCGGAACGCTGAAACATCAGCAAAGAAAGTTTGTTATTATTTACATTTAACTGGTACATAATATGGCAGGGCGGTAAAGCAACTGATTCTCCGGGCCGCGCCATATCGTACACATAAGCAGGATTCCATGCAGAAACCATAATGCTTTTTCTAAACGGAACTGTTTTTAGCTGTTTGATAGCCCACGCCAACTGGTCAATTCTCCTTCCGTCGCCCGTTGGCCATTTGCGCCACTGAACTCCGTATGTTGGCCCAAGATCTCCCCATTTTTTCAAAAAAGCCGGACTATTTTTCATCTTTGCCACAAATTCACTTTGCGTTAATTGTGGAACTTTGCCTTTTTTCATCTCTTCTTTATATCCTTTATACGCCCATTCATCCCAGATATGAACATCATTTTCAAGCAGATATTTTATATTTGAATCTCCGCTCAAAAACCAAATAAGCTCATGAATTATTCCCCTTAAAAAAGTTTTTTTGGTTGTTAAGAGAGGAAATCCCTGCGATAAATCAAAACGCAATACCCTCCCAAAAACAGTTCTAATTGTTATCTTATCAACGCCAAACAACGGCTTGTCCGAGCCATTTTCCATTATATCTTTTAAAAGATTGAGATATTGATATTCAGGATGTATTTTTTTCTTCATTGCCCTCCCATTATATTAAAAAATCCCGCCCTTTTCAAGGCGGGATTTAATTAAATGGCAAAAATTTTAATTTATTATGGCAATATTTTCTTATTGGCTTTCCAGTCGCCTTTCAGCGGTTATCTTTTCAATAAAAGGAATCACAAATTTTACAGTCTCCGGCTTTAAACGCAAGCGCGCAATCTTTATGCCGCTTTCAACAACTGCCTCTTTCCAAAGTTTATCTCTTTTCCTATCTATAGACTTATATTCATATTCGTAAAAAATTTCTTTAATTCCGGCGCTAACCAAGAGCTTGGTGCAAACATAGCAAGGAGCTAAGGTATTGTATAATGTGGCGCCTTCAACGGAAATTCCCATTTTGGCGGCTTGGGCGATTGCGTTTGCTTCAGAATGAATTGAGCGGCAAAAATCGTATTTACCCGCATCTGTTGCCTTTATACTCCGCCGAAAACATACGCCATCATCGCTGCAGTGCGCCACTCCCGGCATAGACCCATTATAACCGGTGGCAATAACCCTCTTGTCCTTAACAATAACAGAACCATTAGGCCGCGAAAGGCAGGTAGAACGCGAAGCAGCCAATTTTGCCATAACCATGAAATATTCGCACCAGGTCGGGCGCTTGATTTTTTTTCTTTTAATCGCCATGTTGTAAATTGCGAATTAATCAACGACCTCTATTCCCATAGACCTAGCCGCGCCCTCAACAATTTTCATCGCTCCTTCAATATCATTGGCGTTTAAATCAGGCATTTTTGCTTCCGCGATTTCGCGAACCTGCGCGCGCGTTACTTTGCCAACTTTATTTTTATGCGGCTGGCCGGAACCCTTTTCAACGCCAGCGGCTTTACGCAACAAATCCGAAACTGGCGAAGTTTTATATTTCATATCATATGTCCTATCCTCATAAATTGTAACCTCAACCGGAATAATGCTCCCTATTTTGTCTTTTGTCGCGTCATTAAAACGTGAACAAAATTCGCCCAAATTTAAACCATGCGGACCCAAAGCTGTTCCGACCGGCGGAGCAGGAGTCGCTTGCCCGGCTTTTATTTGTATTTTTACGATTGTTTTGATTGGTTTACTCATAATAAAATAGCGACACTAATACCCGAATTCATCCGAATGACCCGAAAATTTATTCGGATAATTCGGGTGTTCATTCGTATCATTCGGGTCGCTCTAAATTTTTTTAACCTGCAAAAAATCAAGTTCCACAGGCGTTTCCCTGCCAAACATTGTTACTAAAACTTTAACTCTTCCTTTTTCCTCGTCAATTTCCGAAACCTTAGCATCAAAATCTTTAAACGGCCCGTCGGTTATTTTAACCGCGTCACCAACAGAAAATTCAATTTTATATTTCGGCTCCTCAACTCCCATTCTTTTTTGTAAATTTTTTATTTCGTCTGGCAAGACAGGAATAGGAATTGTTCCCGAACCGATGAATCCGGTTACCCGCGGGGTATTTCTAACAACATACCAGGAATCATCCGTTACAATCATCTCAACCAAAACATAACCCGGATAAATTTTTTCATCAACTGTTTTTCGCTTGCCGCCTTTAATTTTAATCTTTTTCTCAGTCGGCACAATAACATTAAAAATTTTGTCTTCCATGCCAAAAGACTCAATTCTTTGCTTGAGATTTCTTGCCACTGCTTCTTCATAGCCAGAATAGGTATGAATTACGTACCAATTTTTACCGCGTGATACTTGTTTCGCCATAAAATAGCGACACTAATACCCGAATTCATCCGAATGACCCGAAAATTTATTCGGATAATTCGGGTGTTCATTCGTATCATTCGGGTCGCTCTATTTAAGAATAAACTTCTGCAATGCCCAAGTAAATAAAAAGTCCAAACCGCCCAAGAAAATCGCCACTGCCAAAGAAACGCCGATAACTATCAGGGT
>Ga0233423_10001313_pt1 | contig 12528 bp, 12 predicted proteins | sample Watercolumn_Mata_FD_180713 | JGI IMG/M metagenome (GOLD analysis project Ga0233423, IMG submission 180713) | Freshwater microbial communities from Lake Matano, South Sulawesi, Indonesia - Watercolumn_Matano_2014_112_MG | ecosystem: Environmental > Aquatic > Freshwater > Lake | place: Indonesia... | reverse complement strand
AAGCCAGACCCAGAGCAATTTTCTTTTACCGATATTTCTGCGGGTATCAGAAGTTGTCCGACTTCTGACAATCAGCTTAGTTTGTGGTATAAATTAACGAAAGAGAAGCTGATTATCAGTAATAACCAGCGTTTATTGTCGGAAGACATTAGTCCGGCCGACAGTAATTATCTGAAAATTAAGACCGGTTTTTTGCCAGCAGTTGATTTTTGGCGTTGGCTGGCTGTTTTTAATTATTTGGAAGTTAAAAATGGCGAGTTGTGGCTGAAGTAGTTTTTTGTTTAATTTTATCTAAAATTAAACATTTTTTAAAACAAAAAATCAGTTAAATTTTTTAATTGTGTACAAAGTGTTGATAAATAAATAGTTACTTATTGAACAATAAGTGGATAAAAATTAAGAATTACAAAAATTTGTTTAAATTAAAGAAAATATTAGCTATTGACTTGCAGTAGAAAATATGATATAATGATTTATATAGTAAAAATAATAAAAAATTAATTTTTTAAGAGAAAAGTGTCATAAATTAGCTAATTTATGCCAATTTTCTGCCCTATACTGGCTCTGGCAGCGTGTTTTCCTTGGGTTGTCTGTAGACCCCCACAGAGAGTGGCCTGCAGAGAAAACCAATAGTTGGTAGAGGGTGCGCACATTCCATAACGACCCGGTGATGCTTTTTGCCTGCTGTCCTAATGCGTTTTTCTCAGGACGGAAGACAAAACAGATCCGTGGATCCGTAGGCGTGAGCAACTCTCCACTAACTAACCGGTTTTAAAAACCACAGGGAGGCAATGTCTTGCGCCTCTTTTTTTTCTTTGGGTTTTTTGTTATAGTTACAGCAGTTAATAATAAGCTTATATAATTTCGGCCCGCTGTGGCTGATAGTCAAACCTTGATAAATCTCCGTCGTTTTTCGACGAAGTTTTTGTTAACAAAACTATGGACCAACAAATTTTACAGGAATTAAAAACTAAATTAGAAAATCGTCGGGTCGAGCTTGTCAGGCAGCTGGACGAAATCGGCACCCGCGCCAAAGGCGAGGAAGTCAATTTTAACGCAGATTTTCCCGATTATGGCGATTCAGCCGAAGACAATGCTGTAGAGGTGGCCGATTATGCCGCTAATTTGTCTTTTGAAAAGGGTTTGGAGCGAGAACTGATTGACGTGGAAAAAGCGCTGCAAAAAGTCGCTGACGGCACTTATGGCCAATGCAAATACTGCGGTCAGGCAATCGGCTTGGAGCGCTTGAAAATTCGTCCCGAATCAACCACTTGCGTCAATTGCAAAAAAGCTCTCAAAGGTGAACAATAGATTTAAGAAAATTTGGCTGGTGTTGGGTCTGAATCTGGCAGTCTTGATTTTATTTGTGGCCGATCGGGTGTTGAAATTTTTTATTAGAGCGTTGCCGCCGGTTGATGCTGGCGGGATTTTTTTGTTAGGCGATTTTCTAAAATTGCGCCTGGCTTTTAATCCTGGTCTGGCTTTTGGTATTAAGATTAATTTTTACTTAATCATTCTTTTTTATTTGGCGATAATTTTAATTCTTATTTGGTTTTTGGCGGGTAGTTACAAAAAATTTTTTGCCGGCGGTAATAAAAGCGTAGTTATTTTTTCCTTATCTTTAATTATCGCCGGGGCTGGTTCTAATTTGCTCGACCGTCTGTGGTTGGGTCGGGTGGTGGATTATTTTGACCTGAAATATTACAGCGTTTTTAATTTGGCCGATGTGCTGATCTGTTTGGGCGCGGTTTTTATTTTAGTTGATGATATTTTTTGCCGTTCTGTTTCTAAAAAATAATATTTTTTGTCAATGGTTGTTATAAAATGATAAAATTAGCTTACCATCTTTATTTTTTAGTAATTAGAAATTAGGATTTAAAAAATTTATTCTTATGTCTGCCAAAGTTCTGTCGGCCGCGCTGGTTGGCTTGGATGGTTTAGTGGTGGAAGTGGAAGCCGATAATTCGCCGCATGGCAATATCGGAATTTTTATTGTCGGACTGCCGGATAAAGCTGTTGATGAAAGCAAAAGCCGTGTGCGCAGCGCCGTTAAAAATTCCGGTTTAGAGTTTCCTCGCGGCAACGTCACTATTAATTTGGCGCCGGCTGACCTCAAAAAATTTGGCACCTATTATGATTTGCCAATTGCCGCGGCCTGCTTAATTCAGGCCGGTCAGATCAATGTGCCTGATTTTTCCCAAAGCGTTTTTATCGGCGAGCTGTCTTTGGACGGCGGTTTGCGGCCGGTGAGCGGTATTTTGTCTATTGCCTTAATGATGGCCAAAGCCGGTTTTAAAAATTTATTTCTGCCGGCGGCCAACGCGGCCGAAGCCGGCTTGGTGGATGGTTTTAACATTTATGCCTTAGACCATCTAGGGCAGATGGTTTCTCATTTTAAGGGCCAAAATATTTTGACGCCTTATCAGCGCGTTAAAGATTTTTCAACTGCCGATTTTTTTGAAACTGAGATGGCGCACATCAAAGGCCAAGAGCACGCTAAACGCGCGTTAGAGATTGCCGCCGCCGGCAGCCACAATATTTTAATGTCTGGTCCGCCGGGCTCTGGCAAGACGCTGTTGGCCAAGGCCCTGCCGTCTATTTTGCCGCAAATGGCGCTGCCGGAAAGTTTGGAGGTGACTAGAATTTACAGCGCCGCCGGCTTGTTGCCCGGCGACCAGCCGTTGATAACTGTTCGTCCCTTTCGGGCACCGCACCACACGGCTTCGGGCGTGGCGCTGGTGGGCGGCGGCGCTTGGCCCAAACCCGGAGAGATTTCTCTGGCCCATCGCGGTATTTTGTTTCTGGATGAGTTTTTGGAGTTTCCCAAAATAGTTTTGGAAAATTTGCGCCAGCCGCTGGAAGACGGCGTGGTGTCTGTTTCGCGCGCGGCCGGCACGCTGAAATTTCCCGCTAAATTTATTTTGGTGGCGGCCATGAATCCCTGTCCTTGCGGTTTTTTGTCCGACGCGGAGCGTGAGTGCACTTGTCAGCCATCGCAAGTGTTACGCTATCAAAAACGGGCCTCCGGCCCACTGCTAGACCGGATTGACCTACACATTGAAGTGCCGCGTGTTAAATTAGAAAAATTGGAAAGCGCGCAGCTGGCCGAGAGTTCTGTGGATATCCGCCACCGAGTGCAACAAGCGCGCGATTTGCAAATAGAGCGCTTTCGGGAAGAAAAAATTATTGACAATTCAGAGATGAACGCGCGGCAAATTCAGAAATACTGCTCCATCGACGACGCCGGCCGGCAACTGTTGCGTCAGGCCGTGGAACATCTGCATCTGTCGGCTCGCGCTTATCATCGGATATTAAAATTGGCCAGAACCATTGCGGATTTGGCCGAAAGCGAAATAATTTTAAGCGAACACTTGGCCGAGGCCTTGCAGTATCGGCCAAAAGTAGAGTGATTTTATCTAATATAATTCAAAGGATTGACCCGCGAGCCGTTGATGCGCACCTCAAAATGCAAATGTGGGCCGGTGGATCGGCCAGTGGAACCTTCCAGGCCGATCACTTCGCCTTTTTCCACGCTTTGTCCTGGCTCCACATCAATCCGACTTAAATGACCGTAAAGTGTTTGTTTGCCGCCGCCGTGAGCAATAATGATATTATAGCCATAGCCGGTGCGGCCGTATTGTACGCGGTTCACTACGCCGCTCTCGGCCGCGCGGATTGACGTGCCATAGGGGCAGGCAATATCCACGCCAGTATGGCGCCAGTTGCGGAAGTATTGGCTGATGCGGTAGCAGCTGCTGGGCCAGTACATTTTACCGCCCGTCGCCGCCGGCAGATTGGGAATATTTTCTGCGTATCTGGTCGGCGCAGCCACCCGGGGCGCGGGAGTATAAATAATTCTGCCACCCGGCACCATAATCGTCTCGCCCACTACCAGATATTTGTCGCTATTAATATTATTGAATTCTTTTATCTCTTCGGTGCTGGCGCTATAGGCCTTGGCAATTTTAGCCAAAGTGTCGCCCCGTTTCACCAGATGAATCACACCGTTGGTGGGCGGAATCATCAATTCTTGGCCGGGCTTAATAAGAGTTCTGGCAGTCAGCTTATTGGCCCATAAAAGCGTATTGACGTTTAAATTAAATTTGGTGGCAATGCTACCCAGCGAATCGCCACTGGCCACTTTATATTTTTGGATTGAGGTACGGGTGATTTTGGCGGCTTCAGTACTGGCCAACTCTGGTTTAAATAGTGTTAGTTCGCCTTGAGTATTAATCGCGGCTTCCAGTTGTTGCTGGTATATTTCTTCTTCGCGTTCTTGATTGGCGGTAAAGGCGCCACTCTCTATCTGCGCCGACTTTTCCAGATAACTATACACCTGCACTTCGCCGGCATTAACGCTGGTGTCTTCTTCTAGGGTATCGGCGTTGCCTAGATCAACCAAATTGTTAATCAAGGCGTTGCGACCGTAATCTTCACGGTTTTCATAAGCCAAGATATTGGAAGTGGCAATGCCCGCCGCCATTAAAACGATGATTATCCTAATGACATGGCGATTGGTGAAAGTTAAAATTATTTTGCCGCCGGTGTAGTCGGATTTTTTTTTGAATTTATTTTTTAGCCACAAATACCGGTCAAAAATCGGCAGGACAATTATTTTTAAAGCCGAGTCGGCCGCTAATAAAAAAGGGCCTTTTAGGATGGTAAAAAGCCGGCCGAGCCCCCGGCCCAGTAGTTCCAAGATGAAGATTATCAAGCCGAGAGATTTTGTTAGAATTTTTTTCAATTCTAAACTAATAATTTTGTTTCTAGTGATTTTCTGGTTTTAATTATAAGATTTATCGCTCCTTTTTGTCAATAAATTCTGTCAAGTAAAAAATAATGCCAAAATGTTTTTTTTGTGCTAAATTATTAACAGCAGTCGTGAACCAAAATTATGAATCAAGAGTTAAAAACAGCCATTCTTAAAACTCTTTGTCATTTTGCCGTCCTGGAATATCCGCTGACGCTTTTAGAATTACAAAAATTTTTGACTTGTCGGGCTAATTTTTCGGAAATATTGGCCGTTTTGTCAGTTTTATCAGTGGCCGGTATTATTGAACAAAAAGATGGTTTTTATTTTTTGCCAGCGCCAACAGACCTCGTCTCACAGAGATTAAGCCGTTATTCTTTGGCAGTCAAAAAGTTTCAACGAGCTCAAAGGATAGTTATGCTTTTAAAGTATTTTCCTTGGGTGCGCGCTCTCGCGGTGTATAGCTCGCTAGCTTTTTATAATTGCCGCCGGGCCAGCGACATTGATTTGTTTGTCATCACCTCCTCTGGCCGACTTTGGTCGGCCAGATTTTTTATCAATTCATTTTTAAAAATTTTCCGTTTGCGGCCGGGCGAAGGCGGTGTGGCTGATAAAATTTGTGTGAGTTATTTAGTGAGCGAAGCCGGTCTGAATTTAGTCGCGGCCCAAGCCGGTTGGGATGATTATTTTTATAATTATTTTGGTCCGGCCAGCTTCACTTTTTTGTTTGGTGAGGAAGGGGTTATCAGCGCCTTTTTTCAGTCCAATAATTGGCTTCAAAAAATTATGCCCAACTGGCAACCGATAACTTATAATCAAATGCCGCCATTAAAACCCAACCGCCAGTTTTTTAAAAATATTTTTACCAAGGTGGTCGCCATTATCAGCGAAGAAAAATATCAGCAGTTGCAGTTGGCGATTCTGCCCCGGCGCTACCGGGCCATCCAAAATCAAGACCAGCGGGTGATTATCAGCAGCCAGATGATAAAACTGCACGACCACGATCGGGCGCCGGAGCTTAATCGGCTTTTCACCGAAAAATTCCATAACTTTTTTCATCATGCCGACTAAGTTAAAAAAAATATTAGAGTCGTTATGGTATTTATTTGTTTTTTTGTTGCCGTGGCAAGCGGCTTGGATTTTCGGCGAAAAAATTATTGGCGGCGATAAGTGGCAATATGGCACGATGCTGCTTTACGCCACGGAAATTTTATTTTGGGTTTTAATTTTATTTTGGCTGGCCGCGATAGTTAAAGAAAAAAATTTTTTAATTTCCAATTTTAAAATTTATTTTTTACAGAAAAATAAATTAGCTATTGTCGTTGGCTTATGGCTGTTTTTGATTTTTTCCGGCTTATCAATTTTTTGGTCGCCGGACAAATCGCTGGCGTTTTATTTTTGGTTTAAACTATTGGAAGCCGCGGTCTTGTTCGGTTTGGTTTTAAGTAATGATTTAAGCCCCAAAAAAACTTATTGGTCCCTGACTGCCGCTGGAGTTGTCCAAGCTATTTTAGCCATGGCGCAATTTTTTTCCCAAGCCATAGTGGCGAATAAATGGCTGGGCATGGCTGGTCATTGGCCTGGCGACTTGGGCGCGGCCGTGGTTGGCGTCGGCGATAGTCGCTGGCTGCGGGCTTATGGCAGCTTGGCCCACCCTAATTTTTTGGGCGGTTTTTTGGCGTTGACTTTGGCCGCGGCGGTTTTGCTGGCTTGGGACAGCTGGCAAAAGGACAAAAAAATATTTTGGCCGTCGCTGGCGCTAACAATAATTTCCGCCGGGATGTTTTTCACTTTTTCCCGAACCGCTTGGCTAGCCGCGGCTGCGGTTTTATTAATTTTTTTATTTTTAAATTTTAACCCGAACGACTTCAGAAAAAAAATGAAGTTTTTTGTTGGAGCACTAATGTCGGCTGTGGTAGTGATAATTATTCTTTCGGTTATCTTCTGGCCGCTAGTTAGCACCAGAGTCAGTCTTAATCACCGTCTGGAAGCCAAATCTATCAACCAGAGAATAGGCGCGCTGGCCGAGAGCCAAAAAATTATTAGTCAGCATTGGCTTGGTGGTGCTGGTTTGGGAAGTTATGGCTTGGTTTGGCAAAAGAATAATCCCGATTTGCCAATTTATGAATATCAGCCGGTTCATAATCTTTTTTTGCTGATTTGGGTGGAGGCGGGGATTATTGGTCTGTTGTTTTTTCTTATCCATTTATCAGCCATTATATTTTTTTTATATCAGCGTCAAAATATCGGTTTGGTTTTAATTTTTGCTTTGATTGTTCTGTCTTTATTTGATCATTATTTTTGGACGCAATATACCGGAGTGATGCTCTGGTGGCTGATTTTAGCGATTAGCTTAAAAACAAATAAAAATTATGCTTGAGGACTGGCGACAAGCGGCCAAGGAATACAGCCAAGAGCTGGGCGAGACCGGAGATTTTTTACGACTCTCCACCATTAATCCTTTTATTTTGTCTCGGTTGGGAAAAGTTTCCGGCAGAAAGATTTTAGATTTGGGTTGCGGCGAAGGTTATTTGTCCCGTTTGTTAATTTCGTCTGGCGATTGGCAATATACGGGAGTTGATTTTTGTCAAGAATTGCTAGACGAGGCCAAGAGTAAAAATTCTCCGGGTGATTTTTTTTGCGCGGACATTACTAGGCCGCTTGATATATTGGATAAAAATTTTGATGTGGTTATGGCCAATATGGTCGCCATGGACGTGGCCGAGATCGGTGGTTTGTACCAGAACGCTTTTGACAAACTAAAATCGTCGGGATTATTTTTTAATATTTTGGCGCATCCGGCTTTTAGTCGGCCAGCCGCTCGTCTTTTTAAAACTTGGAAAGAAAAAATTTTGCGCCGCGACCCTTTTGTTCGCGTTGATATTTATGGGCCGGTTGGCTCGCAGCGTTCTAAAATCCTAGGTCTCAAAAAACCCACCGTAATTTTTTTTCGGCCGCTGGCCGCTTATGTGCAGCCGGGGATTGATTTGGGGTTTGAGTTGGTTGAACTGGCTGAATTAGCGCCAAGTTCAACTGCTATAGAAGAATATCATTATCCAAAATTTTGGACCAAACACCCCAAGGTTTTGGCTTTGGTTTTTAGGAAGAAGTAATAAATTAAAATTGGGCATTAGTTGATCAATATTTTGCCTCTTGACAGGGCGATTTTTTTTGTCTAAAATACCAAAGTAAAATAATTAGCACTCAAATACTAGGAGTGCTAAAATAACTAATTTAACAAATAATTTAGCAAAAAACATGACTATCAAACCAGTGGGCAATCGCTTGTTGGTCAAGCCGATTACCGCCGAAGAAAAAACCAAGTCCGGCATCGTTCTGCCCGACACTATTGATAAGGAAAAAAAGACCGAAGGTGAAATTTTAGCTTTGGGTCAGGGAGAGGATTTGGCTAAGCTGAATTTAGCCATCGGCCAAAAGATAATTTTTGGCAAATACGCCGGTGATGAGATCAAAAAAGATCATGAGGAATATAAAATTTTGAATCACGAAGATGTTTTGGCAGTTATAGAATAAAATTATATTTTTTATTTTGTAATTACTAAATAATGTCTAAGTGTTTAAAACTTAAGGAATTCAAAAATTAAAAATTAATTAAGTAGTATGGCCAAACAAATTTTATTCAATGAAGAAGCGAGAAAAAAATTAAAATCCGGCGTTGACCAACTGGCCAATGCCGTCAAAGTCACCTTGGGGCCCAAGGGCCGTAACGTGGTTTTGGACAAGGGCTTTGGCGCGCCGCAAATCGTCAATGACGGTGTTACTATTGCCAAAGAAATCGAACTCCCCGACAAAATGGAAAACTTGGGCGCCGAACTCATCAAAGAAGTGGCTTCTAAAACCAATGATGTGGCTGGCGACGGCACTACCACAGCTACGGTTTTGGCTCAAGCGATTGTGGCCGAAGGCCTGAAAAACGTGGCTGCTGGCGCCAACCCCATTTCCCTTAAAAACGGTATTGAAAAAGGCGTTCGCGCCATCGTTGACGAATTAAAACGCCAGGCCAAGCCAATTTCTTCCCGCGCCGAAAAAGAGCAGGTGGCTTCCATCTCCGCCAATGACCCGGAAATCGGCAAGATTATCGCCGAGTCATTGGAAGAAGTGGGCGGTGATGGCGTGATTACCGTGGAAGAGGGCCAGAGCTTTGGCATCGAAAAGGAAATCGTCAAAGGTATGCAATTTGACAAGGGTTATGTCTCGCCCTACATGATTACCAATACCGAACGGATGGAAGCCGAATACAGCGGCCCGCAAATTTTAATTACCGACAAAAAAGTTTCCTCTTTGCAGGAGATTTTGCCGCTACTGGAGAAAATCGCCCAAAGCGGCCGCAAGGATTTGGTAATTATTGCCGATGAAGTGGAGGGCGAGGCCCTAGCCACTTTTGTGGTCAATAAACTGCGCGGCACTTTTAATGTTTTAGCTGTTAAGGCGCCGGGTTTTGGCGACCGCCGCAAAGACATGCTTCAAGACATGGCTATTTTAACTGGCGGTAAAGTCATTAGCGAGGAAGTGGGTTTAAAATTAGACAATGTCTCTTTGGAAGATTTGGGCTCGGCCGATCGGGTGATCGCCACTAAGGAAAACACCACCATTGTCGGCGGTCGTGGCGATAAAGCCGAGGTTGACCAGCGCATTGCGCAGATTAACAAACAATTGGAAATTAGCGATTCTGATTTTGACAAGGAAAAATTACGCGAACGTTTGGCCAAACTTGCCGGTGGCGTGGCCGTGGTTAAAGTCGGCGCCGCTACGGAGACCGAAATGAAAGAAAAGAAACTGCGCATTGAAGACGCTCTCTCGGCTACCAAGGCGGCCATGGAAGAAGGCATTGTCTCCGGCGGCGGCACGGCGCTGATTCGCGCGGCCAAAGCGCTCAATGATGTTGAGGCGGCCGGCGAAGAAAAAATCGGCATTGATATTTTAAAAATCGCCATTGAAGAGCCGGTGCGGCAAATTGCTAATAATGCCGGCTTTAAAGGCGAGATTATTGTGGCAGAAGCCAAAAAACAAACCGGTAATTTTGGCTTTAACGTGCTTAGCGGCACCTTTGAAGATTTAGTGGAAGCAGGCATTATTGACCCGGCCAAGGTTACCAGAAGCGCCTTGCAAAACGCCGCCTCGGTCGCGGCCATGATTTTGACCACCGAGGGTGCCGTGGCCGATTTGCCAGAGAAAGACAAAGGCCATAATCACGAAATGCCCGGCATGGGAATGATGTAATCATTTAAAAAAGTTTAGATTGAAAGACGGCCGTCAGTCGGCCGTCTTTTGGGTTTTAATTTTTTGACTTTCCCGTGTTATAATAAAAGTGTTATGGAAAATCAGGCAGCCAAAAATTGGGAACCAATAGATTTCACTGTTTATTTTAGTTTCATTAAATGGTGGACTCTGCTATTAATGGGGCTGGAAATAATTTTTCATATCTGGGCTGACCAAAGCGGCGGCGGGTTTTTCTATAGCCAGCAGGAATTATTAGCTTGGCTGATGCGGATAATTATTTTTTCCCTTCTGGGCTGGCGGGTAGTGGTAAATTTCGGCCACGCTTTAATGGTCGGCGTCATTAGCGGCGCTTGCGCCGGTTTGGCAGTGGGAGTGGCGGTGGCTATTTTTCGTTTTTTCAGCGGCGTTCAGTTGTGGAAAATTTTTAACCTCATCACAGAGTCCGCTCTCTCCACGGTGGTGGGCGCGGCCGTTGTTTTATTGGTAATTTTAATTTTTAGTTTTAAAAATAATTAAAAAAATTTATGAGCGAAGACAAAAAGATGGTCTTTGATCACAAAGACATTGAGGACAATAAGGTGCTGGCCGCCATTTCTTATTTGTGGATTTTGTGGCTGGTGCCGTTTTTGGTCAAAAAAGACAGCGCCTTTGCCATGGCGCACGCCAAGCAGGGTTTGGTGTTGTTTATTATTGAGATCGCTGGCCTGCTGGTTTTTTGGATTCCTTTTATCGGCTGGCTGCTGTGGTTGGCGGTGGTGATTGCCGCCATTATTGCTTTCATCAAGGCGCTACAGGGCGAATATTGGGAAATTCCGGGAGTCAAGGAAATCGCCAAAAAGATCAACCTTTAATTTTTTATGAAACGAACCAAGATTGTCGCCACCATTGGTCCGGCGTCGGAGCATCTTAAAACTCTCGCATCCATGATGCGGGCGGGCTTGGATGTTTGCCGCCTGAATTTTTCTCACAATGTGCACCGGCACCATCTGATGCTGATAAAAAATATCCGGGCCGCGGCCAAGCAGTGGGATAAAAACGTGGCGATTTTGCAGGATTTGCAAGGCCCGCGTATCCGCATCGGCGAATTACCAGAGGCCGGCGTCAAAGTCAAAAAGGGCCAGCGGTTGATTTTGGTTTATAGTGAGAAAAAAGTTTTCCGAAAAAGTCAGCCCGTTAAAATCCCCATTCATTACCGCGAGCTGTATCAAGACCTAAAAGTCGGTAGTTTAGTGTTAATCAGCGATGGCTTGATTCGTTTGCAGGTGGAAAAAATTATTGGCCAGGAAATTTACTGTCAAACGCTCATTGGCGGCATTATCAAAACACATAAAGGCATGAATTTTCCCGGCAGCGCCATCAAGGCCGCGCCGCTCACCGCCAAAGATTTGGCTGATTTGGAATTTGGCGTTAGAAACGGCGTGGATTTTGTGGCCATTTCTTTTGTGCGCGCGGCCAAGGATATTTACAATTTGCGCCGGCAGATTTTGCAACTGGAGAAAAAATTTGGCCGTTTAAATAAAAAAGATAAAATTCCGCGCACCAAGATTGTCGCCAAAATTGAACGGCTGGAAGCAGTCAAGAATTTTGACCAGATTTTAAAAGTCGTTGACGCCGTTATGATTGCCCGCGGCGACCTGGGTATTGAACTGCCGTTTGAAGATGTGCCTATGATTCAGAAAGAAATAATCAAAAAATGCAATTGGGCCGGCCGGCCGGTAATTGTCGCTACTCAAATGCTGGAATCTATGATTGTCAATCCTTTGCCTACCCGCGCCGAAGTGTCTGACGTGGCCAACGCGATTTTGGACGGGACAGACGCGGTGATGCTCTCGGGCGAATCAGCCACTGGGCTTTATCCGCTGGAGGCCGTCTCGGCCATGGGGCGGGTGGCCAAAGAAGTGGAGCCGGTGGAATTCAAGCTGCAGCAGGATTTAGAAAACAAGCTCAAGCGCGTTAAAACCTTAACCGATTTTGTGGCCTTTAACGCGCAGGATGTGGCTGAAAAAGTTAAAGCCAAAGCCATCATCTGCCTAACCCAAACCGGCCACACCGCCAGAATGATTGCGCGTTATAAATCTAAAATTCCCTTAATTGCTATTACCACTGATGTCGCGGTTGGCCGCCAGCTGGCTCTAAGTTGGGGCATCAGCGCTTTTCAGTTGCTATGGCAAAAAAATTATCCGGCCGCCAAGGGTCAAATCGTCAGATTGCTGAAAAGCAAAAAAATTATCAAAGCCGGCGACACCGTGGTGATTTGCGCCGGCCAGCCGCTGGGATTGTTTAAGTCCGATAAATTACTTAAAATAGAAACCGCCTAGTTGATTTTTTTCACCCAGTGTGTTATGATTAATTCATGCTCATTTTTTGGGTTCAAACGGCAACCAAGTAGCAATCTTGGAGGAGAAAACCAATGACGGCTGGCAAAAAACGGAGGGTAGTTGTTTATCTTGACTCGACCGGCGAAGTCCACCGCAAAGTGGTTTCTGGGGCCAAGGATTTCCGCGACCTCAAAAGCTTGCTGGTGATTAGCAGATGAT
>Ga0233423_10001312_pt1 | contig 12533 bp, 14 predicted proteins | sample Watercolumn_Mata_FD_180713 | JGI IMG/M metagenome (GOLD analysis project Ga0233423, IMG submission 180713) | Freshwater microbial communities from Lake Matano, South Sulawesi, Indonesia - Watercolumn_Matano_2014_112_MG | ecosystem: Environmental > Aquatic > Freshwater > Lake | place: Indonesia... | reverse complement strand
CAATCCCGATCGGCGTTCTCCTCTTCTTCATGATGTACCCGACGGTTCTGTGGATACGGTTCAGCGACATAAAGAAGGCAGCCTCCAAGCCCAAGCCGCTACTCGTCACTGTAATCTCCAACTGGGTGATTGCTCCGCCCCTGATGACGCTTTACGCGAACGTCGTCCTCGCTGGGAACCCACAGTACATTGCAGGTGTGATCCTACTCGGCTTGTCCCCCTGCACGGCGATGGTCATGTGGTGGATGTTCCTCGCGAGAGGCGACATGGCCCAGGGGCTGATAAACACCTCGATAAACGCGCTGCTGATGCTGATACTCTACGCGCCTCTCGCAGCCTTCTACCTGGGCGTAAGCAGCATCCCCGTGCCGATGGACTTGATAGCGGTCAGCGTCCTAGCCTTCATCGCGTTGCCAGTCGCTTCGGGGGCGGTCTCCAGAAAGGTAATCATAGAACGAAAGGGCGAAGAATGGTTCAACGAGAAGTACCGAACGTTCGTCGGAAAAGTCTCCATCGTCGCCTTGCTTATGACTTTGGTTGTTCTTTTCTCGTTCGAAGGGGAGGTTATCCTCAGCAACCCCGTATTGGTGGCTTACCTTGCTGCGCCGAACCTGATGCACTACGCGACCATGATTACGTTGACCTATCTCATCGGTTACTTCGCGGGTTGGGCGTACGAGACCGCCATCGACACCACCATCATCGGCTCAAGCAGCCACTTCGAGGTCGCCATCGCCGTCGCGACGACACTGTACGGAATCAACTCTGGAGCCGCCCTAGCCACGGTCATCGGTCCGCTGATGGAGGTTCCGCTGATGCTTTCGCTCGTTAAGCTCGGTCAGAGGACAAGCCATAGGTTCCCAAGAAATCCATAAAAACTGGTAAATTGGGATACTGTGTGCTGTTCTTTTTTTTGTTGTACAGGATTTTAATCTAATCCAACCAACCAACTAAGCAAGTGTGCTATTATTCCATTCCGAGAGTTATACTCCAATATAGTATTGCAAAAGCTGTGAGTACTATGCAGAGAATTATTTGGATTTTGTTACTATTGAGGAACTTCGATTCTGGAAACACGGTTTTGTACTGGTTGCGAATGAAGAGTAGATAGACTAAACTTGGAACTACAACAGACCACATAAACATTCCTTGCGTCATCATAGACACGCCAAACGCACCAAAAACAGCGCCTACCAAGAAATGAAATTCAATTAATAGGAACATCAATGCTTGGAGCCATGAAAAACACTTCAGGAAGATTTTCATTCCTCTGTATTGAATTAATCGTGAACCAAGCCAGGCAAGTATGAGGATAATGAGTGGAATCAGAAGCACTCTAATTAATGCGATTGTCGGTTCTTTCGGACTAACTCGAAAGGGTGTATATGAGGGAGAAGTGAAAAGAAGCGGATTTTGAAACAAAATCCCAACCAGCGTACTAGCAATAAGCACAAGCCAATTGAAGGCTTCATCTATTTCTTCCAAGCTCCCACCACCCTATGGTTTTCACGAATCCAACATTTAGGGTTTTTCACATAGGAAGGAGATAAAAAATAATTACACTTTTTCTATTTATTAATCGGAAAAATTTAAATTGGTAGTTAATAATTGGCCGAAGAGTTTATACTAAAAAAAGGGTCAATCATTTGAGGTATACTTTCAGATGGCGGTCACCTGGTTCTGGCTAAGAACCAACTATTTTTTTTACCACATAGGTTCAACATTAGAGGAAAAAGACTCGTCATAGACTTTATAATTATAATCTAATACTAACTTCTAGTCCATCGTTGCCCGCGGGGACGTAGCAGCTTTCGTAGTTTCTTGATTTCCGCACGTAGTTCAGGTAGTCCTTCATCGAGTACGCGGAGATTCCAGCATTGTCGGCGACTACTACGCTGCCCTTGTGGAGCTTACCCTCAACGAGCCGCAGGTGGCGAAGGTACTCGTGCTTGTCCGCGTCTAGAAACACGAGGTCGAACTGCCCACCGATTTTGGGAATAAGGTTCGAAGCGTCGCCCACGAGGACTTCCACCTTGGGTTTGATGTGTGCGTCTCGAATGTTGCGTCTCGCGGCTTCCGCCTCGTCCTCGTCGATTTCTATTGAGACAATTTCGGCGCCGCTTCCGAGCTCCCTGCCCATCAGAACCGTCGAGTACCCGACGAAGCCACCGACCTCCAGCACGCGCCTCGGATTGGTCTTTCGCACCATCTCAGCCAGAATCCTGCCTCGGTGGGGACCGATTATGGGCATGTAGCCCCTCTCGGACTCTTCCTCTATCGCCCTGAGGACCCTTTCGGAATCTTCCGTTGCCATCCCTGAAACCAGCCAAGGCTTCCGCAGAGCTATGTCGATGGACAGAATATATGCTTACCTTCGAAAACTACAATGCTTTCGGTTTTCTTATTCGGGGATTCTTTGTTTAAAGAAGATGGATGGAACGTTTATTAGACTTGGCGTGCCTATTCCTTTTAGGAGGGACATGTTTTGAGCGAAGTGAAAGAATTCTCATTAGCCGAGCTGAACAAGCCTAAGGACTGGAAGGCCCTCACGGACATGGCGAAGAAGCACGTGCCGATCGTCACGGCGCCTGAGAGGGTCAAGGCGAAGGAGCCCTTTTCGGTGAAAGTCAAGGTCGGCGGAATCGACAGAGTCGAGCACCCGAACACTCTGGGGCACTGGATTAACTGGGTCGAACTGTACGCTGGTGAACGGCTGGTTTCGAGGGTCGAGTTCGCGCCTGAGTTGAGCGACGGCTACGTCGTCACAGTCAACGTGGCTTTGAACGAGACGGCGACGTTGAAAGCCCGGTCGCTCTGCAACCTGCACGGAGTCTGGGAAGGAAAAGAACGGCAAGTCGTCGTCGAATAAGGCGTTCTTGCTTTCGTCGGCTACGCGACTGCGCCCTTTTCGCAGTAGTAGTCACTTTCGAGGCCGTAGTCCATGTGGACCTGGCAGGCGGGGCACAGGCACCCGTTCCTCCTTATTTTCTGTTTGCTCTTTAGCCTCGCGCAGAAGAGCCACTCGCCCGTCCCGGGGTAGCTTGGGCAGCTGCCGCAGAAGTCCTTGCACGTTTCCTCGTTTCTTCGGTTGTCTTCGACCTTCATGTCTAGCCGACTGAATATTAGGTCAAAGTTTTAATAACGGTTTTCGTCCGCGCTGAAGTTCTCGGTTCAAAAGGTGCCTATTGAATTATATTTCGAGCTCCTTATCGCCCAGAAGCCACAGGAGAGTGTTCTTTATCGTGCTGAGGCGGCACACCTTGCACAGTTCCGCGGCTTCCTCGTTGTGCAGGACCCGGAAGATTTTCTTTCGGTCCTCCGGAGTCAGCTTGCCTTCCAGCTTTTCGACTTCTCGGTTTATGCGTTTTATCTTCTCTTCGACGTCGAGTTCGGTCTTCATGCCACTTTACCACCTTTTTCAAGTTTATACGAAGTCGCGGATGCTTTCTCCGAGCACCTCGATGCGGCTTATATCTGTTTCTCCGAGTTTCCTCTCCTTGACTATCTTCAGGGACGGAATGTCCAGCGGTTCTTCCCCCGCGAGTGTGCTTCCGACGGTTTCGACAGCCGCGGGGTCCCTGCCGACGACGAGGAGGTCCCGCCGCTCCCTCGGCAAGGGCACGCCTTCCTTCCATTCGGCGCCGTAAATGTACGTCCCGTCGATCACAGCAAGGTCAATCCACCCCACGGCTTCAGCCATGTCGACGAGGGCGGCGCCGAGGTTGTCGTGGAACCGCTCCTTCCTAGTGTCCGGTATCAGCCCGAGGAGGTTCTTGAAGACGCAGCCCGCCTTGCCCTTGCGGAGCACGTGGAGGCTGACGAAGAAGTTGGGCTTGAAGAGAACGCTTGAAAATCGAACCTTCTCCCCGATTACCGTCACTTCGCTGGTCTGTGGGTCGTCAGAGAGGCTGAAGGGCTTCACGCGGTCAGAGAAAACTTCCTTCCACTCTTGCAGCCGTTCGAGGGCTTTGCCGTTGTGGTTGTCTGATTCGGCGATGAGCACCCTCTTCGACTTGGCGAACGAGTCCACCACCGCTTTGACGACCGGGACCGTAGGAAAGTTGGTGTTCCGCTTGTCGTACAAGCCGACCTTGACCGTCACGTTCTCGGCGTCCAAGAAGCTTTTTCCGCCGATGAGGCCAAGAGCTCGTTGATACGCTTCCGCCGCGTTTCCGTTTATCTTCACAAGAGCAACTTTGATTGCCATACGAAAAGCACCTGCATCTAGTAATGTCAAGTAATACTTGAACCTAACGCATCCCATTGCGGGTTTAGTGGACAGTTCGTCTTTTTGTGCTGCGAGAATTGTCAGCGTAATCCTTAAAACGTGCGTTTAAATTTTGACTTCTAGCAATTCACTCAGCTAGGTGGCGTCGTCGTTTGAGCGAAAAAGACGTGGTCGACGTTATCGAGAAAGCGAGCCGAAGCGTCGTCAACGTGAACACCGTGCGGATATTCCGTGACCTCTTCTACCGAGTCGTCCCCGTCCAGGGCATGGGCTCGGGCTTCATCTTCGACGGCGAAGGCTACGTTCTGACGAACAACCACGTCATCGCGGACGCCCGCGAAATCACCGTGACGCTCAGCGACGGGCGCGTCTTCAAAGGGCAACTAGCAGGCACAAGCCGAAGAGCCGACGTCGCCGTCGTTAAAATCAGCGGCGGGAACCTGACCCCCGTGCCACTCGGAGACTCGGATAGGCTCCGCGTCGGGCAGCGGGTCTACGCGATCGGGAACCCGTTCGGGCTCGTCGGCGGGCCAACGGTCACCTCGGGCGTCGTCAGCGCCCTGAACCGCACGATACAGTCGGAGCAGGCTGCCTTCGAAGGCTTGGTTCAGACGGATGCGGCGATTAATCCAGGCAACAGCGGCGGACCGCTCATAGACGTCGAGGGGAAGGTGGTCGCAATCAACACCGCCATCATCCCATTCGCCCAGGGCATAGGCTTCGCCGTCCCGATCAACGCCGCCAAGGCCTGCGCGGACGACATTCTGGTTCACGGCGCCGTGAGGAAGCCTTGGCTCGGGATAATGGGGTTCACGATAACCAGGGAGGTCGCGGCGCAATACAGGCTGCCCGTCGAGAGCGGGGTCCTCGTGGTAGGCGTCGAAGGCGGCAGTCCCTCGAGCAAGGTCGGGTTGAGGAAGGACGACATCATTCTAGGCATGGACGGCAGAGAAATCGGAAGGATTGAGGAGCTCCAGAACATGCTCCGCGACAAGCAGGTCGGAGAGGAAGCCGTGTTTACCGTTCTGAGGGAGTCCAGGCAGTTCCAGCTCCACGTGGTGCTGGAGAGGACGCCTTAGCCTCTTCTGGGAAACGTTAATATTTTCTGCGCTCGTATTATGTTGGCAGGTGAACCGTTTGCCTATCGATCCCGATTTTATGAAGAACCGCACAAAAACGGGCGAACAGGAAGGCGCAACAGTGTGGGGACCAGCGGAGCCTCCCAAGAAGCTGGGTATCAGAGGAGACAACGTGGCCGTTGATTGGGATGTCTGCGAGGGGCACGGAATATGCATCGAGGTCTGCCCCGTGCAGCTCTACGAGTGGCGCGACACGCCCGGCCACCCCAAGTCGAAAAAGAAGACCTTCCCAGCGAGGCAAAGCGAATGCATACAATGCTTAGCGTGCGAGACCCAGTGCCCCGTTCAGGCGATAAAAATCACCCCGCCCTAAGAGTCCGCGTTTCGTATAAAATGTGAGAAACCCACCAACGACGTTTAAGCGCATACCTACGAAGTGTATTGTGAAGGTTGTTTGATGAGTGCTGGAAGCTCGTTCGTTGTCACGGTTCCGTCCGGCTTCGAGCCCGAGGCGAAGAGGGAGATACGGAACCTAATCCCCGACTCGAAGGTCCGAATCCTGTTCTTCAAGGGCAACCTACTCGTCGAGTCCAGCATGGAAGAAGCGGAAGCGGTGAAGAGACTAAGGGACTCCGAAACCCTCTACGTCGGAAGAATTTTCCCCGTCAGCGCGAAGGTCGCAGTCACGCCCGAAAAAGAAAGCATCTTCAAGCTCTACGAGCCGCTAGAGGGGAAGCTCAAGCCCGAGGACAGCTTCGCAGTCAGGTGCCAGAGGCGGGGGACGCACGGCTTTTCGAGCCAAGACGTCGAGCGGAGCCTCGGCATGAAGCTTGAGGAGTCCTCCAGAGCCACTGTGGACTTGAAGAACCCGAGGAAGGTCGTGGTCGTCCAGATTTTCCAGAACACCGCCTACGTCGGAGTCACGGACTCCGAAAACCTCGTCGTCAAGCCGATAAGGGTCTCCCGAAAGTACGCGAAGGGCGAAAGACCATTCACGCGCGCGGAGCACAAGATCAGGGAAGCCCTCGAAGCCTTCAACGTGGAGGTTAAGCCAGACCACGAAGTGCTGGACCTCGGCGCGGCGCCCGGAGGCTGGACCAAGGTCCTAGCTGGCGTGGCAAGGAGAGTTGTAGCGGTTGACCCTGCGGCTCTGGAGCCCGAGGTTGAGAAGATGCCCAATGTGATTCACATGCGGTGCAGGGCTGAGGAAATTACGGACGACGCAGGCTTGTTCGACTTGGTTACGAACGACATGAACCTTTCCCCCGCCGAATCCGCGAAAATAACGGTTACTATTGCCCCTCGTTTGAGGAAGGGCGGCTTCGCCGTGATGACGGTGAAGTTCGTGACGAGGGACAGGAAAAAGCATGTAGAGGAAGCGCTCCAGGTTCTGGAGGCGCAGTATACGAGTTTCAGGACCAAGAGGCTTCCCCACAACAGGCTCGAAACCACCCTTTTCATGCAAAAGAAGTAAAAAATTCTAGTCTTTTCTCTCTCGCGCCTTTGTCCCGTTTTGTCTTATGCTGTTCTGTATGCTCTCTACACTACACTATTCTACTCTCTGACAAATCATTTTCAATAGTTTTTCGCTTCTTTGCTCAATAATTCTCTTCCTTTCTTTTTAGAAAGAAAATAAATGAACATCACGATTGTAAAGATTATCATAATAGCCATAATCAACACAACAATATAAAATAGATATAGAGCCATTCTATTATTGGTGAGAAAAAGCACCAGTATACCTCCCCACCCTATAGAAAGGGTCGCAATCGTGAATAATACTAATATTCTTTTAGTCAATTCGTAGCGGAATTCAACCTGATTATCTATGCCTTTCGGAATTATGCTCATGTTTTTTCCGTATAAATGCCGTAGCCTTAGAATACAACAGCCAAAGAGGACCAAAACTAATAGACCGAATACGATGTCCCAGATTTTCATCGCAAATTCAAGTTCTTGACCCTTAAGCATAAAAAAGGGACAGCGCCCAAAAAACCAAAAATCAACGTTACCGTAGCCAATCTACTGATAATACGATTTAGCTTTTTAGTAGTCATAGACGCCCGTAACTTCTTGTCAAGCGGAACGCCACAGTTAGGACAGTATGAAGCGTCTTTAGGTAAATTAGCGCCGCATCTCGTACAAACAGACATGTACCCCAATCTCGCAAACAAGGAACTTGTCCTGCCTAGAAATAACATATTTGATTATTTTACTGTTTTTGTCAGAATAGAGCAGAATACAGCTCAGAACGAAACAGCACAGAAGAAGAAAAAGACTAAATTTTTATCCCGAAACCCTTTTGTCTTCAACAAGGCACTAGAATAGTCAAAGAAAGGAGGGCAATTTCTTGGTCACAGAAAACACGTTGCTGAAGTTCCTCAGGGACCAGATTAAGGTCGAGAACGAAATCGTGGACTCTTTGAACAAGGGCTTGGTCGACGTCGCGAACCCGGCGGTGAAGGGGACCCTGAAGGGTGTCTCGCTGGACTCGCTGAAGCACGCCCAGATGTACGCGTCGGCCATCAGCCTCCTGACGAGGACTCCCAAGGCCCTGTCTCAGAAGCAGCTCGACGCCCAGGTAGCCTTGGTCGAGAAGCACATCCGGATTGAGGCGGTCCTCATCGAGAAGATTAGCGAGCAGCTCCCCAGCATCAAGGACGAGAAGGTGAAGCTGCTCCTCACGGCGATTCTGGAGGACGAGAGGAGGCACCACGCTCTCCTGCAGAGGGTCCTCGAAATCTTGGTCCGTGGCGAAACCATCACCGACGAGGAGTGGTTCGAGGTCATGTGGAGAAGCGTCCCCTTCCACGGCTCGCCCGGCGGATAAATTTATAGACGTTTTTTGGAGGTCTACATCCTGAGCGAAATGGTTCCGTTCAAGCTCCTCATCTCCCGCGAAGAAGCGGTAAAGAGGATCATGAGCACAATTAAGCCCGTTGAGAAGACCGAAGCCGTCCCAATCGAGGAGTCTGCCGGAAGGGTCTTGGCTGAGGACGTCGTGGCCGTTGAGGATGTTCCGCCGTTCACCCGTGCCGCCATGGACGGCTACGCGGTCAGAGCCGAGGACACCTACGGGGCTTCGCAGCAGAACCCCAAAATTCTCAAGGTCGCCGCCGTCCTGCACGCGGGCGAATCGACCAACATCGCCATAAACAAGGGCGAATGCACGAGGATAGCGACGGGCTGCCCCGTTCCGCAAGGCGCGGACTCCGTTGTCATGGTTGAGTTCACCGACGAAAAAGGGGGCAAGGCGTCCATTTTCGACGTAGTCCACCCAGGAGCCAACATCTCGCCCCAAGGAGAAGATATGAAGAAGGGCGAAGCAATCCTGAAAAAAGAAGAGGTCGTCACGCCCGTGAAGGTCGGGGTAATGGCTGCACTGGGAAAAAGGAAGGCGTCGGTCTACGGGAAGCCCCGCGTCGCCGTCATCCCGACCGGAACCGAGGTCTGCGAGCCCGGCGCAAAACTCGGAAAAGGGCAGATTTACGACGTCAACACGTACACTTTGGCTTCGGTGCTTTCAGCGAACGGGGCAAAGGTAACGACGTCGCCTATTGTGCCTGACTCTTTCGAGAGCCTACAGTCCGCGATACCCCGGTTCCTCGACCACGACTTGACGATTTTTTCGGGCGGGAGCTCGGTCGGCGAACGCGACCTCCTCGTCAAGGTCCTCGAAAAGGCGGGCAAGGTCGTCTTCCACGGCGTCCAAATCAAGCCCGGCAAGCCAACCCTCTTCGGGACCGTTGAGGGAAAGCCCGTCTTCGGGATGCCCGGGTACCCGGCTTCGTGCCTGAGCAACGCCTACGTCTTCCTCGTCCCGGCGGTCCGAGCGATGGCTAGGCTGCCCCCCGCGAAGCCCCGCACGGTCAAGGCGAAGATGGGCAAGAAGTTCGTCTCGGGCTCGGGCAGGGAGCAGTTCCTCCCAGTCAAGATTAGGAACGGCAAGGCATTCTCGGCGTTCAAGAAGTCGGGCGACATCACCAGCCTCGCCAAGGCGGACGGCTACGTCGTCCTGCCCGTGAACCTCGACGTAATAGAGGAAGGCGAAGAAATCACCGTCACGCTCTTCGAATAGAAAGCATCCGCAATGACACTCAAACGCAAAAAAAATTTGCCACTCAAATCAGGCAGGTCTTCGCCGAATGTAAAATGATAATGATAATTTGAAAAAAAATGATGATCAAATCAGACCAGACAGAGCGCCTTAACTCTTCTTGTTAAGGGTTTAGTTAAATTTAATATGAGGATGCGTAGAACAGTCTCTTGTTGAGGTGGCATTCTTGGTTAAGGTTCAGGGCTACGAGGTTCCCGAGGGCTTGTATTACTCCAAGGAGTGGGCGTGGGTCAAGGTCGAAGGCGGCAACGTCCGAGTCGGCGTAACCGACTACGCCCAGAAGCAGCTGAACGAGGTCGTGTTCGCCGAGCTCCCCAAGGCGGGAGACGAAATAATAAAAAGTGAACCGTTCGGAACTGTCGAGTCGGTCAAGTCCGTGTCCGACCTCGTCGCACCCGTAAGCGGAAAAATCGTCGAGGTCAACAGCAAGGTCAACAGCAACCCCGAGGTCCTCAACGAGGACCCCTACGGCGAGGGCTGGATAGTCGTAATATCCCCCGCGAACCTGCAGGGCGACCTTAAAACCCTAATGAACTTTGAACAATCAGCGGAGTGGCACAAGAAACTCGCCGAGGAAAGCTAGCGGTATGCCGAAAAGAATCGTCATCGTCGGAGCGAACGCCGCAGGCGTCGACGCAGCCGTCGCAGCTCGGAAGACGGACAGGGAAGCCGAAATCACCCTCCTCACTAAAGACAGCGTGGGGGCGTACTCAAGGTGCGGGCTCCCCTTCGTCCTCGGCGGCCACATAACTTCGCTCGAAAGCCTCGTCGTCTATCCGCCTAACTTTTATAAGATGATGCGGTTCGACCTGAGAACGGAGACCGCCGCCACAAACGTCAACACCAAGACGAAGACAGTAGAGACCGAAGCTAAAGACGGAAAACATGAAACCTTGGAATACGACAGCCTCATCTTCGCGACGGGCGCCCTCCCCTTCAGACTGCCCCTCGAAGAAATAGACAAGGAAGGCGTCCTCACCCTCCACACGCTGAGCGACGCCGAGAAAATGTCAAAAACCATGCAGAAGGCCAAGACAGCAGCGATAATCGGCTCGGGACTCGTTGGGCTGGAGGCAGCTGAAGCCTTCGCGGAGCGGGGGATAAAGACCACAATCATCGAGATGCTGCCGACGGTCCTCCCGCGGTTGCTGGACCCCGACATGTCCGCCGACGTCCAGAAGAGGTTCGAAGAAAGCGGCGTGACCATAATCCTCGGCAAGCCAGCGGGAGCCATCCTCGGAGAAAAGAAAGCCGAAGCGATAACCGTCGGCGGCGAAAAGGTTCCCGCAGACATCGTCCTGAACGCCGCGGGCGTGAGACCGAACACAGAACTGGCCCAAAAGGCAGGAATAGCCATAGGCGAGACCCGAGGCATCAAAACGGACAGCCACATGAGGACAAGCGACCCGAACGTCTACGCAGCGGGAGACTGCGCCGAAACGACGCACATGGTTACTGGAAAGCCAGCGTTGCCTCTTCTGGGCTCAGCAGCCGTGAAGATGGGTAAGGTGGCTGGCACCAACGCCGCAGGCGGAGACATAACGTATCCCGGCACAGTTTTTCCGTGGGTGTCCCGAATCTTCCACCTCGACGTGGGCGGGGTCGGGCTCACCGAGTTCTGGGCGAAGCAGGTCGGCATGGATGTTGCCGTCGGCAAGCTGACGGGCAAGACGAGGGCCGACTACTTCCCAGGTGGACTGCCGATAAAGGTCAAGGTCGTCGTCGAAAAGGCGACCAAGCGAGTCGTCGGGGGGCAAATCGTCGGCGGCGAAGAGGTAACCCAGCGCATCAACGCTTTAGCTTTGGCTATACAGAACCGCCTCTCGGTCAGCGACCTCGCCAAGGCCGACACGTGCTACGCGCCGTCGGTCTGCGAGGCATGGGAGCCGTTCGTCTTAGCGGCGGAACTCGCCCAGCGAAGGCTCTGAGAGAAACAGTAAATTGTGACGCCTCTTTACTTTTTGAGTCCGTGTTGACTACCAGAAGTTGAACGCCACGAACTGGCGTCTCGGAAACAGGGTCCCAAGCATTTCTTTGACTTTTCCCTCGGAAAGGGCTGGCTCTACTTGGATTTTGCCTTCGGCATAGGCGGCTTCGTGCGTTGTCACGCCCAGTAGGAGTGCTACGAGGGTGTGCTGGTCCACGAGGATTCTGCAGTCCACGTCCTGGTTCGTCCAGTCGAACCGCTGAACGATGTCGCCGTCCTTGTGGTAAAAGGCGCTGTGCTCTCCGCACTTCAGCTCCAGCGTCCCGTTCCAGCCTCCGAGCCTCTTCAGACGAACGGTCACGATGGGTCTTATTTCGTCGAGGAACCTCGGGACGTTGTTGACGGCGACCATGATGACCTCCTGCATCTCCATCTTGAAGAACCCCATGCCTGGGAAAACCTCCTCGTAACCCGGGTTAACCATGGTCGGAGCCACGATGTTCGCCGCGTTCCCTTCAACCATGATGTCGTAAACCTTTTCGGCGAGCTTTTTGGCGACATAGCCGAAGTCCAAGTTCGGGTCCACGACGATATCGAAGATTCTGCCGTACCTCCTCTTTTTCATGTAGACCGCTGTGATGTACCCGACGATTTTCCCCTTTCGGCTCACAGCCACCCACGAGAGCCAATCTTTCCTCCTGACCGCCCGACGGTAATGTTCAACGTTCCGCTCGAGGGGACCCACGTACTGCTGGCTGAATCTCGCGTGGAGCTCAAGCAGCTCCTTAGCGTCCTCCCGAACCATCCGCCTAACCTCGAGCTTCGCGTCATTCATCCCATATGCCCACCAGAACCTTGTTCAGAATCCTGAGGTCAGCCTCAGTTGCCCCTTTCACCTGCAGGTGCCCAGCCTCTATTGCGTCGCTCAAGAGGAACACTTCAGTCGTGAGGCTGGTCATGGTCTCAACGGTCGTGACCACGTGAATGTCAGCTGACTTGGGAGGCTTGGTGAGTCTTTGGAAGCGACCGTTTCTGAAGCGGAACCCTTGGACGCCGTTGCTTCCCAAGTCGAAGACGACGGTGCGGTTCCAGCCCCGAAGCGTTTTTTGCGCTATTTTGGAGTGTTTGAGGACTCGGTTGCGCCACCTGACCCACCCCAGGAAGACGAAGTCGTAGTCGAAG
>Ga0233423_10001309_pt1 | contig 12541 bp, 8 predicted proteins | sample Watercolumn_Mata_FD_180713 | JGI IMG/M metagenome (GOLD analysis project Ga0233423, IMG submission 180713) | Freshwater microbial communities from Lake Matano, South Sulawesi, Indonesia - Watercolumn_Matano_2014_112_MG | ecosystem: Environmental > Aquatic > Freshwater > Lake | place: Indonesia... | reverse complement strand
TAAAAAAAATATTAACTGGGAATGATCCATTCTTTCTTTATCTCTCCGAAAGCGTTCTCCGCTGGGAGCTTCCCGAAGGTGTGCACAAGTTAAAAACAACGTTTGATATCAAGAAAGTCATTATGCCTATCGTTGATACTGCGCGTCTTCAGGCGCTCAAGCGTCATATAACTGTCACGAATACACTGGAGCGGCTAACATTCTTATACGAAGCAAATGTGTATTCAAAAAAGCTGTATCACGAAATTGTCGAACTTTATTCATTCCTTATGAACAAACGATTCCAACATCAAGCTCAACTCATTTCAAAGAATATTACTCCAAATAATGATATCGAACCTGAAGAATGCTCGGAATCTGATTTATTGATATTCAAGAAAGGAGTAACTCAAATAGAGATGCTTAAAGAAAAAATCAGCATTGATTTTAAAGGTATAACAAAAATATAAATATTTATCATTCCAGAAAAATAACATCACGATACTGAAGTGCTCAGAATGATACTCGTAGTGGTTTAAAATTGTATTATTCTATTTTATTTATTTGAAAAATCCTCTATACTAATACAGTCTATACATAAATAAAAGGATTAATCATTATGAGTGTCAACGCAACTAAGATTCATGAAATAATTAATTCAGAAAGTTTTAAAAGACTTGTGAAAAAGAGAATAGCCGTTTCTTCTATTTTGACAGTGATCATGCTTGTGATTTATTTTGGCTTCATTCTTTCCATTGCATTCTATCGTGAATTACTTTCATATAAAATTGGTACTTATGTTACTCTTGGACTTCCTATCGGGATCGGACTTATTCTGTTTGCATGGCTGCTGACCGGTTATTACACAAGGTGGGCAAATCGTGATTACGATAAGGAAGTAAGGGAATTGCGCAATAAAGTACTTCATCAATAAATTGAATTCATAAACCCTTTCAAAGTAGGAGGAATTCGTTTGGAAAATTTTCAATCAACACTTGGTCAAGTGAATATCGCCTCAATCATCATCTTCTTTGTTTTCGTTGCGATTACGTTGGCAATTACTTATTGGGCTGCCAAGCGAACAAAAACAACATCAGAATTTTATGCCGCAGATAGAAGCATTTCCGGATTTCAAAACGGCCTGGCACTCGCCGGCGATTACATGAGTGCCGCATCATTCCTGGGCATTGCAGGGATGGTTGCCTTGAAAGGATATGATGGACTCATTTACTCAATCGGTTTTCTCGTTGGTTGGCCGATTGTAATGTTTTTAATTGCAGAGCCTTTGAGAAACCTGGGAAAATTTACCTTTGCCGACGTTGTCGCTTTCCGATTAAAACAAAGACCGGTCAGAATCGGATCTTCTGTCGGCTCACTCATGACCATCATATTTTATCTGATTGCCCAAATGGTTGGCGCAGGCTCACTTATTACGACACTCTTCGGATTTCCGTATGAAGCTGCAGTCATATTAGTCGGTTGTGTGATGATTGCTTATGTTCTTTTCGGAGGAATGCTGGCAACAACCTGGGTACAGATCATCAAAGCTGTGTTACTTCTCGGAGGAGCAACACTGCTAGTTATTATGACACTTTCTCGTTTTGGAATGAATCCTATTACATTGTTTGAACAGGCCGCTATTAAATATTCCGATAAGGTTTTATCTCCGGGTGGCTTTGTAACAAATCCATGGGATGCTCTTTCTCTTGGAATTGCACTGATGCTAGGTACGGCCGGACTTCCACATATCCTTATGCGGTTCTTTACAGTACCAGATGCCAAGCAGGCAAGAAAGTCCGTTTTTATTGCAACAGGTTTTATCGGTTACTTTTACATCTTGACTTTCTTTATCGGATTTGGCGCAATGGTACTTGTGAGTCAGGAAGTTGTAAGCAGTTTTGATAAAGGCGGAAACATGGCGGCTTTGCTCCTTGCCGAATCTGTTGGCGGTCAATTTTTTCTCGGATTTATTGCCGCCGTGGCATTTGCAACAATTCTTGCTGTCGTATCCGGTTTAACTCTTTCCGGTGCGTCCACGCTCTCTCACGATCTGTATGTCAATGTAATCAAACGTGGTAAATCAGACGAGTCTGGTGAAGTTCGCGTTGCTAAAGTATCTACTTTATTACTTGGAATCCTCGCTATTGTTCTCGGACTCACGTTTAAAGGTCAAAACGTTGCCTTTATGGTCGGATTAGCATTTGCCATTGCTGCCAGTGCAAATTTTCCTGCTCTCGTCATGTCAATTGTATGGCGTGGATTCACAACAAAAGGAGCCGTGGCAAGTATCGTTACAGGGGCAGGTTTGGCAGTAGGACTCATTATTCTCAGTCCGACAGTCTGGGTAGATATTTTTAAAAACAGTTCAGCAATTTTTCCATTGAAAAATCCTGCGCTCTTTTCAATGCCTGCCGCATTTCTTATTGGCTATATAGTTTCTCTGATGAGCAAGGAACCTGAAGCTTCGGATAAATTTGAAGAAGAAAAACTCCGAACATACCTCGGAATTGGTGCTGAATAGTTTTATAGAAAGAATGAATAAATTTCTATGAGGAAACTATGAAATTACAATCCTTGCTCTTAGCATGTTGTTTGTTCTCCGCTATGGTTGCTTTTGCTCAACAGGAACAGCCAGTGTATGGTATTACCTTCTCCGGATTCGTAAAAACTGATTTCATGTATGATTCAAGACAGACAGAATCATTTCGGGAAGGGCATTTTTTGCTCTATCCGTCAGCACCGGATTATGATAAATTTGGAAAAGACTGCAATGAAAAGTCAAACTTCAATATTCTTTCTATTCAGACAAGATTGCAGGGAAAGATTTCCGGACCCGATGCCCTGGGCGCAAAAACTTCAGGACTCATGGAAGGAGAGTTTTTTGGTACATCCAATGCTGACGCCAGCGGTTTCCGGATTCGACATGCGTATCTCAAGATGGATTGGGAAACTTCTTCGCTTCTTATCGGACAGTTCTGGCATCCGATGTTTGTTGTTGAGGTATTTCCCGGCGTTGTCTCTTTTAATACCGGCGCTCCGTTTCAGCCATTTTCAAGAAATCCGCAAATTCGATTTTCGCACACTCTAGAGAATATTAAACTTATTATTGCAGCGATATCACAACGAGATTTTCAGAGTGATGGTCCGAGCGGAGCGAGTACATCGTATTTAAGAAATTCAATACTGCCCAATCTTCATGCACAAGCACAGTATTCAAACGGCGGAAATATTTTTGGAATAGGATTCGACTATAAAAAATTAACTCCCCGCCTGAAAACAGCAAAGAATGTTGCCGTCAGTGCGACAATCAGCAGTACGGCATTTCTTGGTTACGCAAAATTTACGCTCGATCCTATAACCATAAAAGCTGAAGGAACGTTTGGGGAGAATTTATCCGATCATCTCATGCTGGGCGGATATGCTGTAAAATCGATTGATAGTACAACGGGAATTGAAAGTTATTCAGCGTTGAAAAGTTATTCAATGTGGGGAGAAATTTCGACAGGGAAAGAATTGGAATATGCTCTATTCGCAGGATATTCACAAAATCTCGGAGCCAAGGACAAACTTATCGGTGCTTTATATGGCCGAGGAACTAATATCGACTATCTTATCCGTATTTCACCACGTGTAATTTGGAATATTAACAAAGTACGCTTTGCAGCAGAATATGAATACACTTCAGCAGCTTATGGAACTGCGAATGGTTTGAATAATGGCAAAGTAGGTAGTACGAAAGTTGTTACAAATAACCGCCTTCTACTTGCGGCATACTATTTCTTCTAGAAATTCAAAGAAACTACGATCCTTCGATCAAGGATAAGAGAATTTCCGATGTCAATGAATCGTCTCTACGGGAAATCGGATATAGCTTTCAATTCTAAAATCTTCATTTAGTATTTTGTACACTCCGCTGATGGAGATAGTACGATGTTATCGAATCGCGATATTCTCAGGCCTCTCCCGGAGGAGCACTTCCCTGAAGGGGTCCTTCGGACGTACCGTTTGCAGCTGGGGAGGTCCGCCAAAAAAGACCGCTGGTAAAGATTTCCCGACGAATAACGTCGGGACAATCCCCGATCCAAAAACGATCGGGGTAAACGTATAAGGTTCTTCATCCCAGCTCATTACAAATTACAAAATCCCCCAAAACACATGGAGGATTTTTCTCAAATCTTTCCGCCAAAAAACTGGCAGATTTCGTTCTCCGCTCGTCAGAGTGCGACGCAGTCTGTTAACCTCTAGCGGATCACTCAACAATCTTACTTCTTCAATCTAAAATTCTTAGAAGCGGGGGGCGGAACTCATCCGGACTCAGCTTGATGGTTGAAGCGTCTTTCTGCGATTTCCTATAAAAACAGGAATATTGTTAATAACGGAGTAGAATGATGATTTTTTCGACGAAGCTAATCAACGTCGTAATTTAACCTTTTTCTGGATAGTCTTTATCCCGCAGAATAATTAATACTGTGCCGATAACTCCGGCTATTAATAATCCAACATCTTCTATGATTATTAATTTCAATGCAGCTGTAAATCCGAAATTCGAGACAGAATTTTGTCACTTATTCGACATTGCTAAAACATACATCCGAATAATTTCATATTCTTTGATTGTAAGTTTTGCATGCGGTTTCATTGAAATTAAAATTGTATCCCACTGGGAAACTGTGAATTGAGACGGAGATATGAGGCTATGACAACCAGAGCAGCTTGAAATATATAATTTCCGCCCTTCCATCAATGATTCCTTATTCACGCCCGGCCATTGTTGTGAAGCGTGTTCCACATGCCTGCTTGTCGGTTCAGGTATTGAACCGGAACACCCAAATGCTGTTACAAGAACAAGCAGGCACATGATCGATTCTTTGATCATATTAGAGATGAAATGTAAACAATAAACGTGATTCAACCTTCTCGAGACCATCGAGAACAAGTCCATCCTGTGTTGCTCCTTTAAATGAGGTAACTTGCGGTAAAACAGTTAATGCAGCCCACCATGTTTCTGTTGAAAAAGATACAACTGGTCCGGCAAAAAGAGCGGAGTGTTCCCAATCGCCCTCCTTAATAAGATTGTGGCTTCGGATTTCTAATCCGACAGAAAGCGAATGATTTACCTGATACGAAGCTCCCATATCAAATTCCAGGGTCAGTTCACTTTCTGTAGTGGCTATCCCATTTTCCAGTTCGGTTTCCCATTCTTTCTCGGCTACTGCATTAAAGGCAAAAAGAAAATCATTGATTTGCTTGTCTAAAAGTATTTTCCCTTCTATTTCAAATTCGTTTAATCCCATTGTCGCCTCGCCATATAAAGCTAATCCAACAGGATCCGCTGTACGGTCAAATATTTTGTACTTCCATTCTGAAGAGATGCTTACTTCCTGACTGTGTACTGCGTCTCCGCTGTCAGCGCTTCCATTAGAATCGCCCATTCTCCAACTTGAATTGAGATAGAATGCCGACATCAGGTTTTGGGCAACTCCAAATTCGTATTCTACTCTTTGATCCAATCGGCGATAGAAATACCCCCTGTCAGTTCTATATGTATTCCAGATTTCCAATTCTCGCACTCCGGGCGGCAGAACAGATGTTTCATAGACATAAGAAAACTTCCGTTCATTGGCATCGGCACGATTTACACATAACAAAAGTAAAACACTCCACAAAAGCAGAAATTGGTGCTGTTGAAATATTAGTTTGCTTTTTACTGCATGCATAAAAATTTACTCCTTCTTCTATAAATGGTTATATGATCAATACAATAATGATCAATCACTCCTGTATTATCAATCCCAATTTATAGGGAGGAAAAAAGTTGGTATAAAAAACATATGGGAGTTTGCAAACGGGGAAATTCAAATCATCATACAATCGCTTGAATCAGCGCACGATTGATACCTCAAAAATTATGGTTGTAATAAATTAAACTTTGTACGTGCCCGCCATGCGCTACCTATTGGCTGGAGGCTGCCGAAAGGAATGGAATTGATCTGCTGTAAATGGTAAATGCAGGTGACTTCCTTAAAGATTAATAACGTGCAATCGGGTTAATATCCTATCCAATAACTGATTTTCAGAATCAGCGTATTGTCTGAAACAGTAGAGAATAGGTCGGATATATTATTTGAGAGTAACTTATCAGTCAGATTATTTTCATTATTTCGCACGTGCGACCAAACGAAGAAAAGAGTACTTCCGGGCAGATATTCCCAGCGCAATACCAGATTGGAATTGAGTGCCAACTCGTTTTTGTTCGCTTTAGTGTATCCAGACAGAGGTGTAAATTCCTCCGAAGAAAGCATTTTGGCAAATTGTCCGAATTCTTGCTGTGCTATAAACGTCTGAACATATGCTTGAAGTGTCAATGCCTGAGTAAATACAAATGAGCCGCGCAATGTTATATCCCATTCCCGGGTCGATCGTTCTGCAAATATACTGGTAACAGAAGGTGTGATAACTGGATCCATAATGTTTTCCACCCACGCCCATTTTCTTTCTGTTTCACTGTATTGTAAACCAATCTCAAGCGCAATATTTGAAACCGGTTTTATTTGTAGCTCACCCTCTATGGCGTAATCAGTCGCATTACGTGTATCATTACCGCCGCCTGCTTCGAGCTTTGCGACGATATTGCGTCGGGGATCCGTCGATATTTCAAGCTCAATCTGTCTACCTCCGGGTTTTCTATACCAGCCATTTCCACGTGTCTCGCGGTCGTCATATTTTCCGAAATCTATTCCGACGGATCCATTTATATTCCAATAATTCAATAGAGTGATTGATCCATAAAGACTGGCTGTTCTATATAATTAAGCTCCATCAAAATTAAAACGTGTTCCGAGATTGAGCGTTGATTGCCAGTTTTGATACCAATCAGCAGGAACGTCTTCTCTATATTGTAACTGAATATTTCCGCCATAATCATTTGGCCTTCGGAAATATCCCATGTCGTTGATATAGAATTGCCGGGAAGTATAATCGAGACTCAGAGCCTCGCGCCAATGGCTGCCGCCTTCCTTGCGAAAAGCAATTTTTCCTGCTGAGCCTTCAAGCAATTCTCTTTTTGGTTGTGCGTGCGATGCCGCCCAAAAACCGTCAATCCTAAAAAAATTATTCAAGAACTTTATATTCCAATCCAGACCGCCTGTAAAGGTCGGGATTCGATCATCTCGGTTCACAGAAGTTACGATCGTACCTATCTGAGAATTATCCCAGAAGTCCTGGCGCAAACGAATCAGACTGTAATTTGTTAAAGGTTCTACTGTTTTTTCATAGGCGTTAGAAAGTGAATCGGAAAAACGTGCTGCTTCCTTATTGGTTACGGCATCGAGGATACCGATGGATAATCCGTTTGCGATCCGTCCTGAAATCTTCATAGCCCCAACGATCGATGCATAATGCGGCTGGTCGAGAATTGTACCGTTCGTCGGCTCATCAACTTTTATAGATCGGCCAATTCGACGGGAATAGAATAATCCGGATTCCTCATCAAAAGTATTGAACTGAAATATTTGATTCCCCTCTATAAAGAATGGACGCTTTTCCGGATAAAATGTCTCAAACGTGGAAACGTTAAGGACTGATGGATCAGCTTCCACCTGGCCGAAATCAGGATTGATTGTAGCATCAATAGTAAGTCCGCTATTTGGCCGATATTTTATGTCTCCGCCACCGTTAAAAGTGAATTCCTTCCCATTTGGATATTCGGGGGAGACGGTGGTAAATTTTCCAGTCCCAAGTACGAACGGGAGCAATTCTATTCCACCAGACATAGGTATATGTTCAATACCAAGTAAATGACCAAAATGTGATGTTCCGCCGCTTTCGCTTTTTCTGATTAATGCCCAATGTATTCTTTCTTGCTTGCGGGAGATCCATCGATATATTTGAAATCCCCATTCTTGAATTTGTGTTTCATTATATCTTAATGCCTGGAACGGTATGCGGATCTCTGCTGTCCACCCATCCCGAGTAATTCTTGTTTTCGCATCCCATACAACATCCCATGCAAGGTCTTCTCTGCGGCCGTCGTCGTACTGAAGGATGTCTGTTTTAACGCCGGCTGCATTGAGTGTAAATTCATAATTTGTCTGGTGATCGTGGAATGTATCAAACCGTACCGAAATATTATCTGCTTCTACTTCGTCATCACGCCGGGCGAGACGTGCGACAATTCCATCGGGATCGGAATCATGCATCGTGCATCCAAAGTATACGGCATTGTCATCGTAGAGGATTCTAATTTCTGTTTTCTCAGACGGTTCTGCTGCTTCTATCGGTCGAAGTTGTTTAAAATCGGAGACCGGTTGAGTAAGCTGCCATTCGGGTTCGTCCAATACGCCGTCCACGTGAATTGGCGATGGTGTTCGAACGGCCTTTGCAGATTTAGGATTGGAGCCAGCTATAACTATGAGAGGGAAGAAAAAAAATATAAATGATTTTATCATATTCGAAATTGCTCAAGCACAAATGGTAAACGCATAAAAATATTCTTCCTTGGTGTTCATTTTTTTAAAAATTCTAATTTTATATAAAATGCTGAATGATTTTTTGAATCATTAATTCCCGGGAACTTATTTTTGAATTTATTCGTTTATATATGTATATTACTTAGGAAATTTAGTTAAATAATTATGATGAAGCATCAATCAAGATTCGGGATAATTTTAATATCTGTTTTTATTGCTCTTTACCTGAGCTTTTCTCTTTTCACGCCATTATTTCACCACCACTACGAGGCAATTCAGGATGTTAACCAGATTGTCTATCATTCTCACCTTTTGAATCAAACAGCGCAACAGAGGAAATCATCAAATTGCCACCATTCTGTCGGTACAATACACAACCATAATCACATAACTTATTTAAATACTGTAATAAACAATCTCTCGATGCGCTGTGTTAATCCATCGATGAGTGCTTCACTAGTCAATTCAAACTGTTGCTTTGATATAAAGAATGCTGGCTGTGGTTCATTTTTTATCGAATCCACTTATAAGTGGAAGGACTTAAAGGATAAGTGTATCCGCACTGCAACCAACGTATCTCCCCCATTTGTTTTAGCCGCCTAATTATTTTCAGTTCATAAAATTTCACATTTATTACGGAGGTGTCGTGAGACTCATTCGTCTCTATATCATCTTGTCGGGATTTGTCATTGCCCATCTGCAAGCGCAAACAATACAAACGCTGAATGATATTATTCAGCTTGCACTTAAAAATAATATTCAATTGCAAAATCAAATTATCCTGCTGAAGAAATCAGAATCCAGGTTTATCGAATCATCTCGCCTTCCGAATCCGGTCTTCAGTTATTCCAGAGAAGATCTGAGTCTCAATAATGCAAAACTTGGAGAGTGGATTGCGACAGGTACCTTGCCGCTGAATTTTTTATGGGATCGCTGGAGTAATATTAATTCCAAGGAAAACTCTCTTGAGGCACAGCGTTGTTTTGTCGAACACTCAAAACGAAGCGTCATACTTCAGGTGAAAAACCTCTATGCACAATACCATTATTATCAGCAGCTTTCAAAAGAGCTGGATAGCGCACACACTTCGATTGAAGAAGTTGTTAGTGCATCGAAACAACGGCTGACAGATGGAGATTTATCGGAATACGATGTTCAGCGTATTCTCATCGAGGTGAACAAACTAAAAACCGAGATGAAGGAAGTTGAACTCTTGAGAAATGAATATCTTCAGCAACTCATACTTATGACCGGTTTCTCGCAAATGCCGTTACGAACCGAGGATCTACCTGCTGTACCTTCACCTATACTCTTTACGGAGAATGAATTAATGAAGATGGCGTTTGAAAATCGACAAGATCTAAGATCTGCGCAACATTATTTCATAAGTGAATCCTCCAATCTTACATACAAGAACCTGAAAAGTATACCGCAGATCAATCTCAGCGCAGGGTATAAGAAACAATTTGATGAATATTCAGGATCGGTGATGCAGGTGAATTTTGAAATCCCCTTGTTTGACAGAAATCAGATGGAAATTGAACATTCAAAACTCGATGTGACTTTTGCAGAACAGCAGAGTGAGTATCTAAAACAACAAATAGAAGGTGAAGTAAAACTGTCATATGCGAAATACAAACAATATGAGTCCTTGTATAGCTCCAAGGACGACTTCCAGCTTCATTCTGTTTTTAAAACAGCGACATACTCCTACAAGGAGGGAGGTATAACGCTGATCGAATTTATCGATGCATTAAATACTTATAAAGAAGGTGTAAAACTTAACACAGATCTTGAAATTAAATACTGTCAAAGCATTTTCGAACTGGAATATGCATCTGCTCTTTCATCTATAGAAAAAATTAAATAAAGGTAATTTATATGGTAAGAAATATATTTAAAGCGGTTCTTGCAATTACAATATTTGTTGTCATAGGATGTTCCGATAATACGGAAAAGAACGATGACCACTCCCTCGGTAGTAATTCTATCACTCAATTTAACAATGCCACGGAAGTATTTATGGAATATCCGGAGATTCTTGTAGGAAATGATGTAAAGTTTCTCATTCATCTTACTCATTTGAAGGATTTTAAAGCGGTGACACAAGGGAAGCTGGAAATTGAATTCCTCAGTCAGTCTGGAGCGAAGGTCTCTATCACGGAATCACAACCAGCAAGAGCCGGCATTTATACGCCTATGGTAAGATTCAATGTTCCGGGGAAATATACAATGACGATGATCTTGAGCGGCAATTCGATCTCAGACAAGATTGTTGTTCGTGAAATTGTTGTTTATTCATCCGTCGATGAAATACCAAAACAAACAGATGAAAAATCCTCGCTTATTTCTTTCCTTAAAGAGCAGCAATGGAAAATTGATTTTGCAACAGAAGAGGTTGGAAAACAAATCCTGCAGAATTCTGTTCCGGCTACAGGGGAAATTATTGCTAAACCGGAAAACTATTCAAAAGTGGTTTCACCGGTCGCAGGTATTTTGCTTCTGAAAAACAATTCCAGCTTTCCTAAAATCGGATCGTATATTTCCAAAGGATCGGTACTCTTCAACATTTCACCCTCTGCGGATGCGAGCTCAAACATCCAAAAGATTAAAAGCGATTATTTGCTTGCAAAATCGGAGTTCGAACGTGTGCAAAGCTTATTTGAAAAGAAAGCCGCGGCGCAAAGACGATTCGATGAAGCACGATTTGATTTCGAGTCGAAACAGGCTAGTTACTATTCCCTTATGGATCAAATTAATTTTACAGAACATGGATATGCTATCATTTCGCCTATTAACGGGTATGTAGAAAATATTACGGTTCATTTGGGCAGTCAGATCAATAGTGGTCAGGAACTTGTGACAATTATAAATCCAGCACGACTTATCCTGAAAGCCAATATTCCTGCAAGCAAGTATGAAGTCGCGAATAATGCCAGTGATGCTTCCTTTAAGATCGAAGGGTACGAAAAGGAACTAGCGATCAGTGCGCTTGGAGGAAGAAAAATATCCGTTTCTTCAACGCTCAACATTGAAAATAGAACTATTCCTGTGTATTTCGAGTTTAGCAATCCCCAAAACAGAATTAAAGTCGGTATGTATGCAGAAGTGTTTGTCAAGAACGGCGGTCATCAACCATGCGTTGCAGTACCAGAAGGTGCAATTATCGATGAGGATGGATTACATTCAGCTTATGTCCAAGTCGAGGGAGAGTCATTTGAAAAGCGAATTCTGAAAACCGGATTCTCAGATGGAGGATATGTACAGGTTATGGAAGGCCTACGTGAAGGCGAGCGCATCGTTACGAAAGGTGCTTATCAAGTACGTCTTGCCGCACTCTCTCCGGAATCTGCTATTGGTCAAGGACACGTTCATTAATGTAAACGAGGAAATTATGTTTGATAAATTAATTCAATTTTCACTTAATAAACGATTGATCGTTTTAGCTGCGGCGATTGTACTGCTCGTTACCGGGACATTCACGGCCGTAAACATGCCTGTTGACGTGTTTCCTGACCTTACAGCTCCTACCGTGACTATTATGACAGAAGCGCATGGAATGGCTGCTGAAGAAGTGGAATCACTTGTAACATTTCCTATTGAAACCGCCGTGAATGGAGCGACCGATGTGCGGCGAGTCCGATCGTCCAGTGCGGCCGGATTTTCGATTGTGTGGGTTGAGTTTGATTGGGGAACTGATATTTTTCTCGCTCGACAGATTGTAAACGAAAAAATCCAGACTGCCTCTGCTGCATTGCCTAAGGGTGTTGATAATCCAGTGCTTGCCCCCATATCTTCCATTATGGGCGAGATCATGCTTATTGCATTAAGTATTGATGAAGACAACAATCCCCGGAATATCACAGAGATGGATTTGCGTACTATTGCGGATTTTGATCTACGCAGGCGCTTACTTTCCATCAGCGGTGTATCGCAGGTGGTGCCCATTGGAGGTGCAGTAAAACAGTATCAGATTTTCATTTCACCGGAGAAACTCTCGGCCTATAAAATATCCCTCAACGAAGTCATGAAAGCCGCCGAACAATCGAATGAAAATTCATCCGGCGGTTCCTATATGGATTCCGGAAGAATTT
>Ga0233423_10001307_pt1 | contig 12546 bp, 15 predicted proteins | sample Watercolumn_Mata_FD_180713 | JGI IMG/M metagenome (GOLD analysis project Ga0233423, IMG submission 180713) | Freshwater microbial communities from Lake Matano, South Sulawesi, Indonesia - Watercolumn_Matano_2014_112_MG | ecosystem: Environmental > Aquatic > Freshwater > Lake | place: Indonesia... | reverse complement strand
TTTTCTGGCCATGGGTATCTCCGTCTGAACGAAGTTGTAGCCATTATGCCAGAGGCCTATCACGTTGTCAAGAAACCTGCGTGCAAATAATTCCGCCCCAAAAGGGCATTTGTACGAAAGTCCTGGTGATTATATTGTTAGTCTACTTGAAGAGTATAAGATAACAAGGTCACCTGAAGGGGTAGCAGAACAAATTGTCAAAATTCACGAAGCAATGAAGGAGACCATGTGCCCTAAATGGTTTAATGTAGGAATTCTTGAAGACGAGAACGCATTCAAAGACCTCGTTCAACAGACAATAGATAAAACGGTCAAGAAGGCCAAGTTACCTATCTTGAGAATACGAGAAGACCCACAAGCGGTTGAACTTGTTGAGACCATCATTGGAATAGTTTTTGATTTTGTTGCAGGCAAAATACCTTCTGTTATGAAGTGTGTGCATGTAATTGTAAAAACCGTGAACCCCGATGCCGTAGGGAAATTGGAGATGAGCATCGAAGACAGCAGGAGAAAAGTTATTAACTTGTTCTACAAGGGTACCTTTGGCTACCCCGGATTGGTAGTTGGAAGCGGAAGCCCATAATACACATTCATGAAACAAACTGTATGTGCAATCACCAATCTGGCCCGGTCATGGTCGGCGTGGCGGTCGCCCATCCCGGTGCCACTCCAGCACTGGAGTTGTGGAAGCGAGTATTCTTGACGAGCCTGGGGCGAGAAAACCACACACTTCCTGCTGAGATGAAGCGACTGCGAGCGTGAAGGAGACTGGAATGGCAATGAACGTTGTGACCCTGGACCAAGTTGTTGATACTGCGATGCGACTTCCTCCCGAACAGCGGGATATGCTGCTGGAGATTCTCCGCGGGCGTTATATTGAAGCTCGGCGGCGAGAAATCGCTCAGGATGCGCAAGAGTCACTGGCGGCTTTTCGCGCCGGTAAGCTGAAGCGCCAGTCCGCAGAGGCGGTTATCGAAGAACTGCGCCAGACGCTTGAGGGTATGGAATGAGAGTGCTTGTACTCACCGCGAAATTCAAGCACTCTTTTCGCAATGCCGTACGGCACAATCCCAGACTGCAAAGACGCCTCGAAGATGTGCTGAGGCAGATGCAAGCAGACGTCTTTGCTCCCAGTTTGGGTACGCATAAGCTGAGTGGAGAACTCTCAGGCCTTTGGGCGTGCTCCTGCGGTTACGACTGCCGTATTATCTTCTCCCTGGAGATCGACGTGGAGACAGGCCAGGAGGTAATCCTGCTGCTTGATATCGGCACACATGACGAGGTGTACTGATACCGGATCTATACTTGGTGTGCCCTGGAAGCCATCGTCTGCTGACTGATGCAAGTCCGGTCGTGGCTTCGCCGTGAAGCTTCGGCCTGAGGGCCTCAAGCCCAAGGGCTCAGCCGAACGGTAACTGCGAAGAGGCCGCGTAGCAGGCCAGGATACCTTTGAACGAAAGAGCTACAAAAGAGCCCACAGATAACGCCCTGACAGCAGAAACCGACGAACTGCGCGAGCATTACGATTTCGACTACAGCAAAGCGAAGCCGAATCGTTTTGCCGAGCGGGTTGGGCAGGATAGCTTGATGGTGGTATTAGAGCCCGATGTGGCAGCCATCTTTCCGACCACTGAATCGGTCAACGATACCTTGCGTGCCATAGCCGCGCTGCTGGCAAACATGCCACAGGGGAAGTCGGCCCGGAGCCGCAAGAACAACGCATTCCGCGAGGTGCCGCAGAAGGCTCAGGCGCAGGTCGGGAGTTTAGCCGGCTGATTGGGCAACGGATGCGCTGCCCAACTACGGTTGCCAGGCGAAAAACCGCACGCTAGGCCAGTCCTGAGCCTGGCGAGGGAGTCTGTGTGGTGGCTATCTGGTAACTGGCAGCTCTACAGCGATGCCAGCCTGAATGCCACTAGGGCAATGGTCGAAGTGATTTGGTTATGTAGAGACGCTGCTTTGTCTGTACCGCCGTTGCTGAGTGCGGTATCGTCATGGTCTTCTTGGAAAAGTGGGTATCCCCCACTTTTCTTGTTGTATGCAGAATTTCGTCAGGAGGTCAATTCAGGATATGCCAAATAGTGATTTCATTACTGCTCTAACCGAGTTGTGCAGCCAGAAAGGGATTGCCAAAGAAATAGTTATCGAGGCGATCGAGGCGGCGTTGGTCTCCGCTTACAAGCGCAACTTCGGCACCACCCAGAATATCGCGGCGCACATGGACATGGCCTCGGGTGAAGGCCGGGTGTACGCGCAGAAACGCGTGGTGGAGGAAGTCACCGATCCGCGCCAGGAGATCGCCTACACCGAGGCGCGCCGCCTGAACCGCGAGGTGCAACTGGGCGAGATCGTCGAGGTGGAGATGACGCCGCGCGACTTCGGGCGCATCGCCGCTCAGACGGCCAAGCAGGTGGTGACGCAGCGCCTGCGCGAGGCAGAGCGCGAGGCCGTCTACACTGCGTTCACCAACAAGGTGGGCGATATTGTCAGTGCCACGGCCCTGCGCCCCGATCCTAAGGGTCTCATCGTGCAGTTGGACGGCAAAGTGGAGGCCCTCATGCCGCCCAACGAGCAGGTGCAGACGGAGAAATTCAACCCCGGCCAGCATATCCAGGTCTACATCGTGGAGGTGCATCGCGCCAACAAGGGCCCGCAGATCATTGTCTCGCGTAGCCATCGTAACCTGCTGCGGCGCCTCTTCGAGCTACAGGTGCCAGAGATTTTCAGCGGCACTGTGGAGATAAAGTCTATCGCCCGTGAGCCCGGCTCGCGTTCCAAGGTGGCTGTGGCTGCTCGCCAGGAGGGGATTGACCCCGTGGGGGCCTGCGTCGGCCAGCGTGGCACGCGCATCCAGCCCATCGTCAACGAGTTGCTGGGAGAGAAGATTGACGTGGTACAGTGGAACGCCGATCCGTCCATCTTCGTGGCCCACGCCCTGGCGCCGGCGCAGGTGGAGAAGGTAGACGTCGTCCCGGAGGACAAGGCGGCCTACGTGGTTGTGGCCGACCGGCAGCTCTCCCTGGCCATCGGCCGGGAGGGGCAAAATGCCCGCCTGGCGGCCAAGCTCACTGGCTGGCGCGTGGACATCAAGAGTGCCTCCGTGGCGGCGCGCGAGCCGCTAGAGCGCCGTCGCCGGCCCGTGCACGTGGTGGGCGGTGATGAGGAATCCATCCTGAAGATCCGCCTGGAAGAGGCCATGCGGCAGAGGGCCCAGGAGGAAGCCGAGATGCTGCAGCGGGCGGAGACGGCCTTTGCCGGATTGCCGGTGTCGCCGTCCCCAACGGTTGAGCCAGCGACAGCAGCGGAAGCCACGGCGGCTGCGGCGAAGCCCAAGCGCGTGCGGGTGAAGACGACGGTGGTCATCGGGGAGGCGGCTGGGGAAGCCGCACCGGCGGCAGAAGCCGTACCGGCGATAGAGGCCGTACCGGCGGCGGAAGCCGTACCTGCGGTGGAAGCAGCACCCGCGGAGGAAGCAGCGCCGGCCGGCGCAGCAGAGCCCAAGCGCCGGCGCAAGAAGGTGGCGGTACCTGTGGCCGCAGAGGCAGCGGTGGAGCCGGCGCTGCCTACGGCGGAAGTTGAGCCGGTGGCGGAAGCACAAGCCGAGGCTGAGGTGGCAGTGGAGGCCAGGCCAAAGCGCACCAGGAAGAAAGCTGCGGACGCAGCCGAACCTGCGGCTGGATAGTGCTATGTCACCCCAGAAGTCGCCCAAACAGAAACACGTTCCTATGCGCACCTGCGTGGCCTGCCGCCAGGAACGCCCCAAGCGAGAACTGGTGCGCATCGTGCGCAGCCTGAGTGGGGCGGTGGTCGTTGACCCCAAAGGTAAGCAAGCGGGGCGGGGGGCCTACCTGTGCCGCGCCCGCCCCTGCTGGGAGCTGGCTTTCAAGAAGCAGGCGCTGGAACACGCCCTGCAGACGACGATCAGCCCAGAGGATCGGGCGGCCCTGGCGGAGTTTGCCCAGGCGCTGCCAGAGAAGCCAGTGAGTGCCGAGAAATCGTAGCTGTATGCCAGCCGATGGCGGGCGTTGCCAGCAAGGAGAAAACAGCATGTCAACCATGACCCTGGATGCATTGATTAAACAGGTAGAGTTGCTCCCGCTGGAGGAACAATTGCGCTTGGCGTCCTACCTGATGGAACGGGCCAAGACGCTGTATCCACGGATGTCGCGCCGCAAGTGGCGCGACGTTCGTGGGCTGGTCCGGCCTTCATTGCTTGGTGAGGATGCCCAAGCATGGGTCTCGGGTACACGGCATGAGGCCGATGCACATCGTAAACGTCAGTGGGAAAGCCGAGCATGAAAATCACTGACCGCTTGTGGGAAGGAATGCGATTGTTCTTGGATACCGCTCCAGTAATCTATTACGTGGAGGCCAACCAACGGTATCTACCTCTAGTCGAAGCTGTGTTTAACCGGCTAGATAATAACTGGTTGGTGGCCGTGACTTCGCCGGTGACCCTCGCCGAGTGTTTGGTTGTACCATACCGCCTGAATCGACCCGATTTGCGGCAAACCTTTGCCGACCTGATCACCAGTGGTCCTAATACCATGTTTATTTCGCTTGGCGAGGAGACAGCAGACCAAGCGGCTGCACTGCGAGCGCGCTACAACCTGACTTTGATCGATGCTTTTCAAATAGCTGTTGCCCTGGTTGCCGGCTGTAATGCCTTCCTCACCAACGATGTCACACTCAAGCGCGTGACTGATCTGGAGATGATTATCCTGGACGAGTTGGAGCCTGGGTAATTTGACAGTGTGGCTCAGAACAACGTAGCCAAGTAGGAGAAGGCGATGCATCCCCAGTGGCTGGAGTGGGCACAAAGGTTACAGGCCCTTGCCCAGAACGGACTGATCTACGCCCAAAATCCCTTTGACCTGGAGCGTTATGAGGCCGTGCGTGAAGTGGCGGCTGAAATGATGGCCATCCACTCCGGCGCAGACCTGGCCTACGTGCGCCAGCTCTTTGCCGCGGAGGCAGGCTACGCCACACCCAAAGTGGACGTGCGGGGGGCTGTGTTCCAGGGCGATACGATTCTGTTGGTCAAAGAACGGCAGGATGGCCTCTGGACGCTGCCTGGCGGCTGGGCCGACGTCAGCGAGTCGCCCAGCGTGGCCGTAGTGCGTGAAGTGTACGAGGAGTCTGGCTACCACACCCGCGCCGTCAAGCTGCTGGCCCTCTACGACCGGAACAGGCACGCGCATGCGCCCTTCCCATTTCACGTCTACAAGCTCTTCTTCCAGTGCGAGCTCCTGGGCGGCGAGCCGGCGCGCAGTGTGGAGACGGATGAAGTGGGCTTCTTCCAAGAGGACGAATTTCCCGAACTGTCGCTCCTGCGGGTGACACCGGCGCAGATAGCCCGGCTATTTGAGCATCATCGCCATCCAGATTGGCCGACAGACTTTGATTGAATAGTGAGGAAAACCATGAGTGTCCAAATGGTAATCGAGTTAGCGGACCGGCAGGGGGCTCAGATGGTACTGCAGGCCCTGGAAACCTACAAGGCACGCCTGCGCGTGGGTGTTGAGCGGACCAGACGCCGTTTGCGTGAGTTCGAACAACGCCATGGGGTGACTACAGCTCATTTCTTGGAGAGAATGACTGCCGAAGACCTCTCTGGCGATGACCTGGAATACGTTGAATGGGCCGGGGAGGCCAAGCTGCTGAAGGGGCTCGAGACAGAATTGAGGGAGTTGGAACATGCCCGCTACCAGCTTCCCTGAATATGCTCAATCTATCGCTGACATCCTGGATGCGGTTGTAGCCACAGGGCAGGCCACACTAGTCAGCCTGCAGATTGACCAGCGTTCTATGCTGCGTGGTTTCATCATGGGCATGCTCCTGTTCGACGACGGCTCCGAGTTACATTTTCGTGAGTTTGTAGACGCCACTTTATCTGAGCCAAAGGTGATGTACGCCTATCATTATCAGGACGCGAACACGGGGCTAATCTTTCGCTACGACAACGCCGCCCACCGTCCACCGTTGTCACAGGCAGAGCATAAACATACGCCAACAGGTATAATCGCTTCGCCAGCACCAACACTAGCCCAGATAATTGACGAGATTTTGGAAAAGGTGTGGAATTATTGAGGAAGGTGTGGGGTAGGAGCTGCCTAAAACAACCCGCCTAGCAGGGTACGTGACCTGCCAGGGGTAATATTCCGGGGGCTCAGTACCGGCCCAACCAGGTGAAGAAGTCCTTGTAGATTTTGGGCGGGCCGCCAGGGACAGTACCTGTGGTCGTCCTGGGGGCAGCCGTGCTTGGTTTGACGACCCCCATGCTCACCAGCAGCCAGCCCAGGGCCACACCGATCAGGGCAAAGAGGATCAGCAGCAGCAGCCAGATCACCAGCAGCGGGGCCAGGTTCGTTTGCTGGGCTGTGTTGAACAGATCAGCCAGCTTGTTGAGCAGCCAGTTGTCCCGCGCCTGCCCCACCGTCAGGCCAAACAGGGCCGAGAAGGCCCCGCCGATGGCGTTCTTGACCCCATTCCAGGCATTGGGGTCGTTTCTAAAGTAGATGTAGGCCATCGCTCCCAGCAATAGGGCAATGGCCGAGACCAGGATGGAAAGGATCAGGGCAAAGGTATTACTCATGGCCAACCTCCCTCTAAGCTTCTACCCCACACGGTCATTATAGCACCTTTGCCCTAGCTTGACAACTGGCGAAATAACGGTATAATAGGGGTGGACGCTTCTCGCAATGTGGCGGGGAAGCGCACAGCACAGGCGCTGTTCGCCTACCGGAGGCACCTCAGCACAAGGTTGGGGCAGCGCCCTCGTATGAGGAGGAAGACGATGGCCGTCTATGCGTTCTTCAAGGGGAAGGTCGTCCCCGTGGAAGAAGCCAAGATCAGCGTCATGACCCACGCCTTCAATTACGGCACGGCAGTCTTTGAGGGCCTGCGCGCCTACTGGAACGCTCAAGAGAGGCAGCTCTACGTCTTCAAACTGCCAGAACACTTCGCCCGCCTGCACCGCTCGGCCCACATCATGCGCATCACCCTGCGCTACAGCGTGCCGGAGCTGTGCGATTTCACGCTCGAAGTGCTGCGGCGCTCTGAGTTCCACCAGGACGTCTACATTCGCCCCATCGCCTACAAGTCTTCCGAGGTGGTGGGCGTGCGGCTGCACAATCTGGAGGACGATTTCACCCTCTTCGCCATGCCCTTCGGCAAGTACGTGGAGAGGGAGGAGGCCCGCTGCTGCGTCTCTTCCTGGCGGCGCATTGACGATAACGCTATCCCGCCGCGGGCCAAGATCACCGGCTCCTACGCCAACTCAGCGATTTGCAAGACCGAGGCGGTGGAGAACGGCTTCGACGAGGCCATCGTCCTCAACCCCAATGGCAACGTCTCGGAAGGCAGCGCCGAGAACATCTTCATCGTGCGTGATGGTGCGCTCGTCACCCCCAGGGTCACCGAGAACATCCTGGAGGGCATTACCCGCCAGCTCATGATGCAGCTCGGCGAGGAGGAGCTGGGCGTCAAGATCGAGGAGCGGGCCATTGACCGCACGGAGCTGTACGTCGCCGATGAGTGCTTCCTTTGCGGCACGGGCGGCGAGCTCGTCCCGGTGGTGGAGATAGATCATCGGCTGGTGGGCAGCGGCCACACCGGCCCCATCACCAAGCAACTGCAGAAGCTCTACTTTGACATCGTGCGCGGCGTGAATAAGAAGTACATCGCCTGGTGCACGCCGGTCTACGTTTAGGAGTCCCAAGTCCTGGGTCCCCAGTCCCAAGTCTGTGGAGGAGTTAGATCTTGAGAAAACACATCCCGACCCTTTGGCTGGTCATGGCCCTCGCCGGGCTGGTGCTGCTGGTCTTGGCTACCGCCGGCTGTGGCGCCAAACCTACACCTAGTCCCACGCCGACCAAAACACCAAAGCCTACCTTCACCCCCACCATTACCAAGACACCCACGCCCCGCTGGTCGCCCACGCCGGTGTGGACGCCCACGCCTCTTCCGCCCACCGTCACGCCCGTGCCGCCTACGGCCACACCGCGGCCCCCCACGGCCACCGCCGTCCCGCGACCGCCTACGGCCACGCCGCTCCCGCCGACACCAACTACGCCGCCGAAGCCGCGCTACGAGTTCAATATTGCGGTTGTTCAGAGTTGTGACCGCCAGTCGGCTGGTAACTGGTTCAAGGGCACCGTTTACAAGAACGGCCAGCCGGTCAATGGCTATCGTGTCGCCTTCAGCTATGAGGCGGACGGGCGGCCGGTCACAGAGCCGCAGATCAGCGGCCCACACCCGGGCTATATGGACTGGCCGCCGGGCTACTACAGCCATATCATTAATGCGCCAGGTGTCGGCCCCAAGGCAGGAAATTGGTTCGTCTGGATCGTCAACGAGCAGGGCGTCCGTATTTCAGAAATTGCCAATTTCCGGACAACAGGGCCAGGCGATGGCTGCAACGAAGCGGTAGTGGATTTCGACAGCCGGTAAGCATCTCTGCAAGAAGCCCAAAGTTGACGTAAGGCTGGTGGACTTCCAGGCGAACTACTAATCAGGGATCAGGGAATCGGGAAATCAGGGAATCGGGGGGGCTAAGGGCAACCACCTGATTCCCTGATCACTGGTTTCCTGATTACCTTTTTTACAGGAGGCCAGAGAACGATGGGGCAGCGCAACGCGGCCGCAGATCGAGTTACCCTGGATGGGGTAAGGTCGCCGCGCCTGACGTTGGCCGCCCTGCTGGCCATCACCCTGCTGGCGCTCGGCCTGCGTCTGGGCCGGCTCACCTTCCAGCCCCTGTGGTGGGACGAAGGCACCAGCGTCTACTTCGCCAGTCAGCCGCTATCCGACCTCACCGCCGCCACTGCTGCCGACATCCACCCGCCGTTCTATTACGTCCTGCTGCACTTCTGGATGCTGCTCTGCGGCCGGGGCGAGGCGGCCCTGCGCCTGTTCTCCGTGGTCATCGGCGCGCTGACTATCCCCCTGATTTACCTGGTGGGTCGCCGGCTCTTCGACACTCGCACCGCCTTCCTGGCCGCTCTGCTCCTGGCCCTTTCCCCCTTCCACGTCTACTACTCCCAGGAAGTGCGCATGTACGCCCCGGTCACGCTCCTGGGTCTGGCCTCCGTCTACCTGATGCTCCGGCTGCTGGAGGAACCTAACCCCCCACACCTGCCAGGCGAGGGAAGGGGCGTCTCCCCTCCCCGTGTCGGGGAGGAGCCGGGGGAGAGGTCGGCGTGGCTGGGGTACGTCCTGGCCACCTCGCTGGCCATGTACACGCACTACTACGCCGCTTTCCTTCCCCTCTTCCAGACGCTCTTTGTCCTACTGCACTGGCGGCGCTCTCGGGCGATCCTGGGGCGGTGGCTGCTGGCCCAGGTCGCGCTGCTCGTGCTGTACGTCCCCTGGGTGGTCTACGCCGGCGATATCCTGGTGCGCTACGTCCTGGGCAAGGTGGCGATTGAGCATTACGCCCCCCTGGGGCCGCTGGAATTCCTCTGGCAGGCCATGGTGGCCCTGGGCCTGGGGCACTCCGCCACTCTGTCCTGGCTGCAGCCGGCCAGCCTCATCTTTCTTGTCCTGGCAGTGCTAGGAGCAGTTGCCGGCTCTCCAGAGCCAAACATCCCCCTCCCCCGTCGCGACGGGGGAGGGCCGGGGAGGGAGAGGGTGGGGGTTGCCGGAGGGCGCAGCTTTGTTTTGCTGTACCTCCTGGTGCCCATCGTTGGGGCCTACCTAATTGACCTGGCCTTCCCCTTCTCGCCGCAGGGCTTCCAGCGACTCTTCCTCTGCGCCCTGCCCGCCTACCTGCTGCTGGTAGCACGCGGAATCTCGGATTTCGGATTGCGGATTTCGGATTTCGCCTTGCGTAAACAGATTTCGTTGTCCCCAATTCGCAATTCGCAATTCGCAATCCGCAATCCCAAATGGGCAATCGCCCTGGCCGTCTGCGCCTTGCTCTTTGTGCTGGCCCTGGCCGATTTCTACACCGTGCCCCGCTATCCGCGCCGGGACTATCGCCCCCTGATGGCCCAGCTTTCCGCCCTGGCTCGGCCGGAGGACGTGGTCTTGTGCCTCTATCCCTGGCAAGCCGGATATTTGCAAAGCTACGGGCGGCAGCCGCTGCCCAGCCTGCGCTACGCCTCCATCGAGGAGGTGCAGCGCTGGGCGAGCGAACCGCCGACCCTGACCCGCTCCCTGGACGATCTGCTGGCCCGCTACCCTCGCCTCTGGTTTCCGGCCTACCAGGAGGCCGGGCGAGACCTGGAAGAGCGCATGGTCGCCTACCTGAGCCAGCAGGCCTACCCAGTGAGCGGCGATTGGTTTGGCGATAGCCGCCTCTTCTTCTACGCTGCCGGCTCGCCCACCGCCGAGATGCCCCCCCAGGCCAACTTCGACGATCGCCTGCTCCTGCTAGGTGCTGCTATGGGCGAGGGCCCGGTGGAGGCTGGCCGCGGCGTCCTGCCCATCGCCCTGCGCTGGCAGCGCCTGCGTCCCCTGGAAGGCGATTATCGTGTAGCCTTGCGCTTAGCCGACGACGCCGGCTACACCTGGGCGCAGCAGGACAGCGCCCCCGTCGCTGGCCTGCGCCCCTTCGCCACCTGGGCCGACGGCGAGGTGGTCAGCGATCGCCACGGCCTCCTGATCCCGGCGGGCACGCCGCCGGGGAACTACTCCCTCAAGCTAAGCGTCTATAATTCGACTACTGGTCAGAGCTTAAGCCTGCGGGATACCGCCGGCCGCCTGCAAGGCACCGAGCTGACCCTGGCCACCATCCCGGTTCAGAAGGCCACCTACGCGCCGCCCATCGAGGCGCTTTTCATCCCGTATCCCTTACGCGCCGATTTCACTGCCCCGGACCAGACGATTCGTCTCCTGGGCTATGTTACTGGCGAAGCGCCCCTCCGGCCTGGCGAGAAGCTGCCCGTGACCCTCTTCTGGCAGGCGCTAGGGACGGGCGAGCGGGATTACGTCCTGACCATCCAGCTCCAGGATAGCCAGGGCAAGCTGTGGGGGCTGGCGGAGACGCCGGGGGACTATCCCACTTCCCGCTGGTCGGCGGGTGAGCTGGTCAAAGGCCAGTACGCCGTACGCCTGCCGCCCGACGCCCCGGACGGCGGGTACAAACTGCTCGTGGGGCTCTTGGACCCGGCCACCAAGGCCCGCCTGGCCGTGTGGCGCGGGGATGCTGTGGCCCTACGCACCGTGCAGGCTGTTGGCCGGAAGCACGTCTATGCCGCGCCTGCACCGTCACACCCGGTCGCTGCCCGCCTGGGGGACGTCGCCGAGCTCCTCGGCTACGACCTTGCCCCTGCAGAGGCTCGCCCCGGCGGGGCGCTGCGTCTGGTGCTGTACTGGCGAGCGCCCAAGAACACGGACATCTCGTTCACGGTGTTTGTGCACCTGGTGGACACCCAGGGCCGCTCTGCTGGGCAGCAAGACACGCTGCCCGCGGGCGGCGAGGCGCCCACAATCACCTGGCTGCCCGGCGAAATCATCGTGGACGTGCACGAGCTTACCGTGCGCCCCGAGGCCGCCCCTGGGGAGTACACCCTGCACATCGGCCTGTACGATGCGGCCACCGGTGCTCGCCTCCCCGTCTACGACGCCGCTGGCCAGCCCCTGGGCGACAGCCTGCGCCTGGCCACGGTGCAGGTGCGCTAGCAAGACATTGACAGAGCAAACGGGTTTGTGTTAAACTCGTAGTCGAGGGATGTCTTCCTGTGAGATGTCTCCACCATAGCAGCTAAAGTTTTGAGGTCAAAAGTGGCTAAGAAAAGCGAAATCCCATTTGGTGCGCAATTCAGTCCTAATCAGGTAGACCTACCAGAACTGCTAAGAATCGTCCACGATCATGTAGGCAACCGCACCAAAATCACTGCGGCCATACGCGACGAGTTCTTTGCAACGCATTCCCCGGCCCAACCCTGGAAGCTGGCTGACAACACCGTGCTGGCCCTACGAGCGTATGAGTTATTAGCCGAGGACGGTGCTACACCCACCGCGTTTGCAGGCGAATTGTTGACAATTGCCGATAAGCCTGAAGTCTACGAACGATTCGCCAAGCATATCTTGGTTAACCTCAAAGGTATTACCTTTGTGGAAACGTTGGCCACTATGCAAGCGGCTGGTGAAGAGATCAACCTTCATACGTTGGGTAAGCGCCTGGAGCAGCGCGGGCTACATGTCCCACGCGGTGCAGTGCACCTTAGCAGTATGCGCTTGTGGCTGGCACAAGCGGGCATCTTCGATGCAAGCATTATAAGTGGCCCGCGATTGTACGAGGTCAATCAGGCGCGTCTACAGGAACTACTTGGCATGGGACTGGATGCGATTGACGGCTTGACCCAACTTAACGCAGCACAACGGGCTTTCCTGCGTGCGCTCACGCGTATTGCTGAGCCAGATCCTCTTGTTGCCAACAAAGTGGCTGATTTGGCAAGTATACTCTACGGGGTAGAGTATAACCACAAGGAGTTGCCAAAATCAGTCCTCTTCCCATTACGTGACCTGGGGTATATTCAGGCAGCAAAATCAACGACAGGGCGTGGGGCTAAACCATACGAGGTCTCTCGTACGCTCAAG
>Ga0233423_10001306_pt1 | contig 12554 bp, 12 predicted proteins | sample Watercolumn_Mata_FD_180713 | JGI IMG/M metagenome (GOLD analysis project Ga0233423, IMG submission 180713) | Freshwater microbial communities from Lake Matano, South Sulawesi, Indonesia - Watercolumn_Matano_2014_112_MG | ecosystem: Environmental > Aquatic > Freshwater > Lake | place: Indonesia... | reverse complement strand
CGTTAATATCGCTCACCTCCCCTGGATATGATGAGCTTATCATACCTCATCCGCCAGGGAAGGTCAAATTCGGAAAAGACTTTTCAGAGAGGCTTCTCGGCTCTGAACATTACCTGTACTTGTCTACCCAGTCTACTTGTCTACTCATCTGGAAAGGTAAGAAGTGGAACCTAAACTGCAAGAGCTTAAAGCTCGTCTTTCAGAGATTGACGACCTGGAATCGGCGGGCAGCGTCCTGAGCTGGGACCAGGAGACGTACATGCCGCCGGGAGGCGCCGCCGCCCGGGCGCGCCAGCTCGGCACGCTGGCCCGGCTGGCCCACGAGAAGCTCATTGACCCGGCCATCGGCAAGCTGCTGGCAGAGCTACGGCCCTACGAAGAAAGCCTGCCCTACGATTCCGACGAGGCCGGCCTGATTCGCCTCACCCGGCGGGAATACGAGCGCGCCGTCAAGGTGCCAGCCGAGTTCGTGGCCCAGCTCTCCAGCCACGGCGCCGCCTCGTACGACGTCTGGACCAGGGCGCGACCGGCCAACGACTTCGCCGCTGTGCAGCCCTACCTGGATAAGACGCTGGACCTGAGCCGGCAGCTCGCCAACTTCTTCCCCGGCTACGAGCACATCGCCGATCCCTTGATCGACTTCGCCGACTACGGCATGAAGGCTGCCACCGTGCGCGCCCTCTTCGCCGAGCTGCGCGCCCAGCTCGTGCCCATCGTCCAGGCCATCACTGCCCAGCCGCCCGCCGACGATTCTTGCCTGCGCCAGCACTTCCCGGAAGAGCAGCAGTGGGCCTTTGGCCTGGAAGTGATCAAGCGCTTTGGCTACGATTTCGAGCGTGGGCGGCAGGACAAGACCCACCACCCCTTTACCACCAAGTTCTCCCTGGGCGACGTGCGCATCACCACCCGCGTCAAAGAGGATAACCTGGCGGAAGCCCTCTTCGGCACCCTGCACGAGGCCGGCCACGCCATGTACGAGCAGGGCATCACTGCGGCCTTCGAGGGCACACCGCTGGCCAAAGGGACCTCGGCTGGCGTGCACGAAAGCCAGTCCCGCCTGTGGGAGAACGTGGTCGGGCGCAGCCGGGGTTGCTGGCACTTCTTCTACCCCCAGCTTCAGGCCATCTTTCCCAGCCAACTGGGCGCGGTGCCGCTGGAGAGGTTCTATCGGGCCATCAACAAGGTGGAGCGTTCGCTCATCCGCACGGAAGCCGACGAGGTGACCTACAACCTGCACGTCATGATCCGCTTCGATCTGGAGCTGGCCCTGCTGGAGGGTAAGCTGGCCATCAGCGACCTGCCTGCGGCCTGGCACGAGCGTTACCAGGCCGACGTGGGCATCGCCCCCCCAGACGACCGCGATGGCGTGTTGCAGGACGTCCATTGGTACGCCGGCATCATCGGTGGGGTGTTCCAGGGATACACGCTGGGCAATATCATGAACGCCCAATTCTACGAGGCGGCCCTGCGCGCCCACCCCGAGATTCCGGCCGAGATTGCCCACGGAGAGTTCGCCACCCTGCACAACTGGCTCAAGACCAACATCTACCAGCATGGCAGCAAGTACACCGCCTCCGAGCTGATGGAGCGCACCACCGGCCAGCCGCTGAGCATTGAACCGTACATCCGCTACCTGCGGGCGAAGTACGGGGAGTTGTACAAGGTGTAGGGGTGAATAAAATAACCACCATGGCCGCCGCCGCCGCCCTGGTGCGCCCCGGCGATACCTTGGCCCTGGGCGGCCTGACCCTCTATCGCCGCCCCATGGCCTTCGTGCGGGAGTTGTTGCGCCAGGGCACCGGCGACCTGACCCTGCTGACCATGACCGCCGGGCTGGAGGGCGATCTGCTGGTGGGCGCCGGCCGCGTGCGCCGCGTGCGCACCTGCTACTTCGGCCTGGAAGTCTTTGGCCTGGCGCCTATGTTCACCCAAATGGCCAGCCAGGGGCAGATCGAGATTATCGAAGAGACAGAAGCCTCGCTGGCCTGGGGGCTGCGGGCCGCCCTGGCCGGTCTGGGCTTCCTGCCCGGCCCAGGCTGGCTGGGCACCGACCTGCCAACCGTGCGCCCAGACGTCAAGCTGGTAGAGGATCCTTACAGCGGCCAGAGCTACATGGCCTACCCTGCCCTGCGCCCCGACGTGGCGGTCATCCACGTGCCGGTAGCCGATCGGCAGGGCAATGCCGCCCTCATCGGCAACTTGGGCATTGACCGGGAGATCGCCCTGCTCGCCGGGCGCACCATCATCACCGCCGAGCGGCTGGTGGATTCCCCCGCCGACTTCGGCTACCAGGCGGACGTTGGCTACATGTCTGTGACCGCCGTGGTCGAAGCACCTGGTGGAGCGTCGCCCACCTCCTGTTACCCGCACTATCCTTTGGACGCGGCGGCCATCCTGGAGTACGTGCAGGCCTGCCAGCGAGGGGAGTTTCCGCAATACCTGGCGGAGACGGTAAAACGTCAAACGTGAAACGTCAAACGTCAATAGTCGACGTGGAACTTGAAACTTGGAACTTACAGACTACACAGTTGATGAGCTTATTTGCACCTGCATCGCCCACCAGGTGGAGGATGGCGATCTGGTGGCACAGGGGCTGGCCACGCCGCTGGTGCTGGCCGGTTACATGCTGGCCAAGCGCACCCACGCCCCGGGGCTCTTCTTCGCCTCCGCCGTGGGCAACACCGTATGCGCCGACTGGGCGCCTCTGTCGCTGAGCAACATGGAGGCGTTTTGGCTGGGCCGGGCAGTGCGCTTCCTGACCTTCACGGAAATCATCTGCGAATTGCTGCCCGTCGGCCAGCCCAAGGAGTTCTTTCGTCCGGCCCAGGTGGACGCTTACGGCCACACCAACAACGTTGTTTTTGGCGATTACCGGCGCCCGCGGCTGCGCCTGCCGGGGGCCGGCGGCATCCCGGACGTGACCACCTACTCGCCGCGAGTTTACCTGTACGTGCCGCGTCACGGGCGGGCCACCTTCGTGCCCAAGCTGGACTTTCGCAGCGGCGTAGGCGTCATTGCCGATGAGGCCGAACGGCGGAAGCTGAGCGTCACCAGCCCGGGGCCTCGCTATCTGGTCAGCGATTTAGGCACCTGCGATTTTGCCGGGCCCGGTGGTCGCATGCGGCTCCTGACCTACCATCGAGGTGTCAGCGTCGAGCACGTCCAGGCCCGTACGGGCTTTCCGCTGGCCATCGCCCCTGACGTGCACGAGACACCATCGCCCACCGCCGAGGAGGTGCGCCTGCTGCGTGAGGAGATCGACCCCCTGGGCATCCGCCAGTTGGAAACCCTGAGCGGCATGGCCAGGTGGCAAAAGCTACAGGAGATCATCAGTCAGGAAAACAGGAAACCAGGGAATCAGTGATCAGGCAACCAGGCCAGTACCTGATTCCCTAAACCAAAGAGGAGGCATAGGAATGGCTTTAACGGTCATCATTGACAAGTGCACTGGCTGCAAGGTGTGCGAGTTTGCCTGTCCCTTCGGCGCCATCGTCGTGGAGGACGGCAAGGCCAAGGTGCTGGACAACTGCACCGAGTGCGGCATCTGCGTGGAACAGTGCCCGGAGTCCGCCCTCACCCTGGGCGTGGTCGTGGCCGAGGGGCCTAGCCTGGAGTCCTACCGCAACATCTGGGTCTTCGCCGAGCAGCGCGACGGCGTGCTGACCAAGGTGGTGCACCAGCTCCTGGGCAAAGCCCGTGAGCTGGCCGATTCGCTGGGCGTGCGCGTAGAGGCCGTGCTGCTGGGTCAGGACGTGGCCGGGCTGGCCCCCGACCTCATCGCCCACGGCGCCGATACGGTCTACCTGGCTGAGGACGAGCACCTGGCGCACTATCGCACGGACGCCTACGCCAAGGTCCTCGCCGACGTGATCAAGGCCAAGCGCCCGGAGATCGTCCTGTTTGGCGCTACCGTCATCGGCCGGGACCTGGCCCCGCGCGTCTCGCAGCGCATCCACACCGGCCTCACCGCCGACTGCACTGGCCTGGAAATTGACATGGCCGAGCGGCTGTTGCTGCAAACCCGGCCGGCCTTCGGCGGGAACATCATGGCCACCATCATCTGCCCCCGGCACCGGCCGCAGATGTCCACCGTGCGCCCGGGCGTGATGAAGGCCCTACCCGCCGATCCCAGCCGCGAGGGCAAGGTAGAGCGGGTAAACGTGCAGGTCAGCCCGGCTGACCTGAAGACGATCATCAAGCAGGTGGTCAAGGAGGCCCGCAAGCGGGTAGACCTGGAGGAGGCCAAGATCATCGTCTCCGGTGGCCGCGGCATGGGCGGGCCGGAAGCCTTCAAGATCCTGGAAGAGCTGGCCGAGGCCATCGGCGGGGAGGTAGGCGCCTCCCGCGCTGCCGTGGACTCCGGCTGGATCGGCGTGGATCATCAGGTGGGGCAGACCGGCAAGACGGTGCACCCTGACCTCTACATCGCCTGCGGCATCTCCGGCTCCATCCAGCACCAGGCCGGCATGAAAGGCTCCAAGTGCATCGTGGCCATCAACAAGGATCCGGGCGCGCCCATCTTCCAGATCGCCGATTTCGGCATCGTGGGCGACCTGTTCAAGATCGTGCCCATGCTGACCCAGGAGCTGAAGGCAGCGGGGGCGGGGAGTAAGATCTAGGGGACGAGGTACGAGGAGACGAGGTATGAGGGATGAGGGATGAGGGATGGAGAATACGAGACGAGGAAATCCTCATACCCCATTACTCGTAACTCGTCACTCGTCCCTTAAACAGCAACATGCAACTGAGACGCGCCCTAACCATTTTGCTGGCGATATCCTTGCTGGGCGCGGCCTGTGGGCCAGCGCGCCCCACGGCCGCGCCCGCGTCCGTCTCGACCGTCGAGCGCGCCGTGGCCTACGTGCGGGCCGCACAGCAGGCCGACGGTGGCTGGGCCATGCTCAAGAATACGCCCAGCGACGTGGAAGATACCATCTGGGCAATGTGGGCCCTGCTCGACGGCGGGGAAAAACCAACCTCAGAGCGCGTGCAGAAGGGCCTCCAGTTCGTCCTGGACAAGCAAGACGCTGCCGGGCACTGGAATAATAACACCGCGCACACCGCCTTTGCTATCCTTCTGCTGCACAAGCTGGGCCAGGGCAAAGAGGAGGCCGCCAGCAAAGCGACGGCCTGGCTGAAAAGCGTGCAGAACCCGGATGGAAGCTGGCCCAAGACCCCCAAGGTGGAGGGCCTGACCATTTATACCGGCGTGAGCATGCTGGCCCTGGCCACCGTCAGCCCGGGCGATCCGGCGCTGGCCAAAGCGGCGGCCTGGCTGCGCCAATGGCAGCGCCCGGAGGGCTACTGGATCATGACCCCCTCACAGGGCGACGACCCCTGGCACACCATGGCTACCACCTGGGCCATTCAGGGGCTGGTCGCTGCCGGCGCCAAGCCGGAGGCCGACCAGTCGCTACAGCGTGGCCTGGACTGGCTGCGCCAGATGCAGGCCGCCGACGGTGGCTTCCCGCTGTACATCGCCCCCACCGGACAGGCGCAACTGCCCAGCGACCCCGAGCTCGCCGCCTACGCCCTCCTGGCCTTCGCCGCCGCCGGCCAGAAGGACACAGCGGCCGTGGAGAAGGCCATCGCCTACCTGGACGAATCACAGGCCAGCGATGGCGGCTTCCTCTCCACTCTGCCAAATTCTAAAATGCCCGAACCGGAGGTCAATCTCCAGACCACGGCCTTCGTGGTCATGGCCCTCAAGGCGGTGCGCCCATGAGGGTGGTGGAGGCCCCTGTCCGCGTGCGTTACGCCGAGACCGACGCCCAGGGCGTGGTGTACTACGCCAACTACTTTGTCTGGTTTGAGGTAGGGCGCATCACCTACCTGCGAGCTGCCGGCTTCGACTACGCCCAGATGGAGCGGGAGGGTTTCGGCTTCGTCATCGTCGAAGCGACCTGCCGCTACCTGGCCCCGGCGCACTTCAACGAGGAATTGCTGGTGCGCACCTGGATCGCCGAAATCAAACATCGCAGCTTTGTCTTCGCCTACGAGGTGGTGAACCAGGCCACCGGCCAGCTCCTGGCCACGGGCCGCACGGCGCAGGTGGTCATTGATCGCCAGGGCAAACCACGGGAGATACCAGCGGCGCTGCGCCAGATGCTGGAGGCGAGCGTCTCCGAACAGCCAAAATCAGCGTAGATCAGCGTTCATCTGCATCCAATACTCAGTGGATCACGAATCTGGTTCGTAGTGGGCGCTTGAGCGCCTGAAGAACGCGCTGGAAGCGCGCACTACAAGCCAAGTTTTCATCCTTGCGAAGGTTCCGAACCTTCGCAAGGATTTTCCACTAAATGCTCAAACGCACTGCCCTAACCGATGGCGTCATCCAATTCACCTCGGCGCGCGGCGTGCTGGGACGGCCGGTGTACTTCACGGCCGCCTATTGGGTTGCCGGCCTGCTAATCGACACCGGCTGCGCCCACACAGCGCAAGAGCTGCTGCGCGCCACCAACGACCTGCGCCTGGAGCGTATCGTCAATACGCACAGCCACGAGGACCACATCGGTGCCAACGGCCCGCTGCAGGCCAGGGGCGGCGTGCCCATCCAGGCGCACCCCCTGGCCTTGCCCATCATCGCCAATCCACGCCTCCAGCCACTGCAACCCTATCGCCGCTACTTCTGGGGCTGGCCACAACCCGCGCAGGCCACCGCCCTGGGCGAGCAGGTGGTGGCTGGCCCCTATGTTCTGCAAGTCATTCCTACCCCCGGCCACAGCCCCGACCACGTCTGCTTCTTTGAGCCCCAGGCGGGCTGGCTGTTCTCCGGCGATGCCTTCGTCGGCGGGCGCGACCGTGCCCTGCGCCTGGGCTACGACATTTACGGCATCATCGCCTCGCTCAAGACCCTGAGCCGCCTGCCGATCAAGCGTCTCTTCTCCGGCAGCGGCTCCGTGCGCGACAACCCGCTGCCGGACATCCAGGCCAAGATCGAGTACCTGGAAGAGACCGGAGAGCGCGTCCGCCAACTGCACGCCGAGGGCTGCAGCGAGGAACAGATTGGCCGCACCCTCTTCGGCCCGGAGATGCGCATCGCCTACATCACCCTGGGCCACTTCTCCCGGCGGCATCTGGTGCGCTCGTATCTGGCCGGTCACTGAGGGAACCAGGCAATCAGTGATCAGGGAATCAGGCAATCCCTGAGCACTGCTCCCTGATTTCCTGAAAAGTAGCCCCCATGCCTTACGTCGTCGAAGTTGATCAAAGCGGCAAAATTGAGCAATCCGGCCCCACCGTCCTGGCTTTTGCCGACGGGATTTCCCACGCTATTCTTGTCCCCTCAGAGGTCAAAACAGAAGGCTTTCGCACTCTGCGGAAGAGAGGGAAATCTAGAGAGATTGCCTTGCTTCTTCTTTTTTCCGCCTGTCTTTACCTGTTGCTCAAAGAGCATCTCGACCACTTGCAGAAAGTGACAATTGACGAAGAGTATACAGGGCAAGAGGATAACATCAAGTCGTTCCTCCTGGAGTACGCCAAGAGAAGAGGTAAGTTTCTGGAACCAGAAAGAATAGACTTTGCTAGGGTGGGGAAAGGCTCGCCGGCGGACAAGAAAGCCCGTGCAGTGCGAGGAGGGAAGGATAAGGGGTATCGGAGAATCGCTCTCGAGGAGCTGTTGGATTTAGTGGAATAAAAAAGATCGGGGGGTCCCTTTCATTGCGGGATCTAATGCCAGGGAGTCACTCACGGACTGGTTACCGTAAGGCGCCACTGGCCACCCGATCAAGGCATATTATAGCACCAATGTCGCAGATTGTCAACTCAATTCAAAATCAGGTGGCGGGCAGCAAATCTCTGAAAGCCTTCCCAAGTAATGAAGGTGGTGAGTTACGAGGTATGAGGCGATGAGGGATGAGGAAAACCTCGTACCTAATCACTCGTACCTTGTACCTCATACCTCATCTCTCCTGAGACGACAATGCCAACAGATCCCTGGAACACCTTTGCTAACGTCGTTGCCGACCCGTACACGGGCTGGGCGGCGCGCTATCCTGGAAAACGGGCTTTCGGCGTACTGTGCACGTACGCCCCGGAGGAGATCCTGCACGCCGCCGGCTTCGTGCCCGTGCGCCTGCTACCTCTCCCCCTGCCCCTCCCCTACCAGGGGAGGGGGGACACCTCGGAGGCGCACCTGCAGAGCTACACCTGCTCGCTGGCCCGGAACGTCCTGGAGCAGGGCCTGCAGGGTCGCTTCGCCTTCCTGGCCGGCGTGCTCTTCTCCCAGACCTGCGATACTATGCAGGGCCTGGCGGACATCTGGCGCTTGCACTTCCCCGCCCAGCTCGTGGTCACCGTGGTGCAGCCGGTGGCCCTGGCCAGCCCCCAGGCCCAGGCTTACCTCGTAGCCGAGCTACGCCAGCTCATCGCCCGCCTGGAGGCGCACTTTGGCCTGACCATCACCGACGAGGCCCTGCGCGCCAGCATCCGCCTCTACAACCAAAATCGGGAGCTCCTGCGCCAGCTCTACGCCGTCCGGGAGAGGCTGTCCAGCGTGGCCGTCTGGCAAGCCGTCACCGCCGCCATGCTCATGCCCAAAGAAGAGCACAACGCCCTGCTGAGCCAGGCTATTGGGGCGATGGCCGGGGAAGTGGCAATACCGGCCGGCTCGGCCTCCCCAGCCCGGCTCATCCTGACCGGGGCGACGCTGGACGACGCCACCCTGTTGGAGGTCGTCGAGGCCGCCGGCGCCCGCGTCGTCGCCGACGATCTGTGCACGGGGGCGCGCTACTTTGACACGCCGGCAGCCGACGCGGGCGATCCCATCGCCGCCCTGGCGCAGCGGCAGTTGCAGCGCCTGCCCTGCCCGTGCAAGCATCGCTCGCTGGAGGCGCGCGCCCGGCACCTGCTCGACCTGGCCGCCCGGCACCACGCCGACGGCGTCGTCTTTGTCCTGAAGAAGTTCTGCGAGCCCCACGCCTGGGACTACCCCTACCTGGCTGCCGCCCTGACGAAAGCCGGCCTGCCGCACCTGCTGCTAGAGACGGAGCAGACGACGCCGGTGGAGCAGGTGCGTACGCGTGTAGAGGCTTTCCTGGAGATGCTGCATGGCTGAGAAACGCTACAAGAAGCTGCAGACCGCCGCTGAGCTGAACAAGCTCCTGGAGTGGCACTACACCCAGGCCAAGTACCTGCGCTTCGGCAAGCCGTTGGCCTGGGTGACCAGCGGCGCGCCGGTGGAGATTCTGCGCACCATGGGCATCCTGGCCCTGTACCCGGAGAACTACGGTGCACTGTGTGGGGCGCGTGCTGCCGCCGCCACCCTCTGTGCCACCGTCGAGAGCCAGGGCTATGCCCAGGACCTCTGCGCCTACGCCAAGAGCAGCCTGGGTGCCATGATGGCGCCCAAGCAAGCGCCCCTCGGCGGGTTGCCGCGGCCGGACGTGCTGATTTGTTGCAACAACATCTGCGGCACGGTCCTCAAGTGGTACGAGGCCGTGGCTCGCTTTTACGATGTGCCGCTCTTTATACTGGATACCCCCTTCCTGCACGATGAGGCCGACGCCTTGCCGCCCCACGTGGTAGCCTACGTCCTGGCGCAGCTTGGCGATCTGATCGAGTTTCTGGAACGGCACACCCGGCGGCGCTTTCAGCCCGCCAAGCTGCAGGAGGCGGCGGAGCTGGCCAACCAAGCCACGGCGCTGTGGCTGGAGATTCGAGAATTATGTAAAGCCAAACCCTCCCCCCTCAACGCCCCCGACCTCTTCGTCAACATGGCGCCGGTGGTGGTGCTGCGCGGGACGCGGGAGTGCGTGGACTTCTATCGCCGGCTCAAGGCGGAGGTGGCGCAGCGCGTGGCCCAGGGCGTGGGGGCTATCCCCCGCGAGCGTTATCGCCTGCTCTGGGACAACATCGCCATCTGGCCTAAGCTGTACCGCTTCTACAACCTCTTCGTGGACTACGATGCCTGCTTTGTAGTGGACACGTACACCGGCGGCTGGTCGCTTCAACTGCTGGGCGGCGATCCATTGGACGGCCTCGCCCGCACCTACACCGGCGTGTTCCTGAACCAGAGCCTGCAGTATCGCGCCCGGCGCATGATCGAAATGGTGGAAGACTTCGCCGTGGATGGCTTTGTCATGCACTCCAATCGCTCCTGCAAACCTTACTCCCTGGGTCAGTACGATATGAAGCGCCTGGTGAGTGAGCGCACCGGCCGGACGGGGCTGATCATTGAGGCCGATCATTGCGACCCGCGCGCCTACGCCGAGGAGCCGATCAAGACGCGGGTGCAGGCTTTCATGGAAGCGCTGAGTGAACAGGAGAAACAGGGGTGACGGGGTGACAGGGGTAACAAGGGTAACGAGGGTGACAAAGGAGGAGGCTGAGCGCATTGTGGAATTTCTGGCGGCGGAGGCTGCGCCCGGCCAGGCCGATCTGGCCTTCGTCTTTGGCACGCGGCACGGCGAGCCCGCCTACATCGCCGCCGATTTGTTCCGGCGAGGTGTGGTCAGCTACGTGACACTGACCGGCGGGCACAATCGTCTCACGGGCGAGAACGAGGCGCTGGCCCACCTGGCCATTCTTGTCCGTGAGGGCGTCCCGCCGGAGCGCATCATCGTGGAGAGTAGCTCCACCAACACGCTGCAGAACGTGACCTTTGCTCTGCCCAAGATAGCGGCCCGCCTTCCTCTGGACAGCATCCAGGCGGTGGTGGTCGTGACCAAGTGGTACCACTGCCGCCGGGCCCTCATGACCCTCAAACGCCATTTGCCCCCAGGGATTCGCTATTTCACCTGCTCCTACGAGCCGAGCGACGTCAGGCGCCGGGATTGGCACTTGCAGGCGGAGGCCGCCCGGCGCGTGCTCAAGGAATGGCAGTGCCTCCCCGCCTATCTCCAGCAAGGCCACCTGGCCGAGATATGCCGTGACGGTGAGGCCTTTGTGTAAAAAATAGGTGGCAACGGAACAGGCACGGATAAACGAATGGCGCTCCCCAAATTGGCAATCAGCAATCGGCAATCGCTAATCACCGTCCGGCCCTATCAGAAGGCAGACCGTCCCGCTGTGCGCCTCATCTGCGGCACAGACGAGTTCGCCCGCCCGGAATTGTTCCGCCAGCACCGGCGCATGGGCGAATACCTGGCGGACAAAGCCATACCGTACTACGACTACGAGCCGGAGAGCACTTTCGTCGGCGAGGTGGCAGGGCAGGTCGTGGGGGTGCTTTGGGGCACGGTGGACACTCGCCGCTGCGAGCAGCGTGCGCGCCAGCTCCGGCCATTGCTGATCAGGCGTTGCTTAGCTGGCACGTACGGCTGGCCGGTCTGGGTCTTGCCAGATCTGCGCACCGACCTGGCGAACAGGCATCCCGTGTTCCCCCAGGTAGATTTACACCAGTACCCGGCGCACCTGCACATTGGCGTGCTCCCGGCCTGGCGGCGGCAGGGGATAGGGACAGCACTCGTGGCCTGCTACGCAGATTATCTACGACATCGTAGCATCCCTGGCTTTCATCTTTATGCTTCCTCGTTCCATCCTTTGGGCGTGGCCTTCTATCGTAAGCTACGGCTGGAGGAGCTGGGGCAGTTTGCCTGGCGCTTCCACACCGGCGTCCGATGGCTGACCGTCACCGAGCGCATCTTTGGGCTGCGGCTGGGTGAGAGCGGATTGCTGGCAACGGATTCGTAGAACGGATTCAACGGACTGCAAGACTGGTATTCGGGCATAGCTAGGCGGCGCTACTCCCTGCGCCAGGCTAAAGCCATGCGCTAAGAGCCGAAGGGCACTCGAAGTGCCCTAGCCGGGCCAGGCCAGGCGGCTTCGAGCCGCCTTCAGCTTTGAGCCCATGGGTTTACCCTGGGGCACTTCAATCCGCCCCCAAAAAACGGTTGTCAGCAAGCCATGTTTACTTTTGGTGGCAATTGTTGTACAATTAGGGTGGCCATCTTTTGTGTTTATCGGGCGCAAGGAGGTCACCTATGGATAAGCCCTGGCTGAAGCACTACGAGCCTGGCGTGCCGGCCAACATCTTCTATCCCCGCGTGCCACTCCAGCACTTCCTCGAAGAGGCGGCGCGCCAGCACCCCACCAACACCGCTCTGATTTTCCACGACGCCAAGATCACCTACCAGCAGCTCAACGCCCTGGCCGATAAGTTCGCCAGCGCCCTGGTGAACCTGGGCGTGAAGAAGGGCGACCGTGTGGCCCTGTACCTGCCCAACTGCCCGCAGTTCGTGCTGGGCTTCTATGGGGCGCTGAAGGCAGGTGCAGTGGCAGTGCCGATCAACACGCTGTACGTGGAGCGGGAAGTGCAGCACCAAATCAACGACGCCGGTGCGGAAACCATCCTCGTCCTCAGCCGCTACTATCCTCTGATCCAGAAGATGCGGGCACAGACGGGCCTCCAGAACGTCATCGCCACCAACATCAAGGAGTACTTCACCCCACTGGAACGCACCCGCTTCACCCTGACGCGAGAGCAGCCTGAAGGCCATCGCGTGACCCTGGCCGAAGGGGATCGTTGGCTGCCGAACCTGCTGGAGTGGTCGCCTGCTGCCCCGCGGGTGATTGTCGAGCCAGACGACACGGCCATCTTCCAGTACACCGGCGGC
>Ga0233423_10001304_pt1 | contig 12564 bp, 12 predicted proteins | sample Watercolumn_Mata_FD_180713 | JGI IMG/M metagenome (GOLD analysis project Ga0233423, IMG submission 180713) | Freshwater microbial communities from Lake Matano, South Sulawesi, Indonesia - Watercolumn_Matano_2014_112_MG | ecosystem: Environmental > Aquatic > Freshwater > Lake | place: Indonesia... | reverse complement strand
TGCATGACCTCCCGTTACGAACCCCGCCGACTGGAAGAGAAATGGCAGAAAATCTGGGCCGAGCGGCGGCTGTTTGAGGCCGGGGAGGACCCCTCCCGGCCTAAATACTATGTTCTAGAAATGTTTCCCTATCCCTCCGGCCGCATCCACATGGGCCACGTGCGCAATTACACCATCGGCGACGTGGTGGCCCGGTACAAGCGGATGCGGGGCTTTAACGTGCTGCACCCCATGGGCTGGGACGCGTTCGGCCTGCCCGCGGAAAACGCGGCCATGGCCCGGGGCCTGCACCCGGCCTCCTGGACCTATGACAATATCGATTATATGCGCGGCCAGCTCAAGGAACTGGGCTACAGCTACGACTGGCCCCGGGAGCTGGCCACCTGCGATCCGGACTACTACCGCTGGGAGCAGTTGGTCTTCATCGAGATGTTTAAGCGGGGGCTGGCTTATAAGAAGAAGGCCCCGGTGAACTGGTGCCCCACATGCGAAACCGTGCTGGCCAACGAACAGGTGGAAGGCGGCTTGTGCTGGCGCTGCGATTCGCCGGTGCACTTGCAGGAACTGGAGCAGTGGTTCTTCAAGATCACCGCCTACGCCGAGGAACTCCTGGCCGACCTGGACCATCTTGAGCACTGGCCGGAGCGGGTCCTCACCATGCAGCGGAACTGGATCGGCAAGTCCACCGGCGCGGAAATCCTTTTTCCCTTGAAAGACGGGGGCGAGCCCATCAAGGTCTTCACCACCCGCCAGGACACCCTCTGGGGCGCGACCTTCATGAGCCTGGCCCCGGAGCATCCCCTGGCCCTGTCCTTGGCAAAAGGGACGCCCCAGGAAGCCGCGGTGCATGACTTTGTGGAACACTGGAGGGCCCAGGACCGCAGCCGGGGGGTGCTGGAGGAGATCACCAAGGAGGGGGTCTTCACCGGCCGCTTTTGCCTCAACCCGGTGACCGGCTGGGAGATGCCCGTCTACGTGGCCAACTTCGTGCTCATGGAATACGGCACCGGCGCGGTGATGGCGGTGCCGGCCCATGACCAGCGGGACTTCGAGTTCGCCCAAAAGTACGGCCTGCCCGTCAAGGTGGTGATCCAGCCCCCTAAGGAGGAACTCCGGGCCGGAAGCCTTAAGGCCGCGTATGAAGATGAGGGGGTGTTGGTCAATTCCGGGGAATTCACCGGCCAGGACAGCGCCCCGGCTAAGGAAGCCATCGCCGCCTTCCTGGAGCAGGCAGGCAAAGGCCGCCGGGCCGTGCACTTTCGGCTGCGGGACTGGCTCATCTCCCGCCAGCGCTACTGGGGCGCGCCCATCCCCATCATTTACTGCGAGAAATGCGGCATGGTCACGGTGCCGGAACAGGACCTGCCGGTGAAGTTGCCTTTAGACGTGACCCCCACCGGCGAGGGGGGCTCCCCCCTGGCCCAGTTGCCCTCTTTCACCGAGGTCGCCTGCCCGGCCTGCGGCGGCCCGGGGAAGCGGGAAGTGGACACCATGGACACCTTCGTGGAGTCCTCCTGGTATTTCCTGCGCTACGCCTGTGCGGATTACAGGCAAGGGGTGCTGGATCGCCGGCGGGTGGATTACTGGCTGCCCGTGGACCAGTACATCGGCGGCATCGAACACGCGGTGCTGCACCTGCTCTACGCCCGCTTCTTCACCAAGGTTCTGCGAGACCTGGGTTTGGCCCTGATAGATGAGCCTTTTACGCGCCTTCTCACCCAGGGCATGGTCTTGAAGGACGGGGCCAAGATGGCCAAATCCAAGGGTAACGTGGTGGACCCCAACGACATGATCCAGGCCTATGGCACGGATACCACCCGCCTCTTTCTGCTCTTTGCCGCGCCCCCGGAACGGGACCTGGAGTGGAGCGACCAGGGGGTGATGGGAGGCCACCGTTTCCTGCACCGGCTCTGGACCCTGGCCCACAACCTGCTGCCGGGCCTTAAGGACGCCGGGGCTTATCAGGGGACCGGCGCCGATCTCTCCGGCGGCCTGGGGGAGTTCCGCCGCAAGGTGCACCAGACCATCCAGAAAGTGACCGGCGACATCGAGGACCGCTTCCACTTCAACACCGCCATCGCCGCAGTGATGGAGCTGATTAACGCCTTTTACCAGGCCGCGGAGGACCATGCCGGGGAGGACAAGGCCCTGCCCGTCTTCCGGGAGGCCCTGGAGGCGGTCCTGCTGCTCCTTTATCCCATGGTGCCCCACATTACAGAAGAACTCTGGGAAGCTTTGGGTTATAATACATCCCTGCAACTGGCACCCTGGCCCCAGGCCCAGGCCGGAGCCCTGGCCGAAGCGGCCCGGACCGTGGTCATTCAGATCAACGGCAAGGTGAGAAGCAGGATCACGGTCGCGGCCGGTCTGTCCGACCGGGAGCTGGAAACTGCGGCCCTTAATGATCCGGTAATCCAAAAATGGCTCCAGGGCCGAACCCCCAAGAAAGTGGTGGTGGCCCGGGGCAAACTGGTGAACATCGTTATTTGAGGAAAAGGCGTGACCTGCAGCCGTGTTATTGCCTGCATTCTGCTCCTGGTCTTGACGGGCTGCGGCTATAAGCCCCAGGGCCTGGAACCCTACCGCGCCGAGGTGGCTCCGGTGCTGGCTATTCCTCTGTTCGCCAACCGCTCCACCGAGTTGGGCATCGAAGCCATCATGGCCAATGCCTTGATCCACGCCTTTTCCCGGACCAAGGCCGTGCGTCTCACCACCCAGCCCAAGGATGCGGAGCTGGTGCTGGAAGGCAAGGTGGCCTCCGTGGAAAACAGCTCCGTGGCCTTTAACGAGATTCAGCGGTCCACGGTGAGGAGGGTGACCATGAAGGTGGATTTTACCCTCAAGCGCCGGGCCAGCGATAAAACGCTGTGGAAGGACACCGTGATCATTCAGGAAGATTACCTGGTGGACCCCAACTACCAGATCGGGGAGACCTTAAAAGACCGGGGCATCAGAAGGGCCGCGGCCACGCTGGCGCAACGGGTGCTGGATAAGGTGCTGCTTGTTATTTGAGGTTGGGTTGTTGAAAGAGGTCAAAGAGGCTCCTAAATAACACTTAAAAAAAACCGAGAATCATTTTTGGAGATTTAGAATTTTTATTGAGAAATAAGATCACTTGGGTTATCTAAATTATTAAATAATCCAATGCTTACCAGACAGGAATTACAAAAGATTGCCAAGGCGACGCTGCAAGATGCTGAGGCTCTTTTTCTAAGTAAAAGATACGATGGTTCAATTTATCTTTGTGGATATGCTGTAGAAATCGGCTTAAAGGATAAAATATGTAAGACTCTGCGTTGGAAAGGTTTTCCTTCAACCGGTAGTGAGTTTCAAAATTTTCAGAGCTTTAAAACTCACAACCTGGACATATTGCTTAAACTTTCGGGGATTGAAGAAAAAATAAAGGAAACCTTTTTCGATGCATGGTCAATAGTTACAAAATGGGAGCCAGAAGTAAGATATAGATTAGTTGGTAGTGTAACCAAGGAAGATGCTGAATTGATGATCGAAGCAACAAAACTATTGCTGAGGGCCTTATGAGGCAGTTTTTAGAAAAATTTAAATCCATGGCCAAAGAGATTGCCGATGAACGGGGCGAGCTTGCGCTCTTTGCTTTGTTTTTAAGGGAAGATACAGAAAAGTGGGACCTGGTTGTTGCCGCTCCTTGGGTTAAGACTGATAGTATGGAAGATTATAAATACATGGCAGATAAATTAAAGCAGTATTTAGAAATAAGTGATCTGCTTTCTATTTCCAGAATAGTATTGCTTGATATATCTGACTCTATAGTCCAGATTATCAATAATTATTGCAAAGTCATACATGGAGATCCCCCATTCGAATTATATCCTTTCAGTATTGGATTATCTTTTGTTAAATATGCTTATATAATAATTTCAATATCTACAACTGGAAAACCAGTGTTGGTGAATGTCAGCAAGCGGCATTTAAGGCAATCTATTTAGCCCACCTGTTTTTTTTAATTATACCTATATACCTAAAACCAATGTCCCACCCCATCCTCGAACGCCACCTCAAGCGCAGCGCCCTCAAACCCCTCTATTTGTTTTATGGGGATGAAGAGTTCCTCATGCACCGGGCCTTGGAGCGTCTGGGCCGGGCGTTGATCGGGCCGGACGGCGAGGCCCCGGTGAAGGTGGTGCAGGAAGCCCAGGAGACCGGGCTGCCGGAGTTTCTGGCCCAGGCCCGGATGGCCCCTCTGTGGGGAGCCGGGCAGCTCCTGGTTCTGCGGCGGGTGGAGGCCTACCCGCCCAAGGTGTTAACCGCCATCCCGGATTATCTGGACCATCCCGCGGCCCGGACCCGGGTGGTGCTCCTGGCCCCGGGGCTGAAGGCCCGGGACCTGGCCAAAAGCCCGGTCTGGAGTCGCCTCCAGCAGGAGGACGCGGCCCTGGGCTTCTTTCATTTGAAGGAGGGGGAGCTCCAGCAGTGGCTGACCAGGGAAGCCCAGGCCCACGGGAAGACCCTGACCCTGGCCGGGGCCCAGCGCCTGGTGGACATGGTGGGGGACAATCTCGCGGATCTGGCCTCGGAGCTGGAAAAACTGACCCTGTTCGCGGGTGCGGAAAAGACCCTGACGCCGAACCTGGTGAGCCAACTGGCCAGCCACAGCCGCACTTACAATATCTTTGCCCTGGTGGACGCCCTGGGGGAAGCGGGCGCGCAAAAGCGGCTCTCGGCCCTGGCCCACCTCCTGGACCTGGGCGAGCCGCCGATCCGCATCCTGGTGATGTTGGCCCGGCAACTGCGCCTGCTGCTGCGTTTCAAAGACAGCCCCCCGGGCACGCCGCCGGAGGCCCTGGCCCGGTCCCTGGAAATTCCTCCCTGGAAAATAAAGGATTTTGCCAAACAAGCCGCCCGCTTCACCGCGCCCGCGCTCCAGGCGCATTTGCGGCGCCTGCACCAGACGGATCAGCAGTTGAAGACCAGCGCCGGCAACCCCAGGTTGTGGCTGGAGTGGTGCCTGCTGCAGATGGGGCCGGGGTAGGAAAGAAAAAAGATTCACCACAGAGACACAGAGAGCACAGAGAAACACAGAGGAAAAGAGTTTTATTTATGGCGCTTCCAGCGCCATAAATAAAAAATCCTTTCTCTGTGAAACTCTGTGTCCTCTGTGCCTCTGTGGTGAATTCTTTTAAGCGCTTTTCAGGGCGTTGACCTGGCGGGTGAGGCGGGAGATTTTCCGGGCCGCGGCGCGCCAATGCAGTGTGCCCTTGCCCGCGACCTGGGCGATGACGGGCACGGCCTTGGTGAGCGCGGTCTCGGCCCCGGCCGCATCCCTTTTGGCCATGGCCTGGCGCACTTCCCGCACCACGCTCTTGACCCTGGTCTTGCGGCTCTGGTTCCGCAGGCGCCGCTTTTTATTCTGCCTGGCCCGTTTCAGGGCGGAAATATGTCTGGCCAAATCAAAGTCCTCCGCAAAAAATAATCATTAAATGTAACTTAAGAATTTCTCCAGGTCAAGACTGTTGGGTTTCCGGATATTGCCGGTAAAAGGCCAGGAAATATCCGACCCCGGAGGTCAGGGTGACGATCATGGCCAGCCACAACAACCCCGTGCCCAGGCGCTGGAAATCCACGGCCTGATAGGGATAGTGCAAAATCAGGGCAGTGAGCGCGGCCATCTGCAACAGGGTCTTGGCCTTGCCCCAGCGGTCCGGGGCCAGGATGATCACCTCCGCGGCGGCCAGGGCCCTGAGGCCGGTGACCGCCAGCTCCCGGCCGATGATGACAAAGGCGATCCACGCGGGCACCCGGCCTAGGGGGATGAGCATGATCAGGGCCGCGGACACCAGGAGCTTGTCCGCCAGGGGGTCCATGAACTTGCCGAATCGGCTCACCAGTTGCTGGCGCCGGGCAATAAACCCGTCCAGAAAATCCGTGGCCCCGGCGATTAAAAAGCACAGGCCCCCGAGAAAACTGGCCACCGGCCCCGAAAAGCACAAAAAGATCATCACCACCGGAATGGCGACGATCCGCGCGCCCGTCAGAATATTGGGCAGATTCCAGAATTTGGCCAGGTCCGGGTTCATGTTATATCGTTTTCGGTTTTCCGTTTTCCGTTAAAAGAGAAGATTATTGCTAGATTTCATAGCAAGTTTGTCTCACTCGCAGGTGAAAATGTATCAGCTTTTTCGGGAACGCTCCCAATCCTCTAGAAATTTCTTTAACCCTATATCCGTCAGGGGGTGCTTGATGAGCTGCATGATCACCCCGTAGGGCACGGTGGCGATGTCCGCGCCGGCCAGGGCCCCTTCCAGGACGTGTACGGGATTGCGGATGCTGGCGACGATGATCTCCGTGTCATAGCCGTAATTCTCGAAGATGGTGACAATCTGCTCCACGCATTCCATGCCCCGCTGGGAGATGTCGTCCAGCCGGCCGATGAAGGGGCTGACGTAGGCCGCGCCGGCCTTGGCCGCCAGCAGGGCCTGCAGGGGCTGGAAGATCAGGGTGACGTTGACCTTGATCCCTTCTTCCGACAATTTCCGGGTGGCCTTCAGGCCGTCCGGGGTCATGGGGATTTTCACGGCCACGCAGTCGCTGATCTTGGCGTAACGCCTGGCCTCCGCCAGCATGCCCGCTTCTTCCACCGCGGTCACTTCGGCGCTCACCGGGGCTTGCACCAATTCGCAGATCTGGCGGATCAGGTCTTCAAACTGCTTGTCGGTTTTGATTCCCACCTTAGCGCACAGGCTGGGGTTGGTGGTCACTCCGTCCACCAGACCCAGGCTGTGGGCCTCCCGAATCTCATCCAGATTGGCGGTATCGATGAAGAATTTCATAATGGCCTCTTATACTATCATAGTTTATTCCGGCCTACCACGCCGGAAGCGTTTCAGGCAACCTTCGGAGCAGAAAAAATAATCCTGGCCGTCTTTTTGGCCCTTCAGGGCATCACGCCGGGGAATAAAAGTGCCGCAGACCGGGTCCTGCACCAGTTCCTCAGGTTCCCGGCTCCCGGGTTCCCGGGAGGCGGGCTGCCGCTCTTTCCAGGCTTGGATGCCTTTCTTCACCAAACGATAGGCCAGGTACCCCACCACCAAGCCGATAAGGAAGCGAAAATTCAAAATCCATCTCTCTCAGCCGGACCCGGGTCGCACCAGATCCCGCTCTGCCTCCGGCAACTCGCCCCAAAGCTCTCCGGCCGTTTTATTAAGCGCCGGATGCCAGGCCTCGGGGGCAATTTCGGCCAGGGGCGCCAGCACAAAGGCCCGGCGGTGCATCTCCGGGTGCGGCAGCGTCAACTCCGGCCCGGACATGACCACGCCGTTATACAGCAACAAATCCAGGTCGATAACCCGGGGTCCCCAACGCTCCCCCCGGACCCGGCCCAAGTCCTGCTCAATCTGCTGCAAGACCCGGAGCAGCTCCTCCGGTTCCAGCCGGGTCTTCACCTGGGCCACGGCATTGACGTACCAGGGCTGGTCCGGCGGCCCCAGGGGCGGGTTGAGGTAAAACCGGGAGACCTTGAGGACCTCCACTTCTTCCGCGGCGGCCAACCGGGCCAGGGCCTCCTCCAGTTGCCGGCGGGGATCCCCCAGGTTGGCCCCCAGGCCGATGTAGGCGATGATGGGCTTTAGTTCTGTGATTGCCGCTGGTCCTAGAGGCATGTCGTAATTTTGTATTGGGGCGGCGGCCAGGGCTTTTAGCTATTAGCTTTTGGCTTTTAGCTTTTAAAAAGTTTTCAAGCTGACAGCCAATAGCTAATAGCTAATAGCGAACGGCCATCTCCGTTCTCAGCCGATCTTCTCCAGCCTCACCAAAGCCTCCGCCATCCGCTCCTTGGGCACGGTGAGGGCCAGGCGCACGTAGCCTTCCCCGGGCGCGCCCAGGCCCATGCCGGGGATGGTGACGATGCCGGCTTTCTCCAAAAGATGGGTGGTGAAGCCCATGGAGGTCATGCCTTTGGGCACCGCCAGCCAGACGTAGAAGGTGGCCTTGGGGAATTCCACGTCGTAGCCCAACTTTTTCAGCCCCCCCACCAGGAGGTCCCGGCGTTCCTGGAGGATGGCGCAGTTTTCCTTAACGCAGCTCTGGTCCGAATCCAGGGCGGCGATGCCCGCGAGCTGCACCGCGTCGAAGGCCCCGGAATCGATATTGCTCTTGATCTTGCCCAGCGCGGCCAGCACGTCCTTGTTGCCCACGGCCATCCCCAGCCGCCAGCCGGTCATGTTGTAGGTCTTGGACAGGGAATGGAATTCGATCCCCACTTCCCGGGCCCCGGGCACCTCCAGGAAACTGGGGGGCTGATAGCCATCATAAGCAAGTTCGGTATAGGCCGCGTCGTGGACGGCAATAATTTGATACTCCCGGCAGAAATCCACAACTTTGGCGAAAAATTCCTTATCCGCCACCGCCGCGGTGGGATTGTTAGGGTAGTTGAAGAAGAAGGCCCTGGCGTCCCGGGCGGTAAAGGGGTCGATGTCGTGCAGATCCGGCAGAAAGGCGTTTTCCCGAAGCAGCGGCACAAAGTGGCTGTGCGCCCCGGCAAAGAGGCTGCCCATCTGGTAAACGGGGTACCCCGGGCTGGTCATCAGGTTGATATCTTCGGGATTATTGATCCCCAGGGGCAGATGGGCGATGCCTTCCTTGGAACCGATGAGCGTCAGGACCTCCGCTTCCGGGTCCAGCGTCACGTTGAAGCGCTTTAAGTACCAGCGGGCCACGGCCTCCCTAAACCCCTTCATGCCCGAGTAAGCGGGATAGCGGTGGGTGCCGGGGTCCTGGACCGCGGCCATCATCTTCTCCACGATGAAGCGGGGCGTGGGCAGATCGGGGTCGCCCACTCCCAGGTCGATGATGTCCACGCCTTTGGCCTTCACTTCCGCCTTTTTGTCGTCGATCTCCTTGAACAGGTAGGGAGGAATCTTCCCCAGACGGTCCGCGGGCTGGAAAAACTGCGTCATGCGCTTACCCTTTCTGCCACTACTTGATTTCGTAAAGCACCGATATGCTCCACCCTGATCTCCACCACGTCGCCGATCCCCATGGGGCCGATGCCCGAAGGCGTCCCGGTGGCGATGACATCTCCCGGGAGCAGGGTCATGATCCGGGAAATAAAGGATATCAGGTGCGCCACCGGGAAGACCATATTGCCGGTGTTGGAGTGCTGCTTTTCCTCCCCGTTCAGATAGGCCTCCACCTCCAAATTGTCCGGGTCGGGAATCTCCGTTTCAATCCAGGGACCGATGACCGCGAAGGTGTCGAAGCCCTTGGCCCGGGTGAACTGGCCGTCCTTCCGCTGCAGGTCCCGGGCGGTGACGTCGTTGAAACAGGTGTAGCCCAGGACGTATTCGAAGGCTTTATCTTCCGGAACGTGCCGGGCCGTCTTCCCTATCACCACCGCCAGTTCCGCCTCGTAGTCCACCCGCTTGGACATGGCGGGATAGACAATTGCCTCATCCGGACCGATGACCGCGGTGGAAGGCTTCATGAAAATCAAGGGTTCTTCCGGCACCACGCTCCCGTATTCGGCGGCATGATCCCGGTAATTCAGCCCCAGGGCCACGATCTTCGAAGGCTCGCAGGGGGCCAGAAGCATGACCTCCGGCAGGGACAGGACCTCGCCGGTGGTGTTGGCCAGACCGCCGTCATAGGGCGCGCCCCAGAGGACGGAGATCTTCTCGCCTTCCAGGATGCCGTAGGCGGAGCGGCCTTGCATGTCAAAGCGAACTAGACGCATAATTTGGCTTTCAGCTTTCAGCTATCAGCAATAAAGGTCCCAGATAAATTTTTTTATTTATATTTGTTGCTAAAAGTTTTTCCACCCCCCCCTCACCCTAAGCCTCTCCCCCCCTGGGGGGAGAGGGAATAAAAGGAAAAAACTTTTGGCAAATGCTGAGAATCTGTTAGAAGATGCCTTTTAATTAGAACACTTCAGGGCGGCCAGAGACGGCCGCCCCACCTAAACAGGCCTCTTCTGGTGAGGCGGGCCTCCGTGCCCGCCACTACCAATCAAACTAAAGCATGAAAAGCAGATTGGCAATCTTTTAGCTGAAAGCTGACCGCTGAAAGCTGATAGCTATTTCAGCCCCAATACATCCTGCATGTCATAAAGACCGGGCTGCTGCCCCACGATCCACATTGCGGCCCGGACCGCGCCCCGGGCGAAGTTGTCCCGGCTGTGGGCCCGGTGGGTGATCTCCAGGCGCTCGCCCAGGCCGCCGAAGAGCACGGTGTGTTCGCCGACGATGTCCCCGGCCCGGACCGTCTGGATGCCGATCTCGGCAGGCGTGCGTTCGCCGATGATGCCTTTGCGGGCGTAGACCCCCACCTTCTCCAGGTCCCGGTCCAGGGCGCTCGCGATGACCTGGGCCAGTTTCAGGGCCGTGCCGCTGGGCGCGTCCTTTTTCAGGCGGTGGTGGGCCTCCACGATCTCCACGTCGTAACCGGCGCTCAAGACCCGGGCGATATCCGCCACTACCCGGAACATCAGGTTCACGCCCACGCTCATGTTAGGCGCGAAGACCAGCCGGGTGCGGGCGCCCAGGGCCCTAACCTCGGCCAACTGCGCCGGGGAGAACCCGGTGGTGCCCAGGACCATGGCCTTGCCCGCGTCCGCCGCCGCTTTGAGGTGGGCCAGGGACGGCTCGGGATGGGTGAATTCGATGACCACGTCCCCCTGGGACAGGACCTCCGCCAGGGAGCCGGAAACTTTGATGCCCTTGGGGGGCAGCCCCGCCACCTCCCCCACGTCTTTGCCCACGCCGGGGTGGTCCGGCTGCTCGAACGCCGCGGCCAGGGTGATGCCTTCCACCCCTTCCATCATATGAATAATCCTGCCGCCCATGCGGCCCCCGGGGCCGGCAACGATGGCCCGTACCATAACACCTCCGTTAAAAGCAGGGGTTAGGGATTAGGGGTAGGGGTTAGGGGTCAGTAACAACCCATCTAATCCCTAACCCCTGACCCTTAATCCCTGTTAAATCAGGGACCAGGGGTCAGGCAAAAGCCTTTCCGACCCCTGACCCCTGGCCCCTGATCCCTATTTAATCAGTCCGTACTTCTGCATCACCTGGCGCAGCTTATCCTCATTCGCCTTACTCATGGGACACAGGGGCTGCCGCACTTCGCCGGTGACTTTGCCCAGCATCTTCATGGCCGTCTTCACCGGGACGGGATTGGTTTCATAGAACATGGCCTCGGTCAAGGGCCACATTTTATAATGCAGTTTCCTGGCTTCCGCCAGGTCGCCTTTGAAGAAGGCGTCGCACATGCCTGCCATGTCCCCGGGGACCACATTGGAGACCACGGAGATCGCTCCCATGCCGCCCACGCAGAGCAGCGGAAAGGTGGTGAAGTCGTCGCCGGAGAGCACGGTGATCTTATCGCCGCACAACTCCAGGGTCTTGGAACCTTGTTTTAAGTCCCCGGTGGCGTCCTTGAGGCCCACGATATTGGGGATCGCGGCCAGCCGGGCCATGGTCTCCGGCAGCAGGTTGACGCTGGTGCGTCCCGGCACGTTATAGACCACGATGGGAATCTTGGTGGCGTCGGTCACGGTTTTATAGTGTTGAAACAACCCCTCCTGGGTGGGTTTGTTGTAGTAAGGAGTGATCATCAGAGCAAAATCCGCGCCCGCGGCCTGAGCATGTTTGGTGAGTTCCACGGATTCGGCGGTGCTGTTGGAACCCGAGCCCGCGATCACCGGCACGCGTTTTTTCACCTGGTCGATTAAGATCTCCACCACCTGTTTATGTTCCGCATGGGACAGAGTGGGGGATTCCCCGGTGGTGCCGCAAGGCACAAGGCCATGAATGCCTCCCTCGATCTGCCGCTCGATCAGAGCCCGGTAGGCCTCTTCATCGAGCCGGCCGTTCTTGAAGGGAGTAACGATAGCGGTGAATGCTCCCTTTAACATGGTGTTACTCCTCCTTACTTGAGTTCATCAACCCACAACTCACCCCGGCACACCACCAGGGCTTCGCCTTCCAGATACACGTCCTTAAAGGTTTCTCCCTTAAAACTAAAATGCACGGTGAGGACTTCGCCCCCCCGGGTGTTGACCGCCACCGGGGAGACGGCCTGGCCCAGGCGGGCGGCGATGAGGGCCGAAGCCACCGCGCCGGTGCCGCAGGCCAGGGTTTCGTCCTCCACCCCCCGCTCATAAGTGCGCACTTCCAGGGCCTGGGACCCCTGGAAATTGATAAAGTTCACATTGGCGCCCGCGGGCTGGAACATCTGGTGAAAGCGCACGATCTTCCCCCAGAAGGCCACCGGCACCTGCTCCAGTTCCTTGATGGGCACCACCACGTGGGGCACCCCCACCTTCAGGAAATGGCCGATCAAGGTCTTGCCGTTGATGGGAATCTCCTGGGAGAGGCGAAAATCCCCGATCCCCGTCAATTCCAGGCGGACGTTGCGGTCGGTGACCTCGGCCTTGATGATGCCCGCCAGGGTCTCGAAGCTGAGCTGCGGCGGGGCAATCCCCAGCATCACCGCCAGCCGGGCGGCGCAGCGGCCGCCGTTGCCGCACATCTCGGCTACGGAGCCGTCGGCGTTGTAGAAACGCCAGCGGAAATCGGCGTTGGCGGACGGCTC
>Ga0233423_10001303_pt1 | contig 12573 bp, 10 predicted proteins | sample Watercolumn_Mata_FD_180713 | JGI IMG/M metagenome (GOLD analysis project Ga0233423, IMG submission 180713) | Freshwater microbial communities from Lake Matano, South Sulawesi, Indonesia - Watercolumn_Matano_2014_112_MG | ecosystem: Environmental > Aquatic > Freshwater > Lake | place: Indonesia... | reverse complement strand
AAAAGCCCACCCTACTTCCATCCTTTGGCGATACAATCTGTGGCAATGATGGTGAAGTTGCTTCCATGATAAAAACGCCCGAGGCTGAAGCACCACCAGTATCAATAGCGACTATATTATGCTTACCGCTTGGACTTTTGGGAGCTTTAAGATTCGCTTGAAAGCTGCCCTTAGCATCAGTAATCAGATTAGTAGTCACATTCACATTATCATATTTGATAGTCAATTCTTTGTCTGCACCAAAACCAGTGCCGTTAATAGCAATATCGCAACCTACATAGCCTTCGACAGGCTCTATGACAATTTTCGATAAAATATTAAACTTAACATCGGCAATGTCACTAGCAGTAGTCGAAGCGCTATAAGCATCCATGAAATGGCTACCTCCAGTAATTGGAGGTATAGTCAAAGAAGTGGTCCAGCAACCTTCACTATTAGCTGTGATATCGCCCTTGACAACATTGCCATCAAGCGTGACCGTTATACCACTTTCGCTGCTGCCAAAACCACAGCCTTCGGCTGTAATACTATCACCTACATACCCCGATTCTGGCTTAACGTTTACAGCAGAGGATACAAAAAATGTGACATCGGGAACATCGCCAGCCTCGGTGGAGGCACCAGAAGCATCTATTGTATGAACACCTTTAACAGAGCTAGGGACAGCAAGGGTAACATTCCATGACCCTTTGCTATCAGCAGTGATTCCAGTCTTTGCATCCTTTCCATCATAGGTAACCCGAATACTGCCTTCATCTTTGCCAAAGCCAGCACCAGTAACGGTAACCGAGGTGCCAACTCCACCAGAGACCGGACTAATGGTTATTTTTGGACTGACCGCTATTGTGGCATCGGGAACGTCTCCTGCTTGAGTAGTGCTTCCTGAGGCATCAACTGTATGACTACCTTTGGCAGAGCCGGGCAGGGAAAAAGTTGTGCTCCACGAACCCTTATCACCAGCGGTAATGCCCGTCTTTACATCTGTGCCATCATAAGTGACTTTAACACTGCCCTCACTCGCAGCGAAGCCCTTGCCTGCAACAGTAATAGAATCGCCCATAACACCTGAGTTCGGGTCAACGCTGATGGAAGGAAGAACAGAGAAAGGGGTAGAAAGAACCTGAGTGCCAATGGGGTTTTCTACCGCAACAGTATGGTCCCCACCAGCAGCATCAGGCACAGTGAAGGTAACACTACCTCCCCCCGACAGCGTGCCTTGCTTGACCTCAACCCCATCCCACCTGATGGAATATGACCCACTAGTCAGTGCGGATATAGTGACCGTCGTCCCAACAACACCAACTGACGGAGCCATCCCGGCAGCACTGACAGGAGATACAAAACAAAGGGTCAATAACAACACGAGACAAAGAGCCAAAGCAGAAATTTTGATTTTCACTCTTTTTCTCCCCCTTCCTGCGAATACTCATATCCTATTATAGCGCAAATTTAAGCAAAAGTTTCGCTTCACAGAGAAACTTTTGAACAATTCTAAGTCAGACAAGTCACCTTCTCAAAGTAGCTCTCAAATCACGCTGCAATTTATCAAGAATTTGCTGCTGGACATTGTCAACTTCATTATCAGTCAAGGTATGCCTAGATGATTGGTAGACAATTCTAAAAGCGAGAGATTTCTTACCTGCCGGCACCTGTTCTCCTATATAAAAATCAAAAAGAGTAACTGAATTCACAAGAGGAAAGTTCTGAATTACGTCACAAATCTGTTGATAGGTTATCTGCTCATCAACCAAAAGCGCAATATCCCTGCTCGTGCTTGGATATCGGGGTATCGGTTGATATTTTTTAAGAGCAGTTGCAAAAGATGCCAACATATCCAAGTCGATTTCAATAAGATAGGCAGTATCAGAAATCTCGAAAGCTTCTAACACCTTATGATGCAGCTCTCCAACCACGCCTAGCTTGTCATCATCAATGATTACACTAGCGCTTCTCCCCGGGCATAAGCTCTCGTCTTCGCCTCCCTCAAATCTCGCAGTCACTCCTAATTGCGACAGAATAGACTCTACCACCCCTTTGGCAACAAAAAAATCGATTGGCTCCACCCTATCTCGCCAGAATAACCCATTCCGTGAACCACTAAGTACCGCACACAGTATCTCCTTCTCCTGAGGCAAATCCATCTCCCGAGGTAAGAAAACCTTACCTATCTCAAAAAGCCTTACGGCTTCCTCTTGATGTCTACCGTTCCGAGCCAACACTGATAGAATGCCAGCTCGCAAACTGGTACGAAGATATTCCTGCTCTCTGGACATGGGATTAGCCACCTTCATCGGAGTCGGACCTATCAGTTGAAGCTGTGGCGAAAGCCTATCTAGCATCTCCAAACTGGTCAAGGAATAAGTAAGTACTTCCTGGAACCCACAGCCTACAAGTAAACTACGCAGTTGCCACCTGAGAGACAACATTGGCGCTGGTTCATGCTTTGGCAATTGTGAACTCAGCATAGTAGTCGGGATTTTGTCATAGCCGATAATACGAGCCACCTCTTCAACTAAATCAGCAGCACAGGTGATATCTGTTCGCCACCAAGGAATATCCACCTGAATTTGTGAAGTTGATCTGGTTTGTCGACAACTAAACCCCAATGGCTTCAAAGTCTTGGCTATTCCATTAGCCTTCATTTCCACACCGAGAAGCCGCTTAACGTCAGTAACAGGCAAAATTACAGGCTCCGCCTGCCGTTTGCCAGGATAAACATCGATGATTCCCTCTGCTACCTTGCCCCCAGCCAGTTCCACCATTAGTTGAGTGGCTCGCTCTAAAGCTACCAGCGGTAAATCTCGGCTAAGCCCCTTCTCAAATCGTAGCGAGGCTTCGCTGCTTAAACGAAGACCAAGACTCCCTCGATGGATAACAGCCTGATTGAAATTTGCTGATTCTATCAGAACATTGGCAGTGCTATCCGTAACTTCCGCATCTCCCCCTCCCATAATACCGGCAATAGCAATAGCTCGCTCTTTGTCAGCAATAACGAGTATGTCAGGACTGAGCTTACGCTCGACTCCATCCAAAGTAGTGATAATCTCACCATTCCCTGCTCGACGCACGATAATCTGTTTCCCACGTATCTCATTGTAGCCAAAGGCATGAAGTGGTTGCCCATATTCCAACATCACATAATTTGTAACGTCAACAATGTTGTTAATAGGTCGCATGCCACAAGCCAACAAACGCCGTTGTAACCACTGAGGCGATGCGGTTATCTTAATCCCAGCCAGCAGACTAGCACAGTACCTCGGACATAGAACAGGCTCTACAATCTCTACAGCAGCATAGGAACCTATTGGTTTTCCCAACTCCGCATAACTCACTGCAGGTATATGCAGCTTACTCCCGGTAAGAGCTGCTATCTCCCTGGCAATGCCAATCACCGATAGACAGTCAGGTCGGTTTGGTGTTATGTCCAGGTCAAGAATCGTGTCACCAAGACAATCAGCCAAAGGACTACCAATCATCGCTTCCGGCGGCAAAATAATAATGCCCTCGTGGCTGTCAGAAATTCCCAATTCCTTCTCAGAGCAAATCATCCCCTCAGAAACAACACCGCGAATCTTGGCTGGCTTCAATTGCACCATTTCACCACTATGACCATCTATGAGATGAGCTCCCACGCGTGCAAAAGCCACCTTATCACCAACCGTGACATTCGGCGCACCACAGACTACGGTAGAACGTTGTTTCCCTAAATCAACGGTCACCAACTTCAGACGGTCGGCATTAGGGTGAGCATTAACATCAACTATTTTGCCAACCCATATATCATTCCAGTTTCCACCGATGACTTCCACTTCCCCAACTTCCAACCCAGCCATAGTCAATCTTTCACACAGCTCCTCAAGCGGTGTGGAAATATCCACATATTCTTTCAGCCAGTGAATCGAGACCTTCATTACTAAACTAAGCTCCAGGAATTGAAAAACAGATTCAGAACTGCCTCAGGAACCTGAGGTCGTTACTATAGAAAAGGCGAATATCATCTATGCCATAGCGAAGTATCGGAATACGCTCTACTCCCATACCGAAGGCGAAACCCGAATAAACTTCAGGGTCAATGCCAACGCGACGGAGAACCTCAGGATGTACCATGCCCGCGCCTAAAATTTCAATCCAGCCACTGTTGCCACACAGTCGGCACCCAGCACCACGGCACGCCATGCAATCAATAGCCACCTCAACACCTGGCTCTACAAATGGGAAGTAATCGCAACGAAAACGACATTTCCTCTCCTCGCCAAAAAGGCGGCGGGCAAATTCAAAAAGAGTACCTTTTAAATCAGCCAGAGTTATGTTCCTATCAACCGCCAGCCCTTCGACCTGATAAAACATCCACTCATGTGTAGCATCTGTGGCTTCATATCTGTAAACTCGCCCCGGCGCTATTATTCTTATCGGTGGACGTGATTTCTCCATAACCCTTATCTGGACTGGAGAGGTATGAGTCCTCAAAAGCATAAGCCTGTCATCAGTTTTACTCTCAAAGTCCACCCACAACGTAGCAAACATATCCCGCGCTGGGTGGTCTGCTGGCATATTAAGAGCCTCGAAATTATAATAATCCCACTCTACCTCCGGACCCTCCACAACTTGAAAACCCATGCTGTTAAAAATATCACAAATCTCCTCAAGTATTTGAGTTGTGGGATGAAGACGACCAAGAGGAATCTTTTGACCGGGCAAGGTGATATCTAAGGTTTCACGTCGTTCGGAAAAAGCCAGACCTTGCTCTAAATCACCCTTCTTCTCAGCAAAGGCAGCTTCGAGAGTATCCTTAAGCTCATTGGCTCGAGCCCCAATTGCACGCCGCTCTTCTATTGGCAGAGATGCCAACGAGCGCAGAATCTGTATTAAACTACCTTTCCTACCCAAATAGCGAATTCGCCACGCTTCAAGGTCGTTGACATCAGCGATTTTGCCTAGCTCATCAGAGGCTTTAGAGGCAAGCTCTTCGACCTGATTTAGCATCATTCGCACTATATGAAGGGGACTTCAGCTCTTAAGTTTGTCTGAAGCTAACGTCAGTAACTTAGAGAAGCTGGATGGATCATTCACTGCCATTTCCGCCAATGTTTTGCGGTTAACTACTACATCGGCTTTTCTCAGCCCATCCATAAATTGACTATATGAAAGCCCACCGGCACGAGCAGCAGCATTTATTCTAACAATCCACAACCGCCTCATATCACCCTTACGCTCTCGGCGATGCTGATAGGCGTACGACAGGGCATGCAGCATCGACTCATGAGCACGCCGAAATAGAGAATGCCTCGTAGCCTTATGCCCTTTTGTTAACTTCAGTACCTTTTTATGTCTTCGATGAGTGACTATCCCGCCTTTAACTCGTGGCAATCACTTCCTCCTAATCTATTTCAAACCATAGGGTAGCAGCCTCTTCAGTCTAGCTTTATCAGAAGGTTGAACCGGAATCATCTCATCATAAAGGCGCTTTGCCCTGGTCGGCTTCTTACGCCTAAGATGGCTTTTCCCAACTTTAACGCGCATAATTTTGCCGCTGCCTGTTATATGCAGGCGACTCTTGGCTCCTTTATGGGTCTTAAGCTTCGGCATCTAAACTTTCTCCTCTACAGCTGGTTTCTTCGCCTGTTTGGTCAAAACCGGCGAAAGCACCAGGCTCATAAACCGCTCCGCCGAAGATGGTGCACCATCGAATACTGCTATGTCTTTCAAATCATCCGCTGCTTTCTTCAGTAGCTTCAAACCTAGCTCCGGGTGTGTAATCTCGCGTCCCCGAAAAACTACAAACAACTTTACTTTATCCCCCTCCTCCAACAACTTCCTGGCTATCTTAATCTTGGTCTCAAGGTCGTGCTCCTTCATCCTGGGTCTAATTCTAATCTCTTTAAGCACGATGCCCTTCTGACTCTTTCGCGCTTTACGCTCCTTCTTGGTCTGCTCGTATCTAAACCTGCCATAGTCAAGAAGTCGACATACAGGAGGAACTGAACTTGACGCCACCTCAACGAGATCAAGGCTTCGCTCATTAGCTATCTGCAATGCCTTCTCGATGGGCAATACTCCCAATTGCGCTCCTGTCTCCCCTATAAGCCGAACCTCCTTAGCTCTAATCTGTCGATTAACGCGTAGTTCCTTGACTATGTTTTCCCTCACCTCCTTACACGAAGTAAACCATCGGGCAGAAATATATCATATTCACACGAGGAAATCAAAGTTTGTCCGGCGTCTTAGCCTCAATAATCGGTTTTACCCTATCCATAAACTGGGAAACAGACAGCAAGCCTAAATCTTCTCCGCTTCTCAAGCGCAGAGAAACCTGAGAGGTGTCCATCTCTTTATCACCGACAATAAACATATAAGGTATCTTCTCCAGTTGCGCTTCTCTTATTTTCAAGTTCATTCTCTCCGAGCGGTCATCAACCTGAACACGAATGCCCCACTCTCTGAGCTCACCTGCCACTTTGTTCGCATAACTAAGATGACGGTCAGCTATGGGGATTATAGCCACCTGAACAGGAGCTAGCCACACTGGAAATGCACCAGCATAATGCTCGATAAGGCAAGCCATAAAACGCTCCATGCTACCCAAAACAGTCCGATGTACCATCACCACTTGATGCTCCAAACCATCCTCACCTATATAGTTAACATCGAAGCGCTGTGGCAGATTAAAATCAACCTGAATAGTTGGTCCCTGCCATAACCGTCCCAAAGCGTCTTTAAGCTTGACATCAATCTTAGGTCCATAGAAAACTCCCTCACCTGGGTCTATGGCGTAATTAAGCGCAAGGTGCTCCAGAACCTTCCTCAGCGCTTCCGTAGCCTCTTCCCATACCTGCATAGTACCGGCGTATTTCTCAGGTCGCGTAGACAGAAGGAGTTCATACTCATTAAACCCGAAGGTATTCATCATAAAACGAGCCAGCTGCACAACCTCTGTTACTTCAGCCTCAAGCTGGTCAGGACGACAAAAAATATGAGCATCATCCTGTGTAAAGCCACGCACCCGTGCCAGCCCATGCAATACTCCCGACCGCTCATAGCGATACACTGTACCTAACTCAGCATAGCGAAGCGGCAGATGCCTGTAGCTGCGCAATTGTGTCTTGTACATCAGTATGTGTCCAATACAGTTCATCGGTTTAATGACATATTCCACCTCGTCAATATCCATAGGTGAGTACATGCTCTCTCGATAGAAATCCCAGTGTCCGCTAGTTTGCCAAAGACCTACTTTTGAGATATGCGGTGTAAACACAATGTCATAGCCGCGTTTTCTGTGTTCCTGTCTCCAAAAGTCCTCTATAATCTGGCGCACCAACGCACCTTTAGGGTGCCAGTGAACCAACCCCGGACCAGCCTCCTCATGAAGACTGAACAAATCGAGGTCCTTGCCCAATTTCCTGTGGTCTCGTTTGGCAGCCTCAGCCAATCGAGATAAATAATCTTCGAGCTCAGTCTCGGTATCAAAAGCGACTCCATAAATCCTCTGCAACATGGGACGCTTTTCGTCACCTCGCCAATAAGCCCCGGCAATACTGGTAAGTTTAAAAGCCTTAATCTCACCTGTTGAATTTACGTGAGGACCACGGCATAAATCGACAAAAGAGCCCTGGCGATAAATCGTCACCGTTTTGTCAGGAAGGTCATCGATTAGCTCTAATTTGTAAGGCTGTTCGGAAAACAACTTGCGTGCCTTTGTCTTGCTAACCTCCTCTCCAACAAAAGGCAGATTGGCAGCAACTATCTCTCTCATTTTAGCTTCTATTGCCATCAAATCCTCTGGAACAAGAGCACGGGGAAGTTCAAAATCATAGTAAAAACCGTCCTCGACAGCCGGACCAATGCCGAATTTAGTCCCTGGGAAAAGGGACTGGACTGCCTCAGCCATCACATGAGCAGCCGAATGCCGCATCCTTTCCAATCTCGCCTCTTTTTCTTCCATAACCATCTTCACTCTCTACATTAAACCAAACAAAAACCCCACGCCGTTGCCAGCGAGAGGTTAACCTTGGGTTAAACTTGTTCGAAAATCAAGGGCACTGACAAGATAATATCCAACTAGTTTCCACTCACTAATCTAGTCAGCTCTAATTATCGCATTTTATCAATGCCGCTATGTAGAGTCAAGCCGAATGGTTCGGTTACCAAAATTGAATGAATCTGAAAACAGGGCTATAATAATGTGTTGCTTTTCACCTGGCTGTATCCTTACAGTCCAGTTGATTTTTTAATTTATAATACCGACAGACCGGAGGCACCAATGAAAAAGCAAGACACCATCGAATTTGAATATATCTTCAACCCGCAGTCGGTTGCTGTAATAGGCGCATCTCAAGACGATGGCTATTCACAATCTTTGATGAACAAAAAGATGAAGGATAAGCTATATATGGTGAACCCAAAATATAGTGAACTATCCGGCAAGAAATGCTATGCCAGCATCCTGGACATCAAAGAGACTATTGATTATGTAATAATCGCGGCGCCGGCATTACATGTTCCTAAGATACTAGCCGAGTGTATAGAAAAAGGCGTCAAGGCGGTACACGTTTATACCGCCGGCTTCAGTGAGACTGGATTAGAGGAAAGAAAAAAGTTAGAGAACGAGGTAAAGAAAATTGCCAGAGGCAGGATTAGAATAATCGGTCCCAACTGCATGGGCATCCACTGCTCCAAATCAGGCTTAACTTTCATTTTCGATGCGCCACTCGAAGAAGGTCCTGTCGGGGTCATCTCACAAAGTGGTACCTTTGGTGTGGAATTCCTGAACATTGGAAAAATAAGAAATCTGAAGTTTAGTAAGGTAATCAGCTACGGCAACGCTATGGACCTTGATTGCCCTGATTTTCTGGAATATCTTGCCGATGACCCGGATACTAAAGTCATAGCTTTATACATGGAGGGAACAAAAAATGGCAAACGACTCAAATCGGCACTTGCTGAAGCTGCAAGGAAAAAACCAGTAATAGCCTTAAAGGGCGGGGTAACCGAACATGGCAGTCGGGCAGCATCTTCTCACACAGGTTCACTGGCTGGTTCGCCTGAAATCTGGGGCTCAATTTTCAAACAGACCGGCGTAATTCAAGTAGAGGACTTCGACGAGTTATTAAACGCCGCTTTGGCAGTCACTTACTCACCATTTCCTTCAGGGAAAGGTACCTCTATCATTACCAACTCTGGCGGTTTCAGCGTGCTCGAAACCGACACATGTGTCAAAGCCGGATTGGAAGTTCCCCAGTTCCAAAAGGAAACACTAGCCGGGCTTAGAAAGATAGTGCCTGTAGCCGGAACAAGCATTGCTAATCCCCTGGACGCCTGGCCTATATTTTATAATTTATCCGGAGCCTCAGGAAACCTTGCCAACATCATCAGGACTATAGCACACGATAAGAATATACATTCAATTATATTGCACTTCGATGAAATTAATTATCTGAAACACGTGTTAGGTGAAGCTTTTGAAGGGCACCTCAACGAGCTTGTTAAACTCCTGATTGATGGCTGCCGATATGCCCGGGATGAAATCGGCAAAACCGTTATGACCTGCATCTCGCTCGATGCCTATTCGGAAGACCAGGAAGATAGAAGGTATCACCTGCTGGTAAAAAAGGCTTTCGAGGATGAGCGCTTTCCCGTATTCCCCACCCTTCGAGACACAATCAAGGCACTGTTTAACCTTTACAGGTGCGGCATTCAACTCCGCAAAGCATAGCTTAAATATATCCATATTCAAGGGCTCCAGGACAATGATTGTGCGAGAGATTTACGCCCGAAGCATCTTATCCAAATCAAAAATTTACGACTACACCATAAATCCTTACACCGGTTGCCAGCATGGTTGTACTTACTGCTATGCCCGCTTTATGAAAAGAGTAACCGGTCATCTGGAACCCTGGGGTGAATTTGTTGATATTAAGATTAATGCGCCGGAACTGTTGCAGAAAGAGATAAATAAAAAACCACCAGCCAGGGTATGGATAAGCGGAGTCTGCGACGCCTATCAGCCGATAGAGGCAACATATCAACTGACCAGAAAGTGCCTTGAAATATTAATTACACACGATTGGCCCATCACCATACAGACAAAATCTCCGCTCGTTTTACGCGACGTAGAATTGCTTAGCAAGGCAGGCGACATCGAAGTAGGCTTTACGGTCAGCACGGCAGATGATGGTATAAGACAGCTTTTCGAACCCAATGCGCCGCCAATCAAGGAAAGAATCAAAGCGCTGGATGAGCTACATCAGGCGGGCATCAAAACCTTTGCCATGATTGCGCCCATGCTTCCCCATGCTGAGGAGCTTGCCACCATGCTCGGGGGAAAGGTAGATTACGTACTAATCGACAGAATGAACTACCATTACAGTGACTGGGTTTACCGGAAGTATAATTTAGAGACTGCTATGAGTGATGATTTCTTTTTCCGAACCGGTAACGAGCTTGCCTCAGCCTTTAAGAAACATGGCATTGATTGCCAAATTGTGTTTTGAGGCTAAGCACCAAAGCCTAGTCTTTCTTTCTAAACTTTGCCAGCCTCTCTTCCGTATCTTTAATATCAAACTCGCTCCTGGCTTCAAGCTCAAGTCCCTTTTTCAAAGTGTCTTTCTCGCCTTGATTGTAAAGATACTTATAAGCAGCCAGAGATGCCATACTATTGGCGGTTAATTTCTTTACCAGCTCCTGCACAGTCTCTTCCAATTTATCTCCGGGGACTGCCATATTTACCAAGCCCAATTGCTGCGCTTCCTTCCCTGTAATCATCTCAGCGGTGAACGACAACTCTTTAGCCTTCAACATTCCGACGGCGCGTGGCAAGCGCTGGCTCATGCCCCAGGTAGGTCGCAGCCCCCAACGGGCGTGAGTATCCCCGAACTTAGCCTCTTCCGCAGCTACTATGAGGTCACAGCCCAACACGATTTCCATCGCCCCGGTTATACAAAATCCATTAACCATGGCTATGACGACCTTGGGCACATCTTGTATAGTGGCTATGAGGTCTCTGGCTGGGTCATCCAGTATGGGTCCCACCTTACCTCTATCCAGTTTGCGGTCACCTAAAGCTATTAAGTCCACCCCCGCAGAAAAGGCACGACCTGCTCCAGTGAGCACTATCACTTTCACCTCGCTGTCCTCGCCTGCTTCCAGCACCGCTGCCTTCATCTCAGTTAAAAGCGTCGGCGTTATAGCATTCATCACGGCAGGACGATTGATGGTTATCCTGGCTACACCGTCCTTTTTCTCATATATCAGATTCTCATAAGCCATTTGTCGCTCCTTTCCAAACTTTTGACTATATCTTTTTATTTAGCTTTTGATACGAATAATAACACAGACTGCTTAAAGGAAGAAAATCAGGTGCAATGAAATTAAAACTATGGTGGGGGACACTGGACGGAAAGAGGAACTTTTGCCCTGGCTTTCCGCCTCATCATATAGCCCATCGTTTATTGCAATTATAGCAATGTAGTACTACCAAGCACAAGGCAGAAGAGTCCCATTTTAGCCTGAAATTGTGCCTTTCTGCCGGCAGTCTAGGCTTTATCGAAACAAGATATGTTATTGCTTACTGAAAGATGACTAACAGGCGCGTACTTTGCAGTCAGACATTTGAATGTATATAATGTCTAAACGTTAACCATGATAAATGGGGCAACATAAATGAGCGAGGGCATGTTATTGAATGGTGATTGACTCTGTGGACCGATAAGAGAGGGTGATATCCATGTACGAATACTGGATCGGCGAGAATATAGATTATGACAAGATATGGGACGCCTATGAGCAGGGAGAGGCTTACGTTCAGAAATATCATTCGATGCGCGTTCATCTGTTTAGGTTAAAGCTGAGAGAGCACCCCCAAAATTTGCCTCTGTTCAACTTTGAAGCCGTCTACAAAACAATCAAGGGATACTTCCATGACCTTAAGAAATTTTGTCTAAGTAGCGAAGGCTATGCAACAGCTGGCCCATTGTTCGTGTATGGTGTAAATCGTGGTTCGGGAGTTTGGGATTTTCTAGGTGAGCTTAGACAGCTCATAATGCTTGGCACTACACTTGCTGATGAGAAAGCCATAGGCCAGAAACTTGAAAATATGGATAAGAGAATCGAGATCCTGAAAAAGCATTTTGGCGGAGTAATTTCCGCGGAGGATTTCAAACAATTCATGAAAGCACAGGCACCATGGCAACTGGAAAAAGCTTTCCAAAAACTGATTGATCAAGGAATTGAAAAAATTGAGATTTCGAAGAAGCCTTTTCAGGGGGATTTTAAGGAAACAGAACGCACACTAACGGATATTAAGGGCTTGCTCGAAGAAGCTGATGAATAAACGTGTGGAAGCGCTTCATCAATCCGTTCTAATTCGCATCAGATTTCAGATGGTTCCTTGCCTTGTCACAGGGGTGATCATACTTGAAAAGGCAAATTACAACATTTGGGTCATATTACTTTTGACCTCACCCCCATAAATTAGTCCATGTATAATTAGAGTCTTCCGGTGAGAAAGAAGGAGGACTCGATATGACCGGTCGCAAGAGGTACACTGAAGAACAGATCATCGGCATTCTGAAAGAAGGG
>Ga0233423_10001301_pt1 | contig 12574 bp, 13 predicted proteins | sample Watercolumn_Mata_FD_180713 | JGI IMG/M metagenome (GOLD analysis project Ga0233423, IMG submission 180713) | Freshwater microbial communities from Lake Matano, South Sulawesi, Indonesia - Watercolumn_Matano_2014_112_MG | ecosystem: Environmental > Aquatic > Freshwater > Lake | place: Indonesia... | reverse complement strand
TTCTAGTAGCTGGCACCACCGGCTCCGGCAAGACCACCACCTGTATCCGCCTGCTAGTCGAGCTGTGGAAGCAAGGCATCCCTACGTTGGTCATCGAGCCCGCCAAAACCGAGTATCGGGCGCTGTTAGAATCAGAAATAGCCAAGGATTTGCAAGTCTTCACCCTGGGCGATGAGGTCGTTTCCCCCTTCCGCCTGAACCCGCTGGAGATCCTGCCTGGCGTGCGGGTGGAACGGCATATCTCTTACCTCAAAGCTGTCTTCACCGCTGCCCTGCCCACGTTCCCAATTCTGCCTTCTCTTGTCGAAGAGAGCCTCTACCGTATATACAGCCGCAGAGGGTGGCGATTCACCGACGAGGGCGTCTCCAACGATACCCGACCAATGCCGACCCTGGATGAGTTGTACCGGGAGATTCTACGTGTGGCCGAGGAGCGGGGCTACCAGGAAAGGACGATGCAGGACGTGCGGGCTGCCGCTTCTGGTCGCATCAAGCCGTTCCTGCTGGGTAGCAAAGGGCAGATGCTCAATGTCCTCCACTCTATCCCAATGAGTATGCTGATGAAGCGCCCCACCATCTTGGAACTGGAATCGCTCAATGACGAAGAGAAGGCGCTGGTGATGCTTTTCTTGCTCACCATGCTGCACGAGTATGTGCGCACCACGCGGCAAGAGCACCGTCTACAACACGTGACCATCATTGAAGAGGCCCATCGTGTGATGGCGCGAGCCGCCCGTCCTGCTGACCCGGAAGCAGCACCAGCGACAGCCGCAGCAGCAGTAAGCATGTTCGCTGCCATGCTCTCAGAAATTCGAGCCTATGGCGAGGGGATCGTTATCGCCGAGCAGATCCCGCAGCGCCTGGCCGACGACGCTGTCAAGAACACCAATGTCAAGATTATCCACCAACTCCCCGGTGAGGATGACCGGCGGGTCATCGGGGCAGCTATGAGCATAGGCGAGGAACAGGAACCTTACATCGCCAAGCTGGAGCCTGGCTGGGCCGCTTTCTTCACTGAGGGATACGAGAAGCCTACCTTCATCCACGTGAACAAGTATCCTGATAAAGGTGACTTACCCGACAGAGTGGAAAATCACAAAGTGCAAGCGCGTATGAAGAATTTCCGTCAAGACTACGCCGACCGCTTCCTGCCCTTCCCCGGCTGTGCCTTCTGCGAGGCTCAGTGCGCCTATAGGGATCGGGTGGCGTTGGTGGCCTACGAACTAGAAGGTAGAGAAGCTTTCCGTAAGGCACTCTTCACCTCCAAACGCGACCAGGATTGGAGAGAGGCCATCCAAGCCTGCCAGTCTGCTATCCATTCCCTTGACCTAGACAAAGATTCGAACGCGGCGTATTGCTACTTCGTCCATCTTTTCAGTATGCCGATTAGCGAAACACTGCGCAACAACTTCCTGCGGGCTTATGAGAGCCAATTGCAGCAGCGAGGCGAGGAGGCATAATGGAGCGAAAACAGGAAATCGAAGAAGAAGAACTCCGGCAACTCCGAGAACAAAAGGAAACCCCTGAGAAAGGTTGGATTCCACGTCCTGAGGACTTGCAATGGATGTATGAAAAGCCCAAAGAGCCTGCAAAGGTCACTCCAGAGCAGCAAGAGGCTCACAAGGGACGTGAGGACAAGCTGGTTGAGACAGAGCCTGGTGGCCCGCACCGGCCTGCATCAACAATAGAACCGCTGGCGACCATAGGACTATCGGACGGTTCAAGCTCACCTGCCGAGTCGCCAAAGCATATCGAACTGGGACAGCCGGTAGCTCAGGAAATGGATACTCTGTGGCAGAAAAGCGTCCAAGACATGGACAAAGGCGTGCTCAAGGAGCACGCAGCTACCTTAGTGAAGGGACAGGAAGGTGAGTTGAAACTGGTCAATCCGGTCGAGGGAACCGAGAATAGTGTTATCCCCAATTTGGACATCGCTGAAGGTGAGGAATTTTTAGGTACATTTCATACTCACCCCAACGAGACTGCCTTCAGTGACCAAGACATCGCTTCAGCCTTAGAGAATCAGGAGAAGATCAGCCTAGTCCGTAGCGGGGACGAGACCTACGCCCTGGTACGGACCGATAAGACGGTCAAAGAGGTAGACGCTGACGAGGTCAAAGATGCCTTCCACCAGGAAGTAAACAAGTACATGGAGGCTCGCAATGTTTCCCGCCCGGAGGCCATCTATCTTGCCAACCTCGAAATGTGCCGACGCTACGGCTTGGCTTTCTACCATGGTAAGGGTGGTAGCTTAAGGGAGGTATACTCACCATGGGCATGAAAAGAGCTAAAACGATTGACGACACCTACTTGTGGGAATTGAAAAAGCTGTGGGAAGAAAAACGGCGTGCTTTGGGCATCCCTGAACCGCCAACCGACCTGGCAGCCATTGATCGGGAATACCGCCACCAGCGGCTTCAGCAACGGGGTCTGGTTATCGCGCGGGAAATTCGCTATTATGCAGCCTTTACCAGCACCAATCCACGCCTGCGCTTCGCTTTCCACTATCCATCAGACTGGCAGGTGCGTGAGTTTGACGAAGAAGGCTACGACGAGGTCTTGATCCTGGGGCCACGCGATAGAGAAAACACCTGTAACCTGGCTCTGCTTGTCAGTGTGACTCCTGGTAAAGCCCAGGGTGGAAGATTCGCTACCCTTGAGGAGATGGTAGTCAACCGTCTGAACAGGAGCCAGCGGTTAACTGAGTTCAAGGTGCTCTCCAGGGTCAAAGGAGAGTTGGCCTCAGCAGAGGCGGTGGAGTTGATGGTCTCCTACAACGTGCCCTTATTGCGAACTGGCACCCGCCAAGAGATCCCGCTGATGGAACGGTGGATCGTCGCCGCAAGAAAAGGTTGGTTTTACGAATTGATCTACCGGGTCACCGCAGAAGACTACTACACCTACCTGGACGCCTTCCGAACTCTCGTGCGCACCTTCGAGTTTGTAGACGAGAGGCAAGACGCCAACATCTTTTACCCTTTAGTCACACAGTCTCCCACTGACGCCTTGGGTGAGGAGCAAGCCGGGTACGAGCCCATGTGAGCCTGTTGACAGTAGCAGCGAGTGCAGGCATGGAGATTCAGGTCGCAGCGGCCAAGGTGAGCAAGTACGCCGTGCGGGAGAGCGGCGATACCCTGGAGATGATCGAGCGTCCCGGTGGCGGCCTCTCTTTTGTCCTGGCCGATGGTCAGGGGCACGGTCGCGGCGCCAAGGAGGTCTCCAATTTGGTGGCCAAGAAGGCCGTGACCCTGCTGGCCGATGGCGCGCGGGACGGCGCGGTGGCGCGGGCCACCCACGACTTCCTGTACGCCTACCAGCAAGGGAAGGTCTCCGCCACCCTGAACATCGTCTCTGTGGATTTGCGCACGCGCACGCTGGTGCTCTCCACCAACAGCCACTGTCCGGTGATTGTGCTGGAGCCGGCGGGGGTGCGCCTCCTGACCGAGCCGTCGCAGCCCATCGGTATCTACCCGGGCACCAAGCCCAGCATCAGCGAGCTGCCACTGGTCGCCGGCAGCGGCGTGGTCGTGTTCACCGATGGTATCCTGGAGGCCGGCGAGCGTTACGGCCAGCCGCTGGACGTGCCCGCCACGGTGGCCAGGCTTCTAGCCGGAGAGCCTCCTGCCGCCCAAACCCTGGCCGATGGCCTGCTGGCTGCCGCCGTAGCCGCCGACCGCGGCCGGCCGCAGGACGATATGAGCATCCTGGTGGTGGCCGTCGTCCCGGACCAGGAGGAGAGCCGCGTGCGGCGACTGAGCGTGACGTTTCCGGTGGAGTAATCCCGTGTTGCGTGTTGCGTGTTCCGTAATGCGTATCTACCCAACGGAACACGCAACACGCAACACGTAGAGAATCAAATGTAATGGCAAGCAGGCGCTTCTGGCCAGCGTTGTGGCTAGGCAAGGCGACCTACCGGCTGATCCATCTAGCGGGTCGCGGTGGCGGCACCGCCGCCCCGGGCTTGGTGGCCCTGGCCATCGCCTCGGACTTCGTGACCCAGGCCGTGGGGACTCTGCCCGCTGGCTCGCTCACCGTAACAGGCACCAACGGTAAAACCACCACCACCCGCATGTTGGGCGGCATCCTGCAGGCGGCGGGACAGCGCCCCCTGAGCAACCGCCAGGGCTCTAACCTGCTGCGCGGCCTGGCCTCCACCGCCCTGGTAGCCGCCGATGGCCGCGGCCGCCTGGCCTACGACATCGGCCTGTGGGAGACAGACGAGGCGGCCTTCCTGCCCATCGCCGCGGCGGTACGCCCCCGCCTGGCCGTGGTCCACAACCTGTTTCGCGACCAGCTCGATCGCTACGGCGAGGTGGAGAAGATTCGCCGCATCTGGCAGCAGACCATCGCCGATCTGCCGACGTCGTCCATCCTCGTCCTGAACGCCGATGACCCGGCGGTGGCCCACCTGGGCCAGGGATTCGCCGGCCCGGTCTGGTACTTCGGCCTGGACGATCCGGCGGTGCGCCTGGCCGGTCGGGTGCACGCTATGGACGTGCGCACCTGCCTGGTTTGCGACGGGCCGCTGACCTATCGGGCCAACTTTCTGTCCCACCTGGGCGATTATTTCTGCCCGCGCTGCGGCTTCGCCCGGCCCACGCCCCAGGTGGCGGCGATTGAGGTGCGCCCCGAGGGCCTGGGCGTCACCACCTGCCTGGTGCGTACACCTAACCTCTCCCCCGGCCCCTCCCCTACCAGGGAAGTGGTGAGGGGTGAGGTCGTGCCCCTGCGTCTGAACCTGTCCGGCCTTTACAACGTCTACAACGCCCTGGCCGCCGTGACCGCCGCCCTGGCCCTGGGCATCGCCCCGGCCACCATCCAGCAGGCCCTGGCCGCCTTCCGCCCGGCCTTCGGACGCTTCGAGCGGCTGCAGGTACGGGATCGCGATTTGTACCTCCTGCTGGTGAAAAACCCCACTGGTTTCAATGAGGTGCTGCGCACCCTGCTGGCGGCGACCGAGCGCCCGCTGCACCTCTGCATTGCCATCAATGACCTTATCGCCGACGGGCGAGACGTCTCCTGGCTGTGGGACGTGGACTTTGAAGTATTGGCTGGTCGCCTGGCCCAGGCCACTGTATCCGGCATCCGTGCCCACGACATGGCCCTGCGCCTCAAGTACGCCGGCATAAGCGAAGAAGCCATCGTCATTGAAAGCAACCTGGAGCGAGCTCTGGCCGGAGCCCTGGCGCAGCTTCCACCCGGCGAGACGCTCTTCTGCTTGCCCACCTACACGGCAATGCTCACCCTGCAAGGCATCCTGGCCCGCTGGGGAGTCAAGGAAGAGTATTGGGAGGAGTAGCCATTTTCGGACGCAGATAAACGCGGGCTTACGCACGCAGATTTTTAGATTAAAAGTAAATAATCTGCGTCTATCTGCGTGAATCTGCGTCCTGAGTAAACTACCCATGCAAATCCGTCTGGCCCATCTCTATCCCGACCTGATGAACATCTACGGCGATCGGGGCAACGTTCTGGCCCTGGTCAGCCGTGCCCGCCGGCGTGGCCTGGACGTGGCGGTGAGCGAGGTGTCCATCGGGCAGAGGCTGGACCCCGCAGACCACGATTTGTACTTCTTCGGCGGAGGGCAGGACCGCGAGCAGATTCCGGTGGCCGCCGACCTGGTGGCGAGCAAGGCCGAAGCCCTGCGGGAGGCCATCGAGGGTGGCGCCGCCCTCCTTTCCGTGTGCGGCGGCTTCCAGCTCCTGGCGCGCTACTACCAGCCTTTCGATGCCGATCGCCTGCCCGGCATCGGCCTGTTCGATGCCTGGACTCTGGCCTCACACCAGCGCATGATCGGCAACATCGTCATTGAGCTGGCAGCGGCGAGCCCTATCGTTCAAGATGGCCAGCCGCGCACGGTGGTCGGCTTCGAGAATCACAGTGGCAAGACCTACCTGGGGCCAAGCGGCCAGCCCCTGGGGCGGGTGGTGGTGGGCTACGGCAACAACGGCGAGGATCGCAGCGAGGGGGCGGTGTACCGTAACGCCCTTGGCTGCTACCTGCACGGCTCGCTCCTGCCCAAGAATCCCCACCTGGCCGATTTCCTGCTGGCCCAGGCCCTGGCGCACCGCTACGGTGCGGTGCAGTTGCCGCCCCTGGACGATACGCTGGAGTGGCAGGCGCACCGGGCGGCGGTGCAACGGGCCCGGCAAACGCGGTAGGCAGAGCAGTTCTTGTAGGACGCAGAGGCACGCGGGCTGCGCACGCTGATTTGAATTTAAGAGATAAATAATCCGCGTCCATCGGCGTTAATCTGCGTCCTGAGCAGGGAGGCTTTATGCGGGTGGTGGTTGTGGGGCCGTGTGCCTCGGGTAAGAGTGTGCTGGTGGAGGGGCTGACCAAACTGGGCTACGAGGCCCAGGCCTGCGCCCAGGAGCATTCCTACGTGCCCACCATGTGGCAAATGGACCAGCCGGACCTGCTGGTGTACCTGGACGCCACGCTGGCCACCATCCGCCGGCGCCGCCAGGACGAATTCCCGGCCACGGAGCTGGCCGCGCAGCAGAAGCGCCTGGCCAACGCTCGCCAGCACTGCCACCTGTACCTGAAGACGGACGACCTCAATATCGAGAAGGTGCTGAGAAGGGTGCGAAGGTTCGTTGATAGAAGCGCGAAACGCAAAAAGTAATGCGTGTTGCGTGTTGCGTGTCTCAAAACGGAACACGCACCACGCAACACGTGGCGACCCGTTTGACAAGATGCCCCCCATTGCTGTATAATGCCCGCCGTTGACCTAATCACCGCGTAACCATAGACTTTCCAGGAGGTTTGGATGCAGCGTAACAGCTACTTTTTGATCTTCATCGTCATTCTGGCGATTGTGGCGGCCTGGGTAGTCCTGCCCACCAATCCGGGCATCCACATTGACTTCGCCGGGATCAAGATCAACCGGGACATCAAGGTGCACGAGGGCCTGGATTTGCAGGGCGGCTTGCAGGTTATCCTGCAGGCTAAAGAGTCGGAGGCCACGCCGGCCAACGCCGAAACCATGGCCGCGGCCAAGGGCATCGTGGAGAACCGCGTCAATGCTCTGGGCGTGAGCGAGCCCCTGATCCAGATTCAGGGCACCAACCGCATCATCGTCGAGCTGCCAGGGATCAAAGACCCGGCGCAGGCGATCCAGACCTTCGGCCGCACCGGGTTGCTGGAGTTCATTGATGCCGGCGGCACCTTCCTGCCCGCAGGTACAGTCGTCACGACCACCATGGGCGGGCCCAGCTCGGTCACCGCTGAGGGAGCGACAACTCCCCTGACGCCGACCACGCCACTCCCGCCGACGGTCGCACCGACCCTGTCGCCGACCAGCGCGCCCACACCTACCCTATCTGTGACGACCACCACAGAGCTCACTGCCACCGCCGCGGCCACTACGACGGCGCCGGTGACGACTACGGCTATGGTCACGCCCACCGCGCCCCCACCCACAATCTACAACACGGTCATCACCGGGCGACTGCTAAAAACCGCCGAGGTGGGCTTCGATGAAACGGGCAAGCCGCAGATCAACTTCTCCTTGCAGAAGGTAGGCGATCAGCCACAAGATGACGGGCCCACAATCTTCGCTACCTACACCTCGCAGAACGTGGGCAAGTACCTGGCCATTGTCCTGGACAAGCGGGTCATCTCCTGCCCCTCAATTCAATCGGCCATCACCGATGGCAGCGGCCGCATCACGGGTCAGTTCTCGCTCCAAGAGGCTAAGAACATGGTCATCGTCCTGAAGTACGGTGCCCTGCCCGTGCCACTGGAGGTGGTGGAGAATCGCACCGTCGGGCCGACCCTGGGCCAGGACTCGGTGCGCAAGAGCATCGTCGCCGGGGCCATCGGCCTGCTCATCGTCATGGCCTTCATGCTCATCTACTATCGCCTGCCGGGCTTCCTGGCCGACGTGGCGCTGCTGCTCTACGCGGCGGTAGTATTCGCCCTGTTCAAGCTGATCCCCGTGACGCTGACCCTGCCGGGCATCGCCGGGTTCATCCTGTCCATTGGCATGGCGGTGGATGCCAACATCCTCATCTTCGAGCGCATGAAGGAGGAGTTGCGCTGGGGCAAGACCCTGGGTGCGGCTGTCGAGGCCGGCTTTGCCCGCGCCTGGACGAGCATCCGCGACTCCAACATCTCCACGATGATCACTTGCCTGATCCTCTTCTGGTTCGGCATGAACTTTGGGGCCAGCATCATCCGGGGCTTTGCCTTGACACTTTTCATCGGCGTGGCGGTGAGCCTGTTCACGGCCATCACGGTGACCCGCACGTTCTTACGGGCCATCATGAACACGGAGTACGCCAAGAGCCGCTGGGCCTTTGGGCTGCCACCGGAAAAGGTAGAAGAGGGATGAGGTGCGAGGTATGAGGTACGAGGTACGAGGTATGAGGTACGAGGTACGAGGTATGTCCTCATAGCTCATCCCTCATCCCTCGTTCCTCGTTCCTTATCCCTCGTTCCTCATCCCTCACTTAGGAGGTTAGTGTGCTAGAATCCATCGGCAATTTCCTTAAAGACCTGGTCAGCAACATCGTCGGTCGGCGATATTGGTGGTTTGCGCTGTCTGGGCTGATTATCATCCCGGGACTGGCGGCCATGATTATCTCTACTGTGCAGACAGGCGGGCCCCTCAAGCCGGCCATTGATTTTACCGGCGGCACCCTCTGGGAGTTGACCAACTTCCAGCAACCGCTGGACTTAGGTGCGGTGCGAGAGATCATGACCAAGAATGGCTTTGGCGACGCCGCCCTGCAGACCTCCGAGAAGGCCGGGCAGCAGGGCTTGATGATCCGGGCCAAGCACATCGGCTCTGAGGACAAGGCGACCATCGAGGCCGATCTGAAAGAGCGCTTCGGTGGCTACACGGAGCTGCGTTTCGAGTCGGTGGGGCCGGCCATTGGCGCGGAGGTGGCGCAGCGGGCGCAGTGGGCCGTTGGTCTGGCCGCCCTGGGTATCCTGCTCTACATCTCCTGGGCCTTCCGCCAAGTGCCTAACCCCTTGCGCTATGGGGCATGCGCCATCATCGCCCTGTTGCACGACGTCCTGGTGGTAATTGGCCTTTTCTCTATCTTCGGGCTGATCTTTGGCATCGAGATAGACGCCCTGTTCCTGACGGCACTGCTCACTGGGCCCATCGGCTTCTCCGTGCACGATACCATCGTGGTCTTCGACCGCATCAGGGAGAACCGCAAGCGCTACCCTAACGAGAATTTTGAGCGCCTGGTGAATCACAGCATCCTGCAGACCCTGGACCGCTCCATCAACACGACCTTGACTGTGCTCTTCACCCTGACGGCCCTCTTCCTGTTCGGTGGAGTGACCATCCGCAACTTTGTCCTGGCTTTGCTGATTGGCATCACCACGGGGGCCTACTCGTCCATCTTCAACGCCAGTTGTCTGCTGGTGGTGTGGGAGAACGGCGAGATTGGCCGCTTCTTCCGGCGTCTGCGAGGTCGGGAAGGCCAGCCCGCCGTAGCACGCGGGGGATAAGATAAACCTATCAGGCTGTTTGTTAAGGCCCAAAAGCTGCTGGCCTAGCTAGGGGGAGGATAATGAGTGCTCAGTCAGTGAAGCTTCATACCAGACAACTCTCGGAGATACTTGTTGGGCTTCCAGAGGAGAAAGTAGAAGAGATAATCTGCTATGCTCTTAGGGTAAAGGAGGCAGCAAAAAAGCCGACGCCACCGCTCAGCACCGAGGAAATCTTGACCCTGGCCGCCGAGCGGGCCAAGAAGCTGCGCTGGCAACCCCGGCCCGTGGTAGAAGCCCAGTACCAATCGCTACTACGCGCTTTGGAGGCGGAGGTTGCAGCCAGGATGGTTGAGGTCGAGGAATACCCCAGTGGGGACTAATGGCCAGCCTCCAGGTAATGAGAAAGCCAAGGCACCGCTCCACGCCGTGCTTGACGCCAACGTCTATGTGGCTGCCTATCTAGGCAGAAATCCTCGCAGCCCTAACAAGGAGTTGTTTCGGCGCTGGCGTGATTCTCAGTTCGTGCTTTTGGTGTCTAGCGCCATCCTCGAAGAAGTTGTTGAGAAATTTGGCGAGCTGGGCATTGATCAGCAGTTAACGCTTGATCTCGTCTCCTACATTCTGGCTGACGCCGAATACGTGCCTATCGCCGAGGACGACGTCCAGCCCGTGATCCTGGCAGACCCCGACGATGACTATGTCCTGGCTTGCGCTGTGGCAGGGAAGGCGGATTATCTGGTCACTTACGATCCTCACTTCGATTGCCTGGGTGGCGATTATAAGGGTTCAAAAATCGTGGATGGGCTTCACTTTTTGTACATTGTGCGCGGCGACTAATTGCTGACCATCCAGCTTTCTTCCCTTGAAGGCGATCAAAGCGAACGGGGGGTTGGATTCTCTATCCAACTCCCCGTTCGCTTTGCCAGCCATATGCCGACGAAAGACCAAAGATGAAGGAAGAATATGGGTCCTTCATCTTTCGCCATTCGTCAACCTATTCACCGCCCAACTGCCACCCCAGTATCCGCAGTCCCCACACGATAGTCCTGTTGATAATCCGGGAAATAGACCAGAACGCTTTGGTAGGTAGGGTCGGGCCCCACCCGGGCCATCGTCTCCTGCACGGCCTGCCCCAGCGGCAGATTCTCGGCGGTCAGGGCATGCACCAGCTTCTGGATGGCCTGATCGTTGTGGCTCAGGTCCACCCACTCGTTCCAGCCCACGACCGCGGCCACGCCTTTGGCGATGAAGGCCTGAGCCAGCGCCAGGGTATCCAGGCTCTTGCAGCCACCGATGATCAGCAGCGTGCGGTCGAACCGGCCGGCCATGCTGCGCTGGACAAACTCCGGGCCGATGGCGAAGTACGGTGGAGATTCCTCCTCGTAGGCCACCTTGGCCATGCCTATTTGGGCGGTCATCTGTTCCGGGACGTAGCGATACTTATCGTAGGGCTCACTGGTGAAGAGGTAGACGGGCTGGCCGGATAGCTCGGTGTCCAGGATGTCGTTGGTGGAATGGGTGCGGAAGACGATAAACCGGTAGCCTTTGCTGGCCAGGCTGCGGTAGAGAGCGATGGTGACCTCTTTGCCCGTGTAGGTGTCCACAGTGAAACCGGCCGCCGTGAGGTCGGCTACCAGGGCGCTGCTGAGCTCCGGGTTGGGGTGGCTGAGCGCCGTCTGGTCCACGATGGCCGCTCGCTTGGGGCCGCTGGCGGTGGGAGGCAGCGAAGCCGCCCGCCAGGAGCCTAGTTGCCGGCCCAGGAGCGCGCCGCCCACCAGCACGGCCAGGGCCAGCAGCAGGCCGCCGGCCAGCGCCAGCGGGGTCAGCCACGGCCGGCGCGTTGGCCCCCGCTCCCGTCGCGCCGGGCGCGAAGCTGCGGGCTCTGGGGTTGGCGGGGACGATGGTGCTTTTGGCGATTTGGGCTTCCGTTTACGTTGGGAAGGCATGTGTCTCCTGGCACGGTTACATCTAGCCATCAGGCAGCGTTCGACAAGAGTAAGGAACAGCTAGGGCGCTTCTTGGAACTGCTGCAGGAAAACGATCTGGTTGTACATCTCGTCAGCAGTCACGCTGTCCAGGAGGCGAAGCACCCGCCGGAGTAGCTCCCCAAACTGCCGCTGGCTGAATTGCTCGGAGATAACGATTCCTGAATGCTCACGACCAATGCTGTGCCAATCCCGCGCCAGAGGGATGAAGTCCTGAGCATTGTAGGTTAAGATGGCCATGCCCCGCTCCGCGGCATAGGTCAGTTGAGCCTCATCCGGCACTCCGATATTGCCAGCCTCGGCCGCGCTCTCGGTGGTGTAACCTCGGCGTCGCAAGGCAGGAGCCAGGTCACTGGTAACATCCTCGTCAGTGTAAAGGGCAATGAAAAGACGTGGCCTTCCGGTGCGCATCATCTGGCTGGAGTCTCCTCGGTAAAGTGGAGAAATCCGCGTTCATCCACTTGCACTCCATACTTAGCCCTCAGGGCCGCGAGGCGGTTTTCGGCGATCTCCTCTTCAATCTCCTGTTGATGATCCAAGTAATAACTGATGGCGTCATACACAGCCGCAGGGTTCAGGTGGGGATGTGCCTGTAGGATCTCTTCTACCGAGTCGCCAGCCTTGTAGAGCTGAGCAATATGGCGCACAGCGATGCGCGAGCCTTTGATGACCGGCCGCCCACCGCACACGCCCTTGACGCGCACAATGTAGGGGTGCGTTGTAAGCTCCACTGGTTCTCGCTCCACTACTTTCACCATAGTAGTCATAGTCATTTCTCCTCTGCTTTTGGTCAGCGGAATCCTGTTTGATTATAACATAGGAAAGTGATTGAGGCAAGACCCTTGACTTGCCCCCACAAATCGGCTATACTATGGGTGCGGGGCGTAGCGCAGTCTGGCTTAGCGCGCGTGGTTTGGGACCACGAGGTCAGAGGTTCAAATCCTCTCGCCCCGACCATCCGGCGGAACTGGGCGCTGATCAACGCAGATTTTCGCAGATTAAACATAAACAGGACTTTCGTACAAATGCCCTTTTGGGGCGGAATTATTTGCACGCAGGTTTCTTGACAACGTGATAGGCCTCTGGCATAATGGCTACAACTTCGTTCAGACGGAGATACCCATGGCCAGAAA
>Ga0233423_10001300_pt1 | contig 12595 bp, 10 predicted proteins | sample Watercolumn_Mata_FD_180713 | JGI IMG/M metagenome (GOLD analysis project Ga0233423, IMG submission 180713) | Freshwater microbial communities from Lake Matano, South Sulawesi, Indonesia - Watercolumn_Matano_2014_112_MG | ecosystem: Environmental > Aquatic > Freshwater > Lake | place: Indonesia... | reverse complement strand
GGGGCGGGAATTCCTTTCCCCCCAACCCCCTTTCCTTCCCGCCCCGCCCGAGCGGAAAAGTTTTCTGCTCTGCCGCGCGAAGCGCGGCAATCAAAATTCGCAATCCGGATTTTCGTCAAAAAAGGTTAGAATTTCATCCAAACAGTACCGCCTAAACAATTATCAACATGATTAATCCTTTCAAGAAAACAAAAAAAGAACCCGAGAATGCCAAGGAAGCCCTGGAAGCTTTTAAGGACATGAAGAGCCAGTTTCAGAAAGTGCTAAAAGAGCTGGAAGAGCTGAAAAAAGAGCACCAGTTCTCAGTCCAGAAAGTGGGCATAGTCAGGTTCAACCCTTTTTCCGGAGTGGGCAGCGACCAGAGTTTTTCCATTGCTTTGCTGGACAGAAAAGATGACGGGGTGGTTATTACCAGCTTGTACACCCGCAACGAGAGCAGGATTTACGGAAAGCCCATTAAGTCGGGCCAGTCAGAATATTCTTTATCCGAGGAAGAAAAACAGGCCATAGAAAACGCCAAGAATCCAAATGCCCAAAGCTAAACAGGAAAACTTAATATCCAGGCCGCCCATTGTGGTGGTTATGGGCCACATTGACCATGGCAAGACAGCTTTACTGGACCAGATTCGAAAGACTCATGTAATGGAAAAGGAATCAGGGGGCATTACCCAGCACATTGGAGCCTACCAGGCTGTTTTTAATAACAAGAAGATTACTTTTCTGGACACCCCGGGCCACGAGGCCTTTTCCCAAATGCGCTCTAGGGGAGCCAAGGTTGCTGACATTGCCTTACTGGTGATTGATGCTGGGGAAGGCATTAAGGCCCAGACCAAGGAAGTGATAAGCCACATTAAGAAAGCCGAGATACCTATTGTTGTGGTCATGAACAAGATGGACAAGCCGGAGGCTGACCCGGAAAGGGTAAAAAGGGAGCTGGTCAAGGAAGAAATCATGACCGAGTCATTGGGCGGCCATGTTCCGGTGGTGGAAACATCTGCCCAAACAGGCAAAGGCATTACTGAGCTTCTGGAAATGATTCTTCTGATGTCTGAAATGGATAAGCTTTCAGCTGACCCTAAAAATCCCGCTAAGGGAGTGGTGATAGAGTCTTTCAAGGATAATTTCAGGGGTTCTACAGCCACCCTTTTGCTGTTGGAAGGCACTTTGAGGGTCGGGGAAATAATTGCCACACCCTCTGCTTTTACCAAAATCAAGAGCCTGGAAGATTTCCAGGGCAAGCCGATAAAGGAAGCTCTGCCTTCTGACCCTGTGATAGTTTTCGGGTTTAACCAGGTTCCCAGGGTAGGAGAGGAGTTTAAGGTTTTTTCAGATGCTGATGCTGCTGAACAGTATGCCAAAACAGCCAAGCCCCGCCAGGCCCCGATTGATAATATTGAGACAGATGAATCAGAATTGCAGAAGACCCTGAATATTGTCTTAAAAGCAGACGTGGTGGGCTCTTTGGAAGCCATCGAGGAGATTTTAAGCAATATCCCTCAGGGCAAGGTGTCTTTGAAGATATTGAAGGCAGAAGTGGGAAATATCAGCGAGTCTGACATGAAGCTGGTAAAAGGAGGCAGAGGTTTGATACTGGGATTCAGGGTTAAGGTTGACCCTATTGCCAAGAGGATAATGGAAAGGGAAAAGGTGAGGGTCATGAACTTCGACATCATCTACGAGCTGGTGGAGGAAGTCAGGAATCTTATGGAGAGGAACGTGGCTGCGGAAAGCGTCAGGAATGATATAGGGAAACTGAAAGTTCTGATGAAGTTTCTGGCTGAAAAGAACAGGCAGATCATAGGAGGCAAGGTGATAGAGGGGGAGGTAAGGAGAGGAGCTTTGATAGAGGTCTGGCGCAATGAGGAGAATCTGGGAGAGGGCAGAATGGTTAACCTCCAGAAGAACAAAAAAGACGCTGATTCAGCTTCCAAGGGCCAGGAATGCGGCATTCTTTTTGAGGGCAATATTAAAATAGAAGAAGGAGATATTCTGAATTTCTATACCAGGGAAAAGAAACAAGGAACCCTTTAAAATGTCCAAAAGAATAGAAAGGGCAAACCAGCTGATAAAAAAAGAGCTTTCTCGGATTATCTTAAAGGAAATTGAGTTTCCCTCGGGAGTTTTGGTTACCTTGACCAGAGTGGACAGCGCCCCCAACCTTAAAAATACCAGCGTTTTTGTGAGTATCCTGCCCGAAAAGATGAGTTTGAAAATACTGGAGCTCTTGAACAGAAGGATTTATGAGCTTCAGGGCCTATTGAATAAAAGGCTCAAGATGAGGCCTTTGCCCAGAATCTGTTTCGTAGAGGAAAAAGAGACCAGGAAAGCGGGCAGGGTTGAGGAAATACTGGAAACCATTAGAAAGGGCAGGTGTTGAAAAAAAGAGATAAATAGCTAGAATATCATTGTATCAGGGCCAGGTAGCCAAGTAGTAAGGCAACTGTCTGCAAAACAGTTACACGCGGGTGCGATTCCCGCCCTGGCCTCTAATATGCCTGGGTGGCGGAACTGGTATACGCGAGAGACTTAAAATCTCTTGTCCGCAAGGGCTTGTGGGTTCGAGTCCCACCCCAGGCACCAGTATTAAACTTTCAGGAATTTTGCCGATTGATTCGGCCGCGCGAAGCGCGGCAGAGAAGGGAAACACTGGCTCGCCGCGCACGGCGCGGCTCGCCAAGCGCAGGTTCGAGCCAAAGATTTCTTTGGCAGCAACCTTTTTCTCCAAAAGGTTGCTATCTCTGGCGATTTTAACGAGGGTTGAAGCGACTTTTATCCATTCTTTCATCGGTTCGAGCCAATCATTCTGCTTTTGTTCAATCCGCGCCATTTTCTCCTCCAGCGACTTCTTTTCCAAAAGAAGTTTTTGTTTTTGCTCGCGGTAGATTTCCCGCTCAATATCCTGTTCTAAATAGCCCTCCAAAAGTCGCTGGAGTTTTGCATTTATGGCGCGGATTTGGTTTTGGCTTTCAAGAACAAAAGCAGAAACGGATTGGGCGGATTTCTCTTTTTCGCTTTCCGTCATTTCAAGCAATTTCTCCGCCCAACCCGCACGCAAAGAAAATTTTTGAAGCAGAGAGGAAATTTGTTTGTCCAGTTCTTCTTGGCGAATACAGGGTTCGGGACATTTGATTGATTTGTTCTTCTTGGTGCAATGGTAATAAATATAATCGTGGGTGTTGCCGTTCTTTTGCTCTTTAAGCCTGTATTCGCCGGTTATGGACATTCCGCAGGTGCCGCACTTTAGAAGTCCGCAATAATCTTGCGGCTCATACTTGGTTTTGTGGTGCGGCCTTCCTCTCTGCTTCAAAACCTCCTGCACTTTGTCAAAAATTTTCTTTGCGATGATTGGCTCGTGTTTTCCTTCGTGAAGTTCGCCAGCATAGCGAAATAATCCGCAATAGAACGGATTGGAAAGGATAAAAGTCGCCCTCGTCTTGTGGATTCTCTTTCCGCCGCGGGATAAAATCCCGCGTTGCGCCAAAAAGTCCGAGACATCTTCCAGCCGAGCGTTGCCAGTGGCGTAATACTCAAACGCGGCTTTGATAACCTTCGCTTTCTTGCGGTCAACGACAATACTTTTTGTTCTCACATCGTTGATATAGCCCACAGGCGCAACACTCGGATATTCACCCCTTCGAACTTTTTGGCGCAAACCACGCTTCGTGTTTTCGGAAAGAGAATCCACATAGTATTTGCTTTGCCCAAAAGCGATATTCAACATAAATTTCCCCTGCGGCGTTGGTTCAAACCAGAATTGAGGAAATTTCAACGCCATAATACGCCCGCAATCAATAAGGTAAATGATTTTCCCACCATCCACAGAATTGCGCGCCAATCTGTCTGGATGCCACGCCAAAATTCCATTAGCTTCGTCTTTTTCAATTCGCTTAAGCATTTCGTTGAAAATCGGCCGGCCCGGAATTTTGGCTGATTGTTTTTCAATAAAAGTATCAACGATATTTAATGCGTTCTGTTTTGCAAAGGCGCGCAATTCTGCGATCTGGGCTTCAATAGACAAAACTTGTTTATCCTCAACATCGGTTGATTTGCGGGCGTAGAGAAAAAATTTGTTGTTCATAGATTTATGTTGTTAGTTTTTAATTGGGCAAAGCAAATACTTAAAATCGCAAGGGATTTCGAACCTGCGCTTGGCGAGCCGCGCCGTGCGCGGCGAGCCAGTGTTTCCCTTCTCTGCCGCGCTTCGCGCGGCCGAATCAATCGGCAAAATTCCTGAAAGTTTAATACTGGTGCGTTTGTTTGACGAAATCCGAACCTTTTTTGAACGGAACTGACGGCCCCGCCTCTGGCGGGGCGCCAAACTGAACGCTCGGGCGGGCAAAAAGGAAGGGGGTTGGGGGGAAGGAATTTTTGCCCGTCCTCGCTTTCCGCCGCCGCCGAATTTCGTATTTCGTTTTGCGAAATGCGTCGCCAGAAATTTTGCTTGTCTAAATTCATTTTATTTGGTAGTATTAAAATATAAGCAGACATATCATTTACTATAATACTACCAAAACTTTATTTATATGACAAGTGGAAAAACAATCAGCGAAAATATAAAGAGATTACGCAACAAACTTGGCCTAACACAAGATGATTTAGCCAAGAAAGCGGATATTAAATATACAACGCTTATGAAGGTCGAAAGCGGAACAGTTAATAAGCCAAGTGTGCAAACTATGGCGAAAATCGCCAAAGCGTTGGGCGTTTCGATTGAAGATTTAATAAAATAGAAATATAATAAAATTATGGAAAACAATAAACTAAAAATTGCGATTGCTGATTTTCCTCCCTTAATTTTTACCAAGGGAGACCAATATAGAGGTTTTGAGATCGATTTATGGGACACAATCGCAAAAGAATTAAAAATTAATTTTGAGTACGAAAAACATAATTTCAAAGAAATTATTCCATTACTAACCGAAAAGAAAATTGATATTGGATTAGCTGGTATAACCATTAATGAAAGCAGGGAAAAGATAGTGGATTTTTCTCATCCAACATTTGAATCCGGACTGAGAATCCTTTTATCAAAAAATAGAAAGAATATAGATTTTATTGGAACAATAAGAATTTTTATAATTAGTCATAAGTTCAAACGATTACTTAAACCTCTTTTTGTTTTTTTAATAATTACTTTTATATTTGCCAACGCTCTATGGTTTATGGAAAGAGGTAGTTCATTGGTACAAAGTTATTTACCCGGAATAATCCAATATATTTGGGTATCATTTACTACTATCATCGGCTTGTTAACAGGTGGCTCTTCTACGTTAATTTATGATATTCACACATGGGGCGGTAGATTAATTCTTATTTCGGAACATATAATAGGGCTTGCTATTTTAGGTTTATTGATTGGAGAAGTAACCGCATTTATAACTACGAGAAAAATAAGATTGAATATTGAAAAGCCGGAAGATTTACAAGGGAAAACAGTTGCCACAGTTGCCGCGAGCACAAGTGAAAATATATTGAGAGGACTAGGCGCTATAGTTACTCCGACATTAAAAATAGAGGAAGCATATGAAAAATTGAAAAAGAATGAAGTTGAAGCAGTGGTATTTGACGCACCGGCCCTAATTTATTATTCACTAAATGAGGGACGACAATGGGCAGAAGTGGTGGGTGAGTTGTTTAATAAACAAAGTTATGGTATTGCTTTATTGCAAGGAAGTCCGCTCAGAGAAGAAATTAATATAGCATTTTTAAAAATCAAAGAATCTGGACAATACGACTTGATTTATAAAAAATGGTTTGGCAATGATTTAATAATGGAAGTTTAGGTTTTTGTGATGAAATTCGGCGGCGGAAAGCGAGGGCGGGCAAAAATTCCTTCCCCCCAACCCCCTTCCTTTTTGCCCGCCCGAGCGTTCAGTTTGGCGCCCCGCCAGAGGCGGGGCCGTCAGTTCCGTTCAAAAAAGGTTCGGATTTCGTCAAACAAACGCACAAACAAAAAACCGCTCTTTCAAGCGGTTTTCTGTTACCCTTCCAGTATCTCTATATAAGTTCTTTTAACTCCGAAATCTTTGGCTTCCTGATGAGAGGAGGCCCAGATATCGACATGGTAGTTGCTTTTCTTCCAGCTCATCCTGTCTTCCACGGTGAATATCTTGTCCCCGTAAAGCTCAGGTATCCTTATCTTAGTCCCAAAAGGGAAGTAATTGTTGGCTACGATTCCTTCCCTAACCTGGGTGTTGGAAGCAGTGATGAAGGGAGTGTCATCTGTTTCCAAAGGTGTTGAGGAATAGGCCGTGATTACCACGTTTACCTTCCTGACCACCCTGAACTCAGGCCCTGCCGGACTAACCAAAGACATTAAGGTGTTTTTTTCCAGGAAAGCCAGTTTTCCTTCCGTACTGTCCATGGCCAGATTAGCCAGGGCTTTCTGTGAGCAGATATTAAAGAAGATGAAGGCTGCCACCAGAAATACGGCCAATAACAGGAAAATAGAGACTTCCTGGCCTAAAGAGGTCTTAAAAACAGGGTTTTTAAGGGCTCTCAGGCTGTTTTTGTTGTATATAGGCATAATTAAAATCCCCTCTTCGGGGATATATTATAGTATAGCGCGTATATGGATTTTGTCAATACCCAGGCAAAAGGGCCTTTAAAGGCCCTAAAATGAGCGGGAGACGGGGATTGAACCCGCGATCTTCTCGTTGGCAACGAGACGTTCTACCACTGAACTACTCCCGCAAATATAATTATTGTGCCTGGGGTCAGACTTGCACTGACTACCTCGATTTTTTCAGAATCGCGCTCTACTACATGAGCTACCCAGGCAGATATTCCAATTCTAACCTTTAATCTTTATTTTTCAATACCCTGATTATCTCAAAATAGCATTGAGCTCCTGTGTTGTTTTTTCCCTGATCTTCTCCTGGATTTTGTTAATCTCCTCGCTGGTCAGGGTTCTTTCAAAGGAACGGTAAACAATGCGGAAAGTGTAGGACTTTTTGTCCTTTCCGAACTTGGCCTCGTCCTCGTACTGGTCTATCAGCTCCACTTCCTCTATCAGGTCCTGGGCAAAATCCCTGACAATCTCATAGTAATTGTTCAGGTTTATGTTCTTGTCAATTACGAAGGAAATGTCCCTTATGGTTTCAGGATATTTGCTGACCTCCTTGTATCTGCTGTTTATATCCTTGAACTGGCTGGTAATTCTTAAGTCATTGGACCAAAGAATCCTTATGTCCGGTATGCCCATTTTAATCATAGCCAGCCTATCTCCGAATCCGAAAGCCCAGCCATTGTAAAGTTCAGGGTCCAAACCGAAATTCTTCAAACACTGGGGATGCACCAGGCCGGCTCCATTGACTTCCATCCATTCCCCGTTGAACTTAATGTCCATTTCCAGGCTTTCCTCCGTGTAGGGGAACTCGTCGGGAATGAACTTCCATTCAATGTCAGGGCCAAAGATTCCTTTGGCCAATTCCACCTGGATATCCTTTAAATCCTGCTGGGTGATAATTCTTTTTGATTTCTTGCAGATTAAGAGCCCGTCAATCTGGTGGAAGGCAGGATAGTGGCTTTTGTCTATCTCGTCTTTTCTGAACACTATGCCCGGGGCCAGGGCTTTTATCTCCCCCTCCTTTTCCAGTTTTTCCAGGACTGATTTATCTCTGAGATAAAAAGGCCAGAAAGCAGTGGTGTGGGTGCGCAGGATATGGGTTTCGTCCAGGTAATAGGTATCTGTTTCTTTCCTGGCCGGGTGGTCTTTGGGCACGTTCAAAATGTCGAAGCATTGTTCAGTGGTCACTATCCTGGGAAATTCCACTATGTCAAAGTCCTTAAAAACAGGCAGGTTAATTATCTGGTCAAAGAGAATTTTAACCGGAGAACCCTGTTTTTTTGTCAGGTCGGGAAAGGCCAGGAATCTTTTGATTCTTTCGGCCTTAACATCCGTCCTTTGATTGAGTTCCGAAATCAGAACCTGTTCTTCTTTGTCTTGTATGACTATTCTTCTGTCCATGTTTTTGTGTGCATTTATTAAACCAAATCCGAACCTATTTTGAAAGCAACTGACCGCTCCGTCCCGCCGCCGCTCGCTGACGCTCGCTAGCCAGCAAAAAAGTTTTCTTTACATTTTTTGATTTGCGCGCGCCGGATTTTTTCTTCTAAAAGGAAAAGAAAACTTTTTTGCTGGCTTCTGCTCTGAACGAGCAGGGCGGCGGGCTTCGCTTCGGCTCAGACGGCGCGGGATTCCTCACCCTCGCCCCCTCCTCCCGCGCCGTCCTCGCTTTTTGGGCGGCGGCGAAACTTTTTTAGGCAACCACTCTCTTTCTTAATTCCTCAAGTCTGAATATATCCTCAACTCTGCTCCTCAATCCGCCTGTTCGTGTAATATAAGATGTATCAAGTTCTCCTTTTCGTACTCGCTCGATAATATTCCTCAACTCTGACGGTTGATAAAACTGCTGCGAACCTTGTAACCCGCCAACTTGCTCAATAGCTTGATAAAGCTCGGCAAAACTTTGCGCGCCGTCAATCGTCGCTCGCCGTTCAACTTGAGGAATTGGCGTCGGCATTTTTTCGGGTCGGCGCACTGAACTTGATTTAAGATATTCTTGGACAACCGGAATTTTTTTGAGGTAGTTTTCATACATGTCAACATAGGGTCCGTTTCGTATTTTGTCGTTTCCATACCCGCCTGTTTGATCTGTTCTTCCAGTTTTGTATTCAAATGCCGGCGTTGCAAGGTCGCCACCTTCTATCCACGATTTCTTTAGTCCGGTTGATTGAATTTCGCTATTATCTTCAACGCCGCCAATCCAAACCCGTCCGGCGGCATCCTTGCAAAACATAAATTTGAGCGCACCGTCTTTTGATGGAAAAACTTCAACCACAACCTGTCCATAGACGCTGGTTTTTTGTTCCCAACTTGTCAGCAATTTTGAAAAATCCGGCGATTGTTCTGATGAAAGACGAATTTGTTCCGGTGGAGTTTTGCCTCGCTCAGCATAAAATCCACCCTCTAACCTTCTCGGACTTGTTTCAATTTCTCGATAATATTCACCACTGCTTTTGCCAAATTTCTGCGCCGTTCCCGCAAAAATAAAGTCCGGATTTCTCTTTAGTTTCAAAACCGGCATGTCCTCTCTCGTGATTTCAGAAAGTGCTTTTTGCATTACTACGGGCAGAGTTATGCTTTCTTCACTATGCCCTTTGCCGTACCAGTTCATCTCTCCGCTTTCATCCGTTGTATAGTCCGGCAAATAACGCCAGACACCTTGAGAATTACTTCGATAATATGAACGAGCAGTAACTTTCCCTTGTTTTTCCACGTAGGCTACTACTGCAACTCGTCCCTCGCCTAATTCATAACCAGATGACGAAAACCAGACCACCGAATCGCCGATTCGTATTTTATGCTTCGGTAAAAGCCCTTCCTCTTTCAAAACTTCGGGAGTTAAAAATTTTCCCATAAAATCGTCGCCGTGGATTTCTACTTTTTCAAGAATTTTTTCCGCATCCTTGTCTTCTATCGTTTCAATTTGAAAATTTTCAAGCTCCTGGCGAGCCTCCTTTAATTCTTCTACCTTTTCTGATTTCTCTTGATGCGCTTCGTTGCCCAAAACTTTGTTTAGGGCTTCTTCCTCAAGGTGCATAAATGCAGGAGCGTCATATACACCTCGCAAATCACCGATTCTTTTTTCAGCGATACTGATAATCGAGTTCCTATTTCTTAATTCTTGATAACCGCGGCTGTAAAGAATATCTGCGCTCACTGGATAGCCGCGTTTCTTGATATCTTCAAAAATATTTACAAATTCGTCTTTAAGTAATTGCTCAACTTTTGTTTCGTCGGTTTCTTGTCTTATTGCCCAACGCATTTCTGTTCTCGCTCTCTCTTTGACCAACTCAGGATATTTCGCATCTGCTTCAGTGCGCAATAATTTTTCTTGGTTGTAATATTCCTGCCGTTTGCCGTAAACGGTATGCATAAATTCTTTAAGCGATTCCTCATATTCTTGGCGTTTCTGCGGAGAATTTGCTTGTTCGATTTCATCTAAAAATCCCTGTGCGTCTTTTTCAAATGCCGACGGCTCCGGATATTTCCGCAGAAATGCCACAAGGTCTTGCGGATTCAAACTGTCTCTTTGGTTAAAATCGCCTCTCGCAAACTCGGCTATCAAACCTCTCATTTGTTTATTGCCAGAAACGGAGCCATAAAGTTCGGCGGGGTTGTTTTGATCTTGTTCATAAGCGATTGGTGGTTTGATGTTCAAAATTAATTCTTTAAATTTTGCTTCATCTATCTCGCCTTTGGCAACTTTTTGCAAAAATTCTTCGCGCTGATTATCTCTAACGTTAATTTGCCTTTCAGAAATCAGGTCAAAATTTCCAGAATCAAAAACGGCGACAATTTTATCTTGTTGTCGTTTATCAGGCATAGTCTCCGGTTTTGAACCTTGCTCGGTTTCTTGAACCGGAGATTGGGGACGTTGTTCAAATTGTCCTTCTTGCATATTTTCAGTTTAGCAGAATTTTTGAGGTTTGTTAAGGTTTTTCGCCGCCGCCCAAAAAGCGAGGACGGCGCGGGAGGAGGGGGCGAGGGTGAGGAATCCCGCGCCGTCTGAGCCGAAGCGAAGCCCGCCGCCCTGCTCGTTCAGAGCAGAAGCCAGCAAAAAAGTTTTCTTTTCCTTTTAGAAGAAAAAATCCGGCGCGCGCAAATCAAAAAATGTAAAGAAAACTTTTTTGCTGGCTAGCGAGCGTCAGCGAGCGGCGGCGGGACGGAGCGGTCAGTTGCTTTCAAAATAGGTTCGGATTTGGTTTAATAAATGCACCAGAATTTGACTTTCAGATTTTTTGCCGACCAAACTCGCGGCGCGATGCGCCGCGGCATAGGGAAACACTGGCTCGCCGCGCAAAGCGCGGCTCGCCAAGCGCAGGTTCGAAATCCCTTGCGATTTTTGTATTTGCTTTGCCCGAAAAAGAATTTTTGCTATAATGAACTTGCGCCCACAAATTATGATTGCTTATTTTAATGGCCGTCTTTGGACCACTTTGAGCAATCATTGTGGGCGCACCAAGGGCGGCCATTTAAGTTTTAATAAATTTTTAAAATTATGAGCAACATTATCACTTCGCAAAAATTCTTTTTATACGCCCGCAAGTCCACGGATGTGGAAGATAAACAAGTGCGGAGTATTGAAGACCAGATCGCAGAATTGCGCGCCTTTGCCAAACAGGAAAATTTGAATGTGGTTGATATTTTCATTGAAAAGCAATCCGCCAAAATTCCGGGCAGACCAATTTTTAACGAAATGCTAAACAAAATTGAGCAGGGCGAAGCAAACGGAATTTTAGCTTGGCATGCGGATAGACTGGCGCGCAATTCTGTTGATGGCGGCAGAATAATTTATCTTTTGGATTGCGGGCGTATTCAGACGCTCAAATTCCCCACGCTGTGGTTTGAAAATACTCCGCAAGGAAAATTTATGTTGAACATTGTATTTGGGCAAAGCAAATACTATGTGGATTCTCTTTCCGAAAACACGAAGCGTGGTTTGCGCCAAAAAGTAAAACGAGGTGAATATCCAGGCCCCGCTCCGATTGGCTACATCAACGACAGCCGCACAAAATCGGTGGTGGTGGACAAAAAGAAAGCAAAAATCGTCCGCGGGGCCTTTGAACTTTATGCCGAGGGAAATTCGCGGCTTGATGATATTTCAAACTTTTTGGCACAGCGCGGGATTTTATCCCGCGGCGGAAAGAGAATCCACAAGACGAGGGCGACTTTTATCCTTTCCAATCCGTTCTACTGCGGTTTATTCAAATACGGCGGTGAACTCCACGAAGGAAAATACGAGCCAATCATCGCAAAGAAAATTTTTGATAAAGTCCAAGAAGTTTTGAAGCAGAGAGGACGGCCGCACCGCAAAACCAAGTGTGAGCCGCAACCCTACTGTGGATTATTGAGATGCGAAAGTTGCGGAATGTCTGTAACTGGCGAATACAGAACGAAAAAGCAGAAAAATGGAAATGTTCACGAGTATATTTATTATCACTGCACCAAGAAAAACAAATCAGTAAAATGTCCCGAACCCTGTATTCGCCAAGAAGAACTGGACAAGCAACTTTCGCAACTCATTAAAAAATTTTCTTTGCGTGCGAATTGGGCGGAAAAACTTTTGCAAATGGCAGAAGCAGACAAGGGAAAATCCGCCCAATCCGTTTCTGCTTTTGTTCAAGAAAGTCAAAGTAATATCCGAGCCATTCAAACTAAACTCCAGCGACTTTTGGACGGCTACTTGGAACAAGATATTGAAAGAGAAATATACCGAGACGAGAAAGCAAAATTATTGAGCGAGAAAAAGTCGCTGGAAGAGAAAATTTCGCGGATTGAACAAAAGCAGAATGATTGGCTCGAACCGATGGAAAACTGGATAAATTACGCTCAAAATATAGGAAAAATCGCAAGGGATAGCAACCTTTTGGAGAAAAAGGTTGCTGCCAAAGAAATCTTTGGCTCGAACCTGCGCTTGGCGAGCCGCGCTTTGCGCGGCGAGCCAGTGTTTCCCTATGCCGCGGCGCATCGCGCCGCGAGTTTGGTCGGCAAAAAATCTGAAAGTCAAATTCTGGTGCCCCCACCAGG
>Ga0233423_10001299_pt1 | contig 12602 bp, 14 predicted proteins | sample Watercolumn_Mata_FD_180713 | JGI IMG/M metagenome (GOLD analysis project Ga0233423, IMG submission 180713) | Freshwater microbial communities from Lake Matano, South Sulawesi, Indonesia - Watercolumn_Matano_2014_112_MG | ecosystem: Environmental > Aquatic > Freshwater > Lake | place: Indonesia... | reverse complement strand
AACTGCGTTCCCCCGGTCCTCCCCTCAAAGACCTCAAAAAATCCACCAAAGCTTTCATTTCTCCTGGGCGCAGGTAGGCGTAGCTGGGCATCTTGGCGCCGGTGTGGAGTTGCCGGGGATAGGTGAGGATCTTTTGCAAGTCGCCGGGGGTAAGGCGGCTGCCGACACCGTCCAGGCGGGAGGCCTGGCCCCCTCCGGATTCTTGCCAGGAGTGGCAGGCAAAGCAACCCAAACGCCGCGCCAGGTCGAAGCCGCCGGCTTCCTGGCCCGGGGCCGCGGTCAAGAACCAGGACAGGATAAGCCCCGGGACCGCGACCAGCCCTAACCGGGTCTTCAAGGCCGGCCTGCCCCTTCGGCGATCATTTTTTCAATCTGGGCCTTTTCAGGATGGTCCGGGTTCAAGGCCAGGGCCTTTTTAAACCACGGCGCGGCCTTGGCCTTCTCGCCCCGGAAGTAATAAGTGGTGCCCAGGTTGATCATGGCCACCCAATAGTTGGGGTCCAGTTCCAGCGCTTTGGAAAAAGCGGCCATCTCCTGGGCCTGAAAATCCGGGTTCCGCAGTTGCTGAAACTTGAAGCGGTAGGCCATGCCCAGCATGTTGTAGGCCGCGGCCGCCTTGGGTTCCAACTTGACGGCCTTTTGGTAGCTGATGATGGCCTGGTCATACTCCTGTTTTTGAAAGTGGACAAACCCTTCCTGGAGATATTTTTCCGGGCTTTCTCCGGCGCACGCCAGCAACACCGCTAAGGTCAGACAAGCCAAGAAAAGTCTAAACATGATGCCTCCTTTCCAGAATTAACCGGCCAGGTTAGCCAGTGAGGCTGCCAAATCTTCCTGTTGGGAGGCCGGGGCCAAAGGGCTGCCGGGCGCGGTGGCCGCGCTGGCCAGGACCCCCTGGGCCGCCAGCCCGGCCTTGAGCATGGCCGCAGGACTTAACCGACACAACCTGGCAATCTCCAAAAGACGCTGGCTGAGTTCCCAGAGCTTAAGGCGCGCTTCGTCCTCCTGGGCCTCCTCGGGATGGAGGCAGGCCCGGGCTGCCTGTTGCCAGGGGCCGGGGAGAAGTTGGGCGCTGGCCGACAACACCCCCCAGGCCCCGGGACGGGTGAGAAAATTAGCCTCATCCGCCTCATAAAAGGCAAACCCCGGGCGATGGGCCGCGGCATAATGGTAATTAAGAAAGCGGCGCATCTCTCCCCGGTAAATCAGGCCGACAATGCCGTCAAGGGCGGCCAATTTTTTAAAGACGTGGGTGCGGATATTCAGGTGTTTGAACAAAGGCGCGCGGTGGCGCACCACCTCCGGCAGGTTGAGAAGGAGCAAGGGCCGGGGGACTTCCTTCAGGAGGCGTTGATAAGTCTGGGGCAGGCCCCGGTTGCTGTGCCAGTAAAGGGGCAGGTCGGCCATAAAAGCCGGACCGGGGTAGTTACGGACACGGCATTCGTCCTTAAAGGCGGCACCCAACTTAAAGGTCTCTTCCTCGGAGGCGCCGGTGATGCCGAAAAACACGGGCATCCGGCCGGCCACCGCGTCCAACAGATGGCGGAGCAGTTGCCGCCGAACCTCAAATTGCAGGTCCAGGGCTTCCCCCACCCCGGGGCCGCCAGCCATAAGGCCGTCGGCCACCGGAGCCACCCGGGCCACCAGCCGGGCCAGGCCGTCGGCATCCAGGCCGCCGTCCGCCCGCAAGGGAGTGACCAACTCTACAATGAGACCCTCGGGCGGGGCAAGCGCGGACCCGGCGGACATCGACAGAACAACCCCCTGGAAGGGAAAATTAACCATGGGTTTTTAAGAATTTTCGCCCTCATACTATAAGAAGCGGCCAGGGGAAATCAAGAGCGAAAGGTGACCCTCCCACTAACCACCAATATCCTGGCTTACTTGAATTAACCCTGGTCTGGGGACCACAGAAAGAGTCCGGTCTGGGCATCATAATGGCGCTCCAGCCGCTGCTCGGCCTGAAATTCGTAAATTACGAACTCACCGGCAAAGACCGTGGTCCCTTCCGCCAGGTGGCCGCCATAAGCCCGGCCTTCCCGGTCCCCCAGGGTGACATGGGCGTGGACGAAAGGTTTCCCGTCTTTGAAGGAGATATTTCCCAACAAAGCCAGGATTTCCAGAGGGTTGGGCAGCTCCAGCCAGAGATATTGGCGCCCCTCCTGATCGTAATAACCTACCCGGGCCTGGCTCACCGCGCCGATGGCTCGGACCTCTCCCAAGTGGACGCCCAAATCCTGGCAGCATTTGGTCAGCGCCGCCAGCAGGTCCTCCCCTTTGGCCAGGCGCCCCATGATTCTGCGCCCGGCGGTTACCCCGAGGTTCATCGTCATCCTCCTGAGTTGGTAAGGCAAATGGTTCCGGCGACTAGCACCGCCGGTTCGGTCTTTTTTATCGACCCCCGACCAGAGAAATATTAATCCAAGATAACTTGCCAGACCTAAAACTTATCAGATTTCATTAGAAAATTGTGATATGGTCTGCCCATCGCAACAGGCCGCCCAAGGCCTCTCTCACCTAGACACCAGGACCCCCCAAGGCAAACATCACAAACGCATACGGGGAGGTCGCGCCCTGGCTGGCCACGATCCGCAAGCGCCTTAACCCTGACACATCGATGCCAAACGAAGCCCCCGGCTTGGTCCGGGGTTGCCTGCAAAAAAGGAGGAAGGTAGATGCCAGTTGAAGAGTACTTCCATAATAAAGGCTGTATAGTTACCGGCGCCGCCTCGGGCATCGGCTTTGCGCTAACTGAAGCGCTGCTGCAAGCGGGCGCGGTTGTTTTGATGGCGGACCGGGATACTAAGACGCTGGCCTCTGCTGTCGAGCAACTTAGTAGCTATGGCGGGCGGGTTCATTCCATGTCGGTTGACGTGACTGACCAGAAGCAGATCCAACATATGGTTGAAGGCGCGGTTTCTCGTCATGGCCGGCTCGATATTCTTTTCAACAATGCCGGCATCGGCGGCACCTTGCCGTTTGGCGAAGTAACCCTGGAACACTGGCGCCGCATCATCGACCTCAACCTCTGGGGCGTCATCTATGGGATCCACTTCGCCCTGCCTATCATGCGCCAACAGGGCGGCGGGCACATCGTCACCACCTCATCTCTTGCCGGGCTCCTGCCGATCCCGTTCCAGGCCATCTACTGCACCACCAAGTACGCAGTGGTCGGTCTCAGTGAGAGCCTGCGCTTCGAGCTTCAGGACGAGGGGATCAATTTTTCCGTTGCCTGCCCCGGAAGCGTCGTCAGCCGCATCTGGGGCACGCCGGTTATCGGCGAGCGCGTTGAACAAAAGCCCCCGGCTGAAGCGATCCCCGCCGCGGAGGCTGCGCAGACTATCCTGGCGGGCGTGGCCAACCAGGAGGGCATCATTGTCCTGCCCGAATCGGCCACGTCGCTTTGGCGTCAGTATCGTAATGCTCCTGAAGCCGCTGAAAGCATTCTCCTGGATATGGCTCGACAGCGCCGCAGCTCTTTCCAGTCGAAAGGGTGGTTCTATTAACCCCATCCTTCAAGAGATAATGCCGCCGGTTGCTGCTTACATCCGCAGGCAAGGCATGATTTGCGCCCTGATCAACGTGGTGCTCAACCCGGTGGTGGCCTGGCTGGCTTACGGGCAAATGGACTTTGTGCCGCTCTGGGGCAGAAACAGCATTGTCGTAGATACTGCGGTGACTTCAGTGGTCCTGGCGTTGCTGGTGACGCTGTTCACCACCACGGGCCTGCGCCAGGCTCTTCATGCCGGCCGCCTCAGGGCCGCGGACGGCTGTCCCCGGGCTGGACGTCTGCTCTCCCGCCTGCCCGGCCGAGCCTGGTCTCTCGGACTACTGCTTGGGCTTGGCATCGCCGGCGTCTTCACCCCCCTCACCTACGGGTTGTTCCAGGCCTTCGGTTTTCCCGGACTTCCCTGGTCATGGTTCGCTCTGTTCAAGGCCATGTATACCGGCCCCCTGGGGTTTGTCGTGACGCGCTGGGTCATCCTCCGGCAGTTACTGGGTTAGTTGTTCAGCCGCCTCCCAGGGGCGGTGAGTTGGGGCTCAGTGATGCCAGTACGGCCTAAACGAGCTGAGGACCGGCGCCTTTTAGCATCGTGTGCAAATCAATAAATTAGGCCTTTATTGTTCCATTTGAAAATCAAGATAGCTTGATGATATTCCCTTACATTGAAAGGTGCGGATAATGGCAAGATATCCGCCATTGCATATCTCCTCTATAAACACCTGTCCATGCCAATGTCTATCCACCTCACCTTATCTTCTGACTATGCATTGCCAACAGTGCTGGGCGAAGGCTAATGAATCAAGGTTAGAAACACCAAATTTTGTCATGTCGAGTGGCGGGCAAGTCCGAGAATTTGAAAAAACGGGGGGCTCCGCTCCAGCATTCAATGCTGCTGAGCTTTTTTCTTGACTCTGTTCCAAAATATAGTTAGTTTTTTAAAGTAGTTACTAATATTTTCGAGTGCGCGGGCCTCGCATGGACGACACTTTATTTTACCGGGCCGGCCATCAGATAACGGCCGCCATAGATTACGTGGGGAACCTAGTCCTGTTTTCCCTGGAGGTCTGTCGCACCCTGCTACATGCACTAAGGTATTCTCGGTGGATTATCGCCCAGGAGATTATCGCCCAAATGTACCACCTTGGGGTAAGATCCTATATTCTGGTTGCGGTGGTCTCCTTTGCGGTGGGAATGATCCTGGCCATGCAGGGTCTCACGGTTTTGAAGTTGTTCGGTGCCGCCAATTTCATCGCCACCAGTGTGGCCTTTGCCTTTGTGCGGGTTATGGGCCCGCTGCTGGCTGGCATCATGTCAGCCTCTCGAATGGGGGCAGGGATAGCCGCGGAACTGGGCGCTATGCGGGTTACTAAACAGATCGACGCCCTCACCGTCTCTGCGATCGACCCGATGGAATACCTGGTGCTCCCCCGAGTTTTGGCCTGCATGCTGCTTCTGCCACTGATGGCCGTGTTTTCCGACATCATCGGCATCATGGGAGGAATGCTCATTGGCGTCGTTCGGGAGGGTATGACTCCTGCTTACTATTTTACCATGACCATTAAGTATCTGACCCTCTTGGATGTGCTGCCGGGGTTCTACAAGACCGCCATCTTTGGCATCATTATCGGCACAGTGGCATGTTTTCACGGTTACAACACCACGCAAGGCACCTTCGGGGTCGGCCAGTCCACTAAGATTGCCGTAGTATCATCTATCCTTTGGATTATAATTTCCGATGTCATTTTTACCAACTTCATCATATTCCTCTTCCCTAGATGAGGAGCGGGGGGAGCTGACGTCTCCAGAGCCGGGTACCCCTTTGATTTCCTTCCGGGGGGTTTCCAAGGCCTTTGGAGATAAGGTGGTGCTTAAGGGCGTGGATCTGGACGTTTTTCCCGGGGAGACCCTCGCGGTCATTGGCCGGAGCGGCTCCGGGAAGACCGTTCTGACCAGCATGCTGGTGGGCCTCAATGTCCCGGATCAGGGTTCCATCTGGTTCGCTGGCCTGGAAGTCACCCAACTCAAAACCAACGCCGACTGGCGTGATCTGCGTCTCAAAATTGGCTATCTCTTCCAGGAGTCGGCCCTGTATGATTCCATGACGGTGGGGGAGAATGTAGCCTTTCCCATGATGCAGCACACCCTCTGGAGCGGGGCCGAAATCGTCCGCCGGGTGGCAGAAAAGCTGGACCTGGTAGGCCTTGGCGGCACCGAAACCATGGAGCCTGCCGAACTCTCCGGCGGCATGCAGCGCCGGGTCGCCCTCGCCCGTAGCCTGGCCCTGGACCCGGAAATAATGATCTATGATGAACCCACGGCGGGCCTAGACCCCATTACCGGAGACGAGATCGGCCACTTGGTGGTGCGTCTCCAACAGGCCCTCAAGGTCACATCCATCGTGGTCACTCACGACCTGCTTCTGGCCCAACTGGTAGCCGACCGAATGGCCTTATTGTTCGGGGCGCAATTGGCCTTCCACGGAACGTGTGACAAATTTCTCCAATCCTCCCATCCGGAGGTGCTGCGGTTTCTTCACCGGGAGCTGCCCACGAGGAGCTGAAGAGATGATTCAACGCAAATATGAAACCCTTGTGGGCCTCTTTGCGGTGTCCTCCCTGGCGGCCATGCTGTTTATGGTGTTGATCATCGCCCAACAAGAACGGCTTTGGGAGGAACACGTGAAATACCATGCCGTTTTTAAAAATATTAGCGGCCTGAAAGAGGGTTCAGAAGTGCGGTTGGCCGGGATGACGGTGGGTAAGGTCATGGAATTCACCATCGATCCCCAGGGCCAGATCATCGTCGCCTTCGAAGTGCTGGGCAAATACAGTAGCCGGGTGCGCCAGGACTCCCAAGCCTCCATCGAATTTATAAGTCTGCTGGGGGAGAAGAATCTGGAACTCACCGCCGGCTCCCTCGATCAACCTACCATCTCGCCGGAAGGCTACGTAGCTTCCGTGGAGCCCCTCAAAATTACCCAGCTGCTGGCCAAGGCCGGCCCCACCCTGGAGAACCTGCAAAAAATCCTCGATAATGGAGCTACCCTGACCGGCTCGTTGGTGGGCAAAGAAGGTGGCTTGAACAAAACCCTTGATGAACTCCAGGAAATCATGAAGAAAATCAATACCGGCCAAGGCAGTTTGGTTTTGTTCGTCAAGGACCCGAAACTCAATCAGGAGACCACCAAACCATCGCCTCCCCCCGCCAAGTTTTTACCGAAGTGAAATAAGGCAAAGGAACGCCTTGGGACGGAGGATAACGAGAGACCCATTGGGGAGAAGGGCGGGATAAATCTGTATGGGTTTGTGTGGAATAATCCGGTGAACTGGGTTGATCCACATGGATTAGCTGGCGAGGGCATCCGCCATTTCCAATATTCCATTTCCTTACACTCCCCAGGTGAGCCACCAGGGGAGGGCTTTTCTAGTCCAGGCTTATCTTACACGGAGAAGTTCAATATCTGCTATGATTCGGGACTTATCAGGAAGCTGAAAACTTCCCATATCTAGACAATACCTGCACTTGTTCCCAGTCCACCGATAAGTCCATCCATGGCAAGATACGCGCCCCCCGCAGCCGCGGTCTCCTTCATGTAGGGTTCTTGGCTGCCTCAGAGCCATTTGAGGCTCTCCAGGGCTTTTTCGTATTCGGTCAAAATCTTTTGCCAGTATTGCAACTCTTGATATTCTTGGTTCCAGCTCTGTATGTGATGCTGTTCGGATAGGCATCCCTCCTCCAGAGCTTGTAGAAAAGCTTCTGTCGTCATTCCGTATTGCTTCTCCCGCCTTCCGAGCGAATCTTTCAACTGCCTTACCATTTTCCTGCAAAGGGCGATTTCCCTACCAATAGATATCTCATATTCATCCGTATGCATTGCCAACCCTATGTTTCAACGGTCCTAATAAGTTTTTTTGAGCCTTTTTGACCGTGTAAAAACTCCCAAATAGTCCGCTTCTCAAGCCAATCATTCCCATAGGGGCAAAAATATCACAACGCCGGTCTTAGAATCAATTTTTTCCAGATTTCCGGCATACCAATCCCTCATTGACCAGATGGTTTCCGGCTGGTAGGCCTATGGACCCCAGGCCAGTACTGCCCGGTAATGATGGGCCAAGGGAAAGGCCGAAGCTACATGCACATACCACCTCCGGGCATGGCAAGAAACAATGGCAAAGAAGGTTTCGCGTTCTGCTATATATTCGCGATTTGAGAACCAATGGCAATATCTTGCTATGATCTCCATATCCGCCAGGAGCATTTATGGGAGGATGATTTCAGGTTCACGCGAGAGAAAGGGAGCCGGGGACGGTCTGGGGACACAAAAAAAGGGACCTCAATGGTCCCTATCTTATTTAAATCCCTAAATCTAAATTGGTGGAGGCGGCGGGAGTCGAACCCGCGTCCGCAAATAGTCCCTGGAAGCGTCTACATGCTTAGCCGGTGTTTTGCGTTCGCCCCTTAAGACTTCCTCCGGCAGAATTCTCAGAGGCTATCCCACATTTAATTTTCGTCCGCCAAACCGCGGGCCAACTTGGCAGCTTTGCCAGGATCCGGTCATCTGGGGCCCCATCCCGGCGACAGGCCCCAGACGCTAGCCTTAGGCGGCTAGAGCGTAGCCGTAGTTATCGGCACTTATGGTTTTCCTACCCGTTTAACGAGCGGACAGGACCTCGGCATGCAACTTACAGTTTTCTAGTCACGTCGAATCCGTTTCGCCCCCTAAAATTTATTATAAGCATTTTTATAATTTTTGCAATCCCTGCCGACGCAGGCGACGCTAAACTTGTGTCTGAGGTGGGGGGGGAGGGCCAGGGAAAAGCAGGGATCAGTAGTCAGTGGCCAGTTGTCAGAAAAAATACCCCTGACAACGAGGCGAAAAACCGAGATGCTGAACACTGACTACTGGCAACTGACTACTGGCCCTTAGCCCCCTCCCCCCCCCCCCCCCCCCCACCCCCCTTTCCTCATCTGGCGGGCCGCGCCCATGAGGCGGTAGACGGAGGCCCCGGCCAGGGCGGCGATGTCCTCGGTGGACAGGTGCTGGGAGACGGTTTCGTCAAAGAGGATATTGCCGTCGGCCGGGAATTCCTCATCTCCCCGCCACAACACGTGGGTGATGGGCACCAGGGGAAAGGCCATAAAGCGCGCCGCCGCGTCTCCCAACTCCACAGGCACCCCGCCCAGACTGGCGGCCACTTTAAGGTATAATTCCAGGTCCTTCCCAAAGGTCTCCAGCAGGGGCTTTTTGGCCCGGGAGACAAAGGCCGACCAATAAAAGGAGCCTTCCGGCACCTGGCGAAAATCAATGTTTTGACCGCTTAGAGCCTCTCCGGTGGCCTTGACCAGATAATGGAGGATGAGGATCTGTTCAGTCAAAGGAATTTCTTCCGAACCGCTGGCCGGGGTAACGCTGACCTCCGGCCAAGTGATGCGGCGGCCCTGGCCGAAATAGGGCACTACCAATCCTTCCTGCCCGTGCTCATAAAAAAATTCACCGCGGCTGCGGGAGGCCACCCGCTTGGGGTTTAACTGCTGCAACTCCGCCACCGCCAGGGCCCGGGCCGCTTTGTAATCATCGATACGGGGCATGACCTCTCCTAGGGTTTGATGTTGAGGAAGTTGGGGGAGGAGGCTAAGGGGCAGTGGCCCCTTACCCCCTCCCCCCACAACTACCACAAAAGTATACCGCAAAAGTTTTTCCTTGACATGGGGCAGGGGATATTTTAAATGATAAACAGGAAAAGTCGAGGATATGAACAACATGCAGCTCTATTGGCGCCGGTATTATTATTTTAGCTATTATTATTTTCCGGGCCGGGGCCGCGTCTCGACTTTTAAAAGAATTTAGGCCAAGCAAAAAAAATCTTTTAAAAGCCGTGGCGCCGGCGGGCGACCACGGCTTTTTTATTGGCCCGGGAGCGCCCGCTGACCCCCACCGGGGGCCACGGAAGGGAGGCATAAAATGGTTGGCAAACTTATCCGCTTAGAACGCATTATGAACCGGGAAACCGGCCGCACGGTGATCGTCCCCATGGACCACGGGGTGACCGTGGGTCCCATCGAGGGCCTCATTGACATGAAAACCACGGTCAATCAGGTGGCCACCGGCGGAGCCAACGCCATTGTCATTCACAAAGGCTTGGTGGAGGGGGGCCATCGCCGCCGGGGCAAAGATGTGGGGCTCATCATTCACCTGTCCGGCTCCACGAGCCTGTCCCCCTTTCCCAACGCCAAGACCCTGGTGTGCACCGTGGAGGAGGCCATCAAGCTGGGGGCCGACGCCCTGTCCATCCACGTCAACGTCGGCAACGGCACGGAACGGGAGATGCTGGCCGACCTAGGCTGGGTGGCCCGGGAGGCCCGGGACTGGGGCATGCCCCTGTTGGCCATGATGTACCCCCGGGGGGAAAGAATTAAGGATGAATACGACCCCAAGGTCATTGCCCACGTGGCCCGTCTGGGCGCGGAGCTGGGCGCGGACATCATCAAGGTTTCTTACACCGGTTCGGTGGAGTCCTTCCGGACGGTGGTGGCCGGCTGTCCGGTGCCGGTGGTCATCGCCGGCGGCCCCAAGATGAGTTCGGATAAGGACATCCTGGAAATGGTCAAAGGGTCCATTGAAGCCGGCGGCGCCGGGGTGTCCATCGGCCGCAATGTCTTCCAGCACCGGGACCCCAGCCGCATGGTGGGGGCCATCAGCCTGCTGGTGCACGAAAACGCCAGCGTGACGGAGGCCCTGTCTTTTTTGCAGGCGGTTTAGGTTTGGGCCGAAAACCTGACTAAAAATGAAAAACTGCGAGTCGGAGCACATATGAAACAGGTGTGGGTCAAAGTGGACCCCTGGAACAAGAAGCTGGTCACCGCGGCTCTGGAAGGCGGGGCCGACGCGGTGTGGGTGCCGGAAGGCCGGGTTAAGGAGGTCAAGGCCCTGGGGCTTATCCAGGTGATCGCCCCGGATGGCGACCTGGTCCCGGGCCAGGACTTTAGGGAAGTAGCCATCACCGGCCTGGACCAGGAGGCAGAGGTCCTCAAGCTGGCCCTTAAAGGGCCGGTGGTGGTGCGCACCCCGGACTGGACCATCATTCCCTTGGAAAACCTGGTGGCCCAGAGCCGCAACATCTGGGTGGAAGTCACTGACGCGGCCCAGGCCCGTACCTTTTTAGGGGTGCTGGAAAGGGGGGTGGACGGCTTGGTGGTCACCGCCCAAAATGCCGGGGTCATCAAGGAGATTGCCCGTTTGGTGCGGGAGGCCTCGCCCCCGGTGGCCTTGACTACCGCGAAAATTACTCAGGTCCGCGCTCTGGGAATGGGGGATAGGGTCTGCGTGGACACCTGCACCAACATGGGGCCGGGGGAAGGGATGCTGGTAGGCAACTCCTCCGGCGGCCTGTTTTTGGTGCACGCCGAGTCCCTGGAAAACCCCTACGTGGCCCCCCGGCCTTTTAGGGTCAACGCCGGGCCGGTGCACGCCTACATCCGGGTGACGGGCAACAAGACCAAGTATCTGGGAGAACTCCAGGCCGGGGAGGAGGTCCTCATCGTGGACCATACAGGCCGCACCTACCCCGGGGTGGTGGGCCGGGTGAAGGTGGAGCGCCGCCCCCTGATGCTGGTGGCTGCCGCGGTGGCCGGCCAGGAGATCACCACCATCTTGCAAAACGCCGAAACCATCCGCCTCACCCGCCCCAGCGGGGAGGCAGTTTCCATTGTCACTCTGCAACCTGGAGACGAAGTGCTGGTGGCCCTGGAAGAAGCGGGACGCCACTTCGGCCACAAAATCCAGGAAACCATCCTGGAGAAATGAGCCATGACTGAAAAAGAGGCCATCCGCCAACAGATCGACGTCCTGGACCGGGAATTGTTGGAACTTTTGAACCGCCGCCAGACCCTGGCCCAGGCCATCGGCCGGATCAAGAACCAGGAGGGCCAGGGAACCCTGGATTTCCAGCGGGAAGAAGAAGTCCTGGCCCACCTTATCCACCTCAACCCCGGCCCCTTGAGCCATACCGCCTTGCGCAACATCTTTCGGGAAGTTATCTCCGCGGCCCGGGAAATCCAGGCTTCCCTGGGGGTGGCGTTTCTGGGGCCCGAGGCCACCTTCTCCCACCTGGCCGCATTGAAAAAGTTCGGCCACGCCACCCGCTTTGGGCCTCTGGCCACCATTGCCGAAGTCTTTGCCGAAGTGGAAAAGGGCAAATACCAGTACGGCGTGGTTCCCATTGAAAATTCCTCCGAAGGGGTGGTGAACGACACCCTGGATTTGTTTGCCCAGACTTCTTTGCAGATCTGCGGCGAGATTTTTCTGGAGATTTCCCATGACCTGGTATCCAAGACCGGGCAACGGGCGGACATCGAGGTGATCTACACCCACCCCCAGGCGTATGGCCAATGCCGCCGCTGGCTGGCCACCCATTTGCAGGACATTCCCGTTCTGGAGGTGGCCTCCACCGGGGTGGCGGCCCAGAAGGCGGCCCGCAACCCCAACTCCGCGGCCATCGCCAGCGCCTTTGCCGCACCCCTGTATAACCTGCGGGTGGTGGAACACCGCATCGAAGACTACCCGGGCAACACCACCCACTTCTTTGTCATCGGCCCCCAGTCTCCCGGACCCACCGGCGCGGACAAAACCTCCATCATCTTTGCGGTGGACAACGTGCCGGGCGCGCTTTACAAAACCCTGCGCCCCCTGGCGGAGCGGGGCCTGAACATGACCCGCATCGTCTCCCGGCCCGTAAAGAACGAGGCCTGGCGCTACCTGTTCTTCGTGGACCTGGACGGCCACCGGCAGGACTCCGAGGTGCGCGCGGCCCTGGAAGAGATCGAGGCCTTAAGCGCGCACTTCAAACTCCTGGGCTCCTTCCCCCGGGCCGCCGGCGTGGAGAGCCTGAGTTGAGTGGGGAGAAGAGAGATGGGTTTGGGGGAGGGGGCCAGGGGCCGGTGGGCCCCTGCCCCCTCCCCCAATCCCCCTCCCCCAACCCCTTAAAGGGTGGGGAGGGGGGCTTGGGGTGAGGGCAGGGAACTGCGTTCCCTGGCCCTCCCCCCAAGTTACCTCCTCCCCCCCTCCGCCTCTGCGTGCCGGTGGTGGAGGCCGCGGAAA